>Ga0302157_10000393_pt1 | contig 58426 bp, 57 predicted proteins | sample I_Bog_N3_3_FD_193502 | JGI IMG/M metagenome (GOLD analysis project Ga0302157, IMG submission 193502) | Peat permafrost microbial communities from Stordalen Mire near Abisko, Sweden - I_Bog_N3_3 | ecosystem: Environmental > Terrestrial > Soil > Wetlands > Peat | place: Sweden: Abisko, Stordalen... | reverse complement strand
TCCGAACCGATTTCGGCAACCGAAGCAAAGGCTGCGGTAACAGCCGCAATACGAATGGGCGCATCGCCGAGTTGGTGGTGAAGCAGGTCGAGCGCTGATGCCTGTGGTTGCTCGCTTCGAGGACCCATCACATCCCGACAAAATCCCTACAACTCGGGGATACTTGGTGAATCAGCACGACTCACTCCGGAATGACCGCAGTTCAGCGCACTGGAGACGACCTGTCGGACCTCTGGGGACCAGCACCCAGATCTACGAGGGCACCAACCAGATCCAGCGGGTGGTCATCGCCAAGAAGCTGCTCGGATAGGGTTCCTGGCGCCGCTCGGCGGGAGCCGATCGCCCGGATCTCTGCCCCCCATCCCCACGCCTGCGGAACAGCCGCGGCCCAGCGAAAGGCGACAGTGATGGACATCGACCTCATCAGCCAGGACCAGTGGGTGCGGGGGATCCCCCATGAGCAGTTCACGTGGCTGCGTCAGGAGGCGCCCGTGTTCTGGCACGAATCCGACGACCCGGCCGTACCCGGGTTCTGGGCGCTGACGCGTCACGCCGACGTGCAGGCGGCCAACCGGGACATCGAACAGTTCTCGTCCCAGCGCGGCGGTGTGTTCCTCAACGACCAGACCGATGAGCAGCGCGACCTGTTCCGCTCGATCATCGAGACGGACCGGCCCGAACACACCCGCCTCCGCCGGCTGGTGAACCGGGGGTTCACCCCGAGGGCCATCGCCCAGTTCGAGGCGAGCTACCGCCAGGCCGTCAAGGACGTCCTGGCCGACGTCGTCGCACGCGGCACCTTCGACTGGGTCACCGAGGTCGCCACCGTCCTTCCCGCCTTTGCCATCTCAGAGTTGCTGGGCGTACCCGTCGAGGACCGGTCCCAGGTGACGGCGTGGACCAACACCATCTCCGGGGCCAACGACCCCGAATTCGCCGACGGCGACGCCGACGCGCCGATGACCGCTGCCATCGCCCTCTACACCTACGGCACGCAACTGGCCGAGCAACGCCGGGCCGAGCCACGGGACGACATCGTCACCTCGCTGATCACCGAGGTCGACGACGATGCGCTCGGCGCCCACGAGTTCGAGATCTTCGTGCTGGCCCTGGCGGTCGCCGGCAACGAGACGACGCGCACCGCCATGTCACAGGGCATGCTGGCGTTGCTGGCCAACCCGGACCAGATGGCCGTGCTCCGGGCGGATCCCGGGCGGGCCTCCACCGCCGCTGACGAGATCATCCGGTGGTCGACGCCCATCGTCTACTTCCGTCGCACCGCCACCCGCGACCTCGACTGGCACGGGGTCACGATCCACGAGGATGACCCCGTGGCGCTGTATTTCATGTCGGCCAACTACGACGACGCGGTCTTCGAGGATCCTCACCGCTTCGACGTCACCCGGGCCCCCAATCCGCACGTGTCCTTCGGTGGTGGCGGTCCTCACCACTGCCTCGGTGCCCACCTGGCGCGGTTCGAGATCTCGGTGCTGCTCGAGGAGCTCCTCACCCACGCCAGTTCGGTCGAGCAGGCCGGCGACGCCGTCCGGCTGCGCTCGAGCTGGATCAATGGGCTGAAGCACCTGCCGGTGACCGTCACCGCGTAGCGGCCCACGCGCCGTCCCTGGTCGGCCAGCGCTGTCGGGCGGCGGGAAGCGCCGGGGCAGCCTGACATCGACGAGGGTCGACCGGGCCCGACCGCTCCCACCGGACCGATCACGCTTCATCCCGCCACCGGTACCGTTTACCGTCACATCGCCGAAGGAGGGTGCCGTGAAAGCAATCGCCATCACCACGATCGGTGGGCCCGAGGTCCTCGAGGTCGTCGACATCCCGGAGCCCCATGTGGGCCCGGGTGACGTGCGGATCCGGGTGGCCGCGGCGGCCGTCAACCCGACCGACACCATCTTCCGGTCCGGCTGGTATCGCCGGGAGATCGACGACGGATTGCCTGATGTCCCCGGGATGGATGCCGCCGGGACCATCGACGAGGTCGGCCAGGGGGCGCCCTGGTCGATCGGCGATGAGGTGATGGCCATCGTGCTGCCCACCGGGCCGTCCGGTGGTGCCTACGCCTCGCGGATCGTCGTGCCTGCCGACTCGGTGGCCCGTATCCCGGCGGGCTCGACGCTGATCGAGGCGTCGACACTGCCGATGAACGGGCTGACGGCGCGTCGCTCGTTGGACCAGCTCGCCCTGAGGCCCGGCCAGACGCTCGCCGTGACCGGGGCCGCCGGCGCCTACGGCGGCTACGTCGTCCAACTGGCCACGCAGGACGGCCTCAGGGTGATCGCCGATGCGTCGGAAGCCGACGAGTCGCTGGTGAGAGCCCTCGGCGCCGACCTCGTCGTGCGCCGCGGCGATGACGTCGCCCAGCGGATCCGCGAGGTCATACCCGATGGCGTCGACGGCCTCGCCGACGGTGCCGTCCAAGACGAGAAGGTGCTCGCCGCCGTCAAGGACGGGGGCGATCTCGCCGTCGTCCGGGGCTGGAACGGGCCCACCGAGCGCGGCATCACCCTGCACAAGACATTCGTCTCGAGCTACGCCCGCAACCACGCCGCCCTCGACCGGCTCCGCCAGCAGGTCGAGTCCGGTCACGTGACGCTCCGGGTTGCCGATACCTATGACGCGGCGGACGCTCCTCAGGCGCACCGACGGCTGGAGGCCGGAGGGACGCGAGGTCGACTGGTCATCACCTTTTGAGCCGGCACCGTGGGAAAATGGCCCGCGTTCGGTCCTGGGGCATCGCCGGGGTCAGGAAGAGGTCACCGGCGTCCTGTCGTCGGTGGGTGAGGTACTGATGCCCACGGAGGTCGCAGGCCGAGTACGTCTGCCGGCAGGTGCCCCCGCGGGTCGGTGCCTCGGTCGTGACCTCGGGGCGGCGCTCGGAGGGGTCTGGTCCGCAACTAGCGGGGGTCATTGACGACGATCGAGTCGGCGACTTTGTCGTGCAGGCACTGTCGATCACCGTCCCAGAGACACCACAGCGGGTCGATCAGACCGATCCATCCCAGGAACCCCGCCAGCCAGAAGATGGCGGCTCGTGCTGACGCTCGGCCCCACCCCAGCGCCGTTCCCGATACCCGGAGCGGACGGATGTGGAGCCAGGCCATTCCGAGCGTGCGCCCGAACACCGCCACCGCCACCGTCTCATAGGCGAACAGCACGAATCCGGTGATGACGAGGCAGGCGACGATGGTCAGGTAGAGCCAGACGAACCCTGGCGTCGGGACGGTCCCCTGGGAGCGGGATACCGAGGCCGTGGGGAAGAGGGGTCCAAATCGCGGCCCGAAGATGGCGAGACCGAGCACCAGGAGAAGTGCGAACACGGGAAGCACGACCACGAGGTCGAGCATCCGGGCCCCGAGGCGACGCGCCGGCTCGGCCAACGCACCCGGACCGGATTGGGGACGCCCGAGTCGCGCCCCCTTCCACGGAGGTGAGCCCCAGCCGGGTGCCGGTATCCAGCGTCCATCCGGGGCCACCTGCGCAAATGCCGGCACACGGAAATGGGTCCACGCTGCCCCGTCCCAGTAGCGCTGCCCGCCCAATCCGTCCGGGTCGGGGTACCAGTTCGCCGGGGCGCCCCCATCAGTCACCACGAGCCACCCATGCGCCGGAATCTATCTGCCCGGTCGGTTCCGAAGCGTGTCCACGGCGTCCAGGACGGGGCCATCGACGACTCGTGGCCCACGAGGCCGGGTGGGCGGGACCGGTGGACGTCGGGTCTGCGGCCAGGGCGGGACGCACACCGCCAGAGCTAGCATCGGGCCGGTGAGGGCAGACCCCGTGGGTGACGTGCACTGGACTGACAGCGAACACCTTCGGGTGGGGAACGCCGAGTTCTATCTGACCATCGACCAGGGCGAGATGTCGGTGTCCCACTCGGATTCCGAGCGATTCGTGCTGGCGAAGCGGCAGTCCATGGTCGAGGCCCTCCTCGAGAAGGCCCCGACCGGCATCCGGAACATCTTCGACCTCGGGATCTTCAAGGGTGGCAGCATCGCCCTCTACAACGAGCTGTTCCACCCCACGCGCATCGTCGGGATCGAGTTGAGCCATTACCGAGTGACGCCGCTCGATGACTACGTCACGAGGCAGTCACTCGAGGACGTCGTCCACCTGCACTACGGAACCTGGCAGCACGACACAGCGCGGCTGACGAGCATCCTGCGCGAAGAATTCGGTGACGAGATGCTCGATCTGGTCGCCGACGACTGCTCGCACAAGTACGAACAGACCAAGGCCTCACTCAACGTGCTGTTCCCTCGCCTCCGTCCCGGAGGCCTCTACCTCATCGAGGACTGGGGCTCAGCCCATTGGCCGGGTGATCACTGGCAGGGGCGGAAGAACCAGTACGCCAAGGAGGCCAACCCACTGTCAAAGCTGATTCTCGAACTGGTGATGGTGTCAGCGTCCCGACCGGGCCTCGTCAAGGAGATCACCATCGACGGGAGCACGGCCTACGTCACCCGGGGCGATGAGGCAGTGTCAGATCCCCACTTCGATATCAGCACGAGCTATCAGACGGCCGGACGACGGATACTGGCCAAGCGCACTCGGCTCGGCACCCCGACGGGGAACGAGCTCCGGACCATGGTGCGGCGGTACTCGGGACGCCGGTCAGCCGGTTGACCTGCGTGGGGCCGGTCGTCCCCGGACGCCGGAACGGTGTGGGACCGGCCAGCCGTCGGCCGGCTCGACTCCAGCCGGCGCCATCATCGCCACGAGGGGGTGGTCGAACCCCTGGCTGACGCGCGGACGGCACTCTACGGCGTGGCGTCGAGCTGTCGCTGCCCGATTCCTCTCCGCCGGTGGGCGTGGCCGGTGGGCGTGGCCGGTGGGCCGGCAGCGGGCAGAGGGAATCCAGCCACACCGCACCGATGTCGTGGAGGCAGTGCTCCGCGTGGCCGACCCCGCTCGGGTGCGAGCCAGTGCGCTTCGACCGTGTTCAGTTTCGGAGGTCCGCCGATACGGACCAACGGCCTCAGGCCCCCTCCGGGTGGGCTCGGGAGGGCACGGCGTGGAGCGCGTCATGGACGAGCTTCCTCCTGAGTGCCCAGAACGAGGGTCGTGGTGTGGAGAGTGCCCGGATGGCCGGTAGGAATGCAGAAAAGACGGTGACGGCGCCGACCAGGTAGACAACCATCCCGGCGGCCAGGATCGACAGCCCGATGCCGTCGGACCACAGACGGGTGACGAAACCACAGAGCACGACGGCGAGCCCGAGGCCGGCCAGCCGGAGTCCCCAGACGGAAATTCTCCAGGACGTGCTACTGGGACGGTGGGACGTGTCGTCCATATCAGCCCGATTGTCGTCGACAGGGGAGGCGAGCGCCAGAGGCATTGGTCCCGCCGATCCGCGGATGGCAGTCCTGGCGACGCGCCGGGGCCAGCGCTGCGGGACTATTCGGACAGGCCATGGCGTTGGACAGAGAAGGGCATTGCGAGCCGGCGAGGGCCGCCGCAGACCAACTGTCATGCGTGGAGGAGTACCCCATGAGAATCGGAATCATCGGTGCCGGCAACATCGGAGGCAACCTCACCCGGCGATTCGCCGGCTTGGGGCACGAGGTCGCCGTGGCCAATTCGCGCGGTCCAGAGACGCTGGCCGAACTGGCCCAGGAGACGGGAGCCTCGGCGGTGTGGGCCACTGAAGCGGCACACGGCGCCGACGTCGTGGTGGTCACCATCCCGGAGAAGAGCATTCCCGCCCTCCCGGACGGGATCCTCGACGGCCTGGCGCCCGGCGCGGTCGTCATCGACACCGGCAACTACTACCCCCAGCAACGCGACGGGAGGATCGAGGACATCGAGAACGGCACCCCGGAGAGTGTCTGGGTGGCAGAGCAGCTCGGTCATCCGGTGATCAAGGCCTTCAACGGAATCTACGCGGCCCACCTGCTCACTGAGGGGAAGCCCACGGGCAGCCCGGGCCGGATGGCCCTGCCGGTAGCCGGCGACGACTCCGCCGCCAAAGCGGTGGTGATCGACCTGCTGGACCAGCTGGGCTTCGACGGTGTGGACGCGGGTGGTCTCGACGAATCCTGGCGCCAGCAGCCGGGTACTCCCGTCTACGGTGCGCAGGTCGACGCCGCCGGCGTCACGCAGGCCCTGGCGGAGGCCAGCCCGGAGCGGCCTGCGGCATTCCGAGCCGAGTAGCGGCACCGGAGCCGACCGAGCTGAGCGGGCACCCACTGGGCGTCGGGCCGGGTCGTGAGGGGCTCGGGTGTGTCGCGTCGGTGGTCGCAGTCCGCACACGGGACGGCGTCGGCACCCGCGGCCGTCGGGCCCCGGGGTGCCATGGGACTGTCGCTCTGATCCGTCTCCGACCGGATGCGGTGGTGCTCAGATGAGGGCCTGGTAGACGAGCTGTTTGAGTTGGCTGCGAATCGGGTGGGTACTCGAGGGGAGCAGTTGGGTGAAGAACAGCACGCTCAGGTCCTCCCGGGGGGCCACCCACCATGTCGTGCTGAAGGCGCCTCCCCAGCCGTACTCGCCCACGCTGGTCAGCACCTTGCCGGCCGTCGGATCGGTCACGACCGAGACCCCCAGACCGAATCCCACGCCGTCGAAGGTGGTCTCCGCGAAGAGCGGCCGGCCGAACTCCTCGAGATCGACGCCCCCGGGGAGGTGATTGCTGGTCATGTACGAGACCGTGCGGGAGGACAGGAGCCGGGTGCCCTCCAGCTCACCACCACGACGAAGCATCTCGGAGAATCGCAGGTAGTCCGCAGCCGTGCCGACCAGGCCACCGCCCCCCGAGAGCATGTCCGGGGGTGATGCCAGCGGCTCGACAGGAATGCGCACCGGCGGGGCATCGGATCCAGCCGGGTTGACCACGTAGGCCGCCGCCAGCCGGTCGGCGGCGTCAGCCGGGTCGAATCCGGTGTCGACCATGCCGAGCGGTGCGAAGACCCTCTCGTGGAGGAACGAGGCCAGGCTCTGGCCCGAGACCAGCTCGACCAGCCGCCCGAGCACATCGGTGGACACCCCGTAGTTCCATTCACTTCCCGGTTCGAAGACCAGTGGCTGCGCCGCCCACAGATCACAGCAGCCGGCGAGGTCCACTCCGGGCGGATTCCCCCACACGAAGCCGGCCGCCCGGTACATCGCATCGACGGGATGGGCATAGTGGAATCCGTAGGTCAGACCGGATGTGTGGGTCAGCAGGTGCCAGACCCGGATGGGCTCAGTGGCGGGGCGCAGGTCCGGGCTGTTGGAGCTGCCGGACCGGTACACCTGCATGTCACCGAAGGAGGGGATCCACTTCGAGATCGGGTCCTTCAGCTCGAAGGCTCCCTCCTCGTAGAGCATCATCGCAGCCACCGAGGTGATGGGCTTGGTCATCGAGGCCAGACGCCAGACCGTGTCCGCACTGACAGGGACGCCAGCCTCCCGGTCCCGCATCCCGTGGCCGGCCACGTGGGCGACCTTTCCGTCCCTCGCCACCGCCAGGAGCCACCCGGTCAGGCGGCCGTCGTCGACATAGCTCCGGAAGTGCCGGTCGATCCGATCGAGACGGGATTCGGACAACCCGACCTCGGTGGGGTCGACTTCGATCTCGATGGACGGCACGCCCGAAGCATACGATCCGATCGGTCCGGGGGTGGCCCGGGCCGCGACCGGGATCTATCCGTCCTCGGTCACGAGATCGGCGAGCAACGCCCGGACCCTGCGGTCGATCTCGTCCACGATGGGACGGACCTGGTCCACCGGCAGGCCGGCAGGATCCTCGAGTTCCCAGTCCAGGTACTTCCGGCCCGGGTAGACCGGGCAGGTGTCCCCGCAGCCCATCGTGACGACGATGTCCGCCGCCTGCGCCCACTCCTCGGTCAACGGTTTCGGGAACTCCCGTGAGGCGTCGAGGCCCCGCTCGGCCAGGACGGCCACGACCGAGGGATTCAGCTCGCTGCCAGGCTCGGAGCCGGCCGACTCGACCCGGAGACGACCCTGCGCGTAGTGGTCGAGAAGCACCCGTGCCGCCAGGCTGCGCCCGGAGTTGTGGATGCACAGGAACAGCACCGTCGGGTGGTCGGTCACGCTGTGTCCTTCGTCAGGTCCTGGGGACCGGCTCCCGGTGTCGTGGCCTCGGTCGCTCCGGAGTGGGGGAACATGATGTCTGCGGCCTCGGCCGGCGTGATGTCGGGATAGAGCACCGTGATGACGACGACCGCCAGGCCACCGCCGATGACCTGAGCCGCCACGAAGCTCGGGACCGATGACGGCGAGATTCCGGCGAAGGTGTCGGAGAACATCCGGCCCACCGTGATGGCGGGGTTGGCGAAGCCGGTCGAACCGGTGAAGAAGTAGGCCGCACCGATGTACGCTCCGACGGCGCCGGCGGCACTCCGGGACCGGCCGCTCCGGGCCAGGGAGAAGATCACCAGTATCAGCCCCAGCGTGGCGATGACCTCAGAGAGGAAATGACCGGGCGAGGCCCGATGCTGTGTCGAGATGCTGACCGCGGCCTTGGAGAACATCAGATTCGCCAGCACGGCCCCGCCGACGCATCCGGCGACCTGAACCGGAAGGTAGGCCAGCGCCGTCGGCCACGTGATGCCACCGAAGAAGGCGTCGACGAAGGACACCACGGGGTTGAAGTGGGCTCCCGAGACAGGCCCGAACATCACGATGGTGGCGTAGAGGCCCGCACCGGTGGCGGCGGCGTTCTCCAGGAGCTCCAACCCTGTGTCGCCGGGAGAGAGGTGCTGCGCCGCGATACCGGAGCCGACGACGACGGCGGCCAGGAAGGCACTGCCGATCAGTTCGGCCAGCAGCCGGCGGGAGAGGGGAGCACCGGTCATGGTGCGGGCCGCCGACGGGCGGCCATCAGCAGCACCGGGCCGCCGGGGTCGCGCCCGGGGCCACGGCCACACCCTCGCCGGCGCCGGGCGAACAGCCGGTCCCGTCACCGGCGACACCCGATCCGGAGGGGGCGTCGGCCAGGACCGTGTACACCTCCCAGGCCACACCGTCGGGGTCGCTGACCCATACCTTGTCCTGGACCGCGAAGCAACAGGTCGTCCCGCCCTGCACGTGGGTGTCGAGGCCGGCCGCTGTCAGCTGCGTGGTCGCCCGCACCACCTCGTCGGCGGACCCCACCTCCACACCCACGTGGTTGAGGGCACCCACCGGTCCGTCCTCCTGCCGGCCGCCAGCCTCGACGAGCACCAGCTTGAGCGGCGGGTCGGCGACGACGAAGTTGGCGTATCCCGGTTCACGCTTGGCCGGTTCGGCTCCGAAGAGCTTCGAGTAGAACACCACCGATGCGTCGATGTCGGTGACGTTGAGTGCCAGTTGGACTCTGGACATGGTTGCTCCCTTGCCATTTACAGACGTCGATGCATTGAGTATCATCGATACATTCGTATCCGTCAATGGAGGGTGGGATGGCGAAACAGGTGGCCCCGACCACGGTCCGAACGCCGCAACCGTGTTGCCCCTCGGTCCTCGATGCACCGCTGGGCGCCGACGACGCCAGCGAGTTGGCCCGTGGATTCAGTGCGTTGGCCGACCCCGTGCGGCTCCGGGTCCTGAGCATGTTGGCGGCATCACCGGAAGGCGAGGTCTGTGTCTGCGACTTCGTCGGTCCCCTGGGGAAGAGCCAGCCGACGGTCTCGCACCACCTCAAGATCCTCAACGATGCCGGTCTCGTGCAGGGCGACCGACGGGGGAAGTGGGTCTGGTACTCGCTGAACCGTGATCGTCTCGGCGAACTCAGGGCGACCATCGACACCTGACCGAGCGTGGCGCCACCGTCGGGTCCGGTGCCGACCGGGCCATCCGTGCCCGGGCCCGTGGCTCCGCCGGGGTCGGTGTCCTGGCCCCGGTATCCTGCTCTGCCATGACCACCACCGACCGTGCCCCACGGGCCAAGGGCGCCCTCACCCCCCGGGACGAGGACTTTCCCCGCTGGTACCAGGAGGTCGTGGCCCGCGCCGAACTGGCCGACAACGGACCTGTGCGGGGCTCCATGGTCATCCGTCCCTGGGGCTACGCGATCTGGGAGCGGTTGCAGGCTGCCCTCGATGACCGGATCAAGGCGGCCGGAGCCGAGAATGCGTACTTTCCCCTGCTCATCCCCGAGTCCTACCTTCGGCTGGAGGCTGAGCACGTCGAGGGGTTCAGCCCCGAGCTGGCTGTGGTCACCCATGGCGGTGGCCACGAGCTGGCTGAGCCGGTGGTGGTCCGGCCGACGAGCGAGACCGTGATCAACAGCTTCTTCGCCAAGTGGGTGCAGAGCTACCGGGACCTCCCGCTCCTGATCAACCAGTGGGCCAACGTGGTCCGCTGGGAACTGCGGCCCCGTCTCTTCCTCCGCACCAGCGAGTTCCTGTGGCAGGAGGGCCACACCGCCCACGCCTCCGAGTCCGAGGCCCGGGACTACGCACTTCGGATCCTGGCCGATGTCTATGTCGACACCATGGTCGAGGTGGCCGGCATCCCCGTCCTCACCGGGCGGAAGACGCCTCGGGAGCGGTTCGCCGGGGCCACCCAGACCTGGACCTGCGAGGGAATGATGCGTGACGGCAAGGCCCTGCAGATGGGCACCAGCCACGAGTTGGGACAGAACTTCGCCCGGGCCTTCAACATCCAGTTCGCCAGCGAGGCGGGGGGTGCCCAGGAGTACGTGTGGCAGACCTCGTGGGGGGTCTCGACCCGGTTGATCGGCGCGCTGATCATGGCCCACGGCGACGACGCCGGGCTCCGGCTCCCGCCCGCCTTGGCCCCGGTGGAAGTGGTGGTCCTGTTGGTTCGAGAGGATCCCGACGCCCGGGCCGCCGCCGAGTCGGTGGCGGCGGCGCTGGTCGCCGCCGGCCACCGGGTCCGCCTCGACGACCGCGTGGACACATCGTTCGGACGCCGTTCGGTCGATTGGGAACTGAAGGGGGTGCCGGCCCGGATCGAGATCGGACCCCGTGACCTGGCCGACGGCACTGTGACGGTGGTCAGCCGCCACACCCGTTCCAAGGCGACGGTGCCACTGGCCACGGCGGCAGCCGAGGCGGAGTCGATCCTGGCCCGAGCCGGGACGGACCTCCGGGAGGAGGCCGTGGCGTTCCGCCGGGCCCGGACGGCCGAGGTGTCGACCATCGCGGAGGCGCTGGAGGCGGCCAGGACGGGTTTCGCGTCCATCCCGTGGTCGGAACTCGGTGAGGGGGGTGAGGACGAACTGGCGGCGGAGTCCGTGAGTGTGCGCTGCCTCCGGCCGGCAGGGGCGGGGGACGAGGCCATCGGCTCCGACGGGCCCGACGGGCCCGCCGACGAGGCCTCACTGGTGGCTGTGGTGGGCCGCTCCTACTGACGGAGCGGTCCCGCCGGCGCCGATGCGACCCGGGGCGGCCGGGAGGGGCAGGCCCCCTCGGAGGAGGATCCACCTGAGGCCGCTTCCACTCACGGGGTGCCGAACCAGGTGCTCATGGCCCCAGACAGGCCGGCATCGGTGCCGTCCCCCACCCAGGCGACGTAGCCGTCGGGCCGGATGAGCACGGCGACGGGGGCTGCGACCGCACCGAGGACGGGGAGGTCCCATCGGCCGCCATAGGCGGCATGGACCAGCTGGACCCGGTCGGCCCAGGGGGTGATGTCGACGCTGCCGGCACGACCCAGGTTGAGCAGGACCGGCTCGGCCGCGTGCAACAGGGAGAACACGCGCTGGGGGCCGGCGTCGGTCACGAGATCCAGGTCGGGCATGCGGCGTCCCAGAAGTGGGTGTCCCTCGCCCAGGTCGTAGTGGATGTCGAGCCCGGAGATGATCCCTGCCAGCCGCTTGCGGGGCTCGTCCATCGTCGCCAGCGTCGACACCATGTCGACCAGGGCCTTGGTGCGCTCGTCTCCCCGCTGGAGCAGGCCCAGCGCCATGGTGTGCCGCAGCGCACGGGCGGCGACCGGGTGACGCTCGGCGTGGTAGGTGTCCAAGAGGCGCTCGGGGGAGGTCCCGTGGACGACCTGGGCCAGCTTCCACCCCAGATTCACCGCGTCCTGCACGCCGAGGCTGAGGCCCTGTCCACCCACGGGGTAGTGGACGTGGGCCGAATCGCCGGCGAGGAGTACCGGTCCGAGGCGGTACGCGGCTGCCTGGCGGGTCATGTCGGTGAACCTCGAGATCCAGGTGGGGCGGTGCACCCCGAAGTCGGTGCCGTACACGGCGGTGAGCGCCGCGCTCAGATCCCCCACGGTGGGCTCCGTGCCCGGCCCGATCTGCTGCTCGGTCACGACGACCCGGAACGTCCTTCCGTCCTCCATCCGCTGGAGCGCGTGGATCCCGGCGGCGTCGGAACGGATGCCCGGCGGCGGTTCCTCCGTCACCTCGACTTCGGCGATCAGGTTGCTCTTCGTCGCATCCCAGCCCGGGAACTCGATGCCGGCCGCTTTGCGGACCAGGCTGCGTCCCCCGTCACACCCCACGAGATACCGCGCCCGCACCCGACCGCCGTCGGACAGCTCGACATCGACGCCGGCGTCGTCCGGGGTCACTCCCTCCACCTGGACCCCGTACCGGATCCGCACCGGGAGCTCGGAGACCCAGGCAGCCATGATCCGCTCGATCTGGTTCTGCCAGATCCCGAGCGAGTAGGGATGACGTGTCGGGAAGTCGCTCATGTCCAGCACGGTCGTGCCGATCATGATGGCCTGGGCCACCTGGCCCTCGTCGAGGAACCGATCGGCGACCCCCCGCTGGTCCAGCACCTCGATCGTCCGGGCATGAATGCCGCCGGCCCGTGAGCCGACCAGCTCGTGATCGGGGCGTTGCTCGACGACGGTCACGTCGACCTCGGCCAGCGCCAACTCCGCTGCCAGCATCATCCCGGTCGGACCCCCTCCGACGATCACCACCGCAGGCTCGGCCATTCCCCACCATCCCCTCTCGCGGGTTCCGCTCGGACTGGAGATTCTGGGCACTGACCAGGACCTTGATGCAAGCGACCGGCCGGCGCTACAGTGAGACTGGCGGGGAGAGTGGTGGCGAGACCGTCGGCGAGACCGTCGGGGATGCCCGGCCCGATTACGACGACGGGCATGGCCGCACCGTCCCGAGGGGCCACCGAGCGGGTCGGCCGCTACCCGCTACGATCGAGTGGGCCCGGGACGAACTCACCACTGACCGGAGGCCCCCGATTGCCGACCATTACACCGTTCCTGTGGTTCGACTGCGATCTCGCCGAACCCATCAGGTTCTACACGTCCATCTTCCCTGACTCTGCTGCGCCTGACCTCGGTCCCGACGACGGGACGATCCCCGCCGCCACCATCGAGCTGTGCGGTCAGCGCCTGATGCTGCTCAATGGCGGTCCCGCCCTGCCCGGATTCAACGAGGCCATCTCACTCTTCGTCAGCGTCGAGACCCAGGAGGAGATCGACGACCTGTGGAGCCGGCTGACCGCCGACGGCGGGGAGCCCGGTCAGTGTGGCTGGCTGAAGGACCGCTACGGCCTGTCGTGGCAGATCGTCCCGTCCATCCTGGGGACGCTCCTCGGCTCACCCGATCGCACCCGCGCCCAGCAGGCTACGGAGGCGATGCTTCAGATGGGCAGACTCGATGTCGCTGCCCTGCAGGCTGCGTTCGATCGTTGAGCCCGGCGCCGGCATCCCGTCATCGTGACGGGCGGGAGCGTGGCCACCCACGCCCGACCGGTCTGTCCTGCACCGAAGGTTCACCTTCCGCCCGGCGTGTCAGGATCCTGACGGACAAGCCCGACGGCGTGGGCACGAGCGGTGGGTAGGAGAGGGACGAGGGTGGTGGAGAAGAGCAACAGCGCTGAGGGCTCCTCGATCGAAGAGCTGCGTCAGCGGTACCTGCAGGAGCAGCAGAAGCGCCTCCGGCCCGAGGGGATGGCCCAGTGGCGGGAACTGGGCGAGGAGCTGGACCGTGACCCCTTCGTCGAGCCCGGCTTCATCCGGGACCCGGTGGTCGAAGAGACCACCGTCGTGATCGTGGGCGGCGGATTCGCCGGGATGCTGACGGCGATCGACCTCGGAAAGCACGGGATCCACGACGTCCGCATCGTCGAAAAGGCGGGCGACTTCGGCGGCACCTGGTACTGGAACCGGTATCCGGGGTGCATGTGCGACGTCGAGTCGTACGTGTACCTCCCCCTGCTCGAGGAGACGGGCTTCATGCCGTCCGAGCGCTACGCCAGCGCCACCGAGATCTTCGGGTATTGCCAGCTGCTGGGCCGCACGTTCGATCTCTACCCGAAGACGCTCTTCCAGACCGACGTCACCGGAGCGGAGTGGGACGACGAGGCGTTGCGCTGGCAGGTCACCACCAGTCGCAACGACCGGCTGTCGACGCGCTTCCTGGTGCTGGCCGGGGGCATCCTGCACAAGGCCAAGCTGCCCGGGATACCCGGCATCGACGATTTCGGGGGCACGGCCTTCCACACCAGTCGGTGGGACTACGCCACCACCGGCGGCAGTCCGACCCGACCCATGGACCGCCTCGCCGACACGCGTGTCGGCATCATCGGCACCGGCGCCACCGCCGTGCAGGTGGTGCCGCAGATCGCCCGTGCGGCGAAGGAGCTCTTCGTCTTCCAGCGCACGCCGGGGGCGGTGGGGGTCCGCAATCAGCAGCCCACCGACGTCGAATGGTTCCAGAGCCTGAAGCCGGGCTGGCAGCGGGAGCGGATCGTCAACTTCACCCGGGCGGTGACGGGTGCCCAGCCCGAGGTCGACCTGGTGGGCGACAGCTGGACCGAGCTGATGTGGGTCGACACACAGCAGGCGCCGGACTCGGACGAGGAGGCCGAGGCGCTCGAGCGCATCGACTTCGAGGCCATGGAGGTGATCCGACGCCGTGTGGAGGAGATCGTGGAGGATCCCGAGACGGCCGAGAAGCTCAAGCCGTACTGGGGCAAGCACTGCAAGCGCGTCTGCTTCCACGACGAGTATCTCCCGGCCTTCAACCGACCCAACGTGCACCTGGTGGACACCGAGGGCCGGGGCGTCGATCAGATCACCCGGCGCGGCCCCGTCGTGGACGGTGTCGAGTATCCGGTGGACGTGCTCATCTACGCCTCGGGCTTCGAGGTCACGACCGATCTGCACCAGCGGCTCGGCTTCGACCCCAAGGGCGTCGGTGGAGTGGCACTCTCGGAGCGGTGGGCCAAGGGTGCCCACACCCTGCACGGCGTGCTGGCCAGCGGGTTCCCCAACCTGCTCCTCATCAGCCTGGTCCAGGGCGGCTTCGGTACGAACTTCTCGCACCTGCTCTCCGAGTCGGCCAAGCACGTGGCCCACATCGTCGAAGCCTGCGTCGAACGGGGGATCGTCGCCATCGAGCCGGAGGAGGCCGCTGAGGAGGACTGGCTCTCGGTGCTCCACACGGTTGGGGCCGGCGGTGCCCGTTACTTCCAACGGTGCACGCCCAGCTTCTACAACAGCGAGCAGCAGACCATCGACACGCGGGCGGCGCGCAATCTGACCTACTCCGGAAGTCTCCTCGACTACATCGGCTATCTGGAGCGCTGGCGCCACCAGCCCGACTTCACGGGTGTGAGGACCGTGCGGGCGGAGGTCACCGACGCCGACTGACAGAGACGTCGCCGTCGGAGCGCGCCGGACAGACCGGACGGCGGCCGCACCAGGGGAAGTCAACCGATCGGATCGGCCCCGGCTACGCTAGGGGATGGAGAGCCGGGAAGCCTGGTCGGCACGAGTGGGTAACGATGCCCGTTCGGGTCGAGGAGCACAGTGACCGGATCAGAGACAGAGAGCGGCGTCACCCGAATGCCCATGGCGCGCCAGCAGAAGCGGATGCGCCTGCCCGGTTGGCGGCGCGACGCCCTGCGTACCACGCTCTGGGTGGTTCCCGTACTGCTGATTGGTGTCGCCGTGGTGGTCTTCCTGGTGACGTTCGAGATCGATCTCGCCGCCTATCACCATCACCTGTCCCTTCCCGTGTGGGTACGGACGGGCAGTGCCGATGCCGGCCGGCAGGTGCTGATCGCCATCGCCGCCGCCATCATCACCACCATCGGGGTCGTGTTCTCGATCACCATCCTGGCCCTGACCCTGGCGTCCCAGCAGTTCGGGCCCCGGATGATGCGGAACTTCGTCCGGGACACCGGGAACCAGATGACCCTCGGGGTCTTCGTGGCCACGTTCGTCTACGCCGTCCTGGGGCTCGGCTCCATCACCAGCCTGCCGGGTGGGGACTTCGTGCCGCACCTCACCATCACGGTGGCCGAGGCCCTCTTGCTGTTGGACCTGGCCGTGCTGATCTACTTCATCCACCACATCGCCAAGTCCATTCAACTGCCCGAGGTCATTGCCGGCATCGCCCGTGATCTCGACCGGGCCATCGACGCCGAGTTCCCCCTGGCCGCCGACATCGACGAGAACCCCCGGCCGTCCGAATTGACCGGGGACATCATCGACAGGCTGAACACCCGGGGTGCGGTGGTGACGGCCAAGCACAGCGGATACCTTCAGTTCGTGGGCTACGTGCAGCTCATCGAGATCGCCGAGACGCTGGACGCGGTGATCCGGCTGACGCACCGCCCCGGCCACTTCGTGGTGGCCAACCGTCCGCTGGCCACGGTCTGGCCGGCCGGAGCGGCGGCCCAGGTGGAGGCGGCGCTGGACAAGGCCCATGTCCAGGGACCCCACCGCACCCTGACCCAGGACCCGGTCTTCGCCATCGACCAGCTGGTCGAGATCGCCATCCGTGCACTCTCGCCCGCGGTGAACGACACGTTCACGGCACTCACCTGCATCGACTGGCTGTCCGCCGGCCTGTCGACCATCTCATCGAGACGGCTCGAGGAGGGGGTGTACCGGGGCCGCAGCGGCAAGATCCGGCTCATCGAACTGGACCCGAGCTGGGGCCGGATGGTCAATCGGGCCTTCGACAAGGTCCGCCAGGCCGGGCACGGGATGCCGGCTGTCATCATCCGCCTGTTGGATGCGCTGGACCACGTGGCGGAGTCGACCCGGCACAGCAGCCAACGGCGGGTGCTCAAGCGACAGGCCGAGATGATCCTCCGCTCGGCGGAGTCCGAGGTCGCTGAACCGAACGATCTGGCCGACATCCGGCGCCGGTACGAGCAATTCGCCGGGACCTGCCAGGTGATGGACGGGACATCCGAGCCGGCCGTCTGAGTGACTCGGACCGGCCGGTCACGGAGCACCGGGCTGCTCCCAGCCCCGGGGTCCGGTCGGAGCCGAGCAGCGCTGGAGCTCGGCATGCCATGCCGATCTGGCGTACGCCACACCGTCGTCATCGTCGAAGAGCTGCCGCTGCCAGTTGGCCGCCATGCCCAGCGCATTGAGCCCGAAGGCCATGACCACCGGCTCCACGTCCTCGCGGAGCTCGTGACGGCCCACCGCTTCCTGGGTGGTGGCGACGAGGATGTCGATCCACTCGCGCATCACGGCCTGGACCGCATGGCGGACCGGACCGGGCCGTCCGTCCATCTCCGCCGAGGCCGCGCAGAGCAGACAACCCCCTGGATACACGTCGGCGCCCACGTAGTCACACCACGCATCGCCAAGGACCGACAGGCGGCGCAGTCCGGGTTCGCTCCCGAGGGCGGGAACCACGACCTGGTCGATGAGGACCCTCCGCGCGGCGGCGACCGTCTCGAGCTGGAGTGCCTCCTTGGAGCCGAACAGCGAATTGACCGTGCTCTTGTGGACGCCGAGGTCGGCGGTCAGCCTGCCGATGCTCAGACCCTCGAGGCCGTAGATGGAGGCCAGCTGCAGGGCGCGTTCCAGTACGGCTGCCCGGTTCTGCATGCCGCGGCGCCGGCGGCCGTCCCGCTGGTCGTCAGGGCTGTGGGCCAGGACCGTGGTGGCGTGGGAGGGGATCGTCACGGGAGCGCGCCCTCGGGTGGCCCGGTCGGATGGCTCCGTCGGCAGCGCCGGCACCTTGCCAATCGTACTATATAGACGAACGATCGTCTATATAGTTCTGAAACCCACGGGCCGAGGGACAGCGGACACGTGTGAGACTCTGGGACGTGGGCCTCACGACGACCAGGACGTCGCCGGCGGAGACCCGCCGATGATCGTCGGCGGCTACCGGGACCTGTTCCTGGCCATCGGCACCTGCGCGGCCACACTGATCGGGCTCCTGTTCGTGGCCGTGTCCATCGCCCAGGGCCGCGAGGAGACGCATCCCCGGGAGATACAGGAGTTCAGGGCGGCGGCCGCGCTGCTGGCGTTCGTCAACGCGTTCACCGTGGCGCTCTTCGGGATGGTGCCCGGCACCGATGTCGGGTATCCCGCAGTGTCGGTCGCGGCCATCGGGCTGCTCTTCACTGCGGCCGGTGTCCGGACCATCCTGTCGCAGCCCTTTACGAGGCAGCAGCGTCGTTCGCAGCTGAGCCTGATCGGCAGCCTCCTGGTGCTCTTCGGCGTTCAGCTGGTCTTCGCCATCGAGCTTCTCCTCCATCGTCACGGGACCGGCACGCTCGAGCTGATGTCGTATGTCCTGCTCGCGTCGCTCCTGATCGGTATCGGCCGGGCGTGGGAGCTCGTCGGTGACTGGGATACCGGGGCGTTGGCATCGCTTCTCCGACTGCTGGGCCGACCGACCCACCTGTCCGCCGGTCAGCAGGATCCGCCGGCGTCCTCGGCCGCCGCCGAGGGCTGAGGGGCTGCCGGCACCACCGACCACCGGCGAGCCAGGTCTGCCACCCACGGGGCGGCCCCGGTCGGGTCCTCGGGAGGTGCTTCGACGAGCACCACCTCCCCGACGCCCGCCTCGGCCAGCGCCTCGAGGTCTTCGGGCGACCCGTCCCGCAGCGCGACGGAGACGTCGAGCGAGGCCGGGTCCCGATCCAGGGAGCGACAGCGTTCCCTCAGGGCGTCCATCCGCTCACGTGCCTCCTCCAGCGAGAGGTTGAACCCGTACCACCCGTCGCCGTAGGACGCCACCCGGTCGAGCGCGGCGTCACTGTTCCCACCGAGGACCACCGGCACCCGACCGCCAGACACGGGCTTGGGATAGCAGCGCACCTCGTGGAACTGGACGAACCGCCCCGCGTAGGAGGAACGGCCCTCCTCCCACAGCGCCCGCATGGCCTCCACGTACTCGTGGGTACGGGCTGCCCGTCCCCGGAAGGGAATCCCCATGGCGCCGAACTCCTCAGACGACCAGCCGATGCCGACGCCGAGGACGAACCGGCCCCGGGACAGGACGTCGAGGGTGGCGGCCTGCTTGGCGGCCAGGAGGGGATTGTGCTGGGGCAGGAGCAGGATGCCCGTGGCGATGCGGATCCGGGAGGTGACGGCGGCGACGAAGCCCAGCCCGACCAGGGGATCCAGCCAATCGGCGTCAGACGGCACGGCGATCTTGCCGTCAGGCGCATAGGGATAGGGGGAGTCTGCGCGGTCCACCATCACCACGTGCTCGCCGGACCACAGCGTGGAGAACCCGGCCGCGTCAGCGGCGCGGGCGACCGCCTCGATCACGGCGGGATCGGCTCCGGAGCCGATGCCGAGGGCGTGGAGGCCGACGCGCACGTCGCCATCCTTCCATCACGAGCGCCCGGGGGCCGGTCACCGGACCGCTCTCGATCGGATCGGCGACCGCGGGGCCCAGGTGCCACCCGCCCGCCAACCACCGCTCAGTCCGCCGGTTCGGTCTTGGCCCTCCTGACCGTGGGCTGGCGTTGCATCCGCAACCGGATCAGGGCCCTCGTCCCGATGGTGACCGTGCCGATCTGATGGGCGCCCTCGTGCCGCCGGGGCTTGCTGCACCGCTGCCACTCGCCGGCCGCGAACATCTCCCAGCGGCACCTCTGATCAGCGGCGCGACGTTCCGACATCCTGCTTCCTTACCTGACCCGGGACAGTCAGGGCAAGGCCGTCCGGCAATTGGCGACCAGTGGGCCAGACGGCTGCGGCTGCGGCTGGCAGTTGCGCCGCCGTGGCAGGCGAGTAGTTTCTCGGTGGCGCCGGTCCGATCTGGGGCCGGCCCGTATCTGAGTACGCCGTCGCAACCCGAGGTGATTTGATTGACACAGTTCGTCGAGAGCACCGTCAAGTTCCCCTACAAGAGGTCGCTCGGACCGGTCATCGGCGAGTTCATGAACGGGCTGGCCAACATGAGGTTCGTCGGGATCAGGAGTGGCGACCGGGTCATCGTGCCGCCGTTGGAGTGGGATCCCGACACCGGTGAGGAGCTGTCTCGCGAGTACGTGACCGTGGGGCCCGCCGGCACGGTCACGGCGTGGTGCTGGGTGGAGCAACCCACTGAGGCGCACCCTCTCGACCGTCCCTTCGCCTTCGCCCTGATCACCCTGGACGGTGCCGACACGTCACTCCTCCACGCGGTGGAAGCCGACGGGATCGACGGGATGTCGGTCGGGATGCGAGTCGCCCCCCGCTGGAAGGCCGAGCGCACCGGTCACATCACCGACGTCGACGCCTTCGTCCCCGGCGAGGACCCGGTGGTCCCTGACGGGGATCTCGGACCTCCGGAGGAGCCGGTCACCATGATGTCCTACAACGCCTCGGTCACCTACTCGGTGCCGGTCACGGCCTATGAGTCCAACGTGCGGGTGGCCAACGAGGAGCACCGGCTGTTCGGGTTGCGCTGCCCGGTCTGCGGCCGGATCTACACCGGTGGGAAGGGGTACTGCCCCATCGACGCCGTGGCTTTCACCGATGATGACGAGGTCGACCTCCCCCAGACCGGAACCATCACCAATTTCACGATCATCACCCCGGTGCAGTATCCGGGCCAGACAGAGACCGAGCCCTTCCCCCGGGTGTTCGTCCTGCTCGACGGGTTCGACGTCGTACTCGGGTATCAGCCCCTCGTCGACTGCGCCAACGAGGACATCCATGTGGGAATCCGGGTGTCGGCCCGCTGGGTCACGGACGACGACGGTGTCGTCATGGTCTGGAGCCCCAACGGCGAGGACGACGTGTCGGACCCCGAACTCGTGAACAGGATCAACTGAATGCCCACCAAGGACCAGATCGCCATCATCGGCTGGAGTGTCTCACCCATGGTGCGTCACACGGACAAGACCGAGGTCCAGCTCCTCCTCGACGTCATCACCGGCGCCGTCGAGGACGCCGGCATCAGTCGAGCCGATCTCGACTTCACCTGTGCCGGAAGCTGCGACTACGTGGCCGGCCAGGCGTTCTCCTTCGTCCAGAACATCGACGCCATCGGCGCCTGGCCACCGAAACGGGACTCACACGTGGAGATGGACGGGGCCTGGGCGCTCTACGAGGCGTGGATCCGGCTCCAACTCGGCGACATCGACGTGGCCTTGGCCACCGGATCGGGCCGGTCCTCCACCGCTGCCCCTTCGTCCATCTATCCCATGGAGATGGACCCGTACTATCTGGCACCGCTGGGGGCCGACGCCGTGACGCTGGCGGCGTTGCAGGCCCGGGTCCTCCTCGACGCGGGAAAGACCTCCGAGCGCCAGATGGCCGAGATCGCCGCCCGCAACCGGAGCGACGCCAAGTCCAATCCTCATGCCCAGGTGACCGGCGACTTCGACGTCGACGGCCTGTTGGCCGAGGAGTACGTGCGCGCTCCGCTGAGACGCCACGACCTGCCCCCGATCTCCGACGGCGCCGCCGCGGTGATCATCGCCCGGGGCGATCGGGCGGCGGACCTGTGTGAGCACCCGGTGTGGATCACCGGCTTCGCCCACTGCTCGGAGTCCCACTATCCGGGCATGCGTGACCTCCGGCAGGCCGGATCGGCCACGGCCGCCGCTGCCGCCGCCGGCATCGGCGACGGCCCCATCGACGTGGCGGAGCTCCAGGCGGCGTTCACCCACGAGGAGCCGTTGCTGGTCGAGGCGCTGGGGTTGTCCGACGAGGTGTCCATCAACCCGTCGGGTGGCCCGCTGGCCGCCAATCCGATCATGGCCACCGGGCTGGTCCGGGTGGCCGAGGCGGCCCGGCAGATCCGTGACGGGGGCAAGCACCGCACGTTGGCCCATGCGACCTCGGGACCGTGCCTGCAACAGAACCTCGTCTGCATCCTGGAGGGAGCGTCGTGAGCACCATGCCCTGCGCCATCGTGGGCATCGGACAGACCCACCACAAATCACGCCGCTGGGACGTCTCCCTCGGTGGACTGGTACGCGAAGCGGCCCTCCGGGCCCTCGAGGACGCGCAGATGGATTGGGGTGACATCGACGCCGTCGTCCTGGGCAAGGCCCCCGACCTGTTCGAAGGGGTGATGAAGCCCGAGCTGTACCTGACCGACGCCCTCGGGGCCACCGGCAAGCCGATGTTCCGTGTCCACACCGCCGGCTCGGTGGGGGGCACCACCGGAATCGTCGGCGCCCACCTGGTCGAGAGCGGCCGGCACCGGAACGTGCTGTCGGTGGCCTACCAGAAGCAGTCGGAGGGCAACGCCCAGTTCGCGCTGGGGTCCGGCCGCGGAGCCTCCATCGGTGCCGGGGGCGCGTTCGCCCCTTACATGCGGTCCTACATCTACCGGACCGGGGCCCCGTCTGACATCGGGCCCATGGTGGCGGTCAAGGACCGGCTCAACGCGCTCAAGAACCCCTATGCCCACCTGAAGCTGGCGGACATCACCATCGAGTCGGTCAAGGCATCACCCATGATGTGGGACCCGGTCCACTACCTCGAGTCCTGTCCTTCGTCGGACGGGGCGTGCGCGGTGGTCTTCACGGACCAGGCCGGAGGCGACGCCGCCGCCGCCGCCGGCCGACCGCCGGCCTGGATCCTCGGCTCGGCGGTGCGCTCCGAGCCCAGCCAGTTCCCGGGGAGGGATCCGGTGGCACCGCAGGGGGCCGCCGACTGCTCCGCCGAGGTCTTCCGGCACGCGGGCATCACCCGGCCGCTGGAGCAGATCGACTGCGCCGAGCTCTACGTGCCGTTCAGCTGGTACGAGCCGATGTGGCTGGAAGGCCACCACATCACCGACTTCGGCCAGGGCTGGCGCATGGTCGAGCGCGGAGACACCCAACTGGGCGGATCGTTCCCCGTCAACATGTCGGGCGGGGTCCTTTCGTCGAACCCCATCGGTGCGTCCGGTCTGCTCAGATTCGCCGAGGCCGCACTGCAGGTCCGCGGCATGGCGGGCGAGCACCAGGTCGACGGGGCCAAGGTGGCCGTGGCCCAGGCCTACGGCGCGGCAGCCCAGTACTTCAGCATGTGGGTCGTGGCCAGCTCACTCGATCCCTTCGCCTGACCGGAAGCACGGCAGGACCGCCGCGCCCACGAGCGTCCAGGCCGACCTCAGGCCGAGCGGGGCAGCTCGATCGGACCGTCCCCGGATGGCTCACGGTGGAGGCCGCCGGCGATCTGGCGCACGAGGGCCGGGGCGTCGTCGCGGTGCAGCCGAACCTGCAGCAGCGCCGGACGGGCCGGCCGATCGGGCGAGTCGACCATGGCCAGAGCCGCCCGCAGGTCACCGACCGACTCGACGACGGCGGTGTCGGCGCAGCCCGCCAGGCCGAGTGCCCCGGGCAGCGCCGTCCAGTTCCACGGCGTGATGTCCTGGTAGACGGCATCGGGACTGCTGATCTGGCGCTCGATGGTGTACCCGCCGTTGTCCAGGACGAGGATCACCACGTCGAGCCGGCGGTGGAGGATGGTGGCCAGCTCCTGGATGGTCAGTTGGGCGGCACCGTCCCCGATGAGGAGCAGCGGTCGGTGGTCCGGATCGGCCAGCTCGGTCCCGAGCAGCGCCGGCAGGGTGTAGCCGATGGACGACCAGATCGGCTGGCCGACCAGCTCGCACCCCGCCGCCAGCCGCATGCCGGCCGCCCCGTAGTAGGCCGTCCCGGCATCGGCCAGGACCGTCGTCCCCGGGCGTATCCAGTGCTCCAGGGCCGACCAGAGCTCGGTCTGGGTGAGACCGGTGGGCACCGATCCGTCCCGTGCGTCGTCGTGCCCGTCGTCACCGTCGGTCGGCACAGATGCCGACGCCGGAACCGACGCCTGACTCGGACCCGGACCCGGACCCGGACCCGGAACCGCATCGGTCATCGGCCCGAGCCCTGAGGCCCGGCCGGTGGCCGACGGCTCGCCGCCCCGGCGCTCTGTGACGAATTCGGCCACCGCCGCCAGCGTGTCGGACAGCTGCACCTGTTCGAAGACGATTGGTCCGATACGTGCCCGGTCGAGCTCGAGTACCACGGCACGGTCCGCATCGACATCGTGGCTGAACAGGCCCGAGGTGATATCGCTCAGCACGACCCCGGCCAGCACCTGGATCGAGGATCCCTCGACGGCCCGCCGGGTGGCCCCGTCCGGTGTCAGTGCACCGATGTAGACGTTCGTGGGCGCGGACGCGTACCCGCCGAGCGTGGTGGCCACCGTCACCCCGGGCACGGCTCCGAAATCGACGAGATGGTCCAGGCCCCGTCGCCTGACCAGATGACCCGAGAGCACGGCGATGTCCGCGGCCGACGCCAGATGGTGCCCGAGGGCCTGCCGGAAGCGGGCCAGGGCCACCGGGTCACTGTCCGGTGGTCGCAGCGGTGTCCCGACGCCGGCCGTGGCCACCGGCCACGAGGCCAGGTCGGCAGGGACACTGAGGTACCCGGGCCTCGACTGGGCCACCATGGCCGTCAGGACGCGGTCGATCTGCCCGGCCGGATCCTGCCGGTCCAGTACCTCGCTCGCCGCCGTCACTTCGGTGTAGACGCGGTGGAAGTGACCGAAGTCGCCGTCGGCCAGCGTGTGATGGGCCAGCGCGCCGTTCCGCATCAACTCGGTCGACGGGGCGCCCGTGATCTGGAGCACCGGGACCGACTCGGCGTAGCTGCCGGCAATGGCGTTGACGGCGCTGAGCTCGCCCACCCCGAACGTGGTGAGGACGGCGCCGAACCCTCGCCGGCGGGCGTAGCCGTCGGCCGCGTACGCCGCGTTCAATTCGTTGGTCGACCCGACCCAGCTGAGCCCGGTTCCCGACAGCATCTCGTCGACCAGGGCCAGATTGAAGTCGCCCGGCAGCCCGAAGAGGTGGTCGACCCCGAGGTGCCGGAGGCGGAGGGCGAGATAACGGGCCAGGCTCGTCTGGCCCGGTCCCGTCTCGTGGAGCTGCGTCACGGTTGGCATGTCAGTACTCCATCAGCGCGAGAAGAACTGGTCAATGATTTGCCAGAGAGGTGATCAGAAAGTGATATCAGAGTTGGAATAGATTTCGATATGCTCACGTAATGGCCGATCTGGACGCAACCGATGCACAAATTTTCCTGGCCCTGGATGACGATCCGAGGCGCCCGGTCATCAGCCTGGCCGACCGGCTCGGCCTGGCCCGGCGGACCGTCCAGACCCGCCTCGCCCGGCTGGAGGAGAGCGGGATGCTGCGGCCCCACAGCACCCGGTTGCGGCCCGAGCGCCTGGGCCGCTCCATCGCCGCGGTGATCAGTGCCGACCTCGACCAGAGCCAGCTGGACGTGGTGGTGGCCACACTGGAGCGGATGCCCGAGGTGCTCGAGGTGGCGGCCACCAGTGGCGACCAGGATGTCCTGATCCGCGTGGTGGCCTCGGACACCGACCACCTGTACCTGCTGGGCCAGGAGATCCTGCGGTGTCCCGGCGTGCGCCGGACCCGCACGACCCTGATACTCCGCGACCTCATCCCCTTCCGGATCAGACCCCTCCTGACCGGGCACACGCTGCACCCGGACGGGCCCTGATCCGCGGGGAGTCCGTGCCCGCACCATCCTGAGCCCGACCCCGGATCGGGACGTCACCGGAGTCCCAGAACGATCCCAGGGAGTACACAGGGGACCCACAGGGGGGCCTCCGAGGATGTCGCCATGACTACGACTCTCGCACCCCCGTTCGTCACCCCGTCAGCGTCCACGGACCCGACGGAGCCGCCCGGTGATCTCGTCGGACCCGATGGGAGCGGCCCTCCGAACCCGCGTTGGGTCCGGCCGGCGCTGGTGGCCCTGTTGGCGCTGACAGCGGTGGCCTACCTCTGGGACCTCAGCGCCTCCGGTTATGCCAACAGCTTCTATGCGGCCGCAGTGCAGGCGGGCACCAAGAGCTGGAAGGCCTTCTTCTTCGGTTCGCTCGACTCCTCGAACTTCATCACCGTCGACAAGTCACCGGGCTCGCTGTGGATCATGGAGTTGTCGGGGCGGCTGTTCGGGTTCAACAGCTGGAGCATGCTGGCACCCCAGGTCCTCGAAGGGGTGGCCGCCGTCGGGCTCGTCTACGCCACCGTCAAGCGGTGGTTCGGTGGTCCGGCCGGACTGCTCGCCGGGGCGGCGCTGGCGTGCACACCGGTGGCCGCGCTGATGTTCCGGTTCAACAATCCCGACGCCCTCATGGTCCTCCTGCTCACGGCGGCGGCGTACACGTTGGTCCGGGCCATCGAGCGGGCCGGAACCCGGTGGATCGTCGCCACCGGCGTGTTGGTGGGGTTCGCCTTCCTGGCCAAGATGCTCCAGTCCTTCACCGTGCTCCCCGCCTTTGCCGGTGTCTACCTGTTGGCTGCGCCGACGAATCTGCTGCGTCGGATCTGGCAGTTGGCGCTCGGGGGTGTGGCGATCCTGGTGTCGGCGGGCTGGTGGGTGGCCCTGGTGGCCTTGTGGCCGACGGCTTCCCGACCGCTGATCGACGGGTCGCCGGACAACAGCATCCTGAACCTCATCTTCGGCTACAACGGGCTCAGCCGACTGAGCGGCGGCACCGGGGGGAGCGGATCGGGATTCAGCGGCGCCACCGGTGTCTTCCGCCTGTTCAACGATCTCATGGGCGGTCAGGCCTCGTGGCTGATCCCGGCGTCGCTGCTGGCGCTGGTGGCCGGCCTGGTGTGGCGGCGCCGTGCGCCCCGAACCGACCGGATGCGGGCTGCGCTGTTGCTGTGGGGCGGCTGGTTGATCGTCACGGGCGCAGTGTTCAGCTTCAGCAGCGGGGTGATCCACACCTATTACACGGTGGCGTTGGCACCGGCCATCGCCGCACTGGTCGGGATGGGTGGCGCCATGCTCTGGCAGACCCGGCGGCGCATGGTGGCCCGTGTCACCGGCGCGGCCGGCATCGTGGGCAGCGCGGTGTGGGCCTACGCCCTCCTGGAGAGGACACCCGGCTACGTGCCGTGGCTCCGCCCTCTGATCCTGGTGACCGGCGTGCTCGCCGCGGGCGCGCTGGTGGCTGCACCCGCCCTGCCCCGGCTGACCAGGCCCCTCACGGCGGCGGCGGTCGTACTGGGGTTGGTCGCCGTGCTCAGTGGGCCGCTGGCCTACACCGGCACGACCCTGACGACGGCGCACACCGGGAGCATCCCCTCGGCAGGACCCACCGTGACGGGCGCCGGCGCCTCGGGAGCCTTCGGAGGGCCCGGAGGGGCCGGAGGGGCCGGAGGGGCCGGAGGGGCCGGCCGGACTGGAGGGGCGGGATTCCCCGGAAGGACAGGACTCTCCGGACGCTCCGGCGAGATCCCCACCGGTGGTCCTCCGGCCGGGTCGTCCGGAGCCTCGGGCTCCACCGGTCGACCTCCCGGTGCCGGGCGCGCTGGGGGCGGGTTTCCGACCGGTGCCGTGGCCGGTGGTGGTGGACCCGGTGGCGGAACGACGACCAGCAGTGCGCTGGTCCGAGCACTGCGGTCCGATGCCAGCCACTTCCGGTGGGCTGCCGCCACGTTCGGGTCCCAGACGGCCGCAACCTTGGAGCTGTCATCGGGCGAGCCGGTCATGGCCATCGGGGGATTCAACGGGGAAGGCGGCAACATCAGCCTCTCCACGTTCGAGTCCTACGTCGCCAAGGGAGACATCCACTACTTCGTGGCCTCGGGGACGGGTGGCGGAGGTGGGCCCGGTGGCAGCGCCAACAGTGACGCCGCCATCACCAGCTGGGTGGAGTCCCACTTCACCAAGGTGACCATCGGAGGCCAGACGGTCTACGACCTCACCTCTCGCACCTGAGGACCCACCTACTCGGACAGGCCGAGTCAGCAGCACAGCAGCTCCGCCCGCTCGTCTCCAACCCGAGAGCGGGCGGAGCTGTTGCTGGCTGTCGGCCGACGCGCTGATCAGCCCCTGATCACCGGCGAACCCGGCCGGCCACCTCGGCCCCCCTCCCGCTCCCGCGCTCCAGCCCGTCGATCGACTCCCCCTGTGGCCCACGATGACCGTGGCGGCGCTGCGGTCACCCCGGTCCCGTCCCCAGACCACCTCGGCCCACCCCGATCCACCGCCGCCCCGATCGGCCGCCGCCCCAATCCATTGAGGGAGGAACCACGGCATCTGGGCTGCCGGACCCGGCGAAGAAGGCAAACGGATGCACGGGGAAGGGCACGCTGCTCCAGGGGGGTGGAGGACAGGCCGACGCTCGACCGGTCGCACCGCCCCCCGGTGTCCACCGCGTCCGGCGGGAAGTCGGTGGCGAACCGGGCCCGGACGCGACTTCAGCCGCCCGGAGGCGGCTGAAGTCGGTGGGGGAGGGTGGCCGGAACAGACCGGCCGCCCCGGATGGAGGAGCGACTCAGGCGGCGCGTGCCACCCGATCGTGGTCTGCCCGCACGGGAACGGCGCTCGTGTAGAGCCGTGCTGTCCGTTGCCGTGGCTTGTTGGCCCGACCGTGATGGATGAGGTTGTGTTCCCGGACCGACATGTACAGCACCGGCACGGCGGCGATGGCAATGGCCAACACCATGAGGGGAACCATGATGATCATGAGTGTCATGTTGATGCCAAGCAGTGGGTGGGGGGACCTGCTTGCCTCCTTCACCATCACCGTACGGGTGGGATCCGTGCGTGGGCTGAGCCCCTCCCTAAGGCCAGCTGTGAAGGTGTCCCCCGGGGGCACCGGCCGACCATGCCTGTGGCGCGCCGGAATCCCAGCACCGTCCACCGTGGCTCCCAGGTGGTGCCCAGGGGGCCGGGACAGCATGCGGCCATGGACACGCTCGCACCCCGCCGCCACCCTCCACAGCCCGATGTCAGTCCCCACCGGCGTTCCGATGCCGGGTGGTGCTGGGGCGCCGCGCACCGGGAGACGGTGCTGCGCCTCCTGCGGTACTCCGCCGTGTCCCTCGTGTCCACGTCGACCAGTGTGGTGACCCTCGGGGTTCTGGTCGGCCTGGCCGGCACCCCGGCGACCCTGGCCAACGTGATCGCCACCGCAGTCGGGACGGTGCCGTCGTTCGAGCTCAACCGGCGGTGGGTGTGGAACAGCACCAGCCGCCGCTCGGTCCTCGGCCAGATTGTCCCGTTCTGTGCCCTGTCCTTCACCGGCCTGGTGGTGTCCACGGTGGCGGTGGCTGTCGTGGCCGCCAGGACGTCGGGCTGGGGTCACTGGGCACACACAGCCGCCGTCCTCGCGGCCAATGTCGCTGCGTACGGCGCGCTCTGGGTGGTGCAGTACCAACTTCTCGACCGCGTCCTGTTCCGCGACCGGACCCGAGTGGGCGGCGGCGCCCAGCTCGCCGCTGTCGCCGGCCGCCTTCCGGTGTCAGATGGGGTCGCCGGCCCGGTGCCGCTGGACCACGTCGACCACGGCCGCCGCGGCCAGTATCACGGCAGCAGCGGCCTCGGTGAGCAACGACGCGTGAGCGTCGGGGGCACTGAAGCTGTCCCGGAAGCCGAAGAGGCCGATCTCGACTGACACCACGAGTCCCCCGATGGTGCCGACGGCGAACAGCGCGCCGGCCAGGGCTGTCCACCACTGCCGGGTCACCGACACGACGAGCGCCACCATCAGGCCCAGCACCGCCTGGGCGAGGAAGAGGGGACCGATGGTGGGAATGTGACGGTACCCCGTCGACCACAGGTGGAAGTGGATGACCGAGGACGCCACCACCACCAGGCTTCCCGCCCAGCAGAGTGCGCTGACGACCCATCCCGGTGACGCCCACCACCGGCGGGATCCCTGGAGCCGGTGGTTGGCTCCGGCGGCGGAGGCCGGTGGCTGGAGGCCCGTGGGTGCGGTCATGACAGGTCTTCGGAACGGCGCGGGCGCAGGGATGTCGGCGGCAGCGGACCGGACCCGACCGGCATCATGGCAATGGTGCGGACGTCTGCCGATGCGAGTGGCGAGGCTGTCTCGATCCCGTCTCTGGCCTGCGACGATGCCGGTCGAGGCGGCCATTCGGTCGTGGAGGCTGCCATTTGGTGACTGGGGAAACCCGATGGAGTACGGTGGTGTCCGGCGCCACGTGGGGATGGGAGTGGCGCATCGGCGAAGTGCATAGCTACTCCGGACCTCGGTAGCAGAGTCTCGAACTCGGACGGTCCCTGCGGAGGAACTATGACCAATTTGGTTGATTCCCGATTGAACAGCCCCAACTGCACCCTTTTGGGCTGCGATGGATTCGGCATCAAACTCAGCGAGGACGGGGGAATCGTCACGGTAACGGTCACCGGCGAGGTGGATCTGGCCACCGCACCCCTGTTGAGGCGGGCGTTGGGCCTGGCCGCCTCTGCGGCCGGCGACCCTGCCGTCGTCGTGATCGACGCACGCGAGCTCAGCTTCATCGGCACCTATGGCCTGGGCGTGATCCTCGGTGCCCGCCGGACGCTGCAGACCCGTTCGGGAACCCTGGCGATACGCAATCCCTCCCGCATGCTGCAACGGACCCTGTCCATCACCCGGCTGACCGACCTGATGGCGACATGACCGGCCACGCCATCGCTGTCCTCGTGCGGGGTTGGGCCGGGGCCCCGGGTCGACCATGACCTCCCGCGAGGGCCTGCTGGCCGACACGTTCCTGGGGCTGGCCGACACCCTGGTGGACGATTTCGATGTGGCCGACGCTCTGATGACGCTGAGTACGAGGTGCGTCGAGATCCTCGGGGCGGAAGCCACGGGGATCCTGCTCGCCGATCCGCAGGGCCACCTCAAGGTGATGGTGGCCTCGAGCGAGGCCACCGGCGTCCTCGAGCTGTTCCAGGTCCAGAACGAGGAGGGGCCCTGCCTGGACTCCTACCGGAGCCGGGTCCCGGTCTCCCATGACGATCTGCGCCGCGCCAATCCGTGGCCCAGGTTCTCGCAACGGGCCCTGGACATCGGGTTCCTGTCCGTGCACGCCTTCCCCATGGTCGTCCGATCCAGCGTGCTCGGGACCATGAACCTGTTCATGGCGCACCCGGGGCCGCTGGCGCCGGCCGATGCCGAGGTGGCCCAGGCCTTGGCGCACGCCGCCACGCTCACGCTGCTCCAGCAAGAGGCGGCGGCGAGCTCACACCGATTGGCCGCCCAGCTGCAGGGGGCGCTGAACAGCCGGGTCACCATCGAACAGGCCAAGGGGGTCATCTCCGAACTGGCCCATATCGATACGGACGAGGCGTTCCTGAGGCTGCATTCGTTCGCCCGCAATCACAACGCCAAGCTCACCGATGTGGCGTCACGGGTCGTCCACCGCAGCCTGGTGGACCGGGAGCTGGCTGAGATGTTCTCGACCCGGAGCTGACGGGCGCCCGGTCACTCCAGCGGAGTGCCGCCACGGTGCCGGGTGGTCGGCGATACCACTACCTGGGGCCGGAGCTCCGACAGCAGACCCGGTGCCCGCTGGGGTGGTCGCCGTGGGGCCACCGGACCGGAGCGGAGATGGTGTCGGGTCCCCGACCACGGAGCGGGTGGCGCGGTCAGCCGGTCACAGAGTCGGTAGGCCACCGTCTCGTAGTTGATCCGCCAGCCGCGGAAGTCGGCCCATGCCTCGTCGGCACTCCGTTCGACCGGGAACCCCACCTGTACCAGCATGGCCACCGCCTCCTCGAACTCGCCGAAGGTGAGGTCGATCTCGCCCTCGGGATCGGGATCGGGGTCCACGGCCCAGCCCAGCATGCTGGCGATGCGGTTGAGGGCGGTGAACCCCATGCGAAGGCACAGCCGCGACTGCGACGAGGCGCTGGTCGGTGCCAGCGCCAGGTGCATGGCCGCCCCGTCCAGCACGGCCAGCAGGCCGACCAACCACGAGAACCACGCCTGGGGGGAGCGGAACAGCAGGAGCACCGGGTAGGTCGTGTGGCTCTCGGCCAGGTCGGCGGACCACTCCTCCCACGACCGGTAGAAGTCGGGCAGCGTGTCGATGATGCCCACCAACTGGTGGCGGGCCAGCACCTCGGGCCCCCAGGCCGGGAGCCCGGCCCGGCTCTCCAGCATGGCCACCAGGCTCTCCCGACGGTTGAAGGCCTGGTAGAGGGCGGGCAGATAGGCGATCTGCAGGGCCACGATGACCACCCAGGTGGCACCGGCGGCGATGTCGATGGCCGAATTGGGCCGGCCGCTCAGATCGATCGTCCCCACGGTGAACAGTGCCCCTGCCGACTGGGCCAGGGCCGACACCAGACTGTGGGTCGTGCCCTCGAGCATGAGGGCGTACCCCACGATGAACAGCCCGGCCCAGACGGCCAGTTGGCCGATGAGCGCCACGGGGGCGGTCGGTGCGAGCAGCGCGTCCTTGCCCTCGTACGTCCTGGCCAGGCGGGATACGGCGATGAACACCAACTGCACGGCCCGGTTGACGTACGAGGAGAGGCGCTCGAAGCCGCGGGGCTCGCGGGGCAGGACGATGGTGAACAGGACGCTGGCCGCGGTGAACAGCACCACGACCAGCCCGACGGCGAAGGCCAGGTCACTCACGGGTGCCGCGCCAGTGTCCCGGGCTCGACCATCCCGCCATGGTAGGTGCCGTCCCCGGCATCGGCGCTGTACGCACGTGGGCGGCCGGATCGTCCCGACCGGCGGTCGTCACTAGAACCGGTTCTATACTGCCGGGGTGAGCAGCCGGGACGTCCCGCGTCCCACCAGCTCGACGCTCGCACCGGAGCCGTCTGGAACGACGGCCGACACCGCACAAAGGGGAATGCACCATGGCCCAGCCCGTCATCGTCGAAGCAGTGCGCACGCCGATCGGCAAGCGCAACGGATGGATGTCCGGCTTCCACGCCGCCGAGCTCCTCGGCCATGCCCAGGTCGAGCTGGTGAAGCGGGCCGGCGTGGACCCGGGCGCGGTCGAGCAGATCGTCGGCGGCTGCGTCACGCAGGCCGGTGAGCAGGCGTCCAACGTGACCCGGACCGCCTGGCTGAGCCAGGGCCTCCCCTACGAGACCGCGGCCACCACGGTCGACTGCCAGTGCGGCTCGGCTCAGCAGGCCAACAATTTCGTGGCCAATCTGATCAGTGCCGATGCCATCGAGGTCGGCATCGCCTGTGGGGTCGAGGCCATGAGCCGGGTGGGTCTCGGAGCCAACGCGTTCAACGGTCCCGGCCGGTCCAAGCCCGACGAGTTCCCGTGGGACATGCCCGACCAGTTCGGTGCCGCCGAGCGCATCGCACAGAAGTACGGCATCACCCGCGATGACGTCGACTGGCTGGGGTTCGAATCCCAGCGCAAGGCGGCGGTGGCGGTGGCCGAGGGGCGCTTCGAGCGGGAGATCGCTCCGCTGGAGGCACCGGTCGTGGGTCCGGAGGGCCCCACCGGCGAGACGACCCTCGTGACCAAGGACCAGGGGCCCCGGGACACCACCCGGGAGGGTCTGGCCGGCCTCAAGCCGGTCCTGCCCGACGGGATGCACACGGCGGGCAACAGCTCCCAGATCTCCGACGGCGCCGCAGCGGTTCTGTGGATGTCCGAGCGCCGGGCGGGAGAGGCCGGGCTGCGCCCGCGGGCCCGCATCGTGGCCCAGACCCTGGTCGGCTCGGACCCCTACTACCACCTGGACGGCCCCATCGCCGCCACCGCCGACGTGCTGCGCAAGGCCGGCATGACCATGGACGACATCGACATCTTCGAGGTCAACGAGGCCTTCGCCTCCGTGGTCATGTCGTGGGGGAAGGTGCACGAGGTGGACTGGGACAAGGTCAATGTCAACGGCGGCGCCATCGCCCTCGGCCACCCGGTGGGCTCGACCGGTGCCCGGCTCATCACGACGGCCCTCCACGAGCTGGAGCGCAGTGACAAGAGCCTGGCCCTCATCTCCATGTGCTGTGGCGGTGCGCTGGCCACCGGCACCATCATCGAGCGCATCTGAGCGCATCTGAGCGCATCTGAGCGCATCTGAGCTTGTTCGGCACCGCCGGTTCCCTCCCGGGGCACGGACAGGGCAGGTGTAGGAGCTGCCGCCCGGGGGTAGGGGTGAGGGATGCCGACCCTCCGTCGTCGCGTCCGAATGCTGGTGATAGGAGCGGTGGCGGCCGCCGCGACCGTCGCCGGAGGGGCAGGGGCCGGTGCTGCCACTGGCGGAGCCGTACCACGATCGGTGGTGGCCTCGGCGTGGACGACATTCGACCATGACGGGCTGCGCACCGGCGTCGACACCTCCGGCAACTCGTTCTCGCCGGCCCGTCCCGCCTGGACGTCGCCCACCCTCGACGGCCAGCTCTACGGCCAGCCGCTGGAGGCCGAGGGCCGGGTCTTCGCCGCCACGGAGAACGACACCGTCTACGCCCTGGCCGCCGACAGCGGCCGGGTGCTGTGGTCCAGCCACCTCGGAACGCCGCTGACGCCGTCCACGGTGCCGGGCCTGTGCGGCGACATCGATCCGACCGTGGGCATCACCGGCACGCCGGTCATCGATGCCAACCGGTCGGAGATCTTTGTCGTGGCCACGCTGGCGTCTGGCGGCAACGCCGTCCACCATCTGGTGGGCCTCGACCTCTATACGGGCGCCGTGCTCCTCGACGAAGCCATCGATCCTCCGGGGGCCAACCCGGCGTTCCAGCTGCAGCGGGTCTCGTTGGCCCTGACCGAGGGTCGGGTCATCGTGGGCTTCGGCGGGAACTCAGGGGACTGCGAGCCTTACCACGGCCTCGTCGTGTCGGTGCCCGAGGGTGGTGGGGCCGCCTCCACGTACACGGTGGCGAACCAGCCCGGCGACGGTCAGGGAGCGGTGTGGATGGGTGGGGCGGCGCCGTCCATCGACGCCAACGGCAACGTATGGGTGGCCACCGGGAACAGCGAGCACCACAGTGCATCGGATGCCTACGACCAGAGTGACAGCGTCCTGGAGCTCAGCCCCACCGCGCAGCTGCTCCAATCGTTCGCCCCCTCCCAGTGGTACAACGACAACGCCTCGGACTACGACCTCGGATCGGGTGCACCCGCCCTGCTCCCGAACGGCCTGGTCTTCGAAGTGGGCAAGTCGACGGCCGGGTACGTGCTCGACCAGTCCCACCTCGGAGGACTGGGAGGCCAGGTGGCGGTCAACCCCTCGTTCTGCTTCTCCGACGGCGGGTCCGCCGACCTCGACGGCACGTTGTTCGTTCCCTGCAGCAACGGGGTGCACCGGGTCACGGTGACCGCCAGCGAGCCCTCCGCCACCTGGACCTCGGCGGCATCGGCGGCGACGGGCTCGCCCATCGTGGCCGGCGGCCTGGTGTGGTCCATCGGCGGCGGCACGCTCTACGCGCTCGACGCCTCGACCGGTGCGGTCGACCAGCAGTTCACCATAGGCGCGTCGCCCTCCTCGTTCCCCTCGCCGTCCGCCGCCGACGGCCTGGTCCTGGCCCCGTCGTCCAACCAGATCCACGCCTTCGAGGGACCGGCTGGACTGCCCGGTCCACCCACGCCGGCACCGGCCCGACCGGGCTATTGGCTGGTGGCCTCGGACGGTGGCGTGTTCTCGTTCGGTGGCGCCAGTTTCTTCGGCTCGGCCGGCGCGCTGCACCTGAACCAGCCCATCGTGGGCATGGCCTCCACGCCCGATCACGCCGGGTACTGGCTGGTGGCCTCCGACGGGGGGGTGTTCTCCTTCGGGGACGCCCGCTTCCACGGCTCGACCGGCGGGCTGCGCCTCAACCGGCCCATCGTGGGCATGGCTGCCACCCCGGACGGCAACGGGTACTGGCTGGTGGCCTCCGACGGGGGGGTGTTCTCCTTCGGTGACGCCCGCTTCCACGGCTCGACCGGCGGGCTGCGCCTCAACCGGCCCATCGTGGGCATGGCTGCCACCCCGGACGGCAACGGGTACTGGCTGGTGGCCTCCGACGGCGGGGTGTTCTCCTTCGGGGACGCCCGCTTCCACGGCTCGACCGGCTCGGTGCACCTCAACCAGCCCATCGTGGGCATGTCCTCCACCCCGGACGGCGTCGGGTACTGGCTGGTGGCCTCCGACGGCGGGGTGTTCTCCTTCGGTGACGCCGAGTTCCACGGCTCGACCGGGTCACTCCATCTGGCGCAGCCCATCGTCGGGATGACCGCCACCGCCGATGGCGGTGGCTACTGGCTGGTGGCCTCCGACGGCGGGGTGTTCACCGGGGGCGACGCCACATTCGAGGGATCGACGGGCGGCCTCGCCCTGGTGCGTCCGGTGGTCGGCGGCGCCACCGGGACCGTGCTCCCCTGACCGACCGGCGGGGGCCTCGAGTCGGCGCGGGGCCGAAAAGTAGAATACGTTCTCTTTTGCCCGAAGATCCGGTGCGTGGGCCGTGTCCCGCCCCGCTGGTGGGGCGGCCCGAGCGGACCGGCCCCCGGGCGATGGCCATTCCCTGGAAGGAGCACTGTGACCGGCACTGAACACCTGACCTACGAGCGCTTCGGCTCGACCGCCGTGGTGACCATGAACCGACCGGAGGCGAAGAACGCCCTGTCGGGCCCCATGCTGGTCGGCATGGCGGACGCCTGGGTGGAGATCGACTCCAACGACGACATCCGGTGCGCCATCCTCACCGGGGCCGGCGGCACGTTCTGTGCCGGCATGGACCTGAAGTCGATGTCCGGACCGGGCGACGACTCGGTCAAGGAGCGGATGGCGGCAGACCCCGACCTCCACTGGAAGGCGCTGCTCCGCCACTACTCGCTGAAGAAGCCCTTGATCGCCGCAGTGGAGGGTTGGGCCGTGGCGGGTGGCACGGAGATCCTCCAGGCCACCGACATCCGGGTGGCCGGCGAGGGGGCCAAGTTCGGAGTCTTCGAAGCCAAGCGGGGGCTGTTCCCGCTGGGGGGCTCGACCGTGCGGCTCCGGCGTCAGATCCCCTTCACCGTGGCCATGGACCTGTTGTTGACGGCGCGCGAGGTGTCGGCCCAGGAGGCGAAGGAGATCGGGCTGATCGGTCGGGTGGTCCCGGATGGGAAGGCCCTGGAGACCGCCCTCGAGATCGCCGACGTCATCGGGGCCAACGGCCCGCTGGCCGTCGAGGCCATCAAGGCGTCGGTGAAGGCCACGGAGAGCATCCCCGAGGAGGAGGGGCTCAAGATGGAGTTGGAGTTCGGCTGGCCCATCTTCGCCACCGAGGACGCCAAGGAGGGCCAGAAGGCGTTCGCCGAGAAGCGCCCGCCCAACTACCAGCGGCGATGAGCGGGCCGCCCCACGACGGGCCGGCATCCGACCCCCGGATCCGGCTGGCCGTGGCACTGCGCGGGGTGATCGACCACACCGTGGCAGCGGTCCTCGAGGACGCGGACGTGGTCGAGGCGGCCGAGGCCGTGGAGGCCGTGGAGGCCCGGCTGGTCGATCGGGCCGGCCCGGGTAAACGGGTCCGCCTGCCCCCCGACGCCACCCGTCCGCCTCAGGAGTTCTTCCCCACCAGCCCGGTCATGGGGATCATCAATCCCGTCGCCCCCCCGGTCCACCTCGAGGTGGTCGACGGGGTGGACGGCGGATTCGCGGAGATCAGGGCCACCGTCAACCTGGGCTATCCCTACGAAGGACCCCCCACCTGTGTCCACGGCGGGGTGATCGCCGCCATCTTCGACGAGGTCTTGGGGGCCGCCAACATGGTGGCCGGCCACCCCGCCATGACCGGCACGCTCACCGTCCGGTACCGGAAGCCCACGCCGTTGCGGACGGATCTGCGGCTCGAGGCCCGGTGCCTGGGTCGTGACGGCCGCAAGATCCGGACGTGGGCCGCCATGTACCACGGCGACCTGATGACGGCGGAGGCCGAGGGCATCTTCGTCGAGGTGCGTCCGGACCGCTTCGTCACCATTGCCGAGGGGAACGTGGACGCCACCGATCAGGCCATGCTCGAGGCCATGCGGGCCGAGGCGGCCCGGCCCGGGGCGGCGTCTGACGTCCCCGGGTTCCCGTCCGACTGAGGTCGTGCAGGCTCCCGTCGGGGACAGCCGCCACCCGAGCGTCCCGGTGGTGCGCGACGCCACGCCGGACGATGCCCGGGCCGTCGCCCGTGTGCACGTGGAGTCGTGGCAACGGACCTACCACGGACTCCTCGACCCCGCCTACCTCGACTCGCTCACCGTGGAGGGACTCACCGGTCAGTGGGAGGAGGTGATCACGGGGGGCACAGGCGACCACCTCCTGGTGGTGGAGGCGGGTGGTGGGATCCAGGCCTTCGCCCATGCCGGCCCCTCGCACGACGGCGACGCCGGGGCCGGTACCGCCGAGCTGTACAAGCTCTATGCCCATCCGGACTGGTGGTCCCGGGGTGTCGGTCGGGCCGCCCACGATGCCGCCCTCGAGCGCCTGTCCGACGTCGGGTACCGGTCGGCCAGGGTCTGGGTGCTCGGCACCAACGCCCGCGCCCGCGCCTACTACGAGCGGCGGGGCTGGTCGCCGCTCGAGGGGGAGCGGATCCAGTACTTCGGCACCAGCGTGTGCCACGACTGCCGGTACGCCCGGCCCCTGCCCGCTGTCTGACGCCGGGCGTCAGATCTTCTGGCGTCCCTCCCAGTAGGGGTCACGCAGCTTGCGCTTGTACAGCTTCCCGTTGGGGTCACGCGGCATGTCGTCGGTGAAGTCGATCGATTTGGGGGTCTTGAACTTGGCCAGGCGGCTGGCGCAGTACTCCAGGATCTCCTGGGCCAGCTCGGGGGAGGGCGCCACGCCCTCGGCCGGCTCGACCACCGCCTTGATCTCCTCGCCCCAATCGTCGTGGGGGATGCCGAAGACGGCGACGTCGCCGACCTTGGGGAAGCCCAACAGGACGTTCTCGATCTCGGCGGGATAGATGTTGGCCCCGCCGGAGATGATCATGTCGATCTTCCGGTCCCGCAGGAACAGGTAGCCGTCCTCGTCGATCAGGCCCACGTCGCCGACGGTGAAGAATTTGCCGATTCGGTTGCTCTTGGTCTTCTCCTGGTCCTTGTGGTACTCGAAGTCGCCGGTCTGCATGGACATGTACACCGTGCCGATGACGTTGGGCTCCTCGATCCGATTGCCGGCGTCGTCGAAGATGGCGATCTCCGAGATGGGCCACGCCTTGCCCACGGTGCCCGGCTTCTCCAGCCACTCCTCGGCGGTGACCAGCGTGCCGCCGCCCTCGGAGGCCGCGTAGTACTCGTCGATGGAGTTCCCCCACCATTCGATCATCTTGTACTTGACGTCGACCGGGCACGGGGCGGCCGCGTGGATCATGTGCCGGAGCGAGGACAGGTCGTATCGGGTGCGGGTCTCCTCAGGCAGGGCCAGCAGCCGGTGGAACTGGGTGGGGACCATGTGGGAGTTGGTGACCTTGTACCGCTCGATGAGCTGGAGCATCTCCTCGGGGATCCACTTGTCCATCACGACCACGGTGTGGAGGAGGTGGATGGAGGCCCCCGAGTAGCGCATGACCGCGGTGTGGTAGAGCGGCGACCCCACGATGTGGACGTGGTCCTCCTCGGGCAGGATGCCGAACAGGAACAGGATCCCCGACAGGCCGAGGGCGGCTTCCTCGGGCGTTGCTCCGCTCAGGGGCCGGAACACCCCCTTGGGATTGCCGGTGGTCCCGGAGGTGTAGTTCATCACGTCGCCGATGGTGCGGTCGGGGGGGTCGGTGGTGGGCTGCGAGTCACGCAGGGCGGCGTAGGAGCCGAAGCCGGTGATCTCCCCCACGGCGAAACACTGTGACGGGGCCAGCTTCGCCTCTTCGGCGGCGGCCAGGGCCACCTCGGTGAAGCGCTCGTGGGCGACGAAGGCCTTGGCCTCGGAGTCCTTCAGGATGTAGGCGACCTCGGGACCGATCAGGTGGTGGTTGATGGGCACCAGGTACCAGCCGGCCTGCAGGGCGGCCAGGTACAGCTCGAACACCTCGACACCGTTGGGCAGCAGCGTGGCCACGACGTCCCCCGGTTGGAGGTCGAGGCCGCGCAGACCGTGGACCACCTGATTGGTGCGGCCGAGCAGTTCGGCCGCGGTGTACTCGGTGCCGTCCGGCGCCACCAGCGCCAGCTTGTCGGGATGCTCGTGGGCCAGTGCCCAGAATCCAAGGTCGCCCATGATGATCGCTTCCCCCCAGGGCCGCACCCGGCCGCTGTCTACTCGATGGAGCCGTACTCGATGGAGCCCGACGGGGCTGCCGGCCGGACCGGTCCTCGGCGCCGGGACCCCGTGCCGGGTGGCGCCGACCCGGTGGGGACGCTAGAACAGGTTCTCGTCCACGGTCAACCTTCGGGGTCCTGGTCGGTCCGCGGATCGTCCCCCCGATCGGGCACGGCCCCGGTGGGGGCGGTGGCCGGAGCGTCGGAGTCGGAGTCGGAGTCGTGTCGGCGTCGGAGTGTCGGCGTCGGATCAGTGTCGGAGTCGGAACAGGGAGGCTGGAGCGCAATGAGTGGATTCCTGAAGGACAAGGTCGTGGCCATCACCGGGGCCGGAGGGGGCATCGGCCGGGCCGTCGCCCTGGCCGCCGCCGACGCCGGGGCCCGGGTGGTCGTGGCCGACATCGGGGTGGGCCTGGCCGGTGAGGACCCCAGGAGCGAGGTGGCCGAGGCGCTGGTGGCCGACATCGAGGCCGCCGGTGGCGAGGCGGTAGCCGTGGCCGACAGCGTCACCACGCTGGCGGGTGGGGAGGCCATCGTGGGGGCCGGCGTCGAGCGGTGGGGACGCATCGACGGCGTGGTGTGCATCGCAGGAATCCTCCGGGAGCGCATGCTCTTCAACATGTCCGAGGACGAGTGGGACGCCGTCGTCGAGACCCATCTGAAGGGGCACTTCACGGTGTTCCGCGCCGCCGCCGCCATCATGCGCAAGCAGGAAGGCGGCGGATCACTGGTCGCCTTCACGTCCGGGGCCTTCGCCGGCAGCGTGGCCCAGGCCAACTACGCCGCAGCCAAAGGGGGCATCGTGTCGCTGGTCCGCTCGGCCGCCGCCGGGCTGAACCGCTACGGGATCACGGCCAATGCCGTCGCACCGGTGGCCCGCACCCGGATGTCGGCCAACGTCCCGATGGACCTGGCCGAGATGGGCGACCCCGAGGACGTGGCCCCGCTGGTCATCTACCTCCTGTCCGACCAGGCCAAGCACGTCACCGGGCAGGTCTACACCTCGGTGGGACCGAAGATCGCCGTGTGGAACCAGCCCCGCGAGGTCCGCGCCGTCTACGCCGACGGCCGGTGGACCCCCGAGGACATCGCGGCCCGGCTGGACTCCACGGTGGGTCAGGAGCGGATGCCGCTGCTGGACCAGCTCGAGGAGTACCGCAAAGCCGCCGAGGCCAAGGCGGCCGCTGAGGCCGCCGGCAGCGCGTCGAGCTGACGGTCCGCTGACGTCAGCGACTCGCGGCCGGGCTCGCCGAGGATCGCGGCTCGGGCTCGCCGAGGACCGCGGCTAGGGCTCGGGCTCGGGCTCGGGCTCGCCGAGGACCGCGGCTAGGGCTCGCCGAGGATGCAGAACTCGTTGCCCTCCGGGTCGGCCAGGACCACCCAGCTCTCGTGGCCGGTCTGTCCGATCGAGGGCCGCGAGGCGCCGAGGGCGACGACGCGTGCCACCTCCTCCTCCTGGTCGTCGGGGACCAGGTCGAGATGGAGGCGGTTCTTCACCGACTTCGGGTCGTCGACCCGGACGAAGAGCAGGGGGAAGGTGCGGTCACGGTGGGGATGGCCGGCGGCGGGCTCCACCCACACGTCGCCGTCCTCGTCGACCCGGTGCTCCCACCCGAGGACCGCGGCCCAGAAGGCCGCCAACGACACCGGTTCCGCCGCATCGACGCTGACCGTTTGGATCTGCAGCACCATTCCGCGCCTCCCGGGTCGCTCGAGCGCCGCGCCACGCTCTTGCGGCAGCACTCTAGGTCCGGTCGGAGCCGCTGCGCACCCGGTGTCCGGACATCGCCGTCGGGCTCGGCTGAGTAAGCTCACGGCCGTGCCTTCAGACGACCGCGTGCCTGCGCCGACAGGTGCAGCCGAGGACGGCGGCGTCGGTGGTTCGGCCAGCCCGGTGGAGGCTCGCCGTTGCGGGAGGCCGGCGTGACGATGACCTCAGCGGCCCGGACCATCGCGCCGACCGCCGTGGTCGGCATGGTCGGCGGCGGCCAGCTGGCCCGGATGACCCAGCAGGCGGCCATCGCCCTCGGGATCGAGCTCCATGTGCTCACCCCCCACGACTCCGACCCGGCCATCCGGGCCGGCGCCCAGTTCCTGCCCGGGCAGCCTGACGACCTCGACGCCCTGGTGGCTCTGGCCGCGGCCACCGACGTCGTGACGTTCGACCACGAGCACGTCCCCAACCACCACCTCCGAGCGTTGGTGGAGGCCGGCTACGCGGTCCGGCCCGATCCCTCGGCCAAGCTCCTGGCCCAGGACAAGAGCGTGGCCCGGCGCGTCCTGGGTGATGCCGGCTTCGCCGTCCCGGCCTACGAGGACGTGGCCGCCGGGGACCGCGCCGCCGTCCTCCGCTTCGCTGACGCTCACGGGTGGCCGCTCGTGATCAAGGCTCCCCGTGGCGGCTACGACGGGCGGGGGGTGTTCGTGGTCGAGAGCGAGTCGGCGCTGTCCGGGCAGCAGGGTCTCGACGGGCTCGACCGCTGGCTCCTCGAGGCCCACGTGCCCATCGCCACCGAGCTGGCCGTCCTGGTGGCCCGGCGCCCGAACGGGCAGACGGTGACCTATCCCGTGGTGGAGACGGTCCAACGGGACGGCATCTGTCACGAGCTGGTCATGCCGGCCCGCATCGACGCGGCGGTCGCCGACCGCGCCGCTGCGGTGGGCACGGCCATCGCCGAGCGCATCGGTGCCACCGGCATGCTGGCCGTCGAGCTCTTCCTCACCACCGACGGCGATCTGGTCGTCAACGAGCTGGCCGCCCGTCCCCACAACAGTGGGCATGCCACCATCGACGCCTCGGTGACCTCGCAATTCGAGAACCACCTCCGGGCCGTCCTCGACTGGCCCCTCGGTGCCGCCACCCAGCTCGCCCCCTCGGCCGCCACCGTCAACCTGCTCGGCCCCGCCCATCCGGTCGACCTGGCCCGGACGGTCCCGCTGGCCCTGGGGGACCCGACGGTCCGTCTGCACCTCTACGACAAGTCGATCACGCCGGGACGCAAGGTCGGCCACGTCACCGTCCTTGGCCACGACCCCCAGGCCGCATTGGTCGCCGCCCGGGCCGCCGCCGCGGCGGTGTTGGCGCCGTGACCGAGCCGCGTGTGGGCATCGTGATGGGCAGCGACTCCGACTGGCCCGTGGTCGAGCCGGCTCGGGACATCCTCGACCAACTCGGCGTGGCCAGCGAGGCACGGGTCCTGTCGGCCCACCGGACGCCCCACCGGCTCCTCGAGTACGGGGCCGCCGCCGCCGGGCGGGGGCTGGGCGTCCTCATCGGGGCCGCCGGAGGGGCGGCCCACCTGCCCGGCATGCTGGCGTCGGTCACCACCCTGCCGGTCATCGGCCTCCCGGTGCCGCTGTCCCGCCTCGACGGCATGGACTCGCTGCTCTCCATCGTGCAGATGCCCGCCGGAATCCCGGTCGCCACGGTGGCCATCGGGGCCGGCCAGAACGCTGGGCTCCTGGCGGCGCGGATCCTGGCCGTGAGTGACCCCGCGCTGCGTGACGCGCTGGCCGACCACCAGCGCACCCTGGCCGAGGCCTCCGCGGCCAAGGACGCCGCACTCCAGGAGGGGCTGCACCGGCCCGGGTAGTCGCTCCGGGGCCGCCCACCGCCACCACCACCGCCACCCCCCGTCCGCTGCGGCGACGACAGTATGGGAATACACCCCTTCGGGGCCCGGACTCCGTAGCATGACGTGCGGGCAGGAGGCGTCCGTCCGGGCACCTCACCCTCGTGTTCGCGGAGGTCGCGTATGGTCGCGTTGGTGGTGGCACTGGGTGTCGTGGTCCTGCTGCTGGCCGTGCTGGTGGCCGGGCTGCTCCGCAGCCACGCCGACATCCTGAAGTCGCTCCACGACCTGGGGGTCGGCGGCGGCGACCCGGGCGCCGCCGACGCCGACCCCCAGGCGCCACACCCCTGGCCCACCTCGACCCGGGGTCCGGGGGACGCCGTTCCGGTCACCATGGGACCCCCGCTCCCGCCCGAGAGGAACTCGACCTCGGCGCCGACGGTGGCCGGTGTGACGCCCGACGGCCACGCCCTGGCCGTCTCCATGACCGGCGGGGACCACCTGACGCTCCTGGCCTTCCTGTCGTCGGGCTGCGCCTCCTGCTCGGGGTTCTGGAAGGCGTTCCACCGGCCGGGGGAGCTGGGCCTGCCCGACCGCACCCGGCTGGTGGTGGTCACCAAGGGCCCGGACCGCGAGATCCCCGCCGAGGTGGCCGCCCAGTCGCCCCGGAGCCTCCCGGTGGTGATGTCCACCGAGGCCTGGGACGACTACGAGGTGCCCGGGTCACCGTTCTTCGTTCTGGTCGACGCCGCCGGTGGCCGCCGCATCGGCGAAGGCGTGGCCAACCACATCCACCAGGTGGTCGACCTGGTGCGTCGGGCCGACGTGGACGCCCGACCCCTCGGTGCGGTCGGCCACGGGCCGGTCGCTGCCGGTGGGCTCGACGGGCCCGAACGGGAACGGGCCAACGACGCCGAGCTCCGGCGGGCCGGCGTTCTCCCGGGTGACCCCAGCCTGTACCCGGCCTCGCTGGACGACCTGTACGGGCGGTCCGACCAGCCCGGCGCTCCGGCGCCGGTGCGGCGCACCGCCTGACCGTGCCGTCGCTGCGCGCCCACGGGATCACCGCACCGCTGCCCACCGGATTCGAGGGCCGTATCTTCGTCCGCACCCCGGTGGGCGGGGAGACGACCTTCCCGGTGGCCCACTTCGCCACCTTCGCCCTTCCGGCCGACGTAGGGGACTTCGGAGGCGGGGCCGTCGACCGGATGGGAGCCAACGACATCTTCGTCGCGCTGTTCGAGTTCGGACCCGAGAGCCTCGGCCGCCCACTCTTCGCCCGTCAGGGCCTGCCCCGGTCACTGGCGCCGGTGGACTTCCGGCCCTACGTCTTGCGCCGCGGCCTCGGCGGGCAGTCCGGGACCCAGTGGTTCTTCACCGAGTCCGGCCGGCCCCTGACCCTCTACGTGGTGCTGGGCAGCCACGCCCGTCGTGGCGTGCTGGTCCCCCGGGTGAACAGCCTGCTCGGCTCACTGGACGTCGCCCCGGTGGATACGGCGTCGGTCACCCCGGTGCCCCCGGGAGTCCCGTTCAGCGGTGGCCGGTGGAACTGATCGCCCCGTATCTCATCGCCTGCCTCCTCCTGGTCGTGGCGGGCGTGGCCAAGGCCCTCCGGCCGGCGGGCACGGCACGCGCCCTGGCCGACCTGGTCCCCCTCGGGCCGGGTGGCCTGGCCGTGCTGGTCCGGTGGGGCTCGGTGCTGGAGGTCGCACTCGGCGTCGTGGCCCTGGTGTTCCCCCGACCGGTCACGGCCGCCGCCGTGGCCGCCGTCTATGCGGCCTTCGTGGTGGTGGTGGCCGTGGTGCGGGCCCGGGGAGGCGCCACGGCCAGCTGCGGGTGCTTCGGAGCCGTCGACACGCCGGCCACGGGCCTGCACCTGGTGATCGACGCGGGCCTGGCCGTCTCGGCTGCCGTGGTGGCCGTGTCCGCCTCCGCAGGGGGGACGATCGTCTCCCTCCTCGGCCACCAGCCCATGGACGGGCTCCCGCTGGTGTTCCTGAGCGGTGTGGGCGCCTGGCTGAGCATCCTGGCCATGGGCCGGCTGGCCGACCTCCGGGCCGCCCGGCGGCTCACCGGGGTGACCTTCGGGGTAGCGGAGTGACCGGGGCCACCCCGGGTCCTCGCCGGTGAGCCCGACCCTCGTCGACCGGGCGTCGGGCTTCCTCGAGTCGAGGCTGTCGCGCCGGAGCTTCATCAACCGCTCGGCCTACGCCGGCAGCGCCGTGGCCATCGGAGCCGGACTCGACCTGGTGCTCACGCCGGGGACGGCCTACGCCCAGCTGTGCAACTGCGGCAACGGCAACTGCGGCTGCGGCTCCGCCTGCTGCGCGGGGTTCACGGAATTCTGCTGCTCCATCAACGACGGCTACAACTACTGCCCGAGCGGCACCGTCATGGGAGGGTGGTGGAAGGCGGACAACTCCTCCTACTGCGGCGGGCCGCGTTACTACATGGACTGCCACGCCACCTGCCGGTGCGACACGGGCTGCGGCGGCGGATGGGGATTCTGCGAGCCGGGCTGCGACGGCACGGACTGCGGGTGTGGGCCCGACGGCTGTGACTCCTACGTCACCGGCTGCTTCCAGTTCCGCTACGGCCAGTGCAACCAGGACATCGCCTGCGTCGGCCGCATCGTCTGCCGTGTGGTGGCCTGCGTCCCCCCCTGGGAGATCGATCCCACCTGCACCACCACCAACGCCGAGGACGACAGCACGGCCGAGCAGAACGAGGCGTGCTGGACACCGGCGGTGCCCACCCCGCGCCCACCATCGTGCAGCTCACCGCTGACCGACTGCCAGGTGGTGGGCCTGTCCCCCAGCACCGATGGTGCCGGGTACGCCATGGCCACCGCCTTCGGCCGGGTCCTCGCCTACGGCGACTTCGCGGACGACGGTGACGCCTCGGGCCTGCATCTGTCCAAGCCGGTCGTCGGCATCGACCGCCACCCCCAGGGCGGTTACTACCTGGTGGCCTCCGACGGCGGGATCTTCGCCTACCAGGCCCCCTTCTTCGGGTCGAGGGGCGGGCACCCCCTGAACCGGCCCATGGTGGATGTGGCCGTCACCCCGTCGGGCCGGGGCTACTGGACGGTGGCCTCCGACGGCGGCATCTTCTGCTTCGGTGACGCCCCCTTCCTCGGGTCCATGGGCGGGACCGTCCTCGACCGGCCCATGGTGGGCATGGCCCCGACCCCGTCGGGCCGGGGCTACTGGACGGTGGCCTCCGACGGCGGCATCTTCTGCTTCGGTGACGCCCCCTTCCTCGGGTCGACGGGCGGACAGCGGCTCAACGAGCCCGTGGTGGGCATGGCCGCCACCCCGTCCGGCCTGGGCTACTGGCTGGTGGCCGCCGACGGGGGCATCTTCTGCTTCGGCGATGCGCCGTTCCTCGGCTCCACCGGAGGGATCCACCTGAACCAGCCGGTGGTGGGCATGGCCGCCACCCCCGACGGCGACGGCTACTGGTTGGTGGCCGCCGACGGGGGCATCTTCACCTTCGCCGTCCCCTTCCTGGGCTCGCCGGCGTGAGCGGCGTCACCCCGGCCCGACCCGGACGCGGGCGTTCCCCCTGTCCCGTCCCCCGAGGAGCCCCATGACCGACATCATCCTGGTCGTCGCCGCCGTCACCACTCTGGCCGCCGCCGTCCGATCCACGTGGTCCCCCTGTGGGCTCTCCATGCTGTCGACCATCACGCCGTTCAGCGAACGGGCCAAGGGCCACTGCTACCGTGCCACGGCCGGCTGGTTCATCAGCGGTGCGGTGGTCGGGGGCGCCTGCCTCGGCGCGCTGATGGCGTTGGCCGCGGCCGGGGTGCGCGGCCTCCACCTGTCAGGTCCCGGACTGGTGGCGGCGGCGTTGGCCGCGGCGGGCGTCGCCGCCCTGTCCGACTCGGGGGCGGTGGGGCTTCAGCTGCCCATCCACCGCCGCCAGGTGAACGAGCGGTGGCTCGACCGGTACCGCCCCTGGGTCTACGGGGCCGGGTTCGGATGGCAGATCGGCACCGGTCTGGCCACCTACATCACCACCGCCGCGGTCTACCTGATGATCGTGCTCGGGGCCCTCACCACCGATCCGGTCACGGCCGTCGGCCTGGGTGTGGCCTTCGGGACCCTCCGGGGCCTGGCCGTGCTCCTGACCCGCACCCTCGACGGCCCTGGCGCGCTCCGGGCCTTCCACCGCTCCTTCGACGCCGCCGGTCCGGTGGTGGCCCGGACGGTGGTCGGGGTCGAGGTGGCCGTCTCGCTGGCCCTGGCCCTCGCCCTGCGGTCTCCGATCGCCGTGGCGGGGGTGGCCACCGCGACGGCGGTCGGCCTGGTGGTGGCTACTCGCGGTCGGCGAGTTCCGGCCCGTTCGCGGTAGCCCGCGACGGGACGGCGGCCGGGACCGGCCCGGTCGTCGCCGTGGGCCCGGCGGTGTCGGCGGTGTCGGTGGGACCGGTCCCGTCGGGCACCTCGCCGGGCACCGGCCGGGGGACCGGCGCCGGATCGCCACCCTCGCCCCGTCGCCACCGCTGCAGAGGTCCGATCCGGCTGATGAGCAGGATGATGCCGGCCACGGCCAGCAGCACGCCGGCCCACTGGACCAGCAGCGAGCCCAGGTGGCCGTCCTCGCCCAGCCACAGGTGCTCGTCGAGGTACCGCTCGATGCCCCAGAGCACCATGCCCACCCCGATGACGATGCCCGAGGGCGGGAGCAGCCCGGCCGGGACCGGCTGGCCCTCGGCCACGGCGACGGGTGCCGGGGCCTGGCTGCGCAACCACCGCTCGGTGAGCAGGAGGATGGCGAAGATGGCGAGGTCCTCCATGGACTGGAAGATCGGGACCGGCAGCCGCTTGCCGGGCTGGCCGGCGTAGTACATGCCGAACCACTGGTTGGTGGGGTGGCCGCCGCCCGCCACCATGAGCTGGGGCCCGAGCAGGCGCCCGATGCCCCAGCAGGCCATCAGGACCGGGGCCATGAGGTCGGCGAAGCGCAGGCTGGACAGCTCGGGGCACCGCCGCCGGCTGCTCACGATGGCCACCGGCACGGCGAAGATGAGGCCGCCGAAGGACGAGAGCCCCCCCTGCCAGATGGCGATGATCTGGGCCGGGTGGTGGGTGTAGAAGGACAGGTTGGACAGGACGTGGAGCGCCCGGGCCCCCACGATGGCAGCCACGATGACCCAGACGAACATCCCGGTGACCCACTGCCAGGGGTAGCCGGCGCGCCGCAGCCGCCGCTCGGTGTAGCGCAGCCCGAACCAGAACGTGAGGGCCAGCCCGATCCCGTAGGTGTGCACCTCGAGGAACCAGATGTGGAATGCGACGGGGATCGGTCTCATGGGAGGAAAAGGTGCCTGGTGCCGGCAGATCGCCTGTCGGGGACCGCCGTCAACACTCGACCAGTATGCCCCAGGCGCCCGGTAGGGTGACAGCGGGGCGGGCCAGGCAGCGGACGACAGGAGTGGGGGAACCGATGGCAGCGCTTTCCGGCAAGGTGGCGGTGGTCACCGGTGGGGGATCGGGGATCGGTCTGTCCACGGCCACCCGACTGGCGGCCGCCGACGTGTCGGTGGCCATCGTGGACCTGGACGGTGGAGCGGCCGAGCGGGTGGCGGCCTCGCTCGGCGGGATCGGCCTCCAGGCCGATGTCGGACGGTCCGAGGCGTGGCCGGGCATCGTGGATGCCGTCACGGAGCGGTTCGGGGGGATCGATCTCGCCCATCTCAACGCCGGCGTCACCACGGGGGAGGCCGACATCACCCGGGTGACCGACGAGATCTACCGGCGGGCGGTGGGCGTCAACATCGACGGTGTGGTCTTCGGGCTGCGGGCCCTCGTGCCGGCCATCGCCGCCCGCGGCGGTGGGGCCATCGTGGCCACCGCCTCGTTGGCCGGACTGATCGGGTTCTCGCCGGATCCGATCTACTGCCTGACCAAGCACGCCGTGGTCGGACTGGTGCGCTCGCTCGGACCTCAGCTCGGTGAGCGGAACATCACCATCAACGCCGTCTGCCCCAGCATCGTGGACACCCCGCTCATCGACGACATGCGCGAGGTGCTCGAGGGGAGCGGGTTCCCCCTGATCGACGTGGAGGCAGTGTCCGAGGCGGTGGTCGACCGGCTCTCGGGTGAGGAGACCGGCCAGGCCATGGTCATCCAGGCCGGTCGGGAGGCCCTGGCCTTCCGGTTCGCCCGTCCACCCGGCCCGCGTGCGGGTGGGACGGTGGGCCAGATGCCGCCGAGCGAGATGGCCGCACACGATCAGGGCTGAGGGCTGGGCCCGGCCGGCCGGGGCCGGTGGTCCGGCTCAGCCGACGCGGCCGACGCCGGCGAACCCGCCGCCGGTGCGCACCGGGGTGATGTGCACGACCTGGCCCGTCTCGGGGGCCTCGATCATCATCCCACCACCCACGTACATGGCCACGTGGTCGGAGCCGTCGGGACCGTAGAACAACAGGTCACCGGGCTCGATGCTGGCCAACGAGATCTGGGTGGTGGCGTCGAACTGGGCCCCTGAGGTCCGCGGGAGCGAGACCCCGGCCTGCGCCCACGCCCACTGGACCAGTCCCGAGCAGTCGAAGCCGACGCCGGGGGTTTCCCCGCCCCAGACGTAGGGGACGCCGAGCTGGGACCTGGCCGCCTCGATGGCGCCGGTCGCACCCGGCGGGACGGGCGGCGGATCAGCCGCCGCCGACACCGTCGTCGACGCCGAGGTGCCCGAGTCGATCGCAGTCGATCCACCACCGGACGCCGCCGCGACCGAGACGGTCTGGGCCGCTGCCGCCGCCGCCTGTTGCTGCCGGGCGGCCGCCACCCGGGCGTTGAACGCGGCCTGCGCCGCGGCTGCCGCCGCGGCTGCCGCCGCGGCCTCCTGGGCCTTGACCTGGGCCTGGATGTCGGCGTTCACGCCGTTGAGCGTCTGCTGGTCCTGGGCCACGAGGTCGTTGGCCTGGGTCTCCGACTGGGTCAGGCTGTTGCGGGTGGACTCCTGCTGACCCAACTGCTGCTTCAGGGCGCTCTGGGTGGTCTGCAGCTGGGTCTGGGCCGTGTGGAGATGGTCGATGGTCGACGTCACGTTGCCGGTGGCGATCTGGGCGTACTCGGACCGCACCTCGCTGGTGTTGGGGTTCCCCGAGAACATCTGGGAGATCTGGTTGCTGGTCCCACTGCTGGTGTAGTCGGCGATGGCCTGGACCCGGAGCTGGCTCTGGTCCTTGGTCACCTCGGCCTGATCCTTGGTCACCTCGGCCTGGTTCGCAGCGATCTCACCGCTCAGCTGGGACAGGCGGAAGTCCGCCGCCTGCACCTGGTCGGTGAGCGTCTGGATCTGGGCCTGCGTGGCCTGGATCTTGGCGGAGATCGCCGCCGCCTGGGCCCGGTCGCTGGCGATGGAGTCGGCGGATGCCGGCCGGGTCGCGGACACTAAGGTGCCGGTGACGCCCAATGCGACCGCCAGCAGGGAGGCGGTCACGACGCGCCTCCGGCGGTGGTGAGCGGGAGGGGCAGGGGCACACGGCTCTGACGTCGAGTACTGCTCGGCGTGAGTCATATCGCCCTACTGTCTAGCCGACCCGGCGCACCTCCACAAGGATGGCCCGGCAAAAAGACGGCCTGAGCTGGGGTGTTGATCCAAAGCTCCCGAGGGGTGGCGGCCGGTCTCACCAGGCAACTCCGGTTGTGGCCGGGTGCGGTTCCACGGGGTCACCCGATCGCAGCGGGACGGATGCCGTCCAACGGGTAGGGTCGGCCGACATGGGTGAGATCATCGAATTCGCGAGCAACGGGGGCACCGCACAGGGCTATCTGGCCGTACCCGAGGGTGGGTCGGAGTCGACAGCGGGGATCATCGTCCTGCAGGAGTGGTGGGGGCTGGTCGACCAGATCACGCGGACCGCTGACCGGTTCGCCGAGGCGGGGTTCACCGCACTGGCCCCCGACCTCTACCACGGCACCACCGTCCCGCTCACCGAGCCCGACGAGGCGGGCAAGGAGATGATGGCGCTCACCATGGACGCCACGGCCAAGGACCTGAGCGGCGCCGTCGACGAGCTGATCCGCCGGACCGGCCGCGCCGAGGTCGGGGCGATCGGGTTCTGCATGGGTGGCGGACTGGCCCTGGTGCTCGCCACCCAGCGGCCCGACGCCGTCACGGCCGTCGTGCCCGCCTACGGGCTCATCCCCTGGCCCGACGCCCAACCCGACTTCGCCCGGCTCGACGCCGCGGTCCTCGGTCACGTCGCCGAGGAGGATGACTACTTCACCCCCGCCGCCGCCAGCGAGCTCGAGGCGCAACTGCGCGCCCTGGGCAAGTCCGTCGAGTTCCACGTCTACCCCGGGGCCGGCCACGCCTTCTTCAACGAGGACCGGCCCGAGGCCTACCACGCGGAGTCGGCCGGACTGCTGTGGGACCGCACCGTGGCGTTCTTCCGCCAGACCCTGGGCTGAGCGCGGATGGCCGCTGACGGTCTGGTCGAGGAGTACCTCTCCGCCGGGCTCCGGCTCGGTCGCCACATCGACGGGATGGTCGACGCCTACTACGGAGCACCCGAGCGACGGGTCCGTATCGAGGCCGAGCCCCTCCGCCCGGCCGGGCAGCTGGTGGGGGAGCTGCGGAGGCTGCTGGCCGCCATCGACGCCGGCGAGCCGTTGGACCCGGCCGGGGCGCCCCCGGCCGGCGGGGACGGCGCCGCTCCGGCGCGGCGGCACTGGCTCCGGGCCCAGGTGGTCGGGCTGCTCACCACGGCCCGACGCCTGGCCGGCGAGGAGATCGGCTACGCCGACGAGGTCGAGGCCTGCTACGGGGTCCGTCCCAGCCGGGTCGACGACGAGGTGCTGATGGCCGCCCACCGCCGTCTGGACGAGGTCCTGCCCGGCACCGGCCCGCTGGCCGAGCGGCTGGTGGCCTGGCGTGAGGCCCACGCCGTCCCCACCGACGCGCTGGGGCCGGCCATCGACAGCCTGGCCGAGGACCTGAGGGCCCGGACCATGACCCTGTTCGGCCTACCCGACGGTGAGCAGGTCGACTTCGAGCTGGTCACCGGGCAGCCCTGGTCGGGCTTCAACTACTACCTGGGCGGCCTGCGGAGCCGGGTGGCCGTGAACACCGACCTGCCGGTGCTGTCCACCGGGCTGGCCCACCTGGTGGCCCACGAGTCCTACCCCGGCCACCACACCGAGCACACCCGCAAGGAGGTGGGTCTGGTCCGGCGGCGCCACTGGTGGGAGGAGTCCATCTTCCTCGTCGGCACCCCCCAGTGCCTCCTGGCCGAGGGTCTCGCCGACCTGGGCCTCGAGGTGGTCATGGGCCGTCGACCGGAGGCGGCCGTGGCCGAGCACCTCCACCCGCTCGGGATCCGCTACGACACCGATGTGGTGGCCGCGGTGTCCGAGGCGGGTGAGGCCCTCGGGGCGGTGCGCCAGAACGCCGCGTTCCGGCTGCACGAGGACGGTGCCGACGTTGACACCGTGAGTGCCGAGGTGGCGCGGTTCGGGCTGCTGTCCCCCGACCGGGCGGCCAAGGCCGTCGAGTTCCTCACCCATCCGACCTGGCGGGCTTACCTGACCTGTTACGTGGAGGGCCTGCCCCTGTGCCGGGCCTTCGTCGGCGGTGACCCGGCGCGTTTCGACCGCCTCCTCTCGGAGCAGCTCACCCCCGATGCGCTGGCCGCCCAGATCGACGTCGACCGCACCGCCGCGGCCGGCGGAGTCGCCGCACCCACGGCGGGCAGCCCGGGCAGGTGAGCGACCGGGGCGGCACCGCGCCGTCCGGTGCGGGCGGGGCCGGGGCACTGGGGCGGGACCGGGTGCTCGACGCCGCCGCCGCCTGCTACCTGCGGGTGGGGGTGGGCAAGACCACGGCGGCCGACATCGCCGCCGAGGTGGGGATCTCGAGGGCCACGCTCTACCGGCGGTTCGGCAGCCACGAGGCCATCTTCCTGGCCGTGCTGACCCGTGAGTCCGAGGAGATGGCGGCGGCGGCGGAGGACCACCTGGCCGCGGTGGCGGACCCGGCCGAGCGGATCCTCGAGGGCATGATGTTCGCCCTGGGCCAGATCGGGAGCCGTCCGGTCCACGCCGCCATGTTCGGGGGCGACTCGGCCGCCTGGGCCGCCAACCGGGCCATCCGCGAGGAGGCCCTCCGGCGCATCGGCGAGGCCGGTGTCCGGCCCCTGCTGGCCTCCCCGCTGTCCCGGGGCACCCTGTCCCGGTCCGACATGGCCGATCTGGTCGACTGGATCCTCCGGGTGCTCATCTCGTACGCCGCCGTCCCCGGCCCCGGCGGCCGGGACGACGCCGACATCCGACGCCAGCTCACCACCTGGTTCCTGCCGGCGGTGGAGCGGGTCATCGGCACCTCCTGAGCTCGGGGGCGGCTGAGTTCTGGAGCCCCCGGGCCACCGGGGCCCGGGCATGAGACACTAAGGTCATCGTGTCTCAAGACGGGGGCGGTGAACGCCGGTCCGGGGCCCGGGGGAGTGCCCGAGCAAGGGGGAGTGCGGTGACGGAGATGAACGCCCTGCAGGTGACGCGCCACGGGCCACCCGGGGAGGTCCTCGAGGTCAGGCGGATCGAGCGGCCCGAGCCTGGTCCCGGCCAGGTGCGCGTGGCGGTGGCCGCGGCGTCGTTGAACTTCAACGACATCGACCGCTGCCACGGGCGGCTGGTGTCGGTGCCCGTGCCGCCCCCCTTTACGCTGGGCATGGACGTGTGCGGCGTGGTGGATGCCACTGGCGCCGGGGCCGAGGCGTGGCTCGGTCGACGGGTGGTGGCCATCACCGCCGACGCGCTGGGCGGCATCGCCGACTACGCCATCGCACCGGCGGTGTCGGTCTTCGACGCGCCCGAGTCGTTCGACGACGCCGAGGCCACCGCGTTCCTCCTCACGTTCCACACCTCGTACCTGGCCCTCGTCGAGCGGGGCCGGCTGGCCGGGGGCCAGACCCTGGTGGTGCACTCGGCGGCCAGCGGGCTGGGGACGGCGGGCATCCAGCTGGGCAAGGCCGCCGGGGCGCGTGTCATCGCCGTGGCCGGTGGCCCGGACAAGACGGCCCTGTGTGCATCCCTCGGCGCGGACCTGGTCATCGACCACACCACCGAGGACTTCGTGGAGGGGGTGCTGGCCGCCACCGGTGACGCCGGCGCCGACATGGTCTACGACCTGTCCGGCGGCGACTTCGTCGAGCGTTCGTGGCGGTGCACGGCCCGCAACGGCCGCTATCTGGCCGTCGGATTCGCCGACGACGACCAGAACGGCATGACCGGCCGACCGCTGCGGATGGCCTGCATCGGCAACATCGACATCGTGGGGGTCATGCTGGCCTGGGTCGACGAGGTCGACCCGGGCATGCGCCGATTCGGATTCAACCCCTTCGGGCGGGCCACGGCGGACTCGGTCCACGCCGAGCTGCTGGCCCTGGCCGCTGCGGGCCGGATCCGGTCCGTCGTCGGGCGGCGGGTGGCCATGGCCGACGCCGGCGCGGCACTGGACGACCACGAGGCCCGCCGCAGCCTGGGCCGGACGGTGGTCACCGTGGACGGCGCCGGCCCGGCCCCGCGGTGACCGCCCCTGACGTCACCTGGCGAGACTCCGAGCTGACCAGCCGACCCATCCGGGTCGTCAACCGGATCGGGGACGGGTTGGCCCGCGTCGGGGTGGACCTCCCCTCGCTCTCGCCCGCCGCCATCATGGCCGCCGCGGCCAAGGCCGCCGGCAGCGACGACTTCGGGACGGACTCGTTCCGCCACCCGCTGGCCGTCTTCCTCGGGGCCTGCCAGGACGAGGCCGACCTCACCACCTTCGGAAGGATCCTCATCTCCAAGATGCTGAGCGCCGCGCTGGTGAACCGCATCGAACTGCACCGGTGGTCGGTCGCCCACCCCGAGGTGGCCGAAGAGCGGATCGACCGCCCGTGGATCATCGTGGGGCTCCCCCGGACCGGGACCAGCGTGCTGTCCATGCTCCTGGGCCTGGACCCCATGGCCCGTCCCCTGCGGCAGTGGGAGGCCGCCCACCTCATCCCGCCCCCGACGCTGGAGGAGGCCGATGAGGACCCGCGCATCGCCCGGACGGCCAAGGAGCTCGACGGCCTGATGAAGCTCAACCCTCCGCTCCGGGCCATGCACCCCTTCGGGGCCACGCTGGCCCAAGAATGCGTCTCGCTGTTCCTGTACGACATCCGTACCCTGGCGCTCGAGACCCAGGCCCACGTACCCACCTACGCCCGGTGGCTCGAGACCGCCGATATGGCGCCGGCCTACGCCCAGCACCGGCTGGCCCTCCAGGCCCTCCAGTCGCGCCAGCCCACCCAACGGTGGATCCTGAAGACGCCCAACCACCTGTGGCAGCTCGAGACCCTGATGGCCACCTATCCCGATGCCCGGGTGGTCTGGACCCATCGGGACCCCGGTCCGGTGGTGACCTCGCTGGCCAGCCTGGCCAACGCCGGCCAGCGCCCCCTGACCCGGAGGCTCGACCCCCGGCCCACCGCCGAGGAGTGGAAGCACAAGTGCCACTTCGCCCTGGGCTCGGCCACCGCGTTCGACCAGGCCACCGGCGACGGGTGGTGCCAGCACCTGCCCTACGGAGACCTGATGGCCGACCCGGTGGCTGCCGTCCGGCGGCTCTACCGGACGGTGGGGGACGAGGTGAGCCCGCTCCACGCCCGGCGGATGGAGGTCTTCCTGCAGCAGCGGCCCCAGGACGCCTTCGGCCGCCACCGGTACGACCCGTCCGACTTCGGCTGGACCTACCCCGGCCTGGCTGACGAGTTCGCCGGGTACATCGAGCGCTACTCGGTGGCCGCCGAGCACCGCTAGCCCCCTTCCCGGGTCCGCCCGGACCCCATCGGGCCCCGGCCGCGCACCCATTTGGGCCGGTCGCGGTTCGGACGTACCATGCGGGCATGTCCGAACGCTCCCGAAACCTGCCCCGCCGCTCGTGCATGTCGTCCCCCGGGTCGAACGAGCGCTTCCTGGCCAAGGCGCCCACCGTGCCCGCCGACATGAGCTTCCTCGACCTCGAGGACTCGGTGGCCCCGTTGGAGAAGGAGTCGGCCCGGGCCAAGGTGGCCGACGCCATCAAGAACCTCCCCTGGGACGACCGCGTCCTGTGTGTGCGCGTCAACGCCTGGGACACCGAGTGGACCTACGGCGACGTGATCGAGGTGGTGTCGAACGCCGGCGAGCGGCTCGACGAGCTCATGCTCCCCAAGGTGCAGACGGCCGCGGAGGTGGTGGCCCTCGACCTCCTCGTGACCCAGGTCGAGAAGAAGGCCGGGCTGCCCGTGGGCCACATCGGCATCGAGGCCCAGATCGAGACCACCCGCGGCCTGATCAACGTGGAGGAGATCTGCGCGGCCTCACCCCGCCTCGAGACCATCATCTTCGGACCGGCGGACTTCGCGGCCTCGATGGAGATGCCGGTGCTGACCGGCGGGGTGGCCATCCCCGAGTACCCGGGGGACCACTTCAACTACGTGTTCTCGAAGATCCTGATGGCCGGCCGGGCCAACGGCCTCCAGGTGATCGACGGCCCGTTCCTCAAGATCAGGGAGCTCGACAGCCTCCGCGAGTTCTCCCAGCGGACCCGGGTGCTGGGCTACGACGGCAAGTGGGCGCTCACCCCCGACCAGGTGGGCGTGCTCAACGAGGTGTACTCACCCACCCAGGAGCAGTTCGACAAGGCCTGGGACATCCTCGACGCCTACCAGAAGGCCACCGAGGACGACCGGACCGGAGCGGTCATGTTCGGGGACGAGATGATCGACGAGGCCTCCCGCAAGATGGCGACCAAGTTCGTGACCCGGGGCGAGCGGGCCGGCCTGTCCCGCTCCGGCGGCTGAGCCGCTCCCGCTCCCGCCGTCCCGCCGTCTGAGCCGGCCGGCGGCGCCGGGGATCAGAACGTGAACTCGCGGTGCCACTCGTCGAGCACGGTGTAGTCGCCGTGCACGTCGACCGGGCTCAGCGTGGGCCGGTGGTAGAGCGTCAGCTCGAGGTCGCTGGCCGTCCCGCTCACCACCAGGTCGCTGCCCTCCAGGGGGGCCTGGTCGTGCGACCGGCGCTCGGTTTCGATCCGGCCCGGCCCCAGGGTGACCACCCACTCCATGCCCACCTCGGTGGCGCGGAGGTCCATGGTCCGTCCCGACCCCTTCCCGGAGTGGTCACGAGTGGGCACCAGCAGGTCGATGATCTCGTCGATGCCGTCCACCGCCAGCTCGGCCGGGATGGGCGTGCAGATACCCCGCGACGCCTGGGCGTCGTAGCGGTGGACGGCCAGCTCATGGGCGCTCCGGCGGGCCACGAACCCGGCGGTGTGATCGACCGGCGACCACGTCCACACCTCGGTGCCCGGGGGCGTGGCCTCCAGTTGGCTGATCAGCGAGGCGCAGGCCTCCGCCGTCCACGCCACCGTGGCGTCACCCTCGGGTGGCTCAGCCAGGACCGTCTTCGGGCGGCCGGTGGCCTCACAGAGGACGTGGCTCCAGAATCCGCTGAAATTGCCCACGTGGACGGCGAGGTCGGCCACCGTCCATCCGGGACAGGTGGGGACCTGATCGTCGCTGGCGCCGCCCTCGAGGGCGAACAGCAGCATGCCGGTCTCGGCCCGCACCGCAGCGACCAGGGCGTCGTACTCCACCCCCGTCACCGTACCCGGCCCGGGCCGGCCGTCCCCGACCGGCTCAGGACCGGGCGTCGCTGACCAGCCGTCGGGCGATGACCTTGATGGCCAGCGTCTCGTCGGCACCTTCGAAGATGGACAGCACCCGGGCGTCCACGAAGTACCGGCTGACCGGGAACTCCTCGGCGTAGCCCAT
>Ga0302157_10000392_pt1 | contig 58528 bp, 45 predicted proteins | sample I_Bog_N3_3_FD_193502 | JGI IMG/M metagenome (GOLD analysis project Ga0302157, IMG submission 193502) | Peat permafrost microbial communities from Stordalen Mire near Abisko, Sweden - I_Bog_N3_3 | ecosystem: Environmental > Terrestrial > Soil > Wetlands > Peat | place: Sweden: Abisko, Stordalen... | reverse complement strand
TTCGTCGCGATTGCGAAGCCCGTGATTGCGCAGCTTCCGCAGCGTCGACGCCAACGCGCCGTCGTCGGTTGCGATAAATCCGCCGTCGCCATAGACGCCGAGATTCTTCAGCGGATGCAGGCTGAAGCCGGCGGCGTTTCCGAGCGAGCCCACGCGCCTGGAGCGATAGCGGGCCCCGACCGCCTGGGCGGCGTCCTCCATGACAAAGAGCCCCCTGCGCTGCGCGATATCGTTGATCGCGTCCATATCCGCAGGCCGTCCCGTCAGGTGCACCGGAACGATGGCCCGGGTGCGCGGCGTCAATGCGGCTTCGATCTTGTTCGGATCGATATTCATGTCGGCGCCGCTGTCCACGAAAACCGGTAGCGCCCCCGTGTTCGCGATCGTCCAGGCCGTCGCAATAAAGGAATTCGCCACGGTGACGACTTCGTCTCCCGGGCCGATGCCGGCCGCCTTTAGAATCAGGAACAGCGCAGCAGAACCATCCGCGACGCCAACGACGTGCTCGACGCCACAATAGGCCGCGATCCGTTGCTCGAACGATTCCAAGCGCTCGCCCATGATATAGACGCCGCTGCGGCCGACATCGACGAACGCCCGGGTCAGTTCCGGCTCCAACGAGCGGAACTGCCGCGCCAGATCAACGAACGGGATTTGCATGGTTTCGGCCATAGAACGCCTGGATCAATTGGACGACATGATCTTGCTGGTCGCGCGTGATGAACTCATGCACCGGCAAGGAAAGCGCCGAGGCGGCGATGCGCTCGGCGACCGGAAAATCACCCGGCCGATGCCCCAAAACAGCGGCGGCGGGCTGCAGGTGCATCGGGACCGGATAGTGAACTTTGGCGTCCACACCATGCGAGACCAGATGGGCTTGCAAGTGATCCCGCTGTTCGCACAGCACCATGTAGAGATGATAGACCTGATACACGCTCTGTTTGCGCTCGGGTACCGTGATCTGCGGGATAGCCCGCAATTGCCGATCGTAATAAGCGGCGTTGCCGACGCGCGAGGCCGTGATGTGCTCGATCTTGCCCAGCATATGGCGTGCGACGACCGCCTGGATGGTGTCGAGCCGGGAGTTGTAGGCGAATATTTGACATTCGTCGCGTCCGGCGAGGCCGTGATTGCGAAGCAGGCGCAGCCGGTCCGACAAGGATTCAGAGCTGGTAGCGACTATGCCGCCGTCTCCCCAAACATTCAGGTTCTTGAGCGGGTGAAAACTGAAACACGCCAGCGTCCCCAGCGCGCCGGCCTGCCGACCCTTATATGTCGCCTTGATGGCATGGCACGCGTCGCTGACGACTGCCAACCCGTGTTTGGTGGCAATCGTTTCGATGCGATCCATGTCGCAGGGATTGCCGGACCAATGAACCGGCATGATAGCCTTGGTTCTAGGCGAAATCCTGCTTTCGATCTGCGCCGGATCGATGTTGTAGTCTTCACCGGCGTCGACGAAGACCGGCTTGGCGCCTGCCGTCACGATGGCTCCGATAGTAGCATAAAATGTATAGGGTGTCGTGATCACTTCGTCGCCGTCGCCGATCCCGAGCGCCTTCAAGCTCAAGAACAGCGCATCTGTGCCGCTGCCGACGCCAACGGCGTAGCGCGTTCCGCAGAGGCCGGCGAATGCCTCTTCGAGGGCGTCGACCTCGGCGCCCAGCGTGAAGTCTCCCCTGATCACGACCTCGCGGATCTTGGCCAGGATTGCATCGTGATCGGCGAATTGCTGGCTAAGATAGTTGTGATTGATCTCGAGAGAGTTGGTTTGCCGATATTGCTCGGGAAGAAAGTTTCGGAATGACGTCACTGTGGTGCCCGCATCATGGCTTGTGAACATACTCGTGAGGCAAGGATTGGATTTCTTCCAAGTTGCGCGTGACCCAATCGATCGTCCGGTCCACACCCTGTTCGAAGGAGGTTTTCGCTTCCCAGTCCAGTTCGTCGCGTGCCCGGGAGGCATCCATCAAGTAGGCCTGATCCTTGCCGGGTCGCTCCGGTGCAACTTCCACTACGTTATCAAACTGCCGGTCGAGACGCTCGCATATAATCTCGACGACTTCGCGAATTGAGAGAAATCGCTCCGGGGAAAAATGATAGATCTGCCCCGGCCGGCCGACGTCGAGTGCCTTCAATATGCCGCTTGCCATGTCATCGGCATAAATGAAGGCCCGAACCGATGTCCCACCCCCATGCAACTGCAATTTGCGACCGCTCAGCGTGTAAATGATCGTCCGCGGCACGATGCGGTACAATTGCTGACCGGGGCCGTAAAAGTTCGCGAATCGGGTCAGTATGACGGGAAACCCGTATTGATGGTGGAACGCGCGCAGGCTGGCGTCAACAGCGGCATGGGAAACCGCATATGGCGTGCTGGGATTGGACTGCCAGGACTCCCCGAGCAGCGTTTCATGGCTACCATAGACCTCCGGTGTAGAAACCCGGAGATATCGCTCCAGCCATTGATATCGCCGCAATTGATCGTGGAGGCGCACCTTCGCGACGATGTTGGTTTCGTACCATTGCGCGGGATCGCCCCAGCTTTCGGCGACCATTCCCTGTCCGGCGAAGTCGACAACCACCTCGGGCTGGAACTGCTCGATGGCCTCAATGATAATCGGCAAATCGCGATTGATATCGGCCTGAACGAAGCTGTAGCGCCGCGGCGGCGGAACTTCGCGATACGGCAAAAAAATGGAAGAGCCTTCAGGCGAGCGATTGAATCCGACGACCTCCGCACCTTCCCGCAGCGCGCGAGCGACGAAAACGGAGCCGGCGAAGGAATTGCTGCCAAGGACGGCGTAGCGACGGAATCTCATTTCTGAATGACCGGACGTCCCACTGAACTGCAACGGACATATGCTGCTGCAGCATCAGCCATTGCATCTTGACGGCAAGGAACTCGCCCCAGATCAGGATGTCGGACAACGCGTCCCGATTAATTTGGCTTGTAACGGACATGACCGATCTTAGCAAGAGATAGTTGCTGCGTGGCCGGAGCAAAACCAACGGTAGGGGTGTAACATTCCAGGCATGATGCCGAAGGTCGCGCGTCGATTGCCTCGACATGGGCCGCTCTGGCATCGGCGCCGACTCGGGAACCGCGGCGCACTTAACCTGTATACCGCGCCATGCTATTGGGGAACAACGTCGACGGCGCCAGCTATATCGACCATAAGCCCGTAAAGCATGCCGGAAGCTCCACCCAGATTCAGCCAAAAGCGCGCGCGCGTGTCCTCGCTGTTCCTGTCGGCGACGCGATCGGAGTTCTGGCGGCTCTGTCTCGACATCTACCCGATTCTGGTGGCGGCTTCGATTCCATGGTCAACGACCGCGGTCGCGGTTTTCATGGTCGTCTGGTTCTTCATATTGATCCCGACCGTTGAACGACGTTCATTCCTGAGCTGTCTCAAGCAGCCGGCTTCTTTCCTGCCTGTGGCACTCTTTGCGCTCGCGGTGCTCGGGACGCTGTGGGCGGATGGCCCGTGGCCCACCAGACTGCATGGCATCAGTCCCGTGACCAAGCTGCTGGCGATTCCAATCCTGCTATATCATTTTGAACGCTCCACGCGCGGCGCGACGGTGTTGATAGCCTTCATGGCATCGTGTGTGCTGTTGCTGGCGCTGTCCTGGATGGTCGCGTTCGATCCGGGACTGGCATTCAGGGCCGTGCCGCTCCAGGATTATTACGGCGTTGTCGCGCGAGGCGTTCCGGTCAAGAACTATATCGACCAAAGCCAGGAATTTTCGCTGTGCGCCGTAGCGCTGGCCTACCCGATCCTCACCCTCCTGCGCGATAAGCGATTTTGGCCGGCCGCCGCACTGATCGCGGTGTCACTGGGCTTCGCGGTCAACATGGCATTCGTGATCGTGTCACGGACCGCGCTGGTCGCGATGCCGATCATGCTCGCGCTGTTCGCGCTGCTTCACCTGAAATGGCGAAGCGTGATCATCGTTCTATGCGCCACAGGGTTATTCGGCGGGTTGGCGTGGATGGCATCTCCCGAATTGCGCTGGAAGGCCAAGACCACCTTGACCGATTACCAGTTGTACAAGGAGCAAGACGCTGGGACATCAATCGGGCTGCGGCTGGAGTTCTGGCAAAAGTCGCTGCGGTTTTTTTCCGAGGCTCCGCTATTCGGACATGGCACCGGATCGATACGGGAACTGTTTCAGGAGGCGGCCGTCGACCAATCCGGCGCAGCCGCGCAAGTCATCGGAAATCCGCATAATCAGACACTGAACGTGGCGATCCAGTGGGGAGCGATCGGCATCGTCCTGCTGTATGCGATGTGGCTGTTTCATCTGCTGCTGTTCCGCGGCGACGGACTGGCAGCGTGGATCGGATTGACGGTGGTCGTTCAAAACGTTGTCACTTCGCTGTTCAATTCCCACCTGTTCGATTTCAACGAGGGATGGATCTATGTTGTGGGCGTAGGTGTGGCTGGTGGACTGCTCCGGCGTCAGAGGCGATGCGGTCTGACGGTCGGAAGGGCAGCAATCGACTGCAGAGCCGCGAAGGCCTCGCGTCGCGACGAGATGTCCGAAGCCAACAACTGAGCTAGGATCGGGCCATTTTCCGGCAGGAGGATCGATCTCATGGCCGTGCCGATCGAAGAGCTGTGGAGCATGCCGGAGCCAAAGCTGATCGGCGCCTACCACGGCGCCCGCGGGCAGTTGGTGGAGAAGAAGTTCGCACGCGACACCCAACGGGCGCGGCTGGAATGGCTGCGGGCCAAGATGTTCCTCGGCAGCCCCGGCGGGGTGACCGAACGCAAGATGGCCGTCGATGTCTCGGAGGAACTTGCCCGCAAGGGCCAGGAATTGCGCGAGATGACCCGCGATCTCGACCTCGTCAAGATCGATGTCGATGTCATCGCCATGGTGATCCGGCTGCGCGGGGTCTCGGCTTCGGCCGGCGTCCAGGCCGAGGACGCGGCCGACGGCGACGCGGAGCGTGAGGGCGCCTGACCGGCCCCCCAGCGCCTCCGGGCCTGACTTGCCGCGCCGCCAAGGGTGCAATGCGGCGCGCTGGATAACAGTATTATTACAGCAGCCCTGAGTACTTTCCGAGCCTAGCTCGTGGATCGTTCGGCTGCCTACACTGCATGCGTTTTCAGGGGCGCATGACGCGGTGCTCCGCTTCCCACAGATCAGCAGCGGCGGGGACCATCATGCAGGACAATTCGGCGCGACCGGGCTCGGAATTCCATTGGCCGTTCGTCGCGGCGTGGATTTTGTGCGTGGTGTTCTATTTCCTGCAGTATGCCTTGCGCTCGGCTCCGGGGGTCATGGTGCCCGAACTGACCGCGGCATTCGGATTATCGGCGCTGGGCGTGAGCTCGCTGATCGGCCTCTATTATTACACCTATTCGACCTTCGCGATCCTGTCCGGAGCAAGCTTCGACCGCTATGGCGCGAAATTCGTCGTTCCCGCCGGGGTAGGCCTTGTTGCCGTCGGCGCGGTGCTCTTCGGCCTCGGCAGCGCCGCAGCAGCCGATGCCGGCCGACTGTTCCAGGGCGCCGGCTCGGCCTTTGCCTTCACCGGCGCCGTCTATCTTGCCGCCCATGGATTTCCGGCACGCTACCTCGCCACCGCGATCGGTTTCACCCAGTGCTTCGGCATGCTCGGCGGCGCCGCCGGCCAGTTCGCGGTCGCGCCATTGATCCATGGCGTGCTTGACTGGCAGCAATTCTGGATCGTTGGCGGTGTCGCGGCAGCAATCCTCGCGCTCATCGTGCTGGTCGTCACGCCGGGCGGCCACGCGGTGCGCACATCGGCCCAGAACTCGGCCTGGTCGATGTTCGCCCCCTATAAATCGGTGCTCAGCAATCCGCAGTCGTATCTGTGCGGCTTTGCCGCCGGCCTTCTGTTCCTGCCGACCACCGTCGGCGACATGATCTGGGGCGTTTCATTCCTGCGCGAGGGATGGCACATCGGCTATGCCGAGGCGGTCAATCGCGCCGCCATGGTACCGCTCGGCTGGGTGATCGGCTGTCCCCTGCTCGGCTATATCGCCGACCATTATGGCCGCCGCAAGCCGGTCCTGATCGGTGGCGCGTCGTTCATGCTGCTGATCGCGCTGGTGATCCTGTACCTGCCGCACGACATCATCCCCTCCTATCTCGCCGGCCTGCTGCTCGGCATCGGCTCCGGTGCCGCGATGATTCCCTACACCATCATCAAGGAGGTCAATGCCGACGAGGTGAAGGGCAGCGCCACCGGCGCCATCAATTTTCTCGTCTTCACGCTGAGCGCCCTGATGGCCCCGGTCTATGGCTGGGTCCTGGTGCATGTCTCCCATGGCGGGCCGCTGGACCTCGTCGTGTTCCAGAAAGCGGGCATCATCGGCGTCGGCGGCATCGCGCTCGCCATCCTGCTCTCCTGTTTTATTCGGGAAACCGGTACCGCTTTGATCCGCCGCAAGGCCGGCGATGGCGCGCTGGTCGAGACTGCGGCTATGGGGAGTGTCCGGTGAACAGTTTTGCCCGCGATATGACGCCTGTCGTCGACCTTACCCGCGAACGCGGCGCGGGGCCGGTTCGCCATCGCCAACCGGTCTATGTCGACCTGCTGCCGCCCTGCAACGCGGCCTGCCCTGCCGGCGAGAACATCCAGGCGTGGCTCGGACTGGCACAGGCCGGAAAGTACCGGGCCGCCTGGGAAGCGCTGATCCGTGACAATCCCTTGCCGGCGGTGCACGGGCGGGTCTGCTACCACCCCTGCGAAACCTCCTGCAATCGCGGGGAACTCGACAGCGCGGTCAGCATTCACGCCGTCGAGCGGTTTCTGGGCGATCTCGCGATGGCGCAGGGCTGGCCGATGCCGGTCGACAAGGCCACGGGCGGAAAGCGCGTCCTGATCGTCGGCGCCGGACCGAGCGGACTGTCGGCGGCCTATCATCTGACCCGGCTCGGCCATCGGGTGGAGATTCACGACGCCGGCCCGCTGCCCGGCGGCATGCTGCATTTCGGCATTCCGGCCTACCGGCTGCCGCGCGAAGAGCTGATGAAGGAGATCGGCCGCATCGAGCAGATGGGCGTCAGCTTCGTGCCCAATCACCGGGTCGACGACGTGCTGGCCGAACAGAAGGCCGGCGGCTTCGACGCGGTCTTCATCGCCATCGGCGCCCAGCTTTCCAAACATGTCGACATCCCGGCGCGCGACGCCATCAAGGTGCTGGATGCCGTCTCGCTGCTTCGCGACGTCGAAGCCGACGCGGCACCGCGCCTCGGGCGGCGCGTGGTGATCTATGGCGGAGGCAACACCGCCATGGACGTCGCCCGCACCGTCCGCCGCCTCGGCGCCAGCGAAGCGATGATCGTCTATCGCCGCGACCGCGCCCACATGCCGGCCCACGACTTCGAAGCCGGCGAGGCCCTGAGCGAAGGCGTGAAAATAAAATGGCTGACCTCGATCAAGGCGATCGAGGGCGCCGATCTCACGGTCGAAGTCATGCGCATCGACGACAGCGGCCACGCCCAGCCCACCGGCCAGTTCGAAACGCTCAAGGCCGACACCCTGGTGCTGGCGCTCGGCCAGGATGCCGACAGCAGCTTCCTGAAGAAAATTCCCGAAATTGTCTTCGATTCCGATGGCTCCGTGGTGGTCGCGCCGAACATGATGACCGGCCGCGCCGGCATCTTCGCCGGCGGCGACGTGGTGCCGACCCAGCGCTCGGTCACGATAGCGACGGGCCACGGCAAGAAGGCCGCGCACCAAATCGATGCCTGGCTGCGAGGCGACACATACAGCCATCCGGCGAAACACCGCATCGTCGAATTCGCCGAACTCAATTTGCCGATCTACGCCGACGCATTGCGCTCCACGCAACTTGAAATACCAATGGCGCAGCGGGAAGGCGGCTTCGACGAGGTGGTCGGCGGGCTCAGCGAGAAGCAGGCGCTGCACGAGGCCAGGCGCTGCCTGTCCTGCGGAAACTGCTTCGAATGCGACAACTGCTTTGCCGCCTGTCCGGAAGACGCCATCGTCAAGCTCGGCCCGAACCAGGGCTACGAGATCAAGCTCGATCTCTGCACCGGCTGCGGCGTCTGCGTCGAACAATGCCCCTGCCATGCCATGGAAATGGTTTCCGAGCCGACCGAGGTCAGGACATGAACGCCGTGATCAAGCTGAACGCGGGCGATACACCAGCTCCAGCGGCGGAGCCCGTCACCGAAAAGGCGGTCAGGACCACCATGGACGGCAATACCGCCGTCGCCCATGTCGCCTACCGGGTCAACGAGGTCTGCGCGATCTATCCGATCACGCCGTCCTCCACGATGGCAGAACTGGCCGACCAGTGGGCCGCGGAAGGGCTGCAGAACATCTGGGGCAACATCCCGCTGGTGCAGGAGATGCAAAGCGAGGGCGGCGCCTCGGGCACCGTCCACGGCGCGCTGCAGTCGGGGGCGATGACGACGACGTTCACGTCGTCGCAGGGCCTGATGCTGATGCTGCCCAACATGATGAAGATCGCCGGCGAACTGACGTCGACGGTGTTTCATGTCGCCGCGCGCTCGCTCGCCACCTCGGCGCTGTCGATCTTCGGCGATCACTCCGACGTCATGACGGTACGCACCACCGGCTTTGCGCTGATTTCCTCGGCCAACGTCCAGGAAGCCCACGACACCGCGCTGATTGCCGAAGCCGCGACGCTGCAGGCCAGGGTGCCATTCCTGCATTTTTTCGACGGCTTTCGCACCTCGCACGAGCTCAATACGCTGGACCTCGTTCCCGATGCGAGCATCCGGGCGATGATTCCGGACGACCTGGTCCGCGCCCACCGGTCGCGCGGCCTCAATCCGGAAAATCCCTTCATCCGCGGCACCGCGCAGAACCCCGACACTTTTTTCCAGGCCCGGGAGGCAGTCAGCCCGTATTACGCCAAGGTGCCGGAAATCGTCGACGGCGCGATGAGCCGCTTTGCGGCGCTGACCGGGCGGCATTACCGGCTGTTCGAATATGAGGGCGCGCCCGACGCCGAGCGCGTCCTGGTGCTGATGGGCTCCGGCGCCGAGACCGCCCGCGAGACCGTCAAGGTGCTGGCGGCCCGCGGCGAGAAGGTCGGCGTGCTGCAGGTGCGGCTGTATCGGCCGTTTTCGGCGACGCATTTTCTTGCCGCGCTGCCGGCTTCGGTCGGCGCCATCGCCGTGCTCGAACAAACCAAGGAGCCCGGCGCTGCCGGGGAACCGCTCTACCTCGATGTCGTCGCCACGCTCGCCCAGGGCGCCGGGTCCGGCCAGCGCGCGTCGATGCCGTCCGTCATCGGCGGCCGCTATGGCCTGTCCTCGAAGGATTTCACGCCGGCGATGACCAAAGCCGCCCTCGATGAACTCACCCGGCGCAACGGTCAGGGCAAATTCGCCGGACGCAACAGCTTCACCCTCGGCATCGACGACGACGTGTCGTTCAGCAGCCTCACGATCGAAAAGGAGTTCACGATCGAGACGGCCGAGACCACGCGCGCGGTGTTTTACGGCCTCGGCGCCGACGGCACCGTCGGCGCCAACAAGAACAGCGTGAAGATCATCGCCGAGGACGCCAAGAAATATGCCCAAGGCTACTTCGTCTACGATTCCCACAAATCCGGCGCGCAGACGATTTCGCATCTGCGCTTCGGACCGGACCCGATCAGGGCGCCCTACCTGATCGCCTCGGCCGGCTTCGTTGCCTGCCACCAGTTCGAATTTCTCGAGCGGCAGGACCTGCTGAGAGTGGCGGCCGCAGGCGGGGTTTTTCTGCTCAACAGTCCCTATGGCAAGGACAAGACCTGGGACCAACTGCCGAAATCCGTGCAGCAAGAGATCATCGACAAGAAGCTGCGCTTTTTTGTCATCGACGCCTCTACCGTGGCCCGGGACGTCGGCCTCGGCGTACGTACCAATACCGTGCTGCAGACCTGCTTCTTTGCCATCTCCGGCGTGCTGCCGCGCGAGGACGCGATCCGGCATATCAAGGAATCGATCCGGAAATCCTACAGCGGCAAGGGCGAATCCGTGGTGGCGAAGAATTTTGCTGCCGTCGATGCCACCCTGGCCCGATTGTTCGAGATCAAGGTGCCGGCTGCGGCCAGCAATCCGCATGACCTGCCGCCGATCGTCGCCGCCAGCGCCCCCGAATTCGTCAGGCGCGTGACCTCGATGATGCTGCTCGGGCGCGGCGACGAGATTCCCGTCAGCCTGATCCCGGCGGACGGCACCTTTCCGTCCGGAACCTCCGCTTTCGAGAAGCGAAACATCGCCGAGGCCGTTCCGGTCTGGGAGGAAGAGCTTTGCATCCAGTGCGGCCAATGCAGCTTCGTCTGCCCGCACAGCGTCATTCGCGCCCGCTACTACAATGAAGACGCGCTGGCCGGGGCGCCGGCCTCGTTCAAATCGGCACCGGTCAATGCCCGCGGCTATCCGGAAGCGCGCTTTACCCTGCAATTCTACGTCGAGGACTGCACCGGCTGCGGTCTTTGCGTCGAAGCCTGCCCCTCGATCAGCCCGCGCCAGCCGGACGTCAAGGCGATCAACCTGGCCGACAAGGCGCCGCTGGTCGAAGCCGAGCGCGCCAACATCGCCTTCTTCGAGGCCCTGCCGGTCAATGACCGGGCCCGTGTCGATTTCGACAAGGTGCGCGGCATCCAGTTTCTCGAACCCTTGTTCCAGTTTTCCGGCGCCTGCGCCGGCTGCGGCGAAACGCCGTACCTCAAGCTGCTGTCGCAGCTGTTCGGCGACCGCGCGCAGATCGCCAACGCCACCGGCTGCTCGTCGATCTACGGCGGCAGCCTGCCGGTGACCCCTTGGGCCGTCGATCATGAGGGCCGTGGCCCGGCCTGGTCGAACTCGCTGTTCGAGGACAATGCCGAGTTCGGCCTCGGCTTCCGCTTGGCGGCCGACAAGCACCTGGCGCTGGCCCGCGCGCTGCTGGAACAGCTGAAACCCGTCGTCGGCGAAGAGCTGGCGGCGGGCATCCTCAATGCGCCGCAGATTCACGAATTCGAATTGCGCGCGCAGCGTATCCGGGTCGCCGAGCTCAAGGCCCGGCTGCTCAAAATCGAGAGCGAGCCGGGGCGCAACCTGCTTTCCGTGGTGGACCATCTGGTCCGGCGGAGCATCTGGATCGTCGGCGGCGACGGCTGGGCCTATGACATCGGCTTTGGCGGGCTCGACCATGTGATGGCGACCGGGCGCAACGTCAACATCCTGGTGCTCAACACCGAAGTCTACTCCAACACCGGCGGCCAGGCCTCGAAGGCCACCCCGCTCGGCGCGGTGGCAAAGTTTGCCGCGGCCGGCAAGCGGGTGGCGCGCAAGGATCTCGGCCTGCAGGCCATCGCCTATGGCAATGTCTATGTGGCCCAGGTCGCGATGGGCGCCAATTCGCAGCAGACGCTGGATGCGTTCCGGGAAGCCGAGGCCTATGACGGGCCCTCGCTGATCCTCGCCTACAGCCAGTGCATCGCCCATGGCATCGACATGCGGTTCGGCATGAAGCAGCAGGACCTCGCGGTCGCCTGCGGCTACTGGCCGTTGCTGCGCTTCAATCCAGCGATGCGGAGCGTCGGCAAGAGTCCGTTCCAGCTCGATTCGCCGCGTCCCACCATTCCGTTCAAGGACTATGCCTACAACGAGGTCCGCTATTCCTCCCTGGCGCGATCGCTTCCCAATGAAGCGGCGGTTCTTCTCGCCAGCGCGCAGGCCGAGGTGATCGACAAATACCGCCAATACGAAATGCTCGCGGCACAGGATGGCAGCCGCTTCCAGCCGTGCCGCGACGTGCTCGCCGGCGGGCAAACTGGGGCGGCCAAATAACTCGCTTCACGCTGCAATACGACCCGTCCAGGAGAGTCCGATGGATTTGACGACGCGCTATATGGGACTTCAGCTCAAAAACCCGCTGGTGGCGTCTGCCTCGCCGTTGACGGGCGAGCTCGACTCGCTGAAACGGCTCGAGGATGCCGGCGCCGCCGCCGTAATCCTGCCGTCGCTATTCCAGGAAGAGATCGAGGCCGAAACCGCGCGCTACGAGCAACTGACCACCGCGCATGACAACAGCTGGCCGGAGGGTCTCAGCAATTTTCCAAAGCTGGCCGATGCGCAGCATGGGCCGCACCAATACCTCGAACTCGTTCGCCGCGCCCGGCAGGCGGTCCAGGTGCCGGTCATTGCCAGCCTGAATGGAACCAGCAACGAGGGCTGGACCTCCTATGCCCGGCAACTGCAGCAGGCCGGAGCGCACGGGCTCGAACTCAACATCTATTTCATCCCGGCCGATCTGAAAGCCACCGGCCATGATGTCGAGCAGCGCTATCTCGACATCCTGCGATCGGTGCGGGCGGCGGTCTCGATTCCGGTCGCGGTCAAGCTCAGTCCCTATTTCAGCGCCGTCGGCAACATGGCGATGGCCCTCGAGGACGCCGGAGCCGCCGGCCTGGTTCTGTTCAACCGGTTCTATCAGCCCGATCTCGACCTGGCGAGGTTGCAGGTGCTGACGGATCTCAAGCTCAGCGAGCCGAACGAGATCAGACTGCCCTTGCTCTGGCTTGCGGTTCTCGCCGGCCGGACCCGGGCGTCGCTCGCGGCAAGCACCGGCGTCTCTACCGCCGAAGAGGTCGTGAAATATCTGTTGGTCGGCGCCGACGTGGTGATGACCACCTCGTCGCTGTTGCGAAAGGGCCCCGGTCATATGGCCACGCTGCTCGCCGGACTGCAGCGATGGCTCGACGCACGGGAATTTGATTCACTCACGCATGTAAGGGGGCTGATGAGCCAGCGATGCCTGCGTGATCCGCAGGCATTCGAGCGCGCCAATTATATCAAGATCCTGCAAGGATATCGCCAGCCCGGCCAGCCGGCGAGCGGACAGTCGGCAGCCCTGGTTTGATCCTGCATCGAGGTCGCATTGCCACTCCAGCCCCCCGGATCAAGGTCAACGCGATGATTTTGCCAAACGACCTTTCGGCCGCGAAGGTCCCGCAAGACGGCCGCATGCCCGCGGGCCGCGGCCCAGCGCCAGGAAAGCGGCAATGAAGACGAAAATGCTGGAAACGCTGGGAGAGCAGGATCTGACCTTGCCTTTCCAGATCGACGCGGGCCTCGCCGCAAACGATCGCCTCAAATACTACTTCTCGCTGCTGCAGGTGGCCCGCGGCCATGCCGACCAGCCCGACCAGTCGTCCCCATCGCTCAAGCCGGAGCGGCTGGTTGCCCGAGTGGCAGATGCCGGCCTCGACCGGCTGGTTGCGAGCGCGCGCAAGGAGGCGGCGTCATATCACCTGCCGGGTTGCGGGCAGCTCCTGGCTGCGATCGCGAGCGATGCCCGTATCATGGCGACGCCGGCCGGCCCTGCGGCCAAACAGCGCCTCGACCTTCTGCTCAAGCAATTGCCCGAGGCCAAGGGGGATCTCATCGATGGCGGCGACATCGACAGGATAACGCAGGCCGACCGCAAGCGCGGCGACAGCCTGCATCAGCTGGTGATGGACCTGCACAAGCAGCTCAATGTGCTGCAAGTCGGCCTGGCGGAGCAGAAGATCGAGGGCGCCGCCACCTACAACCTCGGCCCGGGCGACGACAGGCTGATACGCGCATTCATGGCCGGCCTCAATCGCACCGCCCCGCTCAAGTTCAATCATCCCGGCCTCGGCACCACGGCAACCCGGGCCGGAGGCCGGTTGATCCTTCAGAACGACATCGGCACCACCGACGCGCATGTGATCGTCGTCCATGTCGAGGGCAGGACCGTGAGCCTCACCTATAGCGATCTGCATCTGAGGCGACTGCAGTTCTTTCGCGCGCTGTTCGACCGTTTCTCGGTCGTCTGGACCGATACCAACAGCAATCAGATTGCGGCCATGGCCGGCGGGGCGCCGTTCTTCCTGTCGACCGGAACGCTTGAGGCCACCGATGACACGCAGCTTCTCGCCTATCTCGACTACCTCGGCTCGCGGCTGGTTTTCCTGATCGACTGGAACCGGGCACGCAAGCAGTTACGCGGATTCCTCAAGGCGGAGCAGCGCCTGCAGCTGCTGCGCTGGGCCGCCGATTCCGACATCGGGCACCGCGGCTTTCTTGAACTCGGTGGCGCACGTCTGATCTGGGATGCGGTCGAAGCCACCGCCGCCCCGTCGATCCACTTCGGCGACCGGCTTTACGACGTGCTGGGTCTGGAGGCCGCCTACGCCTTCATCCAGTTTGCCTTCAAGACGGCGACGGAGGGATTGCTCGCGCGCCAGCCCGACGGCCTGATCCGCGATCGGATTTGCACCGAACTTCTGAACCATCTGAAGACAAGGGAACTGCGGCTCCTGAAGTTGGCCGCCGACCATGCCGGCCTGATCTTTGAAATCAGTACCGCCGTCCGCGACAGCCTGGTCGGCTCCGCCGATGATTCCGCAGCCCTTGGCAAGCTTGCCAAGCGCAGCCGGCGCTGGGAGCATGAGGCCGATCGGTTGGTGGTTGAAATTGTCCTGTCGGTGCGTCGCCACCCCGAGCTGAAGCCGTTCCAGGAACTGATCAAGGTAGCTGACGATGCTGCCGACCAGTTGGAGGAGGTCGGCTTTCTGCTTGGCCTGTTCGATGGCGCGGCCGAGCCGCGCAGCTGGGAAGCCCTGCAGCAGCTGGCCGGCATTGTTGCGGAGACTACCCAGGAATGGGTCAAGGCGCTGGGCCACGCCCAGCACGTGCAGCGGCACGGATCCCGCGGCGATTCCGACGACTTCCTGACCGCCATCGCCAGGGTGGCCGAACTCGAGCACGATGCCGATGACGCTGAAAGGGCCGTTACCGTTTCGGCCATCAAGAAGGCGGGCGACTTTCGCCAATTGCAGTTGCTGCTGGATGTCCGGCAGGGGCTGGGCAAGGCCTCGGATTCCCTGAAACGCGCCAGCCTCATCCTGCGCGACCATGTGGTTGGCGATGTCCTTGCAGTCTAGTTCCGCCGCGCCGGATGCCCTGCTCTACTTCATTTCGGCAGGCGAACGGTTGCCGCCCGGCGGCGCCGCGGAGGTGGGCAACAAGGCCTGGAACCTGATGCGGATGGCGGCCGCCGGATTGCCGGTCCCGGCCGGCTTTGTGCTGCCGACGCTCTGGTGCGGCGCGCGCCATCAGCCGGAAACCGGAAAGCCGGCGCAGCATCGCGTGCTCGGCCAGGGCATCAACCGCCTCGAGCGCATCACCGGCCTTGGCTTCGGATCGTTGCGCAAACCGCTGCTGGTCTCGGTCCGATCCGGAGCCTCGATCTCGATGCCGGGAATGATGGAGACCGTGCTCGACGTCGGCGTCAATGACGAGACCGTCGAGGGATTGATACGGCTGACCGGCAACCCCCGTCTTGCCTGGGACTGCTACCGGCGGCTGATCCAGGGATATGCCGAAGTTGTCCAGGGGCTCGACACCGAACCGTTCGATGAGCTGACCCGACAAGCCCTCGGGATCGAAGGCCTCGAGAACGAACACATGCTGGACCACCGCGCCTTGCAGCGGCTGGTCCAGGCAATGCTTGCCCGCTTTCGCGCGCTGGCCGCAACACCCTTCCCGCAGTCACCGGCAGAGCAGCTCGAGCAGGCGACGGATGCCGTCTTTCGTTCCTGGGATGCGCCGAAGGCCGCGCAATATCGCCGTCTCAATCACATCGGCGACGATATCGGCACCGCGGTCACCGTGCAGGCGATGGTGTTCGGCAACGCCGGTGGAACCTCCGGCTCCGGGGTTGGCTTCACCCGTGATCCCGCAACGGGAGAAGACGACATCTACATCGATTTCCAGTTCAACGGCCAGGGAGAGGACGTCGTCGCCGGTCGGCTTGCGCTGCGCGATGCGGACCGGCTGCAGTCGACGCTGCCGGCAGCCTGGGACCGGCTGAATGAAATACGCCGTCAGCTCGAAACCATGTTCACCGACGTCCAGGACTTCGAGTTCACCATTCAGAACGGACGGCTGTACCTGCTGCAGACCCGCGACGCCAAGCGGACACCCTGGGCGGCGCTGAAGATCGCCTGCGATCTGGTCGAGGAAGGGTTGATCCAGCCCCGGGAGGCCTTGCGTCGCCTGCGGGCCATCGATCCCGCCGAGGTGGTGCGAAGTCATCTCGACGGAACCGGCGACGTTCCACTGGCGCGCGCCACCGTCGCCGGCATCGGCGTGGTCTCGGGACGGATCGCGTTCGATACCGAGGCGGCCAAGCAGTTCGCCGACCAGGGCGAGCCCGCGATTCTGGTACGTCGCGAGACGACGACCGCGGACATCACGGGCATGGCGAACGCCGCCGGAATCCTGACATCGCGTGGCGGCCGCACCTCGCATGCCGCGGTGGTCGCGAGGCAACTGGGCAAGGTCTGCCTGGTCGGCTGTGCAGCGCTTGACATCGATACGGCAAGACGCAGCTGCAGCATCGGACCCGGGAAATTCGCCGAAGGCGATTGGCTGACGCTCGATGGAAACGCGGGCGCCGTCCACGCCGGGCGTCTCGACGTGACCTTGGAACGGCCCGACGCCCAGCTGGCCATGATTGCGCGATGGCGCGCGTCGGAAGCAGCCTCCCCGGTCGAGCCGGGCCCGCGAAGCTAGGCCGCGCGTACCTTGCCGAGGAAGGCATCGAGCTGGCCGCGCAATTGCCGGGCTTGGGCGCCCAGCATCTCGGCCGCGCCCTTCACGTTCTCGGCCGCGACATCCGGCCACGAACTTCGCGGTGAGCAGCGGCCGATGATCGTGCCGAAAGTCTGTTCGCTCGCCGCTATTCCGGTCCCGCTTGAAGCGCCAGACGCAGCTTCATCAGCGTGTTGCGCATGCCATGGAGCTGATCGATCAGCTTCAGGGCGACCCCCACGCCTTCGTCGTTGACGCCGAGATCGAGCTGGAGAACGCGGATCAGCCGCGCCCGGGCGATGTCGATGTCCGAGAAGCTCATTTCGGCTGACGACTTGTCGGGAATCAGCCACTCCTCCTCGATCCACGCATTCAGGGTTTCATGACCGAGGCCGGAATGCGACAGAAATTCCTGCTTGCTCAACTTCATGGCGCTGCCTCCTCGCGCGGGTTGTAGGCCTTGCCGGCTTCCCAGCGTGATACGAATGCTTCAAGCTCCGGGTCGGACGCTTTCGGGAGCATGATCTTCAGCCTGACGAACTGGTCGCCATGGCCACCTCCGGGCTTGGGCGCCCCCTTTCCCCTCAGACGCAACGTCGTCCCGCTATTCGACCCCTTCGGTACGCTCATCGTGACCGCACCGGTCGGAGTAGGAACCTTGATCCGGGCGCCGAGCACGGCTTCCGAAAGGCTGACGGGCAATTCCAGATAGATATCGTCTCCCTCGCGCGTGAACCTGCGATCGGGCCTGATCTCCACCTCGATCAGCGCATCCCCGAAGCCGCCCTTGCCCGATCCCGGCGCACCCTTGCCACGCAGCCGCAGCACCTGGCCTTCCACGATTCCGGGCGGGATCGTCACATCGAGCGTGCGGCCATCCGGCAAGGTCAGGCGCTTGCTGGCACCGGCGATCGATTCAATGAATTCGATCGGCAGCCTGAATTCGAGATCGTGCCCGCGCCGGTTGGCCTGCGCCCGTGCGCTGCGCCTCAGCAGCTCCGCGAACGCATCTTCCGAATCCATGATGTCGGCAAAGCCGGAATTATCGGCATAGGGATGGTCCGCTTGCGATGACGCATAGTCCTTGTAATAGCCCTGCGGGGGCCGTTCGGCTCCCGACGCGTCGATCTCGCCGCTGTCGAACCTTTTGCGCTTTTCGGCATCGCCAACCAGGTCATAGGCGCCGGCGAGCTCCTTGAACTTCTCCTCGGCCTCAGCATTGCCGGGGTTGAGGTCAGGATGCAGTTTTTTGGCCAGCTTGCGGTAGGCCTTCTGCAGATCCTCCGCCGAGGCGGTGCGGGCGACACCCAGAATTTCGTAGGGATCTTTCACTGCCGGCTCCCCGTTGAAAATTTTCAATTCTGCCGCGGTCGATGGCGGTTTCTGCCCGGACAACCGCGCTGCCAGCACCGGTCCGCCTAGACACGATAGGTTGCAGCCTTCGATCGAACCAGGATATGCCGCCAGCGGCCACACCCGAGCGCACTATCTTGCTTAGCCGCGCTGAAGACAAGCCTTGGCGCCAACGAGGCGGCCTGTTGCAACGCGGCGGCCAGCAACTCGCCGCCCCGTCCGGACTTGCGAAAGATCAATGAACGCGCCGGCGCCTGTCTTATCAATAACGCGCGGTCGCTACCTGCAGGATTCGCTCAAGCTGCGGAAACCGGGATTCTCTGGAAGGGGAACGCGATGTTTCAGTTCGGCTATCTCTTCCTCATCCTGCTCGCGGCGCTTCCGCTGGGCCGTACCTTCCTGGACCAAAGAGGCGGCAGTTCGCCGGTTGCCTTGCTGCACCGGCTTTATCGAGACCTCGCCTACATGGCGGCGGCCATTCTCGGTATCGTCTGCTTCGAGACCGCGCTGACGGTGGCTCTGCAAAACTACTGGTTCGAGGAGCTCGGCCAGCGCTACCGCTATTGGCTGGCGCTCGGGCTTCGCTCGGCGATCTTTGGCACCGTGCTGTTTTCTGTCGGACTCTTCTTAGCGATCAACCTGCGGTCCCTGTGCCGGCCATTGCCGGTGGTGCCGAAGAGCGCCCCCTGGTTTGCATCCTTGATCCTTTCCGCGGTGGTCGCCTTCAGCGCGACGACGCTCTGGATCCCGCTTTTGGGTTTTCTCGGCGCGAGCCCGACCGGCACCAGCGATCCGGTTTTCGGCAAGGACATTTCCTTCTATCTGCTGGCCTTGCCCTGGTATGATGACGTTGTCGGCATCGTGATGGCCGTGCTGGTTTTGACGATGGCGCTGTGGGCGGCGATCGGACTGGGACTCTATCCACGCTCCGGACTGCTGCGCGACCTTTTCGCCGATCACCTCGCGCAGCGCGGCACGCCGTCGCTGCGCGTGATCGGCGCAGCCGATGCGGTCGCGTGGGCAAAAGGCGGAGAGATCTGGGGCCGGTGGATACGCCAGGGCCTGGCGCTGGCGGCGCTGCTCTGCCTCGCGTCCGGCGTATCGCGCTTCCTCGATCGTTATCATCTGGTCATCGACGGACATTCGCCGGTGGTCGCGGGCGGCTCCTACGCCGACGTCCATTTCTGGGTCCCGGCATACGGCATCGTCACCGCTGGCTGGGTTGCCGCCGCCATCGTCTTGACGGCGGCAGCTCTTTTTCCGCGGTTTCAGGGCTGGTTGGTGACGCGGCCGGCGCACTGGATGATTCCCTGCGCGGTATTTGTCTCACTTTATCTGACGGCGGCCATCGTTCCGCTGGCGGTCGAACGGCTCTATGTCGGTCCGAACCAGATAACCCTCGAGCAGCCTTATCTGCTGCGAAGCATCGACGGCACGCGGCAAGCGTATAATCTCGACGGGGCGTCGATGGCAGAACGGGAATTCGCAGTCTCGGCCGCGCCGCTGAGCCGCGAGGACCTGGACAGGAGCGGCGCAACGCTGCGGGACGCCCGGATCTGGGACTGGCGGGCGCTCGAACCCCAACTCCAGCAGATCCAGGGCTTGCGGCCGTATTACAGTTTTGCCGGCGTCGATATCGACCGCTACACGATCGATGGCGTCGAGCGGCAGGTCATGATCACGGCGCGCGAACTCAACGTGGAAAAGCTGCCGGATCAGGCCAAGGTCTGGGTAAATCTCGCCCTCAAATACACCCATGGCTATGGCGCGGTTGCCGTTCCGGCCAACGAAATGGACAGCCGGGGGAATCCTCTGCTGTGGGCCCATGACATTCCGCTCACCGCCAAGGGCGACCTCGCGGTCAAGCAGGGCGCGATCTATTACGGCGCCCTTACCCGGGACCGGGTCTACGTCCGCACATCGGAAAAGGAATTCGACTTTCCGCAAGGGCAGGCCAACGCCGAGACGGTGTACGAGGGAAAGGGTGGGATTGCGCTCTCCAACTTCTGGCGCAAGCTCGTCGTTGCGCATGAGACCGACGGGCTGCGGCTGTTCATTTCCGCATATTTCACGCCCGAAAGCCGGGTGCTGTTGCGCAGGAACATCGTCGAACGGGTCGAAAGACTGGCGCCGTTCCTCAGCTTCGACCGCGATCCGTATATTGTCGCGGACGGCGATCACTATTCCTACATCATCGATGCCTATACCAGCTCGGCCAACTACCCCTATAGCGAAGCCTATCAGGGCTCGCTGTCGTCGCTGCACGGCCGCAACTACCTGCGCAACTCGATAAAGGCCGTGGTCGACGCCTATAACGGCTCGGTCACTTTCTACGTCTTCGACACGCACGATCCCCTGATCGGGGCCTATCGGAAAATGCTGCCCGGCTTGTTCAAGGACCGCAGCGAGATGCCGCCGAACCTGCAGCGCCATGCCCGCTATCCCGAGGATCTGTTCACCGTGCAGGCCGAGATGTACGGCACCTACCACATGACCAATCCCATGACCTTTTATAATCGCGAGGACCGCTGGGAGGTGCCGCACGAGCTGTATCGCGATCGCGAGATCGCCGTCTCTCCTTATTACGTGATCGCGCAGCTTCCGAATGCCGAGAAGCCGGAGTTCCTGCTGATGCTGCCGCTGTCGGTCGCCGGCAAGAACCAGATGGCGGGATGGCTTGCCGGCCTCTCGGACGGCGAAAACTACGGCAAGATGGTCGCATTCCGGTTCCCGAAAGGGACGTTCATCGACGGCCCGGCCCAGGTCGAATCGCGGATCAATTCAGACAGCCGTTTCTCCGGCGATCTGACGCTGTGGGACCAGCATGGCTCCCAGGTGATCCGCGGCAATCTGATCGTGCTGCCGTTGAACGGCACCCAGCTGATCGCCATCGAGCCGGTCTACATCGAGGCCGAGCAGACCAAGATTCCGACGCTGGCGCGCATCGTGCTGGCACAGCTGCTGCCCGACGACCGCAAGATCGAGTGGGCGCAGAGTCTCGGAGACGCCGAGGATCTGCTGGTCGGAGCAGCAAGCCGGACCAACGCTTCGTCGGCAAATGTCGAGACTGACGGCAGGCTCGATCGCGCGCGCGTCGTGTTTCAGGACATGCAGCATCAATATGCCGCCGGCAACTATGCCAGATACGGCGAGCTCATGCAGCAGCTTGAAAGGCTTCTGACCTCGCCATAGGCGCGCCCCTGGCGCGGTCGCCGTCAATTGCAGCGCGGCCTCGCGTTCAGGACTGGCGCGGGCTCCGGGCCGTGAATCCGGCCCAGGTCAGGTAGAGACCGACCGCGAGTGCGGGCACGAGATACAGATAGTAATGCTCGCCATATCGCATATGCCCGAACACGCCGGATAAGGCGTGGGGCGGAGCAAACAGGAGCAGCAGGCCCTTCGCGAAGACCAGCCATCCGACCAGGGTGACGACCACGGGCAGCGCGCCGCCGGACCAGACATTGTGGCCGAGTATCATGGCGATGCCCATTGCGAGACTGACGATGGCGTAGGCGAGCATGACCGGCCCGTCGGCAACGGTGGTCTCGATGTCCCCGCTGCCGCGCAGCAGCAAGGCGACCACGAGCAGAACCGTGAAAAGTCCGAACGACCGCGCGAGAAAAACGGTGAGACGGGACATGCAATCCTCCGCCGGACGACGCCATCGTTGAACAGTTTGCAAGGTTCTGCGGCCTGGGACCGCCGAACCTTGCTCTTTCAGGGATTAACGCCCGCAGGCTAGTTCTTGCCGGCCATGCAATCGGCCACGAAAACATTCGAGGCAGGGCCACCGCTGGTATAGCCGAGATCGATTGCCTTTTTGGTGCAGGTCACATAGTCGCGCTTTGCCGCTCCCTTCTTGCCCTTGGGGCCGTCCGCAAAGGCGGCAGACGAAACGGTTCCGATGATCAAACCGACAATTGCCGTGTTTAGAATTTTCATGTTTCCCCCGGAGTTGTTTTTGTTGGTCTACAGTCTTGTTCGGATGTTGTTTTTCGGTATCCGAACGGCCTTCGGCACGGCTCGATCCCGAGTTCACGCAAGGCGGAAACGAGAACGAGCAGCAGAACTTCGGAGGGCCAGAGAAGATTTACCGTGGCCGCCCCGCACACCCCTCCTTTCGTTCCAACCATCGCATGTCGTCAAGCCTGGTCTTTCAGGAGCGATTCGATCGCCTGTTTCAGGACAAGTTTGGACTTGGCTATGCTGAGACCCTGGTCTTCGCGCAGCCGATTCCAGCTTTCGAAGCTGAGCAGAAGATCGATGGCTTCGACCGGAACCAGGTTGCCGGCCAGCTGTTTCGGGACGACACCAAGCAGGATCATTCTGAGCGTTCCCACGAACTGCGCATGCGACGTCTTCAGAAAGGCGGAGCGATGGCGATGCACCTGTCCGGCGAGCAGGAACGGCTTCATCTTCTCGAAACCGGCGGCGCGCCGGTCGACGAGTTCGAGAACCCTGCCGCGCCAGTCGGTCGCCTCGAACGGCTGTTGCACGAGCGAACCCATGGTCGCTTCGATACTGTCGGTGATTTCGCGATAGAGCGTGTCCATGTCCTTGAAATGACGGAACACCGACCTTCGGCCCACCTTCGCGATCTCGGCGATCTGATCGGCGCTTGGCTCCAGATTGCCCTCGGCCACCAGTGCAAGCATGGCGTTGACGATTCTCGCCTGGCTCTTCTGTGAACGATGCTTGCGGCCATCCGCCTCCTTCGGCGGTTTGGCCGCAGTCAACTTGTATTGAGACGCCTTGCCCAGATCGTTCATGAACGCCTTCATCGCACCGGCTGCGCCGATCGGCCGCCTGCGGCGGCAGCCGTTGCGCAGTGCCTCTTCCCTGGCGCACCAGTTAATGATATGGCACTTATGATGTCAATAAAAAACGATCAGCAGCCCGACCGTTCCCGTCAGGTACAAGCAGGAGGCAACGTGGCGAACGAACATTTCGATGTCCTGATCGTGGGAGGAGGCCTCTCCGGCATCGGCGCAGGCTATCACCTGCAGCACGACTGTCCCGGGAAAAGCTACGCCATTCTCGAGGGCAGACAGAGCAGCGGGGGAACCTGGGACCTTTTCCGCTATCCCGGGATCCGTTCGGATTCCGATATGTTCACCCTGGGATACGCTTTCCGTCCATGGCGGGGAGCCAAGGCAATTGCCGACGGCGCATCGATCCTCGACTATATTCGCGATACCGCAAGGCAGTACGGCATCGACAGGAAGATCCGCTTCAGCCATCGGGTCAAGCAGGCTTCATGGTCATCGCAAGACGCCCGATGGACCGTGCTGGTCGAGCGCGGCCCCGACCGCGAAATCGTCAGGCTCACCTGCAACTTCCTGTTCATGTGCAGCGGCTACTACCGTTATGCGGAGGGATATACACCGGCATTCGCCGGCGCCGAGCGGTTCGCCGGTCGAATCGTGCATCCGCAGCAATGGCATGACGACATCGCGTATGCGGACAGGCAGGTTGTCGTGATCGGCAGCGGCGCCACCGCGATGACGCTGGTGCCGGAACTGGCAAAGACCGCCGCGCATGTGACGATGTTGCAGCGCTCGCCGACCTACGTCGTGGCACGTCCGGAGCGGGACGGCATCGCCGATTTCCTGCGGCGCTGGCTGCCGTCGAAGGTCGCCTACGGCCTGGTTCGCGCAAAGAACATCGCTCTGGGCATGTATTTCTACAACCTCTGCAAGCGCCATCCGCAACGGGTGAAGAATTTGATATTGAAGGGCGTGCAAGGCGCCCTCGGCCCCGATTACGACGTCGGGAGGCATTTTACCCCGCGCTACAATCCCTGGGACCAGCGGCTCTGCCTTGTCCCCGATGGCGATCTCTTCAAGGCGATCAGGAGCGGGCGCGCCTCGGTGGTCACCGACCAGATCGTGGCGTTCACCGAGCACGGCATCTTGTTGAAAAGCGGCGCGGAACTGAAGGCCGATCTGATCGTCACGGCGACCGGTCTCAACCTGGAGGTCCTCGGCGGCGTCGAACTCAGCGTCGACGGACGCAAGATCGATCCTGCAAGAACCCTGAGCTACAAGGGGATGATGTATAGCGGCATCCCGAATCTGGCATCGGCGATCGGGTACACCAACGCCTCATGGACACTGAAGTGCGACCTGACCTGCGACTATGTCTGCCGATTGCTCAACCACATGGATCGCCACGGCTTCTCGCAGTGCGTGCCGTTGAACAACGATCCTTCGGTCGCAGAACAACCGTGGGTCGACTTCTCGTCGGGCTATGTCCAGCGCTCGCTGGACAAGTTTCCGAAGCAGGGCTCGAAGAAGCCGTGGAGGCTGCACCAGAATTACGCGCTGGACCTGATAAGCCTGAGATTCGGCTCGGTTGTGGACGGCGCCATGCAGTATTCGCCGCGTCCCGTTCAAAAGGAACCCGTCACCGCAGACGGTTCGTGACGATATTGGCCTTCGAACCCGCCGGCATCGAGATGAAGTCGCCGTCGCGTCCGACCTTGAGGGCCCCCGCATAGATCGCCCGGGCCTGTCCGAGAAACGGTCCCTCGAGCGCCTCATACGGAAGCGCCGGAACGATGTGATTCAAGAGCAGGTAGCCGACGCCGGCGCGCTGGGCGATGGCGGCAGCCTGTTCGGGGGTGGTGTGATAGGAAAGGATGTCGTGGAAGACGGCCTCGAGGTTGCTGCGTCCCGCCTCATGCGCTGCCTGCTGCAGCACGCCGACCAGCCGCGGAGACAGCGCCTCGTGCACCAGAACGTCGGCGCCCTTGGCCTCGGCCTCGAGCCGCGCAGAGGCCACGGTATCGCCGCTGACGACAAGCTTGCGACCCTTGTAGGTAAAGGCGTAGCCGACTGCCGGCTCGACCGGCCGGTGATCGACCGGGAAAGCCCTGACCGTCACCTCGCCATCGTCGATCAGCACGACGTCGGGCCCGTCGGCTGGCGCAGCCCCGGGAGTTGCCGCGGCGACCACGAAGGGTTTCGCCACGCCGCCGAAGCCGCTGGGCGGCATCACCTGCGGGCCATGGTGCGCCACGCGGTAGCCTTCGTCCAAACCGTAGGCGGCATTGAAGCCGGCCACCACCGTCTCGACCCCGGTCGGGCCGTAGACCGGCAACGGGGTTTTGCGCGCAGCACCTCCCCAGCGTTGCAGCATCAGCGCGCCTAGACCGTCGATATGATCGGAATGAAAGTGGGTCAGGAAGACGGCTTCAATCCGGCCGGGCGCCAGGCCCATGAACTGAAGGTTGCGGGCGCTGCCGTCGCCCGCATCGATCACGAACAGACGGCGCCCCGCCACCACCGCGACGCAGGGACCGGCCCGGGTGGGATCGGGAAGCGGCGAGCCGGCCCCGCACAGCCCGACATGCAGCCCATCCGGCAATTCGGCGATCGGATCTGCCGCCAGCGTGCGCACCACGGTGCGCTTCATCATGGCAAGGACGATTTCGTCGCGCCAGGCGTAGGCGGCGATCCCGACCGCGATGGCGACGACCGCGCCCGATGCCAGAACCTTTATCCAGGGCTTCATTGCCGCAAATCTCCGACGCATGGCAGTGGCGGTCCGGGGTCGCCCCTGCGGAAGGTCGGGCGCACGGCGGTGCCCGCCGCACTGTCTGCGCCCGTGCCTGGCGTCAGCGACGTCAGATCTTGACCGTCAATCAATATTATGGCACTATTAATGTCAATAGTGGCGCATGCGATCCAGGCTCGCGAGGGCGCGTTCGGCAATGGACAGCGGCAAAGCGCTGACGGCGCACAGCCGTCCCGCCGGGACGGACTGAAGGAGAGGAACGTTCAATGCCGAGAGTGTCGCTTCCGCGCGTCGCACTGATCACAATCGTGGTTCTCGGCATCGCCGGATGGGGCGTGTTCCATCGCTACTGGTATTACCTGCCGGGAATCCTCGCCACGCTTCGCGATCCCGTCGGCCCGAACCATGCGGTGACATGGCAGGACGGCGGCCCCAGCGAGCGGCCCGCCGCAAACCGGCCGCCGAACGTGGTCGTGATCCTGGCCGACGACCTCGGCTGGAACGACATCACCTTCAACGGCGGCGGCGTGGCGGCGGGACTGGTACCGACGCCGCGCATCGATTCCATCGGACGGGACGGCGCGACGTTCACCCAGGCCTACGCCGGCGACGCGACCTGTGCGCCATCGCGAGCTGCCATCATGACGGGCCGCTACGCCACCCGCTTCGGCTTTGAGTTCACGCCGGCGCCGAAGGCGTTCTCCAAGCTGATCAGCACCTACAGCCTCGCCGGCTCGCTGCCGAGCTACTATTTCAGCGAGCGGGAAAAGGACATACCGAACTCGATCAGCGATCTTACGGTGCCGACTTCGGAAGTCATGATCGGCCAGATGATGAAATCCCGCGGCTATCACACCCTGATGCTCGGCAAGTGGCATCTTGGCGGAACGCCGACGACCAGTCCGGAAAGCCGCGGATTCGACGAAGCGCTGGCGTTCTACGACGGCGCGTCGATGTTTCTTCCCGAAAACGATCCCAATGTCGAAAACTCCAGGCAGGATTTCGATCCGATCGACAAATTCCTGTGGGCGAACCTGCGCTACGGTGTCCGCTACAATGGCAGCAAGCAGTTCGCGCCGGACGGCTACATGACCGATTACCTTGGCAAACAGGCTGCCCGCGCCATCACGGCCAACAGCCATCGCCCGTTCTTCATGTATCTCGCTTTCAATGCCCCCCATACCCCTCTGCAGGCGCTGAAATCCGACTATGACGCGCTGGGTGGCATCGCCGATCATCGCCTGCGGGTCTATGGCGCCATGATCCGTTCCCTCGACCGCAACGTCGGCCTGGTGCTCGATACGCTCAAGGCCCAGGGGCTGGAGGACAACACGCTGGTGATCTTCACCAGCGACAATGGCGGCGCGCATTACATCGGGCTGCCCGATATCAACAAGCCGTTCCGCGGATGGAAAGCCACCTTCTTCGAAGGCGGGATCCACGTGCCGTTCTTCATCAGATGGCCGGCGCAACTGGCCAAGGGGACGCGGTTCGACAAGCCGGTCGGTCACGTCGACATTTTCGCTACGGCGGCGGCGGCAGCGGCGGCCGAAATCCCCGGGGATCGCACCATGGACGGCGTCGACCTGATGCCGTTCGCGACCGCGAAGCGTCAGGGCGACCCGCACAAGAACCTCTACTGGCGCGACGGCGACTATAAAGTGCTGCTCGCCGGAGGCTGGAAGCTGCAGACCGCCGAGCGTCCGAAGAAGATCTGGCTCTATAACCTGGCGGCGGATCCGACCGAGCAGACCAATCTCGCCGCGGCAATGCCCGGCAAGGTCGCGGAACTGCAGTCCGCCCTGGCCGCGGTCGACGCCGAGCAGGTCAAGCCGCTGTGGCCAAGCCTGCTGGAAGCTCCCGTCAGGATCGACCATCCGATGGGAATGCCGGCCGGCGAGGACGACGAGTACATCTACTGGGCCAATTGAAGGTTGCCATGGTGACCGGATTGTTTCGCAGCTTCACGCCCGCGATGGTCGTTGCCATCGCAGCCGGTGGCGCCGTCGCGGTTCTCGCAAGTTCGCTCGCCGCACATCTTCTCGAGCGCCAGCCTGCGGCGCCCGAAGTCTGTCTGGCGGTCGACGACCGGCCGCCGGCGCCGGGCGCCGGCATGGTGTTGATCCCGGGCGGCCGCTTCAGGATGGGATCGGAAGACTTCAGGCCGGAGGAGGCGCCGGTGCGGGAAGCGGCGGTCGACAGTTTCTGGATCGATTCCCATGACGTGACCAATGCCCAATTCGCGCGGTTCGTTGCGGAGACGGGCTATGTGACGGTTGCCGAGCGAACCCCGCCTGTCGCAGCCGGCGGACAGGCGGCAGCGCTCGAGCCCGGCCGGCCCGCTGGCGTGCCGGGATCATGGGTATTCGTCGAACCGGACGAAATCCAGCACATCGATGACATCGGCCAATGGTGGAAATTCGTCGCCGGCGCCGACTGGCGGCACCCGGAAGGTCCGGCCAGCGACCTCGACGGCCGGCAGAACCATCCGGTCGTCCAGGTCGCCTTCGAGGACGCCGAAGCCTATGCGCGCTGGGCCGGGCGGATGCTGCCAACCGAAGAGCAATGGGAATTCGCGGCGCGCGGCGGTCGCGAGGGCGAAGTCTATGTCTGGAACGCCGAGCAGGATTCCGATGACGATCCCCAGGCCAACCACTGGCGCGGCACCTTCCCCACCTTCAATCTCGGCAGCAAGGGCTACAAACGCACCTCGCCTGTCGGCTGCTTTCCTGCAAACGGCTATGGCCTCTACGATATCGTCGGTAACGTCTGGCAGTGGACGCGCAGCTCATGGACAACCGATCATCAGTCAGCGGCCGTGTCGGCTCCGGATGAACGCGCCTACACCATCAAGGGAGGCTCGTTTCTGTGCGCGCCGAATTTCTGCATGCGTTACCGGCCCGCCGCGCGGCAGCCGGGCGACGGCACCATCGGAGCCGAGCACATCGGCTTCCGGACGGTACTGGCAATGGCACCGTCGCCGTGAGCCGAAAAGCCGCACGCTTGCAGGTTGCGCGAGGCCTCGCCAGCCGATCGCTTCGCGATCTGGGCTCGAAAACTTGACGGGCTGGTGAGATCCCGCCAGAGGTGGGACTGCTCGGCCATATGGGGGAATTGATCTTGCAAAATATCCTGCGCGCGGTGATCGGCCTGTTCGGCATCCTGTTTATCGCGCTCGCCGCAGGCTTCCTTCTCGATCCGGCGCAGGCCGCGGCAAGGCTCGGCGTCGGCCCGCTGGCTCCACTGGGTCTGGCGACGCTCCGCGGCGATTTTTTCGCTTTCTTCGGCGCTGGCGGCATTTTTTCGCTGATCGGCGCGGTTCGCAAGGACGCGCGCTTCTTGACGGCCCCGCTGCTGATGATCGCGATGGCGCTGGCAGGCCGTCTTGTAACCATTGTCGCAGCCCGATTTGACGCCGCGATGGGACCGCCGATGCTGGTCGAAGCATTGATCATATTGCTTCTCGCGCTCGGACGCCGCCGCCTGGCGACGAGCTAGACGCCCGTCACGGTGACCGCCTCGGTCAGAACCAGCGTGGGAATGCTCCGGCCGACGCACGCTGCCTCGCGCGACGTTGACCGCCGAGCGGCCGCCGATCCCGCTGCACCCGAACCAGCGACAAGATATTCCGCGTCGGGAAGGCTAAGCCGGACATTGAAAGCGACGCAGGACCTTGTCCCGGGTGGCAATCATGCGATCCCAGAACCCCGCGAACCAGGGAAGCAACAGAAGCTTTGGCTTTACCATCCTGAACAGCCGCTCCACCACAAGCAAACTACCCGCATAGGCTGCCACCACCATTGCCGTACCTGTGATCCAATGACCCTTGCCGGCGACGGCGAGGGCGACCAGCTTCAAGGGCTCTACGATGCAGGTGGGGACAGCCAGCAAGACCAGTGATTGATAGGGACCGAGCCCCTCAATGAAACGTCGCAGGGCCGAGAGCAGTTTCACGGCGTCGACCTTGCCGCACTCGCGGTGGAAGCAGCCGACACCCGCCACACCGTATTTCCCAGGTCGTCCGCGATCAGCAATCCGCCCGAGCGATCGACGGCCAGGCCGACCGGCCGCCCGCGCGCCTGGTTGTCGGCGTTGAGGAAGCCGGTGACGAAGTCCTGGGCGGGACCGCTGGGCTTGCCATCCTTGAACGGCACAAACACCACCTTGTAGCCGTTGAGCGGATTTCGATCCCAGCTGCCATGTTCGCCGACGAACGCACCGCCGCGAAACTTCGCTGGAAATTCGCTGCCCGAATACATCGCCAGACCGAGCGGCGCGACGTGGGAACTCAACGCATAGTCCGGCGGGATGGCCTTGGCGACCAGATCGGGCCGCTGCGGTTCGACCCGCGGGTCGATATGCTGTCCATAATAGCTGTAGGGCCAGCCGTAGAACGCGCCATCCTGGACCGAGGTCAGATAATCCGGGACCAGGTCCGGGCCGAGCTCATCGCGCTCATTGGCGACGGCCCAGAGCTTGCCGCTCTGGGGCTCCCACTGCAGGCCGGTCGGGTTGCGCAGGCCGCTGGCGAAGATGCGATGGGCCCCTGAGGCGATGTCGACTTCCCAGATCGCCGCGCGCTCGTATTCCGCCTGGATGCCGTTTTCGGTAATGTTGCTGTTGGAGCCGACGCCGACATAGAGCTTCGATCCATCGGGACTTGCCAGCAGGCTCTTGGTCCAATGATGGTCGATCGGCCCGCCGGGAAGGTCGGTAAGCTTGGTGCCCGCGGCCGTGATGGCGGTCTGGCCGTCGGTGTAGGGATAGCGGATGATGGCGTCGGTGTTGGCGACATAGAAGTTCTGGCCTACCAGCGCGACGCCGAAAGGCGAATTGAGATGATCGAGGAACACGGTCCGCGAGCCCGGCTTGTCCCCATCGATGCCGCGCAGCAGCGTGATGCGGTTGCCGCCCTTGGCATTGGTGCCGGCCAGCGATTGCACCCAGCCCATGATCAGGTCCTTGGGCCGGTTGATCGGCGCCTTCGGCCCGTTGGCCTCAACCACCAGAACGTCGCCATTGGGCAGCACATAGACCGATCGCGGATGCTCGAGGTCCTTGGCCACGGCGCGAATTTGCAGGCCCTGCGGAACCGCAGGCATTTCGCCTTCACCCCAATGCGCGACCCTCGCGATGCGCATCGGCGGCAACAGGTATTGCTGCGGTTCGGGCAGCACCGGATTGGCGCCGATCTGTTTCGCAGGGTCGCCGCCCCGGTCATCGCAACCGGCAAGGCCGAGGCCGCAGACGGCGACGCACATCATCATGACACGCGACGCCGAAGTCGCTCGTTGGGAAAAGATACGCATCAATTCAGGTCTCCAACGCGGTGGCTGTACACGGCCTCCCGTCCTGTCCACGCCGTCGCGCAGAGCAGGATCGCCACCACGAGTACGGACAATATCAAGCCGGTGGGAACGACGGCCGTGTAACCGTCGCGGCTGTGAACGAACGCATTTATCAAGGCGAGCACGAAAGCCACCCCGGTGAGCAGCAGACCCGGCCAAACCGGGGCCCGCCGGGGATTTCCAGGAAGACCGCGCACGATATCGATCAGGGCCGCCACGACGCTGACACCGGCCATGATCAGCCCCGCAGTAATCAGCCAGACCGAAAACGTCTCCCACATGGCATCCGGCGCGCGCCAGTACACCAGATCGGTCACCAAGGCGCCGAGGAAGAACGCCAGCGGAAACGACGCCAGCGACGGATAAAGCGCAAAACCGCCCGTTCTCGTTGCTGCAACTGGATTGTCAGTGCCCATCGGCCATTCCTCTGCCTGCCGGTCGCCCGCCTTCGGCCTGCGATTTCCGGGCAACCAAGTGCCGATCGCGAAGGAAGTTCCATGAAATGGCATGCGGAATCGCGCGGCTCCTGCGCGCCCGCTCGCGCTCGCGCTATGTACGAGACTGTACGGAGGGCCGCTGATCAGATGTCGGTGAGCCGTCGCGCCCAGGGCAAGCCTGCGGAATCCGGCTGTATATGAGCCGTTCGACGACGCAGCGATCGGCCGTGGCGGCTCAACTCAACCTCGCCAGCGTGCAGACCAGGTCAACCCCCGACATGCTGTCTGCAATCCAGCGGTTGACGGCCTCCTGCAGCGGCGGAAGCAGTTCCAGCTGGCGAACCGAAGGACTAGGCAGCGTGACCAGGCCCAGGCCCTCGGCCGCGCTCATCAGATTGCGCACATGGGTTCGTGACACCCCGGCGCGTGCGGCCGCGATCGTATAGAAGCCGCGCGGCGCGCGTGGCGGGATCTTGCCGCGGACCATCGCCATCAGCACCATGAGAACACGAATGCCGACGTCATGGCCCAGGAAAAAAGCGATCGGAGGATTGCCGCTGATGATCTTTTCGGCGAAGCCCACGGTGGACAGCGAAACCCGTCGGTAGGCGACCTGATAGGCGGGGTCGCGCGCCATCGCAGCCCGGTAGGCTGGCTCCTCGGGAAACATCGTGGCAAGCGGGGCGTGAAAGGTTGCCAGCCATTCGCGGTCCGCAGCCAGCATCTTTTCGGTCGGCCGCAGAATGTGGGCGCGGCGGTCGGTCGGGGAGACCTCGCGGGTCAGGAAGCCGTCCAGCTCCAGTCCGTTGACGAGCTCGGCGACCCGGCGCCCGTCGGTGATTCCCATCGGTGCCAGCGCCGCTCGCAGGCGTGCCAGCGTGACCTCGGTCGAAGGCTGGTCGGGATCGCGCACGGCGTCCAGGCAAACGATGATCATGAAGGTCACCGCGCGGACGTATTCGACCAGACCGCGAATCAGCCGCCGATCATCTCCGTATAGCGCGAGAAGCTCATCGACGAAGCAGTCGCAGGCCTCCGGGAAGCGGGCATGGTTCAGGATCGTGTCGGAGGTGAGGAAGCTGACGCGCTCCCACGGCGGGATCGATCGCCCCTTGACGCGCTCGGATGCCGTGGTCATGCGCAAAACCCTGGTGGAGCACGGCTGGCGCCGTGATTGCGCCATCGATCCGGGCCATGCGGTTCCTGCCTCGGAACCCGATATCGTACAGATTTGTTTCGTTGCACGACCGGCGAGCGTTGTTCAAGCGAATCTTTTTCGCGTGCGCTCGCTCCGCCAGGTGCCGGGGTGCGCGAGGGACGCGGGATGAGCCGGCGATACAGATTCGCAAGCCCTGGGGCGTACAGCCGCTCCACGCCGGAAAAGCTCCCAGATTATGATCCCTATCGATTTGCGATAGAGTCGATCCGCGACGCGGTGCACGGCGATCTCAGGCTTTCCCGCTCGATCTATGACCATGTCGATGCCATCGCCCGCCGACTGGGGGCCGATCCCGGGGATCAGGTGCCGTTCGAGAAATACGCCAAAGCGGCGGAAAGTCTTCTCAAAGCCTCGTCGGCGGCCCGAGCCGTGGCCAATGGAGCGCCTTTCATCGAAGGGGTCGACCTGCTGGTGAAGTTGATTTCGCATCAGCTCGGCATGCCCAATGCCGATATCGACCGCACGGTCCAGACCGTCGATCAAAGGCTGAACGGGAGGATCGTGCCAAGCGGATCCGCCGCGGCGGGGCGCCAAGGCCTTCGCTCACCACGAATAGCGCGCGACGCCCTTGCCGGCATAGCTGCGGGTGACGTCGGAGAACTCGCCCTCGAAGGTGGCGGCGAGCGAAAGCCCGCTGGTGAATTTCAGTTCGGCCGACGCCGTGGTCAGCGCGGCATCATGCGCCGGCGCGGCGCCGCTGACGACAAAGGATGCGCCGGGCAGCGTCTGGAAGGTCGCCGCGACATCCCGGTCGGTATCGTAATCATGCGCCCAGGCGGCGCGGCCGCGCAGCGTCAGGATCGCATCGTCGACCGCGAAGGACTTGTCGCTGCGCAGGCCGAGCTCGCTGCGCGTCGCGGTCACGGTCTTGGCAGCGTAGTCCAGCGCAAAGCTGCCGGCGCCGGCGACAACGCCTTCGGCATAAGCCGGCAGGTCGAGGGCGATCACCTGCGCGGCGGCATAGGGCGTCAGGCCGATGCCGCCGATCCACGGCAGCACATAGCGATTGCCGGCTTCGACGCGCGCCGAATAGGCATTGCTGTTGAACTGCGCCTGCAATTGATCGATGCCGGCAATGGTGACGGCGCGATCGGTGGTGACCTCCTGCCAGCCATAGGCCGCCGCCGCGCTGATGTAGGCCGATCCGACCGTGTGCCTGACGAAGCCGCCGGCCTGGAACAGCTCAGAGCGCCCGCTGCCGCTCCCCACCACGCCGAAGCTGGTGCCGCCGCCGGCCAGCGCAAACCCGGCAACCGTCTGCGGCGAGAGCCAGTAGTCGGCGCCGACGGCGACGCCACCGATTCCGCTGGCAGCTGTGGAGGAGCCGACCGCGGCATTGCCGGCGGTGGTCTGCGATCCGCCAAACCCCGCGGTCCACACGTTCCAGCGCCGCTCGAACGGCGCCAGCGGCGGCGCCGTGGTGATCATGCCATAGGCGTTGGAGGGATCGCCCGGCTCGGCAAATGCCGACGCCGACGATCCGGGGTTGCCGCGGCCCGCGGTGAACGGACCGGTCATCACCCCCATGAATTGCGTCATGGCATCGATGCTGGTCTGCTGGGTAGCGGTGGCTATTTCGCCGGAGGCTTGCGTCAATCCGGCCGGCGTCAGCGCCGCGAATGTCACGGGGATGCCGCCAGTTGAGTTGAAGAAATTGGTCAGGGCGTTGGCGACGTTCTGCTGATTCTGGTTGAGCCCGCCGGGCACCGCGAAGTTGATCGCGACATTGAGATAGGCATTGTCGGCATCGTAGCTCAGGCTCGGCGTGATGCTGGCGGGCGAATTGAAGACCACCGCGCCGAATTTCCCATTGATGCCGCCGGTGGCGTTGAGGATGGTGTATTGCCGGGCGACATAGCCGCCCGGAACGAAGCTGGCGTTGAGCGTGGCGCCATTGAGCGTCGCCGTTCCCATCACATTGGTGCGGCCGGCACTGGTGGGCGAGACCTCGACCATATAGCTCGACGCCGCGGTGAAGGTCAGGCCGCCCTGCACGGTCAGGAGCGCGGTCGAACTGCCCGGCGCCAGCGCGCCGCCATTGATCGCGGTGGCGCTGACGATGCCGGTGCCGCCGAGGATGGCGCCGGCATTGACCGTGACACCACTGGTCGAGCTGATGTCGCCATCGACGTTGAGCGTGCCGCCATTGACGGTGACCGGACCGGCGTAGTTGCTGGTGCCGGTCAGGGTCCAGTTCGAGCTGCCGATCTTGTTGAAGCTGCCAAATCCCTGGTACTGCGCGGCCGGGCCGAGCTGCGACACATCGAACGCCGCCGCGCCGGTGCCGCCGAGCTGGAAGGTGTCGCTGCCGGTGCCGAGCACGTTGCCCGTGATCACCGAACCCGGCGCCAAGGTCAGGGTGTTGCCGGTACCGGCGAACCGGATCGCCGCGGTGCCGCCGCTGATGGTGCCGGCGTTGAAGACCGTGGAGCTGCCGCCGCCGGCGTATATTCCGTACTTGGCGCCCGTGATGCTGGCGCCGGCGTTGTTGGTCACTGCCACATAGGTGCCAGCGAGAATCGCGCTTCCAAGACCATTACCCGGGGTGGTCCCCGAGATGCTGCCGGAATTGGTGACGTCGACAAATCCCTGGTGACCCCAGATGGCATTCCCGTAGCCGGTGATGTTCGCCCCGGCATTATTGACCACGGTCACATTGTTCCATGCGTAGAGGTCGGCGTAACCACTGAATGTGTTGAGGACGCTGCCCGAGTTGATGAGGGTGATCGAACCGTTCGTGAATTGACCGGCGTTAATGGCGGACCAGCCGCCGGTGATGGTGGCGCCGGCATTGTTGGTCACCGTCGCGTCGGCATAGGCGTAAATGGCGTCGCTGACGCCACCAACGGAGACTGAGATGCTGCCGGAATTGGTGATGTTGATCGAGCCGGTGGCGGCCCAGATTGCGAGAGGTCCGCTGACGGTGGCTCCGGCATTGATGGTAAGGCTTCCGGCACCGATTGCGATGCCCCCTTCTGTGCCGGTGACGGAGGCGTTGCTCTCGACGGTGATGGCGATGCCGGTCTCGGTGCCGGTGCCGTAGCCATTGCCATTGGGATCGGCGCTGGTGCCGGGCGGGCCGCCGCCCTGGTTGAGGGTGGTGCCGGAGCAGGTGGCGGTCACGTTGCTGGCGGAAGCGGGCGTGCAGTCGGCCCATGCCGCTTCGCCGGCCAGCAGGATGAGCGCCGGGGCCACGGCGAGCGAGCGCGCGGCGGCGAAAATCGCGGCCGACCGGCAGGCGCCGCCGCGTCTGGCGCGCATCATTTGTCGTGGCTTGCGGGATTCCTTTGCGAGGTCGACTGGTCCAGCTTCAGGCGCTGCATTCGTCTTGCATCGTCGATTCATTCCAAACTCGCCCCGCCTCGCGCCGACTCTGCGGCGTGTCCCGCACGCCGATGCGATCCATGCCGAACGGCAATGGGCGACGCAACGAAACAAACCCGTACGATTATCTTCGCGCCGGCCGGAACGCGATTTCGGCAAATTCTGTTGTGGATGGAGGCTGGTTCCACGCTTTGGTTCCAGTCCGGAGTCCGCGACCGTGGAAGGCGATTGCCGGAACGCGGCCGGTTGGTCCAGGTTATGATCCGGGCACCTCACACGGTTTAACTTGCATGACGCCGCACCAGGCTTTCGACACCGCCACGCTCCGCCCCGGACGCAAGCTTGACGACGAGCGCAAATCCGCCGCGGCGGCCAAGGCCGGCGGCGCCGCTCGTCTCGCTTCGGAGGTGATCCGCATCGAAGACTTCGCTCTGGCGCGACAGCTCCTGCGCAGCGGCAGTGTGCGCCAGGCCGGGTTCCGGGCCGAACTGCTCGAGCGCTTCACCGGGCGGGCCCATGCGCCGGTGCTGTTTCAGGACGGCGAGGCCCACCAGAAGCAGCGCAGCGCCACGGCGCGATTCTTCGCGCCCAAGGTGGTTGCGACACGTTACCGCGATCTGATGCAAAGTCTGAGCGACCGGCTGGTGGCGGGTTTCCGTGCCGCCGGCCGCGGCGAACTCGACGCCATGAGCCTGGAGCTGGCCGTGGCCGTAGCTGCCGAGATTGTCGGCGTCACCGAGAGTGACCGCTCGGGCATGTCGGACCGGCTCAACCGCTTCTTTGCCGCCAGCGGGTCGCGGCAGGATCGGCTCTCGGTCTTGATGGGCTTCGTGGCGGGACAATACCGAATGTTGTCATTCTATCTGCACGACGTGCGGCCGGCGATCCGCGCGCGCCGCCGGGCTCGGCGGGAGGACGTGATCTCCCACCTGCTCGACCAGGGCTATTCCGACCGCGAAATCCTGACCGAGTGCCTGACCTATGGCGCGGCCGGCATGGCCACCACGCGCGAGTTCATCGTCATGGCCGCGTGGCACCTGTTCGAGAACTCGGAGCTGAGGGGCAGATTCCTCGAGGGCGACGAACCGGCTCGGCTGGCGCTGCTGGAGGAGGTGCTGCGGCTCGAGCCCGTGGTCGGCGCGCTCTACCGCCGCACCGAGCGCGAAATCACGCTTCAGTCCGAGGGCGGCGCGGCGACCATCGTTCCGGCCGGCGCCCTGGTCGAGGTCGACGTCCGCGCCACGAATACCGGCCGCCTCGCCGCCGGCGGCTGTCCGTTCCAGCTCGACGCCGACCGCAGCGTGACGGCGAGCAAGGCCGCTGCCAGCCTGATGAGCTTTGGCGATGGACCGCACCGTTGTCCCGGCGCCTCCGTCGCGCTCCAGGAGACCGCGATCTTCCTGGACCGGCTGCTGCGGGTGCCGAATGTTCGCCTGGCCCGCGCGCCGACAATCGGCTGGAATGCGCTTACCGCCAGCTATGAACTTCGCGGCGCCCAGATCGTGACCGGCTGACCGCCGGCCGCCGCCCGCGCTCGGCCCCGAGGGCGTCGGTTCACCGCACATCACACCAGACAAGCAAGCATCCCCCGTCAGCCGCGGATGCCAAGCGCTGGGGCAGGTTTGCGCCGCCGGGGCCCGTCATGTATTTGTTGGTGGTGATGGGGCTGGACGCGAGACTGTCGTCAGGCCCGCCGGCGCTCGTTCTCTCCTCGGTCGGTCTTGAAAGACATTCCCCATCGATGCCGCCCCGATCCAAGCCACCAAGATCCGTTTCGATCGATAGCGGGAAATCCGCGGCTGACATCGCGCGCCGGCTGAAACTCGACCATGGGCTTGGTTTCCTGGTGCGGCTGCTCGAAACGCGCGCCACCACGCTCTACGAACGGCTGACGGGCCAGAACGAAATCACCCCGCGCCAGTTCGGAGCGATGTTGACGCTCTACCAGGGCGGCACCATGACGCTGACGGAATTGGCCAACCGCATTCGCGTAGATCGCAGCACCCTCGGAGAAATGGTCAACCGCATGGCCGACAGAGGGCTGATCAGGAAGGTGCTCAACGACGCCGACCGCAGGTCCGCCACGGTGACCCTGGCGAAGCCCGGGGAGCAGGCATTGCTGCGCCTGGTCGCGGGCGCGGCCCAATTGCAGCAGGAGCTGCTGGCGCCGCTGCCCGCGGCGGACCGGGCACATTTCCTGCGCTGCATCAAGCTGGTTGCGGAACCACTCCCCCCCGACGGCGACAAAGCCTGACGCATTACGGATTGTCCGGCTTCGGCAGCAAATAGGCTCAACCGCAGTGAAATTTGCGTTGCCGGACGGCATCGGCGATGTTATTACGTATACGTAGTAATTGGGCACCGGCCTCGGAGACGCAGTTGCGCCTGATTGATTACCTCAGCGTGCCCTATCGCCTGGAGGCGGAAACCGCCGAACTGGCGGATGGCGGCTGGATCAGGCGCTTGTCCTATCCGGAGCTGCCCGGCTGTATCGCGGAATCCGCCGTCGTCGAGGAGGCGCTGTGTCAGCTCGAGCGGAGGCGGATCGAGATCATCATCGCGATGGTCGGCGAGGGCCGGCCGCCGCCGGTACCCCGCCCGCCGCTGCGCGATTGCGATCCGGCATGGGTTGCGAAAACGGCCGGGGTTTCGCGCGAGCTCGTTGCCCTGATCGGCCGCGACGCGGTCGCGAGCAGCCACTGAGCCGGTTTCAACACGCCGCCGAAAGGAAACAAGCATGCTTTCGCACCAGGACAATGAAACGCTGGTCCGGGTCGGCCCCGGCACCCCCATGGGATCGCTGTTCAGGCTGTTCTGGATTCCCTTCTTTGCCTCAAAGGATCTGGTCGCGGACGGCCAGCCCAGGCGGGTGATGCTGATGGGCGAGGATCTGGTGGCGTTCCGCGATACCGCAGGACGCGTCGGCCTGGTCGCCAATGCCTGCGCCCACCGCGGGGCGCCGATGATGTTCGGGCGCAACGAGGATTGCGGGCTGCGCTGCGTCTATCATGGCTGGAAATACGATGTGACCGGCGCGGTAATCGATACGCCGGCCGAGCCGCCGCGAAGCCGTCTCAAGGAAAAGGTCAGGATCACCGCCTATCCCTGCCGGGAACGCAACGGCATCGTCTGGGCCTATATGGGCCCGGAAACCAAAGATGTCCCGCCGCTGCCGAATCTCGAATGGAACATGGTCCCGGAAGCCAACGTGCACGTCTCGATCCGGGTCCAGGAATGCAACTGGCTGCAGGCGCTGGAAGGCGAGATCGATTCCGCCCACGCGCCGATTCTCCATGGCCGGATCGACTCCAAGGGTTCGATCAATGACTGGCTTGCCAAGCGCGACCTGCAACCGTCGTTCGAATGCATCCGGCAGGACTTCGGCATGAGCATCGCGGCGAAGCGGCGTCTCGACGGCGAGAGGCTCTATTGGCGCGTCAACCAGTTCATGATGCCGTTCTATTCCCTGGTGCCGCCGCAATCGAAGTTTCCCGACCTCAGCGGCCATGCCTGGGTGCCGATCGACGACAACAACACGCTCTGCATCTTCTTTTCCTACCATCCGTCCGAGCCCCTGCCCGAACGCACCCGGGATCTGTTCGAGGAAGGCCATCAGGGACGCGAGACCGGCCATCCGAGCCGGCACGCCTATGTGAAGCGCCCGGCCACCGTACCGTTCTGCGACTACTGGACGCGCTTCACCCGCGAGACCGCGTTCGAGTTCGACCATGAAAGCCAGCTTCACACCTGGTTCTCGGGATTGCCCGGGCTCTGGATCCAGGACGGCGCCTGCCAGAGCGGCATCCAGCCGATCTTCGACCGGACCAAAGAAAATCTCGGATCCAGCGACACCGGCATCGCGATGACCCGGCGCCTGCTGCTGGAGGCCGTCAGCGCCTATCGCGACCGCGGCATCAAGCCGAATGGCGTCAGCAATCCCGACACCTTCATGGTGCGCGCCGTTTCGCTGACCCTGCCGGAAAGCGGGTCATGGGTCGAAGTCGGGCGTCCGCATATGCAGGCAAGGCTGGGCGTCGGTTTCGGCTATGCGCCGTAGAGCCATCCGGAGAACGCGCGATGAGTGAAAATCCAGCCTTCGATGGCGGCTTCGAGGTGCGGCTCAATCGCAGCGGACGCACCGTCCACGTGCCGGCGGGCGAAACCATCCTGGATATCCTGCTCGATGCAGGAATCGACGCATCGTTTTCCTGTACCGAAGGCCATTGCGGAACCTGCGAAACCAAGGTGGTTGAAGGGATTCCCGACCACCGCGACTCCTTCCTGAGCGACGAGGAAAGGGCCGAGAACAGCAGGATCATGATCTGCTGCTCGCGGTCGAGATCGCCGGTTCTGGTGCTCGACCTCTAGAATGGCCTCTTGATCGGGCGCTCGGCTCAAGCCAGCATCCGTGCCGCGAACAAAGGTCCGTCGCGGTAGTTGAGAACGACGATCTCGACCGCCGAATCAAGCCTCGGTTCGACATCGGCCAATACCCGCGTCGCAATCCGAATTCCCTCGTCCAGGTCGACGATGCCGACCCGATAGGGAATTTCTTCCCTGAATACTGCCGGCGCGGCATGCACCACCGTCTGCGAATAGAGCTTGCCGCGGCCGGAAAGCGGCACCCAGGCAATCCGCTTCGACCAGCAATGCGGGCAGAACGGCTTTGGCGGAAACGTCAGCCGTTCGCAAGCTTCGCATCGCGTCGTCTCGAAACGACCCGTTGCAAGACTTTGCCAGAAACGCCGGGTGAATTCCGTCATTCGGGGCGGAAACGCCCTGGCGCGGTCGATCGTTTGCGTCGCAAGTGTCACCGAACACCCTCCAGCACATGGACCATCGCCGCGTTGTAGTTGCCGAGTTCGGCGCTGGTCACGGCCAGGCGGGCATCGGCGACCTGGCGCTCGCCGGCGCGGCCCGTGAGCTGCTGATAGACCTCGAACAGGCTGTAGAACGGGGTGACGTGCGCGGGATGGCCGCGGGACTGCAAGCCGCCCGACGTGCAGACCGGGATGCGGCCGCCGAGCGACGTTGCGCCTTCGGCGCAGAGCCGCGCGCCCTGCCCGCGCGGCAGCAGGCCCAGCGCCTCGCTGGCGAGAACCTCGATGATGGTGCAGGGCGCGTAAAGCTCGGCAAGATCGACGTCGGCCGCGGCTATGCCGGCTTCGGCATAGGCGGCCTGCCCGGCGCGCCGGGCCGCGACCAGCGCGATCATGTCGTTCGGCACTTCATTGATCTGGTGGGCGCCTTCGTGAAAGAAACCCTTTCCCCGCACGCGCACATAGGGCTTTCCCGAAGCTTTCGCGACATCCTCGTCGACCAGCACGATACAGGCCGCGCCGTCACCCCTCGGCGGCACCTCGTAGAGTCCGAGCGGCTCGACGATCGGCTTCTGCGCCAGCACCTCGTCCAGCGTAATGGGCTTGCGAAACTGGGCGATCGGATTGAGCGACGCGTGGCGCCGGTTCTTGACCGAGACGCTGGCGAGTTCCTCGCGCGACGAATTGAATTCATGAATGTAGCGCGCGGCGTCCATCGCGTACCAGGAGATCGGCGTGAATCCGAACGGCGCGTGGAAGTCGACGTCGCCGGTGGCGCGCATCGAATTCATCATGTGTTCGACCGCGGGAATCGCCGACTCGAAGTTTATGCCGAGCGCGAGCGCCACCCGCGACCGGCCAAGCCGGATGTCGTTGGCCGCAGCCTCGAAGGCCAGCGCCGCCGTCATCCCGTTGCCGAGGACCTCCTGCACGGAGCCGGCACATGGCAGCCGCAGGTAATTGGCCATGAAGGTGGCAAAATATTTCTGCTGCGTGTAGGGCCGCGGCTGGGCGAAGGCCAGCGACGAAATCTCATGGCGGTCGATGCCGGCATCGGCGACCGCCTCGATGACGATTTCAGCCAGGATTTCATGCTCGAGCACCTGCAGCTCGGCGTCGCGCGGGCTCTGCCACTTGGCGACCGGAAGCGCCGCCGCGCCCAGGATCGCAACATTCCGTGTCATCGGCACGCCTCCTGGCAAACGTTAAAGCCGGATCTCACCGGCACACGATCAGGGCGTCGGCGGCGACAACACCGCTGCCGGAGGCGATCAGCGGATTGACATCGATCTGATCGATCATGTCCGCAAGATCGTGCGCCAGCTCGGACAATCGGCAGATGGCATCGACCAGAGCGTCGGTATCGACTCCGGGCTTGCCGCGGAATCCGGTCAGCAGCGCACGGCCCTTCAGCGAAGCCAGCATCTCGCGCGCGGTCTCATCCTGAACCGGGGCAAGCCGCACCGCGGTGTCTGCCAGCAATTCGACCATGATCCCGCCGAGCCCGACGGCAACCAGCGGACCGAACTGGCGATCGTTCTTGACGCCAAGCACGATCTCCGCGCCCGGGGCCGCCATCTGCTGGACGCTGATGCCGTCAATCCTGGCGTCGGGCGCGTAGCGCAACGCCGACGCCACGATGTTCCTGGCCGCTTCGCGGACGTTGTCGGGCGTCGACAGTCCGAGCCTGACACCACCTGCCTCGGTCTTGTGCGGAATGTCAGGCGACACGATCTTGATCGCCACCGGGCCGCCGATTCGGCCTGCGGCCGACGCCGCCTGCTCCGGATCGCGCGCCATGATTTCACGCGGGACCGCGATGCCATAACAGGCGAGGATGCCTTTCGAATCGGTCTCGGAGAGAGCCTTGCCGCGGCGCCTCGCCTCGGCAAGCAGCGCGCGTGCCGCCGGTTCGGCGGAAATATCCGATCTGCGCTGCGCTGCGGCCGATTGACGCCCGCGCCCTTCATGCCAGTCAAACCAGGCGCGCAAGGTCGCAAAGCAGCGATCGGCCGAGCGAAACATGCACACCCGGGGGTCGGCATCGAGAAGCTCGCTGCCCGGCCCCTGGTACCATTCGTTCATCCATACCACGGCCAATGGCCGGTCGGTGCGGGCGGCGGCCTCGACGATGGTCGGTGCCCGCGCGCCGCTCGAGGAAGCGTGCGCGAAGATCATCGGCATGACCAGCGCGCTGAAGCCGGCATCGGTCATGAACGCATCGAGGCAGAAGCCGAAGGTCTCCGACGTTTTCAATACTTCGGCCGTGAGATCGGAGGGATTGGCCACCGAGCCGAAATCCGGGACCACCTCATGCAGCGCGCGCGCTGTCTTCGCTTCCAGCGCGGGAAGCGGGACATCGTGGGCCTCCGCCTTGTCGGCGCATATCACCGCGGCTCCCCCCGAGGTCGAAAGGATCCCGACGCCGCGGCCCTTGGTCGGGACCCTGGTCTTGGCGAAAAACGAGGCGGTTTCCAGCACCGCTTCCAGATTGTCGACGGCGATCGCCCCGGCATCCCCGATCGCCGTCCGGTAGGCAACCGCCGACCCGACCATGGTTCCCGTGTGCGACATCGCGGCCTTGCTGCTGGTCTCGCTGTTGCCGGTCTTGTAGACGATCAGCGCCTTTCCGGAGTCGCGCGCCTTGCGGGCTGCCGCCAGGAACCGGGCGCCATCCTTGACGCCCTCGAGCAGGCAAATGATCGACCTGGTGTCCTCGTCCTCCGCCAGATAGGAGATGAAATCGCACACATCGACATCGCAGGAATTGCCGGCCGCGAGATAATGCGAGAATCCGATTCCGCGCTGCATGCCCTGCAATACCGTATAACCCAGCGCGCCGCTTTGCGACACGATGCCGATCGGGCCGCGCCGATGTCCCATGCCGGCATAATCCGGCATGAAATTGAGCCCGGCACCCGAGCGGGTATTGGCAAGCCCCACGCAGTTCGGTCCGACGACCCGCACACCCAAGTCCCGGGAAAGCTGGACCAGGCGTGCTTGCGCCTCAATGCGGTCCTGTTTCGACGTCTCCGCGAAACCCGAGGCGTAGACGATGACGCCGCCGGCCTTCGCCGCGCCCGCGCTCCGGATCATGTCCTCGACCATCGTCCGCGCCACGCACAGCACCACGCAGTCCGGGCTTTCCGGCATATCCGCAAGCGAGGGCACACAGGGCCTGCCGAGCAGATTCTGGTACTTCGGATTGATCGCATAGACCTTGCCGGTGAAGCCGGCGAGGTTTGACAGGGTCCGCTCTCCGAACGATCCCCGCGTCTCCGATGCGCCGACGACGGCGACAACCGCGGGGTCGATCAGGCGGCGGAGGTCGTCATGGTGATATAGCGCGCGTGCAGTCGTGGAAAGCATGTTCAATCCTGTTCGCCCTGCGGCGGCGTTCGGTTCGAATCGTCAAGGCGATCGCACCGGTCATTGGTTTCGGTTCAAGAGCTGGTGTGGTGTTTCCGGGGGCTGGATCATTTTGGTCCACAACGGCAACTGACTACAATCGTCATTCCGCGGCGCGCGCCTTGCGCGAGCCCGGAATGACAAATGACGGATCATGATCGGTTCATGGAACAACTCCCCTGGTGAGCACGATACCGCACCGGAAGCCGCTTCACCCCGCCGAGGAAGGAGGTTTCCGTCCAGGCCGGTTCGCCGGCAAGTTCGATTTTATCGACCCGCTCGAGGAACTCGCGAAAGAAGGACACGATTTCCGCCTTGGCCAGGTGCCGGCCGATGCAGGCGTGAATTCCATAACCGAAGCCGAGATGGCGGTTGGGGGAGCGATCGGGCAGGAATTCGAACGGGCGATCGAAGGCTTCCTCGTCGCGGTTGCCGGAAGGGAAGCTGAGGAAGATACTGTCACCGTCCCTGATCGTCCTGCCGCGAATTTCGTAGTCGGCGACCGCGGTCCGGAAGAAGTGCTTGACCGGCGACACCCAGCGCACCATCTCCTCGGCCGCATCCGGCAGCAGATCGGGATTGCCCTGCAGGCGGGCCATCGCATCGGGATTTTCGATCAAGGCCAGCAGGCCGCCTGCGATCGTGGCGCTGGTGGTGTCATGCCCGGCGCTGGCAAGCGCCACGTAATAGGAATAGGCCTCGAAATCGCCGATCGGCTTGCCGTCGATCTCGGATGTCGCGATCACGGTGGCGACGTCGTCCCTTGGGTTTTGCCGTCTCTGTTTCGCAACGTCCCTGAAATAGTCGACATAGGCCATGGTCGCATCGATCAGGTCGCTGCCCTTCTGCATCTCAGGGTCGCCGCCGCCGAAATAGGCCTGGGTGATCTTGAGCAGGCGCTGCTCGTCCTCGCGCGGCAGCCCGAGGATCGTCATCAGCACGCGCAAGGGATAGTAGATCGCGATCTCGTTGTAGAAATCGCATTCCCCGCCCAGCGCGCAGAGCCGATCGACACTTTCCTTCGCCAGGGCATCCATGCGGTCCTGCAAGCTGCGCAGCTGGCGCGGCTGGAACCAGGCGTGGGTCAGCTTCTGGTATTTGGAGTGGTCGGGGTTATCCATCTGCGGCAAGGCTCGGACCAGCATCGGCCCGCCATTCATCGCCGCCCTGACCTTGCTCTCGAAATCGATGCTCAGCAGCTTGGTCCGAGGCTGGTTGATGAAGCGATCGGGCTGGCGTTCGATCTCGACGATGTCGGCATATTTCGAGATCGTCCAGAACGGACGATAGCCGTCTGGCTCGGTCCAGTGGACCGGATCGTCGTGCCGCAACCCGGCAAACAGCCGGTGCTGCGCCTCGACGCTGCCATAGGTCTTGTGATCGGCGATTGCATTGTCCAGCGACCTGTCGAGCATCGGTTTTTCCTCCCGGTGTGTGGCGACGACCTCGAGGTCGGTTAAACGCTCGGAATCGTCACGGTGACGCGGCGCTCTTTCGGCGCCTACTTGTTGACGGCGGTTCGACCCTTCGATTTTCCAAAAGCCCCGGCGGCGACGAGCTCCGCGATCGAGTCCGGTGAAAGCTCCAGAATCCGGGAAAGAATTTCGTCCCGGTCCGCGCCGGTGGCCGGCACGTCGCGTCGCATCCCGGTGCGCGCGCCGGACATCTTCCAGGGCGCGTTGACCCCGACAAACTCGCCGGCGCCATCCGCCAGTTTCGCGAAGGCGCCCCGCTCGAGCAGATGCGGATCGGTCAGTGCTTCGCCGGGATCGCGATAGACGGCGCTGGGAACGCCGGCGCGATCGAGCGCCAGGATGCATTCGCTGACGGTATGCAACTGCGTCCATTGCTCGATCACGCCCATCATCGCCTTCCAGTTGGCGCCGCGCGCCGGTACGCTTGCAAATCGCGGGTCGCTGGCCAGTTCGGGCTGCCCCGTCAGTTCGCAAAGGGCTGTAAAATTGCGCGCCGTGATCGGCGCTATCAGGATGTCGCCGTCGCTGGCGCGGACCGGGCCATAGGTCGGGCGTGGCGACGGGTTCGGAAACTGCGCCTCCTGCAATTCATAGATCAGCAGGTTCAGCATGCAATCCATCAGGGCGACGTCGATGCGCTGACCCTGGCCGGTCCGCGCGCGCTGGACCAGCGCGGTCTGAATGGCGGAATAGCCGAAAATTCCGCCCAGCACGTCGGCGACGAACACGGCGCCCGAGGCGGGCCTGTCCCTGTCGCCGGCATAGCGCATCAGCGCCCGGTCGAATCCGCTCTCGGCATGGACGATCATGGCGTAGGCGGCGCGCTCGGCCGCCGGCCCGGTCTGACCGTAGCCGGAGATCGAGCAGTAGATCAGTCGCGGATTGAGCTTTCGCAACGCTTCATAGCCGAGCCCGAGGCGATCCATCACGCCCGGGCGAAAGTTCTCCACCAGGATATCGGTCCGTTCGACCAGCCCGCGGATGAGCTTGATCGCCTCGGGGCTCTTCAGGTCGAGCGCGATACTTCGCTTGCCGGCGTTGAGCTGGCCGAAATAGGCGCTGTTGCCCTCGCGCAAGGGAGCGCGCAACCGCATGTCGTCGCCTTCCGGCGGCTCGATCTTGATAACGTCGGCACCGACATCGGCCAGGAGCCGCGCGCAATAGGGGCCTGCCAGCATGATGGAAAAATCCAGCACCCGCACGCCATCGAGCGGCGCCGTCCTGCCATCCGATTGATTCATGACCTCAAACTCCTACCTCGGCAGCCCAAGTCCGCGTTGCGCAATCAGGCTGCGCTGAATCTCGTTGGTTCCGATGCTGATGACCCACATCAGGGAATGGCGCAGGTTCTGCTCGAACCGGCCGTTGTCGATCGCTCCCGGCATCCGCTCGGAGAGTGCGGCGCGCATGCCCAGAATGTCGAGCGCGGCCTCGCCAAAGCGCTCCATCAGTTCCCCGGAAAAGACCTTGCTGATCGCGCCGTATTCCGGCGGCGTGATGCCGTCGGCGGCGCGTTCCGCGCAATGCATCATCAACTGGCGGCCGACCTCGATCTCGGCGGCAAGCCTGGCGATCCGGTCGCGGACGATCGGATCATCCGACAGCGGCGGCGCGTCGCCGTCCCGCGCCATGACGTGGCCGCGCAATCGCTCGAAGGCGTGCGCGACCTTCAGCACGATGCCGCCGCCGACCAGGCCGCGCTCGAAGGCGAGCGCCCCGGTCAGCACCTTCCATCCGCCGTTGACCTCGCCGACGAGATTTTCCAGGGGAATGCGGACGCTGTCATAGAAGATGTTGGCAAAAGAGCCATCATACATCGTGGTCGCCGGCCGGATCGTGATGCCCGGCGTCTCCATTGGCACGATGAACATGCTGATTCCGGCATGCGGCGGCGTGGCTTTCGGGTCGGTTCGCGCGGCGAGCAACATGTATTTTCCCCACCAGGTGGTGGTCCATATCTTCTGCCCGCTGATGACCCAGCTGTCGCCGTCGCGGACGGCGCTGGTACGGAGCGCCGCGAGGTCGGAACCCGCCTGCGGTTCGCTGTAACCCATGCCATGCATGGCCTCGCCGCGGAGGATCTCGGGCAGATATTTCCGCTGCTGGTCCGGCGTGCCGAACATCATCAGCGCGTTGGCCTGGATCGCGGCCCCGATCCGCGGCGCCTCGGCCCGCTCCATGGTTTCCATGAAGGCGAGCTGTTCCTGCGGCGAACGCGCCTGGCCGCCGAATTGCCTTGACCATCCGAGCCCGATCCAGCCGGTCTGGCCGATATCCCGCGCGAACTCGGCATCGAACTCGCGCTTCGAAAACGGCCTGGCGTCATAGGCCGCCTTGCGGGCGCCGGACCAGTGGACTTCCAGCCAGCGCTGCGCCTGCTGGCGCAACTCATTCCCCGCCGGGCCAAGGTCGACTTGCGGAAGGCCGTGGCCGCCATGGTCGAGCAGAAACGCGGCGATGCCGCGCCGCGCCTCCGTAGCCCCGCCGAGCGCGATGGTATCGAGATGCACGCGCTTGAAGTGACGCGGCGCCTCGTGCTCCTCCGCATAGCCAATCGCGCCGAAGGTGTGCTGGGTTTCCAGCGAAACTCTCCGCAAGGCGTCGCCGGCGAAGGCTGCCGCCGAATTGCCGAAATAGCGCCAGCCCGGGTCGCCGCGATCATGCAGATGGCCTGCGTGGTCGAGCGTAAGCCGGACCCCCTCGAGCGCGATCAGGCCGTCGGCAAGCTTGTGCTGGATCGCCTGAAACTTGCCGATCGCCTGGCCAAATTGCTGGCGCTCCCTGGCGTAGTCGACGACCAGCTCGAAAGACCGACGCGCCGCGCCATAGGCGCGCGCCATCAAGGCGAGCCTCGCCTCAACCAACAGATCGTCCGCTGTGGAAGCTGGCAGTTCGACAATGGCCGCGGGCGCTGCGTTCAGCCGAATTTCGAAAAGCCCCGCGGCGCCCATCGCCCGCGTCGGTTCGAGCTCGATGCCGGCAGCGTCGAGTTCCAGTACCGCCAGTGCGTTCCCCGCGATCGCGACCACAAGGTGCGTGCAGCTCGCAGCGACCTCGACGAAGCGCAGCAGTCCGCTGGCTTTTCCGTCCACCACCCGGATCGAACCGGCATGGCGATCGGGATTTCTCCCGCCGAAGCAAAAAGCCACGCGTGCAGCTCCGGCATGCAGTTCTGCAAGCAGCTTGGTCGCGATATCGGCGCTGCAGCCCGAAAGCCCGAGATTGGAAAGCGCGGCCGACCACATCGGCGCCGGGCACGCGGCGCGGCCAAGTTCGGCCATCACCACCAGGATCTCGCGCAGGCCCCCCTGGCTGAAATCGCAGCCGAGCGCGGCGACGCCCTGCCCGACCAGCCTGGTCCAGATCGCCGAAATCTCCTCGGCCGTGGCCGTCTGGCCGGCGGCCGCATTGGGGTTCCAATGCTGGTCGAGAAAACCGCGCAGGGAATCGCGAAGCATCTCCCTGTTTTCGTCGCTCGGGAGCTGATCCGGATCCATGGCCGCAGCTACGCCTTTCCGAATTTCGGCTTGCGCTTTTCCTTGAACGACATCGTCGCTTCCTTGTGATCGGCGGTTTCGAACGTCACCTGCTCCAGCGCCATCGAGGCCTCGAGCAGCATGTTGACCCGTTCCTTGACGATCTGGTTGATCGACAGCTTGGTCCAGCGGATCGCCCAGGTCGGGCCATTGGCGAGCTCGACGGCGATTTCGCGCGCCTTGGCCAGCACCTCGGACCGCGGCACGACGTGGTTGACGAGCCCGATCCGCTCGGCTTCCTTGCCGTTCAGCAGCGTGCCGCGAATGAGATATTCCTTGGCCTTGTTGATGCCGATCAGCAGAGGCCAGATCACGGTGCCGCCATCGCCCGCGACCAGGCCGACGCGCGAGACATGGGTGTCGCCGATCCGGGCATCCTCGGCCATCACGGTAATGTCGCTCAGCAGCGCATGGGTGGCCGCAAGGCCGATGGCGTCGCCGTTGATGGCGGCGATGATCGGCTTGTCCAACTCGAGCTGGCGCGTGACGCCGCGCCGGCTGATCATGGGATCATGCACCTCGCCCTCCTCGAGGACGTCGCCGCCGGGACGCTCCGACATCGCCTTGACGTCCCCGCCGACGCTGAAAAACTCGCCCGCACCGGTCAGAACCACCGCGCTGACGGCGTGATCGTCCGCCAAGTCATCCCAGATCGTCCGCAGTTCGCGGATCAATTTCTGGTTGATGGCGTTGCGAGCCTGCGGGCGGTTGAGCGTGACGGTCGCCACCTTCTCCGAGACCTCGACTTTCAGGCATTCGTATTTGGCATAGCTGGACATTTTTTGCTCCATATCGGTCATGATGACGTTGGTTGCGGCCGCGCGCGGTCTATCGGCGGACACCTGGATGCAGGTCTGCCAAGGCGACATGAAGCGACATTGAACCCGGATCGGTTTCCAGCATCCGCTGCACGGATTCCAGATGGCTTCGCATCAGCCGCCCGGCCGCGGCGACGTCGCGGGCGCGGAGCGCGGCAAGAAACTGCCTGCGCTTTTCGGCCAATCCCGGCGTTGCCGCGCCGCTTGAGGCGACCTTGGCATAGACGAAACGCATGTGGATCTCGGTGACCGAGTCCACGATCATGGCGATGACCTTGTTGCCGGCCGCCAGCGCCAGCAGCTTGTAGAACTCGCGCGAGCACTCGACCCGGTCGAGCAGCCGGCCTTCGCGCGTCGCCAGCTCGGTGCGCTCGATATTGGCTTCCAATGCCTGGAAATCCGCCTGCCGCGCATTGGCGCAAACCAGGCGGACGACGAGGTCGAGAACATGGATGCGCGCCTCCGACAGCTCCCGCACCGAGATCGATCCGAGACTCAGCATGTCCCGCATCACATCGTTCATGCGACTGGTGTCGCCCTCCTGAATGAAGGCGCCGCCCTTGACGCCCTTCTGCAACCGCAGCACTCCGGCCATCTCCAGGCTGCGCAGCGCCTCCCTCAAGACGTTGCGGCTGACGCCGAGCTGCTGGGCGAGATCGCGCTCCGGCGGCAGCTTGTCTCCCGGCTTGAGGACGCCGAGCGCCAGCTGCTCGCGGATCCGCTGGCAGATCTCCTCGAACGCCCGCCGGGTGCGAATCGGGCGGAATTCCAGCGGAACCGGCACGGCAACCGCCCGGTGATCGGGAGCGCGTTCCCGAGCCTTGGGCGGCAGCGGCCGCGAGCGCGACGGCCTGCGAGGGCTTGACTTGGTCTTCATGGGCATGATTATTAAATGGATCACCCATTAAAAGAAAGCCCTTATTTTGGCTTTGACCCAGGGACCGGCCCGTTCATGAGCTTCACCGAAGAGCAGCTCGCCTTCCGCGACACCATCAGAAGGATGGTCGGCAAGCACGTAGCGCCGATCGCGGCGGCGATCGACGAGACCGACCGTTTCCCGCTCGAGCTGGTCAAGCTGTTCGGCGAAATGGGGCTGATGCAGCTCTGGGTGCCCGAACAATATGGCGGCCCGAACGGCAACTTGACGATGATGTGCATCGCGCGCGAGGAAATCTCGCGGGCCTCGCCGGCATGCGCCTCGATCGCCGGTCTCAACACCATGTTCATCATGCCGCTGCTTCACTTCGGCTCCGAGGAGCAGCGCCGGAAGTATCTGCCGATCATCGCGAGAGGCGGCGTCGTGACGGCGATCGCGATTTCCGAGCCGCAGGCGGGCTCTGACGTTTCGGCGATGAGCACACGGGCCGTCCGCGACGGCGACTGCTACGTGCTCAATGGCCGCAAGCAGTGGTGCAGCTACGGGGTGGTGGCCGATTATATCGTGGTCATGGCGCGGACCAGCGACAGTTCGGGGGCGGACGGCATCAGCGCGTTCATCATCGAACCCAAGACGATGCCGGGCATCACCTTCGGACGCCATGAGCGGAAAATGGGCTTTCGCGGCGCGCCCAATACGCCGATTTTCTTCGACAATGTCCGGGTGCCGGCCGAGAACCTGGTCGGCGAGGAAGGAAGGGGTTTTCGGGCGTCGATGCGCGCGCTCGACCTCAATCGTCCGACCATCGGCGCCCAGTCCGTCGGACTGGCGCAGGGGGCGCTCGACGCCAGCATCGCCTACGCCAAGGAGCGCAAGCAGTTCAGGAAGGCGATCGCGGAATTCCAGGGCGTACAATTCATGCTGGCCGACATGGCGATCCAGATCGAAGCGGCCCGCGCGCTGGTCTATGAATGCGCACGGGCCGGCGATGCGGGCGACTGGAAGCGCCTGAACGTGCTGGCCAGCATGGCCAAGTGCTTCGGCAGCGACATGGCCATGAAGGTTACGACCGACGCCGTGCAGATCTTCGGCGGCTACGGCTACACCATGGATTATCCGGTGGAGCGAATGATGCGCGATGCCAAGTTGACCCAGATCTTCGAGGGCACCAACCAGATCCAGCGCATGGTCGTCGCCCGCGAACTGCTGAAATAAGAAAACTCTCGAGAAATCAACACGGAGGAAACGAATTGTCCCTGACCGCGAACCGCATCTGCGGCTTATTGGCCGCATCCGCGCTGCTTGCCGCAGCTCCCGCCTCGGCCGAGAAAGCCTATGGCCCCGGCGTGAGCGATACCGAGATCAAGCTTGGCCAGTCGACGCCGCTCAGCGGCCCGGCATCGGCATTCGGCGCCGGCGCTGGACGCGCCGTGGTCGGCTATTTCGAAATGCTCAACGAAACGGGCGGCATCAACGGGCGCAAGATCAGCTTTACCCAGCTCGACAATGCCTACAGCGCCCCAAAGGCCATCGAACAATCGCGCAAGCTGGTCGAGGATGTCGGCGTGCTGGCGGAAGTCGGCACCATCGGCACAGCACCGAACGTCGCCATCCAGAAATTCCTGAATTCAAACAAGGTGCCGCAGCTGTTCATCACCGCGGGAGGACGTCGTTTCAACGACCCGAAGACCTACCCGTGGACCGTCCCGCTCTACCCCGATTTTGAAACCGAAGGGGCGGTGGTCGCCAAGTACATCCTGAAAGACCACCCCGATGCCAAGATCGGCGTCTTCTACCAGAATGACGATTTTGGAAAGGACTATGTCAAAGGGTTGCACAGGGGTCTCGGGACCAAGGCCTCCCAGATCGTCGCCGAGGTTTCCTATGAACTCTCCGACCCGACCATCGATTCGCAGATCGTTCAACTGAAGGCCGCGGGCGTCGACACGGTGGTCGAACAAACCGCCGCCAAGGCCACGGCGCAATCGATCCGCAAGATCCACGAACTGAACTGGAGCCCGCTCCACATCATCGGCGGCTCCTCGGCATCGCTCGAGACCGTGCTGAAGCCCGCGGGTCTGGAGGCCTCGAAAGGCCTGGTCACCACCCAGTTTCTCAAGCAGCCGGGCGATCCGGCATGGGCCAATGATGGGGAGGTAAAGACCTACAAGGAATTCCTGAAGAAATACGCGCCTGCCGCCAATCCGGACGACTATTCCGTGCTGGTGGCTTATATGAACGTGCATGGCGTGGCGCTTGCCTTGAAGAAATGCGGTGACGACCTGACCAGGGAAAATCTCATCCGCCAGGCGACCTCGCTGCATGGCGAGCGACTGCCGATGATGCTTCCAGGCATCTCGATCAGTACGACGCCGGACGACTACACCGCCTTCAAGACCCTGCGGATTGCGGTTTTCGACGGCACCAGCTGGGCGCTGTCCGGCGATCCCCTGACGGCGGATTGAGGCTCTGGTCCCGGTGCCCAATCGACGGCGTCGTTTACGGCGACCGGGCGTTTTAAAAATGCGTGCTGATGGTGCGCCATCGATCGCACGCGCCCCGCCGGGGCGTGTCGTCCGGCGAGGGATCGATCAAGGCAGGACCGGTGCCCAAGATCGCCGGTTACGCCTGTCGGCGCACGTCGTTGCGTCGACGTGCTACCCTCACGAAATCAATCGCAACCAACGCACGCGTGAGAAATCACGATCATGCGCCGCCAGAGCGGCCGCGTTGATCGCCAACGCGCTCGCCGCTTGGACGGCGTCAGCGAGCTTGAGCCGGAGCGGCTCCCGCAGCCTCGCAGCGCTTTCCGCGATGTCGACGTCAAGCGCGACCGGTTGCCAGGATTGGAGAATCGCGCGGTAACGTTGCGCCAGCGGTCATCACCTGCCCGGAGCGGCCCGGTTAGCACCTCGGCGATCGTGATCGTCGTGACGGCGAAGCGCAGGCGCCCGGATCATGGGCTTCGAAAAGCGGCTTGAAGCGCGGTCCGAATTTCGGATGCCCCTCGAGAAGGTGGATGATGGGCGCCGCATCGACGAGCACCAGAGCATTCTCCGGCAGATCGTCGAAATCTAACGGCTCCGTTCGTCACGCAGCTTTCGAAGCGTCCGGGCGCTGTTCCTGCCCCATAACCCGCGACCGGATCCTGCGACGGACATCAGCGGCTGCTGGCGGGCGGCCGCGCCATGCGCCCCGATCGGTACCAGGGCGGCAACCGGACGGCCATGTCTGGTGATGATCGTCGAACGGCCCTGCTCGGCCGAATCGAGAAGATCCGGGAGCTGATTGCGAGCTTCTTCCGCATCTTTGCTCATGAGCTTCACCATGCCCGCGTCCCAGACAGCCGTACAGCACCGTACAGAACGTTCCCTGGACGCCCCGCCGAACCCGCTTTCCCGACGGCGAGCTTGACCGGGAGAGGCCGGGGTCCAAGGCGCAATCAAACCCGAACTATCTCGATCAATCAGCGAGAGCACGGCACGCCACACGGGTTTACCCTCAAGGCAAGCGAGCGTCTCGATCATGGTCCCTGTCGTTCCCAATGCTTCAATTTTCCGCCGGATCGTATCCCAGGACACAGGCGAGCCCTCGAGCGATATTTTCCAGGGTATAGGGCTTCTGGATGACGGGCCGGCTGCGATGCTCCACCGGCAGAGATGCCTGCTCGCCGTAACCGCTGGCGAAAAGAAAAGGCACGTCCGCGGCCAGAAGTTGATCCGCGATCGGAAAACTGGTTCGGTCGCCCAGATTGATATCCAGAACCGCCAACGAGGGCGTTTCGGCAGCAAGATAATCCAGCGCGCCCTGGGCGGTCGCATGCACGATCACGCTTTCAATGCCGAGCCGCGCCAGGATGTCCTCGGCATCAAGCGAAATGATCAAGCTGTCTTCCACCAGCAAAGCTGTTTTCGCAGCCAGAAACCGCGGAGGCGGCGCGACCGGATGATTGATCGCCGACCGGGCGAACCTGATCCTGGGGCCGGCAAACGACTTCGGCTCAGATACATGGCGCGCAGGAATGATGAATTCGGCCTCATATCCGGCAGGTTTGAACCTCGCTTCGGCGCTGCCACCGAGGTCATACGGCACCGAGCGTTCGATGATCGTGGTGCCAAATCCTTTCCGGGTAGGCGCATGAACCGGCGGACCGCCGCTCTCACGCCACCTGATGACCAGATTGCCGTCGCGGTCCCTGTGCCATGACAGGTCGACATGGCCGGCAATCGAAAGGCTGCCGTACTTCGTCGAGTTTGTCACAAGCTCATGGATGACGAGCGCCATCGCCGAATAGGCTTGCGGGTTGAGGAGGATGGGAGGACCGTTTGCCGTCAACCGGTCGGCGGCAAAGGCGGCGGCTTCGGCATCGATCAGGGCCTGGAGCGGCGCCGGCCCCCAGTGATCATCGGTTATCTGATTGTGAGCCCGCGCCAGCGCGTGGATCCGTCCGTCGACCAGTTTGACAAAGTCCCGAACAGCCTGCTCCTCCGGCTGGGACTGCCGGATCAGCCCGCGAATCACACCGAGAATGTTTCTGACGCGGTGATTGAGTTCGGCGATCAGCAATTCCTGCCGCGCGCTTGCCTGGTGACGCTCCGCCGCTGCCTCGTCGGCGAGACGCAGCACGACTTCAATGAGCGTAGCGCGCAATGTTTCCGCGACGCGAAGCTCGGAAAGGCTGAACGGCGTGGATTTTCCCTGAACCAGTTCCTTCCATTCAGCGAAGCTCTCGCGCGGCGTGAGCCGTGGTCCGTTCGGCCCGTATTCGACGGGCTTATGCGGGTCGCCCGCCCAACGGACGGAACGTACCATCTCGGACCGGAACAGTACCACGTAGTCGCGAGGCGACCTGGAAATGGGAATTGCGAGCAGGCCGGCCACGGTCGATTCGTGTTCGCGGTCGCCTTTGACGAGAGTGGAAAGCTGGTCGGTCGCGAAAACCTTGCCGGCAGCGGTGCCATTCAGGGAGCGGATGATGCGCCGGAAAAAGTCGGTCGGAGGCGTGGTTCCCGAAAACGCATAGCTTCCATTGATCCACACGCCGACACCATCGGCAGGTATCGCGTTGGTCAAGATGTCCGCAAGCCAGTCGGGATCTTTCAGCAGGGTCTCGTCCGACGCCACCGCACCGAGCAGCTGGTCGGAGATATCGCGCGCGCGGCGCTCGTATTCGACAACCTCGCGTCGTTCGCGGCTTTCCAGACGCATCGCGAACATCTGTGCAAACAGTTCGCTGACCGACCGGTTCTGAAAACTCGGACGGGCCGGGGAGTAATGATGACACGCAAACAAGCCCCAAAGCTCTCCGTCCACGACAATCGAAATCGACAACGAGCCGGCCACTCCCATGTTCTTCAGGTACTCGATGTGAATTGGCGAGACAAAGCGCAGCATCGAGAGCGACAGATCGATCGGGCGGCCGCCTTCGTCGAGCTCCGGGACAATTCGGACCGGCCTGGCATTCACGTCGGCGATTATCCGCAGCAGATTTCGCTTGTAGAGAACGCGCGCTTGCTGCGGAATGTCGCTGGCGGGATAGTGCAACCCCTTGAAGGACCCGATGCCGCTTTTGCAGGCTTCGCCGACCACCTCGCCCGAGCCATCGGCCGCAAATTTATAGACCATGACCCGGTCGTAGCCGAGCAACGCGCGGACCTGCCGGGCGCCCTCGCGGTAAAAGGCGGCGAGATCGGGTGTCTGGTCCAGCCTCATGATCATCGATCGAACCGTGCCGCTGGTATCCTTCAGCGCGTCAAGGCCGGGTTCGGCCTCTATGACGAAGTTCGGCCCGGAAACGTGAACCCCGACATCGAACGCCGTGCCACTCACCAATTCGCATGCGAACAGCTTCTCGACGGCGTCCGGACCCTTCAAGAGGGCGACGGCGTTGCGCAGGTCATGCAGCGACCTTGCCGTCAGGAATTCCGCCAGCGCCCTGCCGACCATCTCCTCCGCGGTTCTTCCAATGAAATCAGCGACGTTTTCCGATGCCCGGGCCACGAGCCAGTCCGTGGTGACCACGATAAGGAAGCCGATCGGCTGGATGGTACCTAGGAAATGGATGGGCTCACGATCGCAATTCGTGAGATCGACCGAAGATTGAGGAGGCGCCACTTTGTGCTCTAATTGGCATAAGTCAGTTGGAGAAAACGGCGGCACGGTCGAATTGTTCCTCAATGGCTTCGCTCGGCACGGCGCCGCCGGCGTCCGGCAGTTCAGAATCAGGCCACCGACAAAGCCTTCCAAATCGGGCAAATCAGTAATGTTCTGGGGCACAAGTTCATTTGCCGAGACACGGAGGAAGACGAGATTGACCAGTTGATCGAGTCGAAGAAGCAACCTTGCAGGACGAGGCCTGTCCGCCCGAAAGCCGGGCCGAGGAACGCCGGCAGCGGCGCCGTCATCTCCCTGAACTGGCGGAAGATCGATACCTTCTCCTGCCAGGCCGCAATGACCTCCACGATGTCGCGCAACCGCGCGGGCTTGCCGCTGTCCGGCTCGGCCCATGCGCCGTCGCCGAGCCACTGCGAGGTCCGGTTGCAGATCTGCTTCAGCCGCATCAGAAACGAGAGAACCAGCCCCTTTCGTGCATGCCCCCGACGTCTTCGAGCCGGCGTTGCAGCTTGGTCACTGCTTGCTGGTACAGCGCCGCCTGCTTGCGGCTCAGGGAACAGAAGGCTTTCACGGAGGCGGAGGCGTTCAGCGGCGAAAGAGGGAGGCGAGCAAAACCGCCTCTCCAAGCCGGAATTCGTTGTCTTGGCTGAATGGTGGCAAAATGGCGCGCCATTCAGAACAAAACTGCGAACTCATATGTCGTTGAAATGCTATATAATTTTTGCAATCGATACCGTCAGGAGCACCACCTCGCCTGCGACGTCCCCCAACTCGGCGAATAGGCGGCGCAAAACGCGTCTGCGGCCCACTCACATCCGCCCAGCATCCCTCAGCACCGCGATCGTCCGCAACGCGATATCGCGTATCAATCCGATCTCGGTCATATCCCGCCCGTCGGCGAGCGCTTTTGCAACGATCGCGAGTTCGCGCCAGCATAAGTCGGCCTCCGGCGGAGCCTCGCGCATCCATAGGGCCGTGCGCAAAACAATGTCAGCCCACCTATCACGATGTCGCGCAATGACGCTCTGCAATAGGTAGGTAGCAAGCTTGGCGCGATCACGGCCGCGGGCGCGCTCCACCGCTTGAGCAGCCTGCGGGTCGTCCTCGAACCAGGATTGTGCGACGGCCTCCAGCTCGGCAAGTTCGTTGCTCTTCCGCAGCGCCGATGCGAGCGTGGCGGGCTCACGCATCGCCTCCGGGACCTCGGCGATCAGCCCGGCGAGCGTTTCACCAAAGGCCATGCGCGCCGGTTGCCAATCAGCACCGCCGATCGTTTCGGCGACTTGGAGGAGGCCGAACGGCGGCGCTTCCCGTTTCTCTATATTGAGCGCCAGTTCGTGCGCCACAATGCGATCGAGATATGATCGGGATACCGCAAGTGTAGGGGTATCCATCCCGGCGGCGGCGAGACCCATCTCGATCTGGCGGCGCGATTCCGGTTCGCCACTCCAGGCATCCGCAATCCCGCCTTTGGTCAGAACCGACGAGATCCGCTTTTTCCGTCCGGCCGGGGATATCAGCAGGAACCCCTGCGCTGTGGCGCCATCGACGGAGGTGGCGACAATTGTCTCGATGCTGCCAGCCCCCCATGGCGCGCAATCGATCCCTGCCGCCCGCGCCTTGCGTATGACCGCGTCGACTTCAGCTCGCTCGTTCTCGGGTCGCCAATTGCGCATCGCGATCAGCCGCCGGACTTCTGTCGGCGA
>Ga0302157_10000390_pt1 | contig 58579 bp, 57 predicted proteins | sample I_Bog_N3_3_FD_193502 | JGI IMG/M metagenome (GOLD analysis project Ga0302157, IMG submission 193502) | Peat permafrost microbial communities from Stordalen Mire near Abisko, Sweden - I_Bog_N3_3 | ecosystem: Environmental > Terrestrial > Soil > Wetlands > Peat | place: Sweden: Abisko, Stordalen... | reverse complement strand
CCCGGCCTCGGTGGCCGCGGCACTCGAGGCCGCCGGCGACCTCGATGCCGTGGTCAACAACGCCGCCCGCAACGGCAAGGGCCCGATGGAGTCGTACCCGATCGACCTCGTCGAGGACATCTTCGCCACCAACGTCTTCGGCATGCTCCGGGTCGTGCAGCCACTGCTGCCGTCCTGGCGCCGGCGGGGCTCCGGCGTGCTCGTCAACGTGAGCTCCATCCAGGGGCGCGTCGCCACACCGCTCGACGGCGCGTACTCGGCGTCGAAGTACGCACTGGAGTCGTTCTCCGAGACGTTGCACTACGAGCTCGCCCACTTCGGGATCCGGGTGGCCATCATCGAGCCCGGCTACACCGCGCCCGGGATGAAGGCGGGCGACCGGACCGTCGGCGACCCGGCCTATGCCGAGCTGTGGGAGCAGTGGGAGCACACGGACCGGGCGGTGACCGGTCCTTCGGGCCGTCCCGGGCCCGACACGGTGGCCGCCGCCATCCGGGCCGCCATCGAGGACCCGGACACCCCCTTGCGCGTCCCGGTGGGTGACGACGCCGCCATGGTGCTCGGGGCACGGTCCTCGCTCGGGGACGCCGAGTTCGAGGCGACCATGCGGGCGGTACTGGGCGCCGACTGGTGAGTCGGGCCGTCCCCCACTCCCTCCGTGCGGGACGTCCGGCCTCAGTGGGCGTTCTGGAGGTTGCGGGCGGCCATCGACAGGTAGTCGAGCAGCTCGGCCCGGTCGCCGGGGTCCATGCCCATGGCGTCGACAGCGTCGGCCATGTGGCGCATCCACGCCTCGGCCTCGGCCCGGCCGATGACGAACGGGGCGTGGCGCATCCGCAGGCGGGGGTGGCCCCGCACCTCGTTGTACGTCTCGGGACCTCCCCAGTACTGGCCGAGGAACAGCGCCAGGTGGGACTTGGACTCCTCGAGGTCGTCCTGGTACATCGGGCGCAGCAGCGGGTCGGTGACGACGCCCAGGTAGAACTGCTCGACGAGGGCGTCGAAGAACGGCTGGCCGCCCCAACGCTGGAACGGAGTGACCTGGGGACCGGGGGACTTGCGCGTCAGTCGCACACCTCGACTGTAGGCCGTCCACGGCTAGCCTCTGCTCCGTAGCGCACCTGTTCGACCGTCCGGGCAGGTCCAGCCCCTGGAGGTCGAGATGTACGAGTGGTCCGAAGAGCAGCTCATGGTCCGGGACGCCATCCGGCGCTTCATCGAGGCCGAGGTCGTGCCGCAGATCGACGCCGTCGAGCACGAGGGCGTGCCCCCCTACGACATCATCCGCAAGATGTATGCCACCTTCGGCATGGACCAGATGGCCCGGGACCGCTTCAAGAAGCAACTCGAGCGCAAGGTGTCCGGTGTCAAGGAGTCGGCCTCCGAGCGGGCCGAGCGGGCCGGCGACGGCGGAGCGGCGGCCATGACCCTGATCCCGATCATCGAGCTGTGCCGGCACTGTCCGGGAATCGTCACCTCCATGGGCGTGAGCGTCGGGCTTGCCGCCGGCACGATCATGAAGGGTGGCACCCCGGCCCAGATGGAGCGGTGGGGACTCGACCTCCTCACCACCGAGAAGATCGGCGCCTGGGCCATCACCGAGGCCAACTCGGGCTCCGACGCCCTCGGCGGGATGACCACCACGGCCCGGAGGGACGGGGACGAGTACGTCATCAACGGCTCCAAGACCTGGATCACGAACGGCCCCTACGCCGACACCATCGTGCTCTACGCGAAGCTCGACGACGGCTCCGACACGCCCATGCGCGACCGTCCGGTGCTGACCTTCCTCCTCGACGCCGGCACCCCCGGCCTCGAGCAGTCCAAGCCCCTCCGCAAGATGGGCCTCCACTCCTCCCCCACCGGTGAGCTCTTCCTGAGCGACGTCCGGGTGGGCAAGGAGCACCTCCTGGGCGAGACGGAGGTCCGCGAGGAGAGCGGCCGCGACTCGGCCAAGGCCAACTTCGTGACCGAACGGGCCGGCGTGGCCGCGATGGCACTGGGCGTCATCGAGGAGTGCCTCCAACTGTCGGTCCAGTACGCCAAGGACCGCATCCTGTGGGGCAAGCCGATCGGCGACTTCCAGCTCATCCAGCTCAAGCTGGCCAGGATGGAGGTCGCACGGCTCAACGTCGAGAACCTCGTCTTCCGCCACATCGAGACGTCGGCCGCTGGCAAGGACCTGACGCTGGCCGAGGCCTCGGCCCTGAAGCTCTACTCGGCCCAGGCCGCCACCGAGGTGGCCCTCGAGGCCGTCCAGCTCATGGGCGGCAACGGCTACACGGCCGAGTTCCGGGTCGAGCAGCTGGCCCGCGACGCCAAGGTCTTCCAGATCTACGCCGGCACCGACGAGATCCAGATCACCCACATCGCCAAGGATCTGCTCCGGCGCACGTCCTAAGGTCTCGGGCAGCGGGTCGGACACGAGCGGCGGCCCCAGGACCCGAGGAGGCCAGATGGCCCACGACATCCAGAACGATCGGCGGATCGACCCGAGGATCAAGGCACTCCTCCAGTACGTCCCCGCCGTCACGGCCAGCCGGGCGACGACGCGCGAGGAGCTCATCGCCGAGGCCAACACGCCCGAGGCGCTCCAGGGGGCCGAGGACTTCCGTCAGCTGATGGCGGTCTGCGATACCGAGGAGGCGGCCCCGTCGGAGGGTCTCAACGTCTCCATGGACTCCTTCGAGGTCTCACCCGACGGCCACCGGATCAACCTGCAGATCATCCGTCCGGACGGCGACGAGATCGTGGCGTGCGTGTATTACATCCATGGCGGCGGCATGACCAACCTCTCGTGCTTCGACGGGATGTACCGGGGCTGGGGCAAGCTCGTGGCCGCCAACGGCGTGGCCGTCGTCATGGTCGACTTCCGCAACGCCATCTCGCCGTCGTCGGTGCCCGAGGTGGCGCCGTATCCGGCGGGACTCGACGACTGCATCGCCGGCTTCCACTGGACCGTGGGGCACACCACGGAACTCGGCATCGACCCGGCCCGCATCGTGATCGCCGGCGAGAGCGGTGGCGGCAACCTCACCCTGGCCTCGGGCATGCGCCTGCTGCGCGACGGGGACATCGACCAGGTGAAGGGCCTCTACGCCCTGTGCCCGTACCTGGCCGGTGCCTGGCCCCAGGAACACCTGCCCTCCACCTACGAGAACAACGGCATCCTGCTCGACCTGCACGGAGGCCAGGGGGCCCTGGCCTACGGGATCGAGGCCTTCGAGGCCCGCGATCCGCTGGCGTGGCCGCTGTTCGCTACCGTCGACGACGTGGCCGGGCTGCCGCCGGTCGTCATCAACGTCAACGAGTGCGACCCGCTGCGCGACGAGGGCATCGAGTTCTACCGCCTGCTCCTCGAGGCCGGAGTGGCCGCCCGGTGTCGCCAGCAGATGGGCACCATGCACGGCACCGAGATCTTCACCGTGGCCTGTCCCGATGTCAGCCGCGACACCGCTCGCGACCTGGCGGCCTTCGCCCGCGACTGATGCTCAGCCGGCGACGGACGACGCAGCCGGATCGGACGGCCCGCCGTCCGCGTCGACCTTCACGGAGGCGGCCACGGCATCGACCAGCCCGTTGACGGCCACGTCGTGGGCCACGGTGATGGCGTTGACGACGGCCACCGACGACGAGGAACCATGGCTGATGACGCACACCCCGTCCACGCCGAGCAGCATGGCGCCGCCGGTGGTCTCGGGGTCGAGGGCCGCGGCCAGTGGCAGCAGGTGCGGCAGCAGGGCGCCCGCCGCATCGCTCAGCTCGGGCAGCCCGAGGACGGCGGTCAGGGTCTCCATGAGGAACCGCAGCGACCCTTCCAGGGTCTTGAGTGCCACGTTCCCGGTGAAGCCGTCGGTCACGATCACGTCGGCCTGGTCGGCGAAGAAGTCACGCCCCTCGACGTTGCCCACGAAGTCGAATGCCCCGTGGCCACCCTCGGCCAGGATGGCGTGGGTCTCCTTGACCACCGGGGTCCCCTTGGACTTCTCCTCGCCGATGGAGAGCAGGGCGACGCGGGGACGGGCGATGCCGTAGCGCTTCGACGAGTACGCGGCGCCCATCTGCGCGAACTGGAGCAGCATGGCCGAGGTGGCCTCGGCGTTGGCCCCGGAGTCGAGGAGGAGGGTCGGGTGGGGCTTCTGCGGGTCCGGGATGGGCGTGGCGATCGCCGGCCGGATCACCCCGGGCAGGCGACCCATGCGGAGCAGCGCCGAGGCCATGGTGGCGCCGGTGTTGCCGGCCGAGACCATGGCCATGGCCCGGCCGTCGCGCACCGCCTCGGCGGCCCGCACCAGTGAGGAGTCCTTCTTGCGGCGCACGCCCTGGCCCGGGTCGTCGTCCATCCCGATGACCTCACTGCACTCGATCAGCGGCAGGTCGCCGGTGTCGCCCATCCCGCCCGGCAGGCCGACCAGCAGCACGCCGATACCGCCGGCGTCGGCCACCTGGCGCGCGCCGACCACGATCTCACCCGGTGCCTTGTCCCCACCCATCGCATCGACCGCCACCGGCAGGGCACGAAATGCCTCGCCCGTCGGTCGGGGTGCGCCCCGCGCCACTAGTCGACGTCGACGGCCTGCCGGCCCTTGTACCAACCGCAGTTGGGACACACGATGTGGGGGAGCTTGGCGGTGGTGCACTGAGGGCACACCGAGCGTGCCGGCGCCTTCAGCACCCAGTTGGATGCCCGGCGGCTGCGGCTCTTCGCCTTGGAGGTCTTCTTCTTCGGAACGGCCATAAGGGGTACATCCTAGGTCAGGTGGAGGGGTCTCCGTCACGCAGGACATCGAGGGCCGCCCACCGGGGGTCGGCCGGTGGGGCGCAGTCGCACGATTCCATGTTGCGGTTGGCTCCGCAGGTCGGGCACAGGCCCTGGCACATGTCGGTGCACAGGGGGGCGAGCGGTAGTTCGAGCAGGACGGCGTCCCGGGCCAGGGGCTCGAGGTCGAGCTCGTCGCCGGTCAGCGGGTAGGCCTCCTCGTCGCGGTCGCTGCCTCCGACCGGGGCGTACCGCTCGAGTACCTCGGCGACCACCCGGCCCCCGACCGGGCCCCCGCACCGGCGGCACTCCCCCTGCCAGGGTGCCGACACCGTTCCGGTGGCCATGATGCCGCCCGGGTACGAGGCGAGGGTGAGGTCGAGCACCACGGGCTCGCCCTCGGGCACGACCACCGAGACGGCACCCAGGTCAGGGATGATCCCCTCCCGGTGCTCCTCGCGGCTGCCGCCGTTCTGCTTGCGCAGCGCGGCCACCTGGACCTGGAACGGCCGCCGTTCGAGCGAACGGGGCGGCTGCGTCTCGGGCACGGCGGTCCTCAGGAGAGGTCCTGGTCGAAGAAGCCCTCCGGCTCGTCATCGGACCGGGGCCCTCCGTCGATGGACAGGCTCGTCCCACCCTGGTCGCCGATCTCGACGGCGGGGATGGGGGCCACCTGGAGCTTCTCCCGGCCGGCCTGCACGGTCTTCATGGTCCGGTCCAGGACGATCTCGAAGCTGGCCAGCTTCTTGTCGGCGTAGTCCTCGGCCTCGTGGCGGAGGCGGCGGGCCTCCTCGTTGGCGTCGTCGAGGATCCGCTGGGCGACGTGGTTGGCCTGGCGGACGACTTCCGTGCGCTGCACCATCCGCTCGGTGTGGACGCGCGCCTCCTCCATGATCCCGGCGGCGTTCCGCTCGGTCTCGGCCAGGAACTCCTCGCGCTCCTTCAGCATCCACCGGGCCTGGCGGATCTCCTCGGGGATCCGTTCGAGTGCCCCCTCGAGCAGCTCGACCAGCTCGTCGCGCTCGACGCGGACGGACGAGGAGAGCGGCATGGGCCTGGCCGTCAGCACCATGTCGAGCGCGCTGCGGAGGTAGGCCTCGGCGTCGGCCTGCTCGCCGTCGGCCACCTCCTGGTCGAGATCGTCGAACAGGTCACTCATCGGCGAACTTCTCCTCGAGTCGCAGGGCGACGGTCTTCGGCACGAAGGCGGTGACGTCACCACCGAAGCGGGCCACCTCGCGCAGCAGGCGGGAGGCGATGAACGAGTGGGCCGAGCTCGTCGGGATGAACAGCGTCTCCACCCCGGAGAGCTGCTTGTTCATCTGGGCCATCTGGAGCTCGTTCTCGAAGTCGGTCACCGCCCGGAGTCCCTTGACGATGGCGCTCGCCCCGACCTCCTGGGCAACGTTGACCACCAGTGTGGACATGGCCACGATGCGCACGTTGGCCAGGTGGGTGACGGCTTCCTCGAGCATCTCACGGCGCTCGTCGTCGTCGAAGAGCGCGGTGCTCTTCTGCGGGTTGCGCAGGGCGGCCACCACGACCTCGTCGAACAGTCGGGAAGCCCGCTCGATGACCTCGAGGTGCCCGTTGTGGACGGGGTCGAACGAACCCGGGATGAGCGCAATCCTCACGAGACACCTTTCTGGGATGCCCGTTCGGGACGGGCGACCGTGACGATCGTACCCCCATAGCGCCTGGATCTGAGTACGTCCCACCCCTCCACCGGTGGAAGTCCGACCCCCGATTCGAGCACCGCCAGTTCGGTCGGCAGGCGGGAGACCAACGACTCCCACCCGGTGTAGTCGTAGGGCGGGTCGCACAGCACGAGGTCGTAGCGCGAGGCGGTCGAGCCGACCCAGGCGTCGACGTCGGCCCGCACGATGGTGGCGTCGCCGGCCGACTCTGCGTCGACCAGACCCGCGGAGGCGAGGTTCGTCCGTATGGCCTCGATCGACCGCGGGTCGCGCTCCACGAACGTCACCGACGCGGCGCCCCGCGAGAGCGCCTCGATGCCGAGGGCGCCGGTGCCGGCGAACAGATCGGCGACCGTCAGGTCCACCACGCCGCCCAGGCTGAAGAGGATGTCGAAGATCGCCTCGCGCACCCGGTCCGAGGTGGGCCGGATGTGGCTGGCGACGGGCGCGTTGAGCCGCCGACCCCGGTACTCCCCACCGATCACACGCATCGCCTCAGCCTACCGGCGCGGCCCTCGCGGCCAGCGTCGGTCGGTGCTACGACGGGCACGCTCCACCCGTCGACGAAGGGATGCGCCGTATCGGTCCCCGCGTCGGGGTCGGTTGCCCACGGCTCAGAAGGTGCCGGTGAGCGTGGAGGTCCGACCGCCCGAGGTACTGGTCACGGTCCAGGTGTCCCCGGTGGAGACTCGTGGGGTACCTGTACCGCTGAACTGGGCATAGACGACGCCGCCCGGGTAGTTGGCGGGGATGGATGCACCCGCGGCGAGCACGTACGAGTACACGATGGCCCCGCCGACCACACCCGAGCTCTGTGTCAGGGTGCCACCGGGGAAGCTGTTGGCCTGGCTGTTGAACGAGACGCCCGGGGTCTGCGCCACCCTGATCGTGATGGTCATGGCGGTGACGACCGACGTGTTGGTGAACGACAGCCGTTCCTGCCCCCCGTAGTTGTTGTAGTTGTCGCTCGACGGCACGATGGCGACGCCGTTCGACGGGTTCGCCGCCGGGCACGGGGCGGCCACGTTGAGGCTGGGACCGCTGATGCAGATGTCAGTCGGCACGCCGGTCACGGTGTCGACCCCGCCACCCCCGACGATGCAGCTGTCCCCACCGGTGTCGGTGATGGTGTCGGACCCCGAACTCCCGAGGAGGAGCGCATCGGCGAGGTTGTTCGAGAAGGCGCCGGACCCCGTGACGAGCCGGGAAAGGTTCAGCGATCCACAGCCGGCGGGAGCCAACTGGGAGACCAACCGGATCTGTTGTGATGTCCCGGCACTGCTGACGGGCACGTTCGTACTCGCCGTGAAGCCGGTGACCAACGTGGCCGCCAGAGCGATGACTCCGATCATCGCCGCACCCCGGGCGAGCAGGGATCGCCAGGTCCGTCGCTCCCGATGGGCGGTCGGTGGTCGGGCGGAACGGTCCGGGTCGCCGAAGCGCCCGGATCCGGGGTGGCCGGAGCCGGCGGGATCGCTGCCGGACGGTTCCTCTGCGGACGCGCGGTACCGGTACTGGCGCACCTCGTCGTCCACGGCGAACGTCCGTTGGGAGCCGGCCAACTGGTACAGGATCGGCCGCTCGAGGTACTCGGCGAGGCGGGCGAGATAGGCGAAGCGCTCCACATCGATGGTCGCACGCTGTCGGGGCTCGCCGAGGGAGGCGACAGGTACCACGAGCAGGTGCATCTTGGCGGCGAGCAGTTCCTCGTCACTCCGCCTGGTGGCGCGACGGCGGAAGTACTCGTCCACGCCCACCAGGATGAGGGCCAGTGCAGCGAAGATGATGCCCAGTACTCGGGCCACGCCGACGTTCACCTGGAATTTCGTGACCGAGATCGTGTTGGGGACCTGATGGGGGATGCTCCCGACCTGGACGGGGTTCAGCGTCGACGCCTGCTCGGCGGACGCACTCGGCACCGCGTAGGTCGCACCGGGTGGGGCGACAGCCGCCGCGACCGCCAGCGTGATGACGCTCTGCGTCACGGTGAAGGGGAGTACCGGCTCGAATACCTCATTGATCCTCTGCCCACCCACGACGCCGGTCAGGTGGACGATCGGTTGGAGGTCCGCCGAGTACGTCGTACTCGCCACCTCGGACTGCTGGGACACGCTCGCGACGAAGCCGTAGAGGTCCGACAGGGCGAGCCGGCTCGTGACGGTGGTGTGGTCCCCGGTGAATTCGGACGTCGGATGGATCGTCGACACGTTCTGCCAAGTGTCGGTCTGTGACAGCAGGAGGGCGTCGAACCCGATGGTGCCGTGCACGTCATGGGGAAGCGGCGACGAGAAGGTGTAGCGGAAGGTCATCGCCACCGTGGTCACCAGACTCGGATAGATCGGCTGGCCGGTCGTGACCACGCCGGTCGGATACACAGCGGTGGGGGCGATCACGGGCGCCGCATAGGAGAACGCCCCGGTCTGATGGAACGCCCCCACGAGCGGCGCGGTGCGAGTCGACGAATGGCTGTAGCCCATGCCGAGCAGTGCCAGGGCGAGCAGTGCGGACACCGCGATGGCGATGACGGACAGTACCGGGCCCTCACCGGGCCGCGGATTCCGCCGCGCGGCCAACTGCGCGGGGGTCATGTCGATGCCGGAACGCCGCTCGGACCCCGGCCGGGGCGCGGAACGGCCGGAACGGCGATCGGCGTCCGACGACGGGGCGGTCGGGACAGACTCGGGCCCGGTGGTGCCGGTCGCCCCCGGTCCGTCTCCGGACCCTGGTTCACCCGCCGTCATCCGCTCTCGACCCCGTCCGTCTCCTGCTGTGTCATCCACGGGTGTACCCGGCGACGACGCCGGCGGCCCTGCCGTTTCCCTCCGGCCAGGACGATGACGGCCGCGGTCGCGCCGGCCAGGAGCGCTGCGTGCACAGGTGTGCCCAGCCATTCCACCACTGCACCGAGGCCGGCGACGTGTACCCAGAGCTTGCCGACGATTTCGGATCGCGTCGCGTAGCCCGGATCGACGAAGTCGTTGTTGTCCCCCCGGAAGTAGTAGTCGCCGTTCTGGATGAGGACGATGCGGTGCAGGACCGGCTCGCGCAACAGTTGATTGTCATAGAGCACCACATCCCCGACGTGGTACTGCGCCTGGGCGCGCACCAGTGCCAGGTCGTTCTTGTGGAGCATGGGCTCCATGCTGATCCCCGACGTGACCGAGTAGGTCCACGAGCCTCCGAGGCCACTCGGCGCGACGGCCATCCAGACGACGACCACCACGACGATGGTCGCCACCATGGACATGCCTCGTCGGAATCCTGTGCGCATCCGCCCTCCCGGGAGCGTGGGCGGACCGGTCCGACCTGGTGGGCGAGGTGGCTGGCCCGCGTGCCATCGATCCGTCTCCGATCCGCGGTGGGCCGCTACTGGGCGGCAACGACGGTGACGCCCGTGAGCAGTGTCGCCGTCAGCTGAGGCGAGACAGTCGCACAGGTGACGTTCGTTCCTCCGGTATCGGTGGAGCACGTGTACGACGTGGGACCGCCGGTGCTGAGTGCGGCGGAGATGACCACCTTGCCCGTGCCGGTGCTGGGCACCGCCGGGCTGATGGTGAAGGTCAGCGAGTCGATGTTCGACGGGGTCGTCGCATCGAGTGCGTAGTGGAGATTGGTGACGGTGTAGCCGCTGACCGATCCGGATCCGGCTCCCGCCGTGGAAGTGGGCACCGTGTTCGAGGCCGTGAAGGCGTACGCGCCGCCTCCGACAGCCAGCGCGATCACGACCGCCAGGGCGATCTTGCTGTTCCGGGTCTTGAGCACGCGGCTCACCTGACTTTCCTGTTGTTCCGTGCCCTCTCCATCGGCTCGGGGTCTCCACGGGAGCAGGGCCGAAAGACACTTCTCTCCCTGGTGGTCCGAATCATCAGGTCACGACGGTTGCGCCCAGCCGCGGGCCTGCCGTCGTGCCGCCTCCGGGACATCTCCACCGTCGACCCCGTCAGTCGGTCGGTCGGCGTCGCGACCCGATGGTCCGGGTCACCTCGCCCACGAAGCTGGTGTCGCGGGCGCCGATGAGCTGCCAGGCCCTGGCGATGCCGATGAGGAAGAGCACCACGATGAGGATGCACACCGTCCGTTCGAGTCCCTCGTCGTGTGGATTCCGGACCAGTTGGAACCCCACCACTGCGGAATAGGCGAAGACCAGGGCCTGGAAGCCGAGCCGGCGGAACTGCTGACGCCGGAGCGGACCCGGCTCGGTCTCGCGCAGCAAGACCAGTACGAGGGCACCGCAGCTGGTCACGCTCACGACTCCGGCGACCGCGGCCGGCCAGCCCAACCCCGTGTTCGGGATCAGGGCGAACAGCGAGACGGCCAGGGGGTTCACCAGGCAGGAGAAGGCCACCCCGGCCCGGACGTCGTCCGCCACCCGCTCCTCGGGGTCCGTGCGGGCCGGCGCCACCGACAGGGCGACGAACAGCAGACCGATGAGGGCGCCGGCAACCGCCGCCGTCGCCCCGAAGAACGGCCCGAAGTCCGCGGTCGACATGGGAGGCAACGTACTGCACACCCCTCCGACAGCCGCGGTTCCCCTCCCGCCGGCGCGCAGCGGGCCGATCGGGTCCGGTGTGTCGAACGCCTAGCTCTTGAAGAGGAACTCGGCTTCGTCGTCGTCGACGAAGAGCCGGAGTTCCTGTGCCAGCAGCGGATGGTCGTCCAGGTGGGGGTCGGAGCCGACCAGGTCGACCGCGAGGGCCCGGGCGTCGACGACCAGGTCGCGGTCGGACAGGAGCCGGGCGAGCTTGAGGTCGGACCTCCCCTTCTGACGTGCCCCCAGGATGGTCCCCTCCCCGCGCAGTTCGAGGTCGACGTCGGCCAGCACGAACCCGTCGGTGCTCCGCTCCATCGCCTCGAGCCGGGCCGTCGCCTCGGGCGAGTCCGCCTCGGACAGCAGGAAGCACCATGCCGGCTCACCACCACGGCCGACACGGCCGCGCAGCTGATGGAGCTGGGCGATGCCGAAGCGGTCGGCGTCCTCGATCACCATCACGGACGCCTCCGGCACGTCGACGCCGACCTCGATGACCGTGGTGGCCACCAGCACGTCGAGGTCCCCCGAGCGGAAGGCCACCATGGCCTGCTCCTTGTCGGCCGGCTTCATCTGCCCGTGGAGGAGCCCGACCCGCAGCCCGGCGAGCTCGTCGGCGGACAGGCGTTCCGCCTCGGCGGTGGCCGATGCCGCCTCGATCCGGTCCGACCCCTCGACCAACGGGCACACCACGAACGCCCGGTGACCGGCGGCCACCTGCTCCCGCACCCGTGACCAGGCCGCCTCGACCTCGAGCGGCGTCCGCAGCCAGGCCGTCTCCACCGGCTGGCGACCGGGGGGCAGCTCGTCGATGACCGTCATGTCCAGGTCGCCGAAGACGACCATGGCGGCCGTACGGGGGATGGGGGTCGCCGTCATGACCAGGAGGTCGGGGTCGCTCCCCCGCCCGTCCTCACCCCGGCCCTTGTCACGCAGGGCGGCCCGCTGCTCGACGCCGAACCGGTGCTGCTCGTCGATGACCACCACGCCCAGCGAGTCGAAGACCACCTTGTCGGTCAACAGCGCGTGGGTGCCGACCAGGAGATCGACGGTGCCGGCGGACAGACCCTCGTGGATGGCCGCCCGGTCCGCTGCTCCACTGCGACTGGTGAGGAGCGCGACGCGCACCGGCCGCTCGCCCGCCAGGGTCCCGGGGTCGGGGACCGTCAATCCCTCGACCAGGCGTCGCACCTCGGCGGCGTGCTGCTCCGCGAGGACCTCGGTCGGGGCCATGAGGGCGCCCTGGTGACCGCCTTCGACGCCGAAGAGCATCGCCGCCACGGCGACGATCGTCTTCCCGGAGCCGACGTCGCCCTGGAGGAGACGGTGCATGGGCAGCGGGTGGCCGAGGTCGCCGGCCAGGTCGGTCACGGCGCGGGCCTGGGCACCGGTGAGCGGGAACGGCAACCCACCGATGAACTGCTCCACCAGGGTGGGCCCGTCGGGACGCGAGGTCACGTGGACGATGCCCCGGGCATCCTCGTGGAGCCGCTGGCGGCGCAGCACCAGCGCCAGCTGCAGCCGCAGCAGCTCGTCGAACGCCAGCCGGCGGCGGCCCGGCTCGACCTCGCCCATCGTCCGCGGCCGGTGGATCCCGGCGAAGGCGGCCGTGCGGTCGAGCAGGGCGAGCCGGTCGCGCACGTCGGCGCCGACGGGGTCGGCGAACATCCCGGCCCGGTCGAGGGCCTCGTGCACCAGGCGGCCGATCCGGGCGGAGGTCAGTGACGCCTTCTCGGTGAGTGGGTAGACGGGGTAGATCCGACCGGACGAGGGGCCGTCGTCGGCGGTGGTCGCCTCGTCGGCGCCGCGCAGCACCTCGACCGTCGGACTGACCATCTGGAGGTCACCCCGGAACGACGTGACCGGCCCGAAGAACAACGCCAGCGTGCCTGTCGGGAGCTGACGCGCCCGCCACGCCTGGTTGAAGAAGACCACCCGCATCCGACCGCCCCCGTCGACGATGTCGAGCTGCACGCGGGACGGTGCCCGTCGGCCCCGTCCCGGTCGGGACGGCGGGGCGGTGACCCGGCGCACCGTGGCGAGCACCGTCGCCTTCTCCCCCTCCGCGAGCTGGTCGATGGTGACCATCCGCGTCCCGTCGATGTGCCGGCGGGGGTAGTGGGTGACCAGGTCGAGGACCGAGATGATCCCCAGCTCGGCGAGGTCCGCGGCCGCCGCGTCGCCCACACCCCGCAGCACCGTGACCGGCAGGTCCGCCAGCTGACCCAGCCGCCGCCCCGGGGGCAGGTCGGCGGTGCCGGAGGTCGGAGCCGCGGCCGTCACTCGATGGAGAACAGGTACGGGTAGAGGGGCTGGCCGCCGTGGTGGACCTCGGTCTCCACCAGCGGGCGGGCCTCCTTCAGCCACTCGGTGATCCTGCGGGTGTCGGCCGCGCCCGACCCCTCGCCCTCGATGAGGGTGACGAGGTCGTGGTCCTCGGTCACGAGCAGGTCCAACAGGCCGCAGGCGGCCGCCGACAATGTGTCACCCACCACCTCGATCCCCTCGCGCGACAGGCCCAGCCAGTCGCCCTCGCGCACGGGGCCCGCGTCGGTCTCGGAGTCGCGCACGGCGCGGGTCACCTCACCCGGGACCACCTTGCGGGCGGTGGCCTCCATGGCCGTGGCGTTGGCGGCGCCCCCGGCCTCCGGGTCGTAGGCCAGCAGTGCCGCGAAGCCTTCGGCGATCGTCTCGGTCGGGACCACCCACACCCGTTTGACGCTGAGCTCGTCCACCCGGTTCGCCACGGGGCGGATGTTGCCGTTGTTGGGCAGCACGATCACCTCGTCGGAATCGAGTGCGTCGACGGCGTCCACCAGCTCGGCGATCGACGGGTTCATGGACTGCCCGCCGGCGATCAGGCGTTGGACGCCGAGCGACCGGAAGATCCGCCCGATGCCGTCGCCGCTGGCCACGGCCACCACACTCGTCACCGGGGTCGGACCGAGTGGGGCCTCGGAGGGACCGGAGTCCTCGTCGCCGGCGCCCTCACGCACCCAGCGCTCCTCCTCGACCTCCTCCAGCAGGTCCGTCACCCGGATCGACCGGGGCCGCCCGGCGTCGAGGCTGGCCTCGATGGCCGGGCCCACCTCGTCGGTGTGGATGTGGCAGTTCCAGAGCCCGTCGCCACCGACCACCACGATCGAGTCGCCGAGCCCCGCCCACACCTCCTTGAACGCCGGGATCGTCTCGTCGGGGGCCTCGAGGAGGTACATCACCTCGTAGCGCAGTCCGGCCAGCTTGGCGTAGGCCTCGTCCTCCGCGGAGGGCCCGCGGGCCGCGCCCACCGGCACGTCGGGAAGCTCGGGGGGCTCCGGCATGTCGCGCCCGTCGAGGACCGACAGCAGCGCGTCGAACAGCAGGAGATAGCCGGTGCCACCGGCGTCCACCACGCCCGCCTGCTCGAGCACGGGCAGGAGGCTGGGTGTCCGGGCCAGAGCGTCGGCGGCGCCGGCGCGGGCCGCCTCGGCCACCGCCACCAGCGTCCCGCCGTCGTCAGCGGCCCGCTGCGCGCCCTCGGCCGCACCTCGGGCCACGGTCAGGATGGTGCCCTCGACCGGGCGCTGCACCGCATCGCGGGCCAGCACGTCGGCCGTCACCAGCGCCTGGGCCAGCTCATCGGCTCCGGGCTCGCCGCCGGGCACGTTCAGACCTTCGGACAGGCCGCGCAGCAGCTGGCTGAGGATGACACCGGAGTTACCGCGGGCGCCCATGAGCGAGCCGTGGGCGATGCCCCTGCAGGCGCCGGCCAGGTCGGGGCCGTCGAGACCGTCGAGCTCGGCGACCACGGACTCCATGGTCAGGGCCATGTTGGTGCCGGTGTCGCCGTCGGGGACGGGGTAGACGTTGAGCCGGTTGATGAGCTGCTGATGGCTCCGGAGGCCGTCCCGGAAGATACCGATGACACGGCAGAGCTCCCCTGCATCGAGGGCGTCGAGGGTGGCCATGGGCAGGATGCTAACCTTTGCGACTTACCCAGAGGTTCTTAGAGGAAGTCGGAGTGTCATGGCAGCGGTGTGCGAGGTCTGCGGCAGGAAGCCGTCATTCGGAATGAACATCAGTCACTCCCACCGACGGACGAAGCGTCGCTGGGATCCCAATATCCAGAAGGTGCGCGCCGTCGTGAACGGTGCCCCGAAGCGACTGCACGTCTGCACGTCGTGCATCCGGTCGGGCAAGGTCACCAAGCGCCCGATCCGCTCCTTCCCTTCCTGACCCTCACCTGATCCCCCGCTGATCCGCCCCGGGTCTCCCGGAACGGTGGTCGGCCGCGGTCAGAAGCGGTGGCGCCAGCCGGCCTCGGTCAGCGGCTCGCCGTCCAGGAGCCAGACCCCCGGTCGGTCGGTACAGCGCCCGAGGTCGAGTGGTGGACGCAGGTCCTTGGCCCGGAAGGCCTCTCGCAACCCCTCGGGGTCGGGCGTGGCGAGCACCAGCTCATAGTCTTCGCCGCCGGAGAGCGCCTCGACGCGCGTGGCGCCCTGCGCCACCACCCCCTCGCCGACCACGAGATCGAGGCCGACACCCGACGCGGTGGCGAGGTGGACGATGTCCGCCGTCAGCCCGTCCGACACGTCGATGGCGGCGGTGACCCCCGCCAGCCGGGCCACCCAGCCCTCGCGCAACCGTGCCACGGGTCGCCGGTGGGCGTCCGCCAACGGGGCCGGCACCGGGGACGATCCGGCACCGGTGAGCAGGCGCAGGCCCGCCGCCGATGCACCAAGGGCGCCCGTCACCAGCAGGTGCTCACCTGGCCGGGCGCCGGAGCGGCGGAGCGGCGGCGCCCCCGCCGGGGTGGGGCCGACGGCCGTCACGGACACCATCACCACCGGCCCCGACGAGAGGTCGCCACCGACGACCGCGCAGCCGGCGGCCAGGGCCGCGTCGGCCACGCCATCACCCAGGCGCTCCACGGGGAACCCCGGCGGGGCGGCCACCGACAGCAGGACGTGGGACGGGGCGCAGCCCATCGCACCGAGGTCCGAGACCGTCACCATCAGGGCTTTCCAGCCCACGTCCTCCGGCGTGCTCGTCCCGAGATCGACGTGGACCCCCTCCACCACCAGGTCCGTGGCCAGCACCACCTGCCCCGCACCGGGGAGTGTCACCACGGCCGCGTCGTCACCGATCCCCACGTCACCACCACGCAGGGGCCCGTCGGCCGCCTCGAATCGCGCCCGCAGGGTCTCGATCAGTGCGAACTCGTCGCGCCCCCCGGTCATGGGCGGACCACCCCGGCACGGGTCGCACGGGAGCCGCGCCGGGTGTTGCAGCCTGGGGCCGAATTGGGTGTGCGCACCTGTCTTGCCTACCATTGTCCCCGGCCCGGTCCCACTACAATCGGGGACCCGTGCCGACCGCCACCCGAGCGGATCCACAGACCAGAGGCCGTCGACCCCGAGGGGTCGCCGGCCGACCGAGGAGGAAGAACCCACCCATGCCCCCCACCGAGCACAAGAAGCTGATCGCATGGGTCGACGAGGTCGCCGCCCTCACCGAGCCGGACGAGGTGGTGTGGTGTGACGGATCCGCCGAGGAGTACGACCGCATGTGCCAGCTCCTGGTGGACAACGGCACCTTCACCAGGCTCGACGAGGCCAAGCGCCCGAACAGCTACTGGGCCCACTCCGACCCGGGCGATGTCGCACGCGTCGAGGACCGCACCTACATCTGTTCGGCCGACGAGTCCGATGCCGGCCCGACGAACAACTGGCGTGACCCCGCCGAGATGCGTGGCGTCCTGACCGACCTCTTCCGGGGCTCGATGCGCGGCCGCACGATGTACGTGGTCCCCTTCTCGATGGGGCCCCTCGGCTCCGCCATCGCCCACATCGGCGTGGAGATCACCGACTCCCCGTACGTGGCCGTGTCGATGCGCATCATGACCCGCATGGGCCGCGGCGCCCTCGAGGTCCTCGGCACCGACGGCGAGTTCGTCCCGTGTCTCCACTCGGTCGGCATGCCGCTGACCGACGGGCAGGCCGACGTGCCGTGGCCGTGCGACTCCGAGAACAAGTACATCGTGCACTTCCCCGAGACCCGGGAGATCTGGTCCTACGGCTCGGGCTACGGCGGCAACGCCCTGCTGGGCAAGAAGTGCTTCGCCCTCCGCATCGCCTCGGTCATGGCCCGGGACGACAACTGGCTGGCCGAGCACATGCTCATCCTCAAGCTCACCTCGCCGGCGGGTGAGACCCGGTACGTGACGGGCGCCTTCCCGTCGGCGTGCGGCAAGACGAACCTGGCCATGCTGATCCCGACACTCCCCGACTGGAAGGTCGAGACGGTCGGTGACGACATCTGCTGGATGAAGTTCGGCGCCGACGGCCGTCTCTACGCCATCAACCCCGAGGCCGGCTTCTTCGGCGTCGCCCCGGGCACCAACACCCACACCAACCCGAACGCCATGCTGACGATGGACGGCAACGCCATCTTCACCAACACCGCCCTCACCGACGACGGCGACGTGTGGTGGGAGTCGATGACCGACGAGCCTCCGGCCCACCTCACCTCGTGGAAGGGCGAGGACTGGACCCCCGAGTCCGGCACCCCGGCCGCCCATCCGAACGCCCGGTTCACCGTGCCGGCGGCCCAGGACCCGGCCATCGCCTCGGAGTGGGAGGACCCGGCGGGCGTGCCCATCGACGCCATCCTCTTCGGTGGCCGTCGTGCCTCCGTCGTTCCCCTGGTGTTCCAGTCCCGCGACTGGCAGCACGGCGTCTTCCTCGGCTCGATCATGGCCTCGGAGACGACCGCCGCCGCCGCCGGTGCCGTCGGCAACCTGCGCCGCGACCCCTTCGCCATGCTGCCGTTCTGCGGGTACAACATGGCCGACTACTTCAGCCACTGGCTGGACATCGGCAAGGATGCCGATCCGGACAAGCTCCCCAAGATCTTCTACGTCAACTGGTTCCGCAAGGACGAGGACGGTCGGTGGCTGTGGCCCGGCTACGGCGAGAACAGCCGGGTGCTCGAGTGGGTCTTCGAGCGGGTCAGCGGCAAGGGCGACGCGGTCGAGACCCCGATCGGCCTGGTGCCCACCAAGGGCGCCATCAACACCGACGGACTGGGCGTGTCGGACGCCGACATGGACGTCCTGCTCCATGTCGATCCGACCGAGTGGAAGGCCGAAGTGCCCTCGATCCGCGAGCACTTCGCCCAGTTCGGCGACAAGCTCCCGGCGGCGCTGTCCGCCGAGGTCGACGACCTGGAGCGCAAGCTCGGCTGATCGGTCCGCACGACGACGCACGTTCCGAGGGGCCGGCCAGACCGGCCCCTCGTGCGCGTCTGCGGTCCGACCGTGATGCCGGTCAGGCCCGACCGGCTGCCGAGTGCAGCGCGCTCATGTAGGACAGGGCGCCGGCCATGGCCACGACGGCCAGCACCAGGTTGCCCGCCGGGATCGACAGCGACAGCACGACGCCCACCAGGGATCCGGTCACCCACATCAGCTGCAGCCTCGTCTCGAACCGGGCGAACGCCCGACCCTGGTCGGACTCCCGGACGTGGCGCTGCACGAGCGCGTCGAACGACGGCTTGGCCACCGCACCGGCTGCGCCGACCGCCACGGCCACCAGGGCCTGGAGCGCCTGATAGGGGAAGAGCCATCCGAGCAGCCCCGCGGCGGCCACCAGCCACAGCGACGCGGCCAGCATCTGCTGCTCGGACAGGACCCGGCGGATCCGCCCGACCAGCAGCACCCCGATGACGGCCCCGAGGGTGAGCGCGCCGATGAGCAGCCCGAACCACCAGGTGGCCGCGTTTTCGCGGCGGAGGCCGAAGGCGAACAGGAAGGTCAGGAAGCCGAGCAGGCCCTTCAGCACCGACATCGGCGTGAGGGCCAGGATGACCTGCGTCCCGGCGATGGGCCGGAAGGCGGCCAGGTCCCGCTGCTCCTCCACCCACCAGTCGTCGACGTCGGGCGCCCACGCCACGTCCGCCACGACGGCGTCGCTGCGATCGGCCCGCGCCTCACGACGGGAGGCTCGGGAGGCGCGGGGGACGGGCAGGCGCAGCCCGGCCACGACTCCGGCCACGAAGACCGCCGCGCACGTCCACAGGACGGCAGGCGAGCCGGCCAGCTTGAGGATGGCGACGGCCGGCAGGGCGAAGGCGAAGCCGGACAGGGACGCGAGCAGACCCAGCCGGGCGTTGAGGGTGGCGAGATCGGGCTCCACCACGTCCTCGCCGGTCACCGGGTCGTCGACGTGCACCGTGGGTGGGATCCCGTAGGGCGGGGTGGGATCGGGACCCCGGGACCGTTCCGCCGGTGACGGCGGCGGGGCCGACCCGTCCCGGTCGACGCCGCCCGCCAGCTCCATGGCGGCCATCTCGGGCACCAGGGCCCCCTTGGTGACCAGGTAGACCTTGGACAGCACCAGCATGAGGAACGCCTCGGGGAACAGCAGCAGCGAGTGGATATCCCGCGCCACGAACGGACAGAGCACAGCACGGCCCAGGGCCGACGTCACCACCATCGCCCGCCGGGCCCCACGGCTCCGGTCGATCAGCGGGCCGAGGGCCGGGGCCACTACGGCAAAGGGGCCCATGGTCAGCAGCAGGTAGAGCAGGACCTTGTCCTTGGCCGCGGTCGGCGAGATGGAGAAGAACAGCGACCCGGCCAGCGAGACGGCGAAGATGGTGTCCCCCGCCGTCATCAGGACGTGCGTCAGCGCGAGCCGGCCGAAGGGGCTGCGCTGGTCGAACAGGTCGTCGATGGCGGACCGGACCAGGCGGCGGAACTGGTCTCCTCGCTCCTTGACGCCCATGTCGGCATGGTAGGCGGACCCGGGCGGGCGGTAGCATGATGCGCCCTGCTCCCGTCCACCTGCTCCAGGAGATGGCCATGTCCGTCAGTGCCTACGTACTCATCCAGACCGAGGTCGGGCGGGCGGCCACCGTGGCCCGGGCCGTGCAGTCGGTGGAGGGCGTCGTGACGGCCGAAGGGGTGACCGGCCCCTATGACGTGATCGCCCGGGCCGAGGCCACCACGGTCGACGAGCTGGGTCAGATGGTGGTCGGCCGGATCCAGCTCATCGACGGCATCATCCGCACCGTCACCTGCCCGGTCGTGAACCTCTGAGCGGATGGCCCACCCGCCCGCCCGGACCGGCGGGCCCCCGGGTCAGCGGATGGCCCCGGAGCTGCGCAGCCCGGCCACCTGGGCGTCGCTGAGTCCCCAGTCGGCCAGGGCCTCGTCCCCGTGCTGCCCGGGATGGGGCGGCGGGCGGCGGATCGCACCGGGCGTGGACAGGAACCGCGGCGCAGGTGCGGGCTGGACCACGCCGGCGACCTCGGTGAAGGTGCCGCGGACCTTGTTGTGCGGGTGGTCGGGTGCCTCGGCCGGCGACAGCACGGGTGCGGCGCAGGCGTCGGTGCCGGCAAAGACGCCCTCCCACTCGACGCGGGTCCGGGTGGCGAAGATGGTGGCGAAGCGCGCCTTCATGGCCGGCCACGTCGTGCGGTCCATCTGGGTGGAGAGATCCTCGTCGCCCAGTCCGAGCAGGCGCATCAGCTCGGCGTAGAACTGGGGCTCGATGGCACCGACGCCGAAGTAGCCGCCGTCCGCACATTCGTAGACCTCGTAGAAGTGTGCGCCGGTGTCGAGCAGGTTCGTCCCCCGTTCGTCCTGCCAGATGCCGGCCGCCCGCAGGGTGTACGTCATGGTCATGAGCGAGGCCGCACCGTCGACCATCGCCGCATCCACCACCTGGCCGGTGCCCGTGGCACGGGCGCCGAGGATTGCCGACACCATGCCGAAGGCCAGGAGCATGCCCCCGCCACCGAAGTCGCCGACCAGGTTGAGCGGCGGGAGCGGTCGCTCGCCCTCGCGCCCGATGGCGCCCAGCGCCCCCGACAGCGCGATGTAGTCGATGTCGTGGCCGGCGGACTGGGCCATCGGACCGTCCTGGCCCCATCCCGTCATCCGCCCGTAGACCACCTTCGGGTTGCGGGCCAGGCAGACGTCGGGCCCGAGCCCCAGGCGCTCCGCCACACCCGGCCGGAATCCCTCCATGAGGCCGTCCGCCCCGGCCACCAGGTCGAGGACCAACGCCACGCCGTCCGGATGCTTCAGGTCCACCGCCACCGAGCGCCGCCCGCGGTTCATGAGGTCCACGTGCGCCCCGTCCATGGGCGGGTAGGTGGCCCGGTCCGCGCGGTCGATCCGGATGATGTCGGCCCCCGCATCGGCCAGCATCATGCCGGCGAAGGGTGCCGGGCCCAACCCGGCCAGTTCGACGATGCGGACACCCTCGAGCGGCCCGCTCACCGGGCACCGCCCGGGGCGGCCACGGCGGTGGGGTCGGTGGCCGTGGTCATCACGGCCGGCATCGGACGGTTACGCGTGCGAAACAGCATGGCGGGATCGTGTCCCAGCGCCGGGCGGGGGTCAAATGCACACCCACGCCCCTCGTCATGGTCGATCCGTCAGGAGCGCACGAACCGCACGATCCGGCCCGTGGCGACGTCGTAGCGCCACCCCTCGACCCGGACGTCGGCGGGCAACTGCGGGCACTCCCGCACGAGGGCCACATCAGCCACCAGGGCACCGTCGGGATCGGGCATGGCCAGGAACTCCCACGACTCGACTCCGTCGACACCATCCTCGGCCAGCCGGGTCCGCACCTCGGCGTCGCTCTGGTCGGCCAAGGCGCAGTTGGTGTGCTGCATGACCGCGATCTCGTTCACGCCCAGGAACCGCGTCGCCAGCACCAGCGACCGCAGGACGTCCGGGGTGACCCGGGCGCCGGCGTTGCGGAGGATCTTCGCGTCGCCGGGGTGGAGGCCGAGCATCGTCAGCGGCTCGATCCGGCTGTCCATGCACGTCACCAGTGCGAAGCCGCGGGCGGCCACCGGTGCGATGCCGGCCAGGGTGAATCCGTCGGCGTAGTCGGCGTTGGAGCGGAGCAGTTCGTCGAACATCGAAGTGCATGGTAGACGGACGAGCGCCCTCGTCGGACACCCGGGCACGGGTAGCGTGATCTACCCGCAGGTGCCCGACCGGGCGCGGCGTGGAGTCGGGGGAGTACCGGGTGAGCACGGAGCAGCACGGGACGACCAGGACCTGCGTGGGGCCAGGCAGGGTGAACCTCATCGGCGACCACACCGACTACAACAGCGGCCGCGCCCTGCCGATGGCCATCGACCTCGGCGTAACGGTCACCTTCGTCCCCTCCGACGCCGATCACCTCGAGGTCACCTCCGATGCGTACCCCGGACAGCGGGCCACGATCCCCCTGATCGCCGACGCAGACCGCGTCGCCGGGGTCGAGCCCGCCTGGGCCCGTCTGTGCGCCGCGGTGGCGTCGCTCGCCCGGCCAGCGGTCGGCGGCGCGGTCCACGTCGCCTCGACCGTGCCCGATGGCGCCGGCCTGTCGTCGAGCGCGGCACTCGCCGTGGCCCTGGCCGACGTGTTCGGCGTCGAGGGCGGCGCCCTGGTCGTGGCGCGACTGTGCCAGGCCGCCGAACACCGGGCGGGCGTTCCCGTCGGCATCATGGATCCACTGGTGTGCGCAGGCGGGCACGCCGGCCACGCCCTCTGGATCGACACGGCCACGGAGGCCACGCGGCACGTGCCCGTGCCGCCGGGCGCCGCGTTCACCGTGGTCGACTCCGCACGACGACGGGACCTCCGTACGTCCCCCTACGCGCTCCGGGTGGCCGAATGTGAGGCCGCGGCGGCCGTCGTCGGCCCGCTCGGCCTCGCGGGCCCGGCGGACCTGACCGCCCTGCGGGACCCGTTGCTCCGGCGGCGGGCCCGACATGTCCTCACCGAGTGCGAGCGGGTCGATGCGTTCGCCGAGGCCCTGGCCGGCAGCCGGCTCCGAGCAGCCGGCGCGCTGATGGACGCCAGTCACGCGAGTCTGGCCGACGACTTCGAGGCGACCACCCCCGACGTGGACGACCTGGTGGCCCACCTCCGGTCCCGGCCGGGGGTCGTCGGCGTACGGATGACGGGCGCCGGGTGGGGCGGATGTGTCGTCGCCCTGGGCGAGCCCGGAGCACTCGACCCGGCCGGACTCGACCTGCCGGCCTGGCGGGTCAACCCGGTCGACGGGAGCGTCGCCCGCCGCAGCGGCTGACGGGCCCGCGCCCGCCGGTGGAACGGTTCAGCTGGCGGCGCGGTGACGATGGAAGAAGCCGCGGTGCCCCTTGGGGTGCGGCCCGTCCTCGTCGGTCGACGCGATGGGGTCGAGCGCGGCGCGGCTGCAGGGTGAGCAGGTCCGCACGCCCTCGACCATCCGGGTCAGCCTGACGCTGCCGCAGACCTCGCACTTGCGTCCGACGAAGACCTCGGCCGATCGGTTCGGACGGTCGGCGGTCAGGAGGGCCAGGCGCTCCTGGACGTCGTCGCGGAGGACGAAGCTGCCGTCCTCGGCGCGGTGCACGAGGTCCCAGGCGACCAGCTCGTGGAGCAGCGGCACGAGCGTGTCCAGACGGCGTTTCGGATCCTCGAACGGCCGCTGTGACCGCATGCCCCAGTCGGCGCTCGGCGAACCGATCGATCGCACTCCTGCCACATCCACCATCCGACACTCCTTCCACACCGACCGCACCCGTGGTTCAAGGGCGCGACCGACAACCCCTACGGATGGCCATAGTGACGGATCGCCGTGCCCCATACAAGGGCAGGACGGCAAGTTTCTGCAGGTATTCGACCAATTCTGGGATCGTCTCGTCCGATCGGCGGTCCAGGGCGGTCACCCCCACCGGTCCTCGGGCCGCTCCACTGGCGGTGGACCGAGCCGTCGGGTGATCACACGGGCCAGCACGACGGGCTTGCGGGCGTCCTCGATCCGGTGCAGGACCCCCTCCCCCCACACGGAGACCTCGACGCTGCCGGTACCGAGGATCCGGCGCACCAGGCCCTGGACGACGCGCACGCGCTCGATCGAGTCGAGGGGGATGTCGACCTGGTTGCCGGTGGCGGCACCCCACTGGTCGATGAGGCGGTAGCTGGTCAGCAGCACCCACGAACGGCGCCAACGGACGAACCGGACGGCCAACCACAGGCACGGCACGGCCACGACGGCCCCCTCGACCCAGTGGAGGGTCACCGACGTGTGCGGGATGCCGATGTCGAGGGCGACACCCACGGCGATCGCGGCGAGTGCGGTCAGCAGGGGACCGGTGAGGAAGGTCCAGTGCGGCCGGATGTCGACCAGGATCTCTTCGGCCGGTAGGAGTGGAGGGCGTGCCGGCAACCGTCAGCCCGGCACGATGGGGCGATCGGGCACGGTCGGGAGCACCGGATCAATCTACCGAGGCGACCGGCTCCGACCGGTGCAACACCCCACCGGTAGCCTCGGAACCATGGAACACCTCGCGCCGACACCGCCGGATGCCACCGGCCGGTTCGAGCGGGCGTGTGCCGACCTCTCACCCACCCAACACCGTGCCGTGGCCTCGACGGCCGACGCGGTGTGCATCGTGGCCGGGGCCGGATCGGGCAAGACGAGGGTCCTCACCCTGCGGTTGGCCCGACGCATCCGTGACGGTTCGGCCGACGCCGACCACACCGTCGTGTGCACCTTCACCCGCAAGGCGGCCGTCGAGCTGCGCGACCGGCTCGGGCGCTACGGGGTGCCGGTCTCGAGCCCCGCCGGCCCGGGCGGGGTGCCGACGCCCGGCGTGCGGGCCGGCACCCTCCACCAGCTGGCACTCACGCTGCTGCGCCGACGGGCCGCCGATGCGGGGCGACCACCACCGTCACTGGTGGAGCACCGCTGGCGCACGTTGGCCGAACTGACCGGTGACCGGGCTGCAGCCTCCGCCGCCGATACCGAGATCGGGTGGGCCAAGGCCCGCTGCCTGTCCCCGGACGAGTACCGGGCCGCCGCTATCGGCCGGCCCGCCGGCCTCGACGTCGACCGTGTGGTCGAGGTGTACGCCGCGTACCAGGACCGTCTGGCCCGCCGGGGCCTCCTCGACCTCGACGACGTACTGCTGGAGGCGGCCGACCTCCTGCTCCACGATCCGGCTGCGGCCGATGCCGCCCGCTGGCGCTACCGCCACGTTGCCGTCGACGAGTTCCAGGACGTGAACCCCGCACAGTTCCGGTTGATCGAGGCCCTCCTCGGGACCCGCGTCGACCTGTGCGCGGTGGGTGACCCCAACCAGGCCATCTATGGATGGAACGGGGCCGACCCCGGTCTGCTCGCCTCGTTGCCCGACCGGGTGCCCGGACTCGAAGTGGTCCACCTCGACCGGAACCACCGCTGCTCCCCCCAGGTGGTGGCCGTCGCCACCGCGGCCCTCGGCCCGGTGCCCGTGGCCCCGCCCTCCTCTGCGGCCGTCGACGGTCCCGTTCCGACCGTCACCGGGTTCGACGACGACCGGGCCGAGGCCGAGGCGGTGGCCGCCCGGATCCTCGCCCGCGCCGAGGCCGGGACGGCGTGGTCCGACCAGGCGGTCCTGGCCCGCACCCACGACCTGCTGGCCGGTGTCCGCCGGGCCCTCGACGCGGCCGGCATCCCCTGCCGGTTCGCACCGGCCCCCGAGTCGACCGACCAGCAGGCCCCGGGACCGGCGACCGGGCGCGCCGCGGCGCGCCTGCAGTCGTCGGGTCGCGGCGATCCCGGCGGCGGTGTGGAACTGGCGACCTTCCACCGGGCCAAGGGACTCGAGTGGCAGGCAGTCTCCGTGGTCGGCCTCGAGGAGGGCTTCGTGCCGATCATCCACGCCGCCACACCCGAGGCGGTCGCCGAGGAGCGCCGGTTGCTCTACGTGGCCCTCACCCGGGCGGAGCGCACCCTCGAGTGCTCCTGGGCCCGCTCGCGGACCATGGGGGGCGGTCGGGGGGCGATGGAGCGGCGCCCGTCGCCGTGGTTGGACGCCCTGGGGAAGGTGTCCGCTCCGGCCGACCCGACCCCGGAGCCCCGAGCCGCAGCGGAGCGGTTCGCCGCGCTCCGGGCCAACCTGCGCGGCTGACACCCCCGGCCGGGACGGCCGGGGCCCCGCTCCGGTCCGTCAGTCGACCGACGTGTCGATGAACACCGGGGTGTGGTCGGACGGCTTCTCGCCCTTGCGGGCCTGGCGGTCGATCAACGCGAACGTCGTGTTCGCAGCGAGCACCCCGGTCACCAGGATCAGGTCGATCCGCATGCCCCGGTGGCGGTGGAACGAGCCGCCCCGGTAGTCCCACCAGCTGAACAGACGGTCGTCCGGGTAGCGCTCGCGGAAGGCGTCGACCAGGCCCCACGACTCGAGGGCGGCGAGTGCGGCCCGCTCGGGTGGGCTCACATGGGTCATCCCCTCGAACTCGCCCGGATCCCACACGTCCCGGTCCTCGGGGGCCACGTTGAAGTCCCCACACACGGCCACCGGGCGATCCGGGGACGTCGTCTCGTCGAGCAGGTCGCGCAGCCGGGCCAGCCAGGCCAGTTTGGCCGGGTAGTGCGGGTCGTCGAGGGCCCGTCCGTTCGGGACGTAGGCCGACAGCACCCGGACGCCGCCGCAGTCGGCACCGATCAGTCGGGTCCCTTCCTCGTCGTCGGAGGAGCCCATACCCGTGGACACGTCGGTGAGGCCGACGCGGCTGAGGATCGCCACGCCGTTCCACCGACCGTCCCCGTGGTGCGCCGACTCGTAGCCCAGCGCCTCGAAGGCCCCGTGGGGGAAGGCGGCGTCGGCCTGCTTGGTCTCCTGCAGGCACAGCACGTCCGGGTGCGCATAGCCGAGCCACTCCTCGACCCGGGGCAGGCGTGCGGTCAGCGAGTTGACGTTCCAGGTGGCGATGCGCACGGCCCTCAGCTCTCCGGGGTCGGCTCGGCGTCGACGAGGACGAACAGCAGGTCCGCCTCGCAGGCCAGTTTGCCGGCCACGGTGGCCCGTCCCGACCCCTTGCCGGCCCGTGCCGACATCCGACCCAGGGTCACCTCGAGCTCGAGGAGATCACCGGGGAGCACCTGGCGACGGAACCGGGCCCGCTCGATGCCGCCGAAGAGGGGCAACTTGCCGGCGAACGTCGGATCGCTGAGCACGGCACACGCACCCAGCTGGGCGAGGGACTCCACCATCAGCACCCCGGGCAGTGTCGGTCGGCCCGGGAAGTGTCCGGCGAAGAACGCCTCGTCACCGGTGAGCTGCCAGGCGCCCGTGGCCGACCGACCGGCCTCGATGGAGCGCAGTTCCGTCAGGAAGAGGAACGGGTCACGGTGGGGCAGGTAGTCGTCAGGTCGCACGGCCTGGAGGTTACCGGGCCACCGGGCCCGTGGTCGGCTGACTCAGGCGGTCTCGCTGTCGCCGAGGCCCGGCAGGGTGAGCTCGGCACGTCGGCGACGGGCGTCGAGGGACACCAGCTCGAACGTGCGGCTCTCCCCCTTGGTCAGCACCGACCGGGCCTTGACCGGGGGCGGCTCACCGAGATTGCGCAGGGGGACGTGGCAGAGCATCCCGACCACGTCGACGTGGGCGCCATGGGACGTGAACGAGGCGACCACGCCTTCGAAGGTGGAGCCGATCGGGTGCGCGGCGACGAACGTGATGAACGTCATCGAGTCGTTGAGTGCCTCGCCGTGCCCCGACTCCGGCGCGGCCGGCTCGTCGACGACCTCCGGCACCTTCTTCTTCGTGGCCTTGGCCGCTTTGGTCGCCTTGGTCGGCACCTTCGTCGCCTTGGCGGCCTTGGTGGCCTTGGTCGCCTTGGCCGGAGGCGCGTCGTCCCCCTCCGCCACCGCCTTGGCGGCCCTGGTCGCCTTGGTGGCCTTGGTGGCCTTCTTGGCCGGTGCCGCCTTGGTGGCCCTCGTGGCGGGTGCCGCCGTCGCCGCCTTCTTGGTGGCCTTGGTCGCCCGGGTGGTCCGGGGACCGTCGACACCCTCGTAGGCGTCGTCGGTGTCGGCGGTGTCGGCGGTGTCGACGGACGGCACCTGCTCCACCGGGGCGGCGGCCTTGGCCGAGCGGCGTCGCCGGGCCGGCTTCGGTCGCTCGGTCGGCCCGTCGTCCGTCGTGAGGATCTCGTCCTCGTTGCCGGGTGCGGCGCCGGCGGCGGCCTTGGCCTCGCGCTTGGACTGGGCGGTCACCGACCGGCTGCGCGGTCCGCGCACCGGTGTCCGGGGGGTGAAGACCCACCCGACGCCCGGCACCGGCTTGCCGCCGATGAGGCGGCCCGACTCGAACAGCCAGGGCCGTTCGGCGTGGAACTCCTGGAACGAGTCGTTCGAGAGCACGAGGGAGCCCGACTTCTCGGCGATCCGGAGGATGAAGCCGTCGCCCCGGCCGACGGCGCCCGCCGGGGGCGTCACCATCTCGCCGTGCTCGATGGCCTCCTCGAACTGCCGCAACTCGGCGGGGTCGATCCGGTGTCCGAACGAGGCGTCGACCACGACCGTCACATCCTCGGCCGTGAACCCCTTGTACTCCTCGAGGAAGGTCTCGATCGCCTCGTTCAACTGGGCGAGGCTCGGCAGGGTGCGACCCTCGGTTGCAAGGTTGGACCCGTCCACGACGATGCGTCGGCGGGCCAGTGGTTCGGATTCCATAGGTGCTCACAGTCAACCACCTGCCCGCCGGACCTCCGGCCATGCCCCCTGTTCAGGGCCATGGGGCGGTGGTGCCGGCGTCCCGACGGCGCCCGGAACGATCCCGCCCCGGGGTCATAGGATCGATCTCGTGACCACCGACATCCAACGGGCCGACGAGGCCACCGATCTCCTCCAGCACCTGATCCGGAACGCCTGCGTCAACGACGGCTCCCCGGCCTCCGGCCAGGAGGCGCGCAGCGCCGAGCTCCTGCAGGGGTACCTCGAGGGCACCGGCGTGCTGATGGAGACCTACGAACCCGCCCCCGGGCGCAAGACCCTGGTGGCCAGGCTGCCCGGCTCCGACCCGACGGCGCCGTCGCTGACGTGGTTGGGCCACACCGACGTGGTGCCGGCCACGCCGTCGGACTGGTCCCACGACCCCTACGGCGGAGAACTCATCGACGGCGAGGTCTGGGGCCGCGGCGCCATCGACATGCTGAACCTCACCACCACCATGGCCACCGCGTTCCGCCACCTGGCCCTCGACGGCTTCCGACCCCGGGGCGACCTGACCTACATCGCCGTGGCCGACGAGGAGGCGCTGTCCACCTACGGGGCACGGTGGCTGTGCGCCAACCATCCCGACGACGTCCGCAGCGACTACGTGATCACCGAATCGGGGGGCTTCCCCATGAATGGCGCCGACGGGCTGCCACGTCTGCCGGTGATCGTGGGCGAGAAGGGCGTGTTCTGGTGCGTGCTGACCGTGACCGGCACCCCGGGGCACGCCAGCCAGCCGTTGCGCACTGACAACGCCCTGGTCAAAGCGGCGGAGGTCGTTCGGCGCATCGACGAGTACCGCCCGCAGGCCGAGCTCCACGAAGCCTGGGTCCGCTTCATCGAGGGGCTCGGCTTCCCTCCCGAGCTCAGCGAACCACTGCTGGACCCGGACCGCATCGACGACTTCTGCGACGAGCTCCCCCTACTGGGACTCGCTCGCCAGGCCCACGCCTGTACCCACACGACGATGGCCCCGACCATCGTCCACGGCGGCACCAAGCTCAACGTGATCCCCGACCGCGTGGAGCTGTCGGTCGACATCCGGACACTGCCGGGCTGGGACACCGGTGAGGTGCAGGCCATGCTCGACGACGTGCTCGGCGACCTGTCCGGCAGCGTGACGATCGACTTCCGGGCCGAGGAGCCCGCCTCCTCCTCCCCCATCGACACCCCGCTGTGGGACGCGCTGCAGCGGGTCAGCCGGGTCTTCTACCCGGGGTCCACGAACGTCCCGTTCCTGACCGTCGGTGCGACCGATGCCCGCTACACACGGACACTGGGTGCCACCTCGTACGGCTTCGGGCTGCACAGCACGGCCATCGGGTTCGAGCAGTACGGAGCCATGTTCCACGGTATCGACGAGCGGGTCGACGTCGAGTCGCTGCGGCTGTCCAATGAGATGTGGTTGGCCCTGGCCCACGACTTCCTGGGCTGACCGGGTCGCGCCCGGGGTCCACGACCCGCCGTCGGGGCCGGGGACCCGCTCAGCCCACCGATCGGACCAGCAGGTCCTCGAGCTCGAGCCGGTGCAGCGCGGCGCTGCCCGATGCGGGGCTGGCCGACTCGGCCCGGCTGACGTGGCGCAGGAGGTGGCTCTTGCGGAGCAGGCGGTGGAGCCGGCTGTGGACGAAGTTCCACGCCCCCATGTTCTCGGGCTCCTCCTGCAGCCACACGACCTCCTCGGCCTGCGGGTAGCCGGCGAGCACCTCGGTCAGTGTGTCCTTGGGCCACGGGTAGAGCTGCTCCACGCGGACGATCGCCACGTGGGCCCCGGCATCGCCCAGTTCGTCACGACGCGCCAGCGCGTCGAAGGCGACCTTGCCGGTGCACAGCACCACCCGGTCGACCTGGGACCGGTCGAACCCGTCGGCGTCGGCCGCCGGATCGTCCAGGACCTCGGCGAACGAGCCGGACGTGAACGCCGCGATCGGTGACCGCGCCTGACGGGCCCGCAGCAGCGACTTGGGCGTGAACACGATGAGCGGCTTGCGGTCCGGGAGGTGCACCTGGGCCCGGAGCAGGTGGAAGTACTGGGCTGCGGTGGTCGGCTCGGCCACCCGCAGGTTGCCCCGTGCGCACAGGGTCAGGAACCGCTCGATGCGGGCCGAGGAGTGCTCGGGCCCCTGGCCTTCGTAGCCGTGCGGCAACAGGAGCACGAGGCCGGACTTCTGGCCCCACTTGTCCTCGGCGGCCACCAGGAAGTTGTCGACGATGATCTCGGCGCCGTTCCAGAAGTCGCCGAACTGGGCCTCCCAGGCGACGAGGCCGTCGGGCGCCTCGACCGAGTAGCCGTACTCGAACCCGACACACGCATACTCCGACAGGAGCGAGTCCCGGATGGTGAAGCGTCCGCCCTCGAGTCCTTCGAGCGGCACGTGCTCCGCGCCCGTCTCGTAGTCGACCAGCACCGCGTGCCGGTGGGAGAAGGTCCCCCGACGGGTGTCCTGGCCGGTGACCCGGACGTTCCGCCCCTCGAGCAGCAGTGACCCGAAGGCCAGTGCCTCGCCGAGGGCCCAGTCGATCTCGCCGTCGGCCACCACCTTGTCCCGCTGCTCGAACTGACGGGCCAGCTTCGGGTGGAGCACGAACCCCTCGGGCACCGAGCGCACCACGTGGGCCAGTCGGGCCACCGTCTCGGGGACGATACCCGTCTCGATCCGGGGGGTCGTCAGGTCGGGCTGGATGTACTCCGGCAGGGTCAGCGGGGCGGCCGGCGCGCCCTCGGCCTCAGCCCGCGTCTCGTCGAGCGCAGCCTGCAACCGCGCCGAAAAGTCGTCGAGTGCCCCCTCGGCCTCCTCGAGCGAGATGTCGCCCCGGCGCACCAGTGCCTCGGTGTAGAGCTTGCGCACCGAGCGCTTGGCGTCGATCAGGGCGTACATCAGCGGTTGGGTGTAGCTCGGGTCGTCGCCCTCGTTGTGGCCGTGCTTGCGGTAGCAGACCATGTCGATGACGACGTCCTTGTGGAAGGCCTGACGGAAGCCGAAGGCCAACCGGGCCGCCCGGGCACAGGCCTCGGGGTCGTCGCCGTTCACGTGGAAGATCGGAGCCTGGACCATCTTGGCCACGTCGGTCGGGTACACCGAGCTGCGCGCCGCGTCAGGGGCCGTGGTGAATCCCAGCTGGTTGTTGATCACGACGTGGACGGTGCCACCGGTGCGGTAGCCGGCGAGCTGGGACAGGTTGAGGGTCTCGGCCACGACGCCCTGCCCGGCGAAGGCCGCGTCCCCGTGGAGCAGGATCGGCAGGACCGGGAACGGCGCTCCGGTGCCGTCCACCAGGCGCTTGCCACTCCCCCGCTCGCCCCCGAGGGCGTCCTGGCGGGCACGGGCCATGCCGACCACGACCGGGTCGACCGCCTCGAGGTGGGACGGGTTCGAGGCCATGGTGACCGGGATGGCACCGCCCGAGCGTCCGACGAAGGTGCCGGTGGCGCCCTTGTGGTACTTCACGTCGCCCGACCCCTGGACCGACTCGGGGTCGAGATTGCCCTCGAACTCCTCGAAGATCTCGCCGTAGGACTTGCCCACGATGTTGGCCAGCACGTTGAGGCGGCCGCGGTGCGACATGCCCATGACCGACTCGTGCAGGCCCTCGACCACGGCCTCGTTGAGCAGTGCGTCGAGGATGACGATGGCCGACTCGGCCCCCTCCAACCCGAACCGCTTCTGGCCCACGTACCGCGTGTGGAGGAACCGTTCGAAGACCTCGGCGGCGTTGAGCCGGTCGAGGATGTGGCGCTGCTCGTCGGGCACCGTCACCGAGGACACGCCTTCGACGTGCTGCTGGATCCACCGCTTCTGCCCGGGGTCCTGGATGTGCATGTACTCGACACCGAGGGTGCGGCAATAGGCGTCGCGCAGGACGGAGAGCATCTCGTCGAGGGTGGCCAGTTGCTTGCCGGCCAGACCGTCAGCCACGAACGTCCGGGGCAGGTCCCAGATGGTCAGTCCGTAGTGGAGCGGGTCGAGCTCGGGGTGCAGGTCGACCGGGTCGGCGTCGAGCGGGTCGAGGTGGGCGATGAGATGGCCGCGCACCCGGTACATGTTGATCAGGGTCTGCACGTGGTTCTGCTTGATGAGGCGCTCGTGGCCTCCGTCGTCATCGGCCGACGACGTGTCGCGCTGCCAGGTGACGGGCTCGTAGGGGATGCCGAGGGACCCGAACACGTCGTCGTAGAAGCCGTGCTCGCCCATGAGGCATTCGGAGACGTGGGCCAGGAACAGGCCGGACTCCGCCCCCTGGATGATGCGGTGGTCGTAGGTCGACGTGACCGTCACCGTCTTGCCGACGCCGAGCTCGGCCAGCATGCGGGGGTCGGTCGCCTCGAAGCCTGACGGGACCCCGAGTGCACCCACGCCCACGATGACACCCTGGCCCGGCATGAGCCGCGGCACCGACTGCACCGTCCCGATCGTGCCGGGGTTGGTGAGGGTGACCGTGGTCCCGGCAAAGTCGTCGGGGGCGATCTTGTTGTTGTGGATCTTGCGGACGAGGTCCTCGTAGGCGGCGACGAAGCCCTGGAAGTCCCGGAGGTCGGCGTCGGTGATACACGGCACCAGCAGGGTGCGGCCCGAGCCCTTCTCGACGTCGACGGCCAGGCCGAGGCCGACGTGCTCGTGCCGGAGCACGCCGGGGGTCCCCTTGCCGTCGGCGTCCTCGACGAACGCGGCGTTCATGGCCGGCACGGCCTCCAGCGCCTTGACGACGGCGTAGCCGATGAGGTGGGTGAAGCTGACCTTGCCGCCGGTCGTGCGCCGGAGCTGGTTGTTGACGATGGTGCGGTTGACCTCGAGCAGCTTGGCCGGCACCACCCGGACGCTGGTGGCGGTCGGGACGCCGAGCGATGCCACCATGTTCGACACGATGCGTCCCGCTGCACCCCGCAGCGGCGTGGCACCGGCGACGGGGGTGGTGGTCGAACCGGCAGCGGGTGCGGACGCCGTCGGCGGCGCCGGTGCGGCCTGGGCGACCGGGGGCGGCGCGTCCGAGACGACGGGCACGCTCCCGGTGGGCCGGTAGTCGGCGAAGAACTCCTGCCAGGACGCCGACACCGAGGAAGGGTCCGCCTGGTACCGCTCGTACATGTCCTCGACCAGCCAGGCGTTGGGGCCGAACGCCCCCGTACCGGCGGTCGGCCGTCCGTCCTGACCCTGCATCGACGCGTCTCCCTCGGGGCTGTCCATTTCCCGTCAAGCCTACCGGGAGGCCACCGGGCCGCTGTCGACGTGTCGGTGGCGTCGGCGGCCGGCGGACCGCCGAGTAGCGTCGGGTCAATGCCTGCGCCGCGCACCCGGGTCACGTGCACGTTCACCTTCGAGGCCGCCCATCGGCTGGCCTGGCATCCGGGCAGGTGCCGCAACCTGCACGGACACTCCTACCGGCTCGACGTGACGGTGGAAGGGCCGCTCGACGGCAACGGTGTCGTCCTCGACTTCGACACCCTGCAGGACGTCGTCCGGGCCGAGGTGGTCGACGTGTGGGACCACCGGGACCTCAACGAGGTGCTCGACAACCCTACGGCCGAGCTGCTGGCCCACCGGGCCTGGGAGCTGCTCACGTCGGCCGGTCTGGACCTGGCCGCCCTCCGGCTGTGGGAGACGACCGACTCGTGGGTCGACCTCGACCGGGACCGGGGAGCCTGAGCGTGGGGCGCGATCTCGTGGTGCTGTCGGGCGGCCTCGACTCGACCGTGTGCATGGCCCTGGCGGCCGCAGGATCGGATGACGCGCCGCTGGCACTCAGCTTCGACTACGGCCAACGACACCGGGTCGAGCTCGACCGGGCCGCCGGGGTGGCCGGCCACTACCGGGCCGAGCACCTCGTGGTCCACCTCGACACCTCGGCATGGGGCGGGTCGGCACTGACCGACGACTTGCTCGACGTGCCGACCGCCGGCATCGGCGACGGCATCCCGGTGACGTACGTGCCAGCACGCAACAGCATCTTCCTGGCCGTCGCGCTGGGCGTCGCCGAGGCCAGGGGGCTCGACGCGGTGTGGATCGGGGTGAATGCGATCGACTACTCGGGCTACCCCGACTGCCGCCCCGAGTTCATCGAGGCGTTCCGGGGCGTGGCCGCGACCGGCCAGCGACGTGGCGTCGAGGGCGATCCCATCGCCATCCGCACGCCGCTGATCGACCGCACGAAGGAGCAGATCGTGCGGCTGGGTACCGAGCTCGGCGCGCCGCTCCGGCTGACGTGGTCCTGCTACCTCGGCGGCGACCGGCCCTGCGGATCGTGCGACGCCTGCCGGCTGCGGGCCGCGGGATTCGCCGCGGCCGGGATCGCCGACCCGTCGCTCACGTGACCACGCCGGTGCCGGTCGACGTCCCGGATCCGTCGGGCGCCCCCGCCCGTGGTCCGGGTGGCGGCCCGAAGGACATCCTCGTGTCGGAGGTGTTCAGCGCCATCCAGGGCGAGGCGGCCCTCGTCGGCGAGCGCCAGGTCTTCGTCCGCCTCACGGGGTGCAACATCCGCTGCACCTACTGCGACCAGCCCGAGGCGCTGGAGCGGGTGGCGGGGCCGTGCCGTATCGAGCGGACCGCGGGTCGTCGCGACTGGTCGGAGGTCGCCAGCCCACTCGCCCTCGACCGGGTGGAGGAGGCGGTCGCCTCCTTGTGGGGCCAGGTCCCCCACCACTCGATCAGCCTGACCGGGGGTGAGCCGTTACTGCAGGGCACCCGGGTGGAGCGGCTGGCGGAGCGCTTCGCCTCCCGCGGGTGGCCGATCATGCTGGAGACCAATGGCACGCTGCTCCCCCCGTTGAGGCGGATCGGGCCGGACCTCACCTACGTGAGCATGGACCTGAAGCTGCCCAGCGTGGACGGCGAGCTGGTGGCCCCGACCACCCAGAGGAGTTTCCTGGCCGCCTCGCTCGCCTCGGGCGCCACCACGTGGGTCAAGGTGGTGATCGGGCCGGACACCGATCCCGACGAGTTCGATGCCGGGATCGCCATGGTGGCCGCCGCGGCCGCGGACCATGACGCGCCGGTCGAGGTCTTCCTCCAGCCGCTCACCCCGTTCGGCGGGGCCACGGTGGCGCCCGGTCCGGACCAGGTGCTCGAGCTCCACGAGCGGGCGCTGCGCATCCACCCCCGGGTGCGGGTGGTGCCGCAGACGCACAAGGCCATCGGCCAGCTCTAGCCGGCCACCCGTCCCCGGACGCGACGAAGGGGCGGTCCGGGACCAGGTCCCGGACCGCCCCCGACGTCGGGACTACTTGGCCTTGGTGATCTTCGGGGCCGGGGCCTGGCCGTTCACGACCTTCTTGAACGAGGCACCAGCGGACACCTTCGGGCTCTTCGAGGCCTTGATCTTGATGGCCTCACCCGTCTGCGGGTTGCGACCGGTGCGAGCGGCGCGCTGGGCCCGGTCGAAGGTCAGGAATCCGGTGATGACGACCTTCTCGCCCTTCGCCACGTTGGCGGTGATGACGTCCTCGATGCCGGCGAGCACGGTGGCGACGTCCTTGGAGGTCGTCCCGGTGTGGGCAGCGACGGCGGCGATGAGATCGGTCTTGGTAAGGGGCACAGTTTCTCCTTGGTCAAATGGAAGCCCTAACAATGCACGATCTGGGGGCGCGACGCGCGCATTTGGGGCCACGAAGCCCTGAACTGGGCGGTTTCCGTGCCTCACACCCGGAATGGCCGCGACGCACCGGGTACTGACAGGCTGAGACCGATGACCCCCGAGCACGGCCTCTCCCTGACCGAACACGTGCCGGACCCTCCGACGACAGTGTCCCCGCTCGTCGTCCTGGTCCATGGATCGCTCGACCGAGCGGGTAGCTTCGCCCGGATCATCCGCCGGCTCGACGACCTGCACACCGTCGCCTACGACCGCCGCGGCTACCACCGCTCGCGCCACGTCACCCCGGTCCACGACACGCTCGACGGCCATGTCGACGACCTCCTGGCGGTCATCGACGGGCGGCCTAGCGTCGTCGTCGGCCACAGCTACGGGGGTGACATCGCCCTCGGGGCCGCGCTCCGCGCCGGTGGACCGGGACCGATCGTGGCCGTCGCCGCCTACGAGCCACCCATGCCGTGGCTCGGGACGTGGGCCACCCGTCCGCGCCCCGGCCCCGAGGGTGGGGTCCGTCCTGCCGACGATGATCCGGCGCTCGCCGCCGAGCGCTTCTTCCGGCGCATGGTCGGCGACTCCGCGTGGGAGCGGCTGCCCGAGGCGACACGCGAGGAGCGGCGGGCCGACGGGCCGGCACTGGCCGGCGAGCTCGCGGCCATCCGCACGGACGTCGCACCGTTCGACGTGACACGGCTGACCGTGCCCGCCGTCATCGGCCGGGGAAGTGAGTCCCTCGCCCACCACCGGGCGTCGGCCGACTGGCTGATGGAACACACACCCGACGCGGAACTGATCGAGATCGAGGGTGCGGCCCACGGCGCCCACCTGACCCATCCCGACGCGTTCGCCGGGTTCGTCCGGGCGGCCGTGGCCCGGGCGGGTAGCCGCTCCCGGTAGACCGGAGGCATGCATCTCCTCGTCACCGGCTCCTCCGGACTCATCGGCTCCGCGCTCGTCGACGCCGCGGTGGCACGAGGTGACACCGTCTCCCGGCTCGTGCGACGGTCATCGACCCAGGAGGCCGGGCGATCGCCCGCAGGCACCACCGACGTGTCGTGGGACCCGGACGCCGGCCACGTCGACCTCGACGCCCTGGCGACCGCCGGACCCGTGGACGGCGTGGTGCACCTGGCCGGGGCAGGCGTGGGCGACAAGCGGTGGAATCCGGCGCGCAAGCGCCTGATCCTGGACAGCCGGACCCGCGGCACCGACCTGGTCGCCCGGACCGTCGCCGCGCTCGACCCACTCCCCCGCGTGCTGGTAAGCGCGTCGGCCGTCGGCTGGTACGGCGACCGTGGGGACGAGGTACTCACCGAGTCCGAGCCGTCGGGCCCCGGGTTCCTGGCCGGGGTCTGCGTGGCGTGGGAGGCGGCCACCGCCCCGGCGGACGAGGCGGGCGTCCGGACGGTCCACCTCCGCACCGGCATCGTGCTGAGCGCGTCAGGTGGCGCCCTGGCCAAGCAGCTCCCGTTGTTCCGCCTCGGTATCGGCGGCAGGGTCGGCTCCGGCCGCCAGTACCGGAGCTGGATCACCCTCGACGACGAGGTCGGCGTCATCCTCCACTGCCTGGACGACGCCAGCCTGGCCGGCGCCGTCAACGCCACGGCCCCGTCGCCCGCCACCGACGCCCAGCTGGCCAAGGCGATCGGGACTGCGCTCCACCGGCCCAGCGTCCTGGCCGTTCCGGTTGCCGCCCTCAAGGTCGCCCTCGGTTCCGAGATGGCGACCGACATGGTGCTGGCCAGCCAGCGGGCGCTCCCGTCCCGCCTGGTCGGGGCGGGATTCACCTTCCGGCACACCGACCTCGACGAGGCGGTCCACTCGGTCCTGGTCGGCCCTTAGGCCCTAGGTGGCCCCTGGCCGGGCACGGGATGCCGCCGCTTCGGCTGGCGCACCAGCTTGTCGCCCGCCCCGGACTCGTCCTTGGCCCCGGCCACCAGCGGCGACGTCGACAGCAGCAGCAGGCCCACCACGACGGTGACGATGGCCACGACCTCCACGGGCAGGCGCCAGTCCGCCGTGTGCAGGTGGTCGTGGAACAGGTAGATCCCGATCACCACGCTGACGATCGGGTCGATGATGGTGATGGCGGCCTGGGACGACGTGATCGGGCCGGCGTGGAAGGCGCTCTGGATGAGGAACAGTCCGGTGACCCCGGTTCCCACCAGTGCGTAGGGCACCCAGTCCGAGAAGGCGTGGGCCCAGCTGATGGAGATCAGCGTCGTGAACTGCTTCGTCAAGGCGGCCGACAGCGCGAACAGGACGGCACCGGCGCTCCCGAACATGGCGGCCCGGAACCAGCGCGGCCCGGTGAACCCGAGTGCGGCGCAGCCGGCCGAGACGGCGCCGATGACCACGAACACCACGATCCAGGCGTGCCGTGACGGGCTGACACCACCACCACCCGGGTCGGCGACGACCAGGAACGTGGCGAGCCCGCCGGCCGCGGCGGCCGAGCCGCCCCACTCGCGCCATCCCAGGTGGTAGCGGAACCAGACACCGAGGATCAGGACGAGCAGCAGGAGCTCGGACGCCACGATGGGCTGCACCGAGCTCAACTGGCCGAAGTGCAGGGCGCCGGCCTGGAGCAGGAACCCGACGGCGATCATGGCCAGGCCCAGGAACCAGATGGCGTTGGAGAAGGCATGGCGGACCAGCTTCAGGCTCATCACCGTGTCGGGTGGCGCGCTCTGCACGCCGATCCGCTGGAAGATCGCACTCAGGGCGTTGGCCAGGGCAGCCAGGACGGCCAGGAGGTACGCCACACCCAGTGTCTACCGCAGCCGCCGGCACCGACCCCACATGCCGGCCCGGATACGCTGGCCCGAGCCCGCGCGGGAGACGGGAACCGAACGAAGGGGAGCAGCACATGACCGTGACCGAGCAGGCCCAGGCGAGCAGCGGCGCCGGTGCCCCGACGCTGGAGGACTTCGAAGCCGACGCCCGTGCCTTCCTCGACGACAACGCCGAGAAGCGCCCCGAGGAGACCTTCGTCTGGGGCCAGGGCTCGGACGACGTCAGTCTGTTCCCCGAGAAGACGCACGAGCAGGAGGTGGCCGACCTGGCCGTCTCCCGGGCGTGGGCCCAGAAGGTCTTCGACGCTGGATTCGGCTGGATCACCGGACCCGCCGAGTACGGCGGCCGCGGGCTGTCGGGCGATCACCAACGGGTCTGGGGCCGCGTGGCTGCCGACTACCGCGCGCCGTCGATGTCCATCTACGGGATCGGTCTGGGCATGGTCGCCCCGACGATCCTGGCCCACGCCACCGACGAGGTGAAAGCGGCCTACCTGCGCAGGATGTGGCGGGGGGACATCGTCGGCTGCCAGCTCTTCAGCGAGCCGTCGTCCGGCTCCGACCTGGCCTCCCTCCAGACCCGCGCGGTCAAGGACGGCGACGAGTGGGTCCTCAACGGCCAGAAGGTGTGGACGTCGGGAGCCCAGGTGTCCGACATCGGGGAGATCATCTGCCGCACCGACCCCGACCTGCCCAAGCACCGCGGCCTCACGGGCTTCGTCGTCGACATGCACGCCCCCGGCGTCGAGGTGCGCCCGCTCCGCCAGATGACGGGTGGCGCGTCGTTCAACGAGGTCTTCTTCACCGACGTGCGGGTACCCGACTCCCACCTGCTGGGGGACGTCAACGGCGGGTGGAGCGTGGCGCTCACCACGCTCATGAACGAGCGCGCAGCCATCGGCGGAGGGGGCGGCGGGGTGAGCCTGCCTCAGTCGACGCGACTGATCGAGGCGGCCCGTTCGGCGGGCCGGGCGGGCGACCCGCTCGTGCGCCAGCAGCTGGCCGACATCGTGATCAACGAGCGGGTGGCCGGCTACACCAACCGGCGGGCCATGGCCAAGATCGCCGCCGGCCAGCTGCCTGGGCCGGAGATGTCGCTCGGCAAGCTGTCGCTGACCGCCAACATGGTGCGGACCTACGAAGTCGTCTCGTCGATCTTCGGACCGGCACTGGTGGCCGACACCGGGGCATGGGGCACCTACGCATGGACCCAGTACCTTCTCGGGGTGCCCGGGATGCGCATCGCCGGTGGTTCCGACGAGGTCATGCGCAACATCATCGGCGAGCGGGTACTCGGACTGCCGAAGGAGCCGGCACCGAAGTAACACGCGGGACGTTCTGGCGACTGGTGCACCAGCGCCCTCAGACCTGGAAGTAGTGCCCCTCGATGACCTCGGCGATCTCGCCCGCTCTCCGGACTCGGGTGGCTACTGGCTCGTGACCTCCGCCGGAGGCGCGTTCGCCTTCGGTGCCCCGTTCCGGCAGAGCTGATCTCGTGGCCGAATCCGGCGTTGCACCCGCCCGATGCCCTGGTCGTGCCGGAGGGGGACACGCTCCCGGCGGTAGCGGAACGGCTTGTCAGGAGTCTGCGGTCGCGAGACTCCGGTGGAGTACCTCGGTCAGCCGAGCCTCGAGTTGCACCTCGTAGACGAGCAGTCCGTCGAGTTCTGCAAGCGGGGCGCTCTGTGCCCTCCCTCGGAGGGAGCGCAGTTGGTGTTCGGCATCCGTGCGTCGGGCACGGCACCGGTCGAGGGCGGCGTGAAGATCTGGTTCGTGATTCATACGTTTCGTTTCTGTCTTAGGTGATGAGTGTCGGAACATGGAGGCCAAGGACGCTGGAACGCCGCTACCCGGCAGCCTGTGTGTTGCGGCCGTCGGAGATCAACGAACTCCACGGAGGAGCAATTTGGATCGGGCGCAATCCGATGAAGGACACCCGAAGCAGTCGGCTCGTGGCCAGAACGGCATCCGGCGGAACCCCGGTGAGAACCGGAAACTTCCGCCAACGTACGAAATGAAATCTGGGCCAGGGAAGTTTGCATAGCCGAGCGTCGCAGCCACATGGACTCACGACGGCGTCGTCCCACACACAAGATGCGTCCTGCTTGCGCAACACTCTACACCCTGACTGCCAACAGACCGACCGGGCCGCACCCCAGGCGGAGGGTTTGACATGAGGCAACGGGCGGGTCCCCACTCGCCACGGCTCACGTGTCACTGTCGGCGGCGACGTCTGACCCGCGGGCACGCCACCCCCGTTGAACGCGCGGAGTCCACGCGACGCTTGGGCAGTCTGCACCCCTTGGGCGTTGAGCCCCGCCACTCCCGGCCACCCGTGGGAACGCACGTTGCACTGCTGATGTCCTCGAAGACCACGGTGGGGCAGCGGCGCTCAAGGGCAGCGCTGCTGGCGGTCGAGGTGGCGTTGATTCGACCGTTCTCGCACATGCTCCCCGACACGTAGGCCGGAGTGGTGGTGGGCTCGACGGTGGCGCATCCCGACCATCGAGATTCCTAAGCCGAATTCACCAGGGCCTCGCTCACCCCGGGGTGAGGTCCCACTCCCGGCAGAGGGCAGGACGGCCCTACTCATCGCCCACATCTCGGATCGACTCAATTATCAGTGCAACTGAGTCGGGCGGTCGCCAGTTGTCACTCTCGCCCAGGTATTCGATGTGCTGGTGTCGTGGCACACCGACACCGTTCGCTGCGTCTTCATCGTTGGCAACGGCCTCGAGTGCATCGATGAACAGCCGAGATACCGCGTCGTCGGTACCTTCTACCGTCAGTGTCCGTGGCCACGAAAAAGTCCGCACTTTTGGCCATGAGAAGTCCGCACCTGTGGCCACGAGAAGTCCGCAGTTATGGCCATCAGATGTCCTCACCCCTCGCTGAAGCATCCACTTGAGGGCCCCTTCGGCCGGTCACGGTGGCGGTACTAGCCAACCGCCGCTCCGACCGAAGGGACTCCTCCATGAAATCAGCGAGGGAACGAATGGACATGCATGCTGCCTACCAAGAGGTGGGCTCCTACCGAGCAGCAGCGGAGATCTGCGGCACCACCGACAAGACAATCAAGCGAGCCGTCGAGAAAGCAAGGTCGGCCGAGACGACGAGAACGGTCGAGGTGGCCGTCGCCCACAACTACGACCCGGTGACCGCGATCATCGCCGAGCGGGTGGCGAAGACCGAGGGTCGGATCTCGGCCAAGCGTCTGCTGCCCGTTGTCCGGGCCGCCGGCTATTCCGGATCGCCGCGCAATCTGCGCCGGGCGGTGGCCGAGGCCAAGGCGACGTGGCGCATCGACCACCACCGGGGACGCCGGCCGGGCGTGTGGGCCCCGGGCGACATGTTGGTGTTCGACTGGGGGGAGATCGGTCCCCTGTTCGTCTTCTGCGCGGTGCTCGCCTGGAGTCGGTTCCGCTTCGTGTACTTCGCCGACAACCTGCGAGCCGAGACGACCATGGCCGCACTGGCCGAATGCATGGAGACGATCGCCGGAGTGCCGAAGACACTCCTCACCGACCGCATGGGGTGTCTGAAGGGCGCAACGGTGGCCGGGCTGGTGATCCCGACGCCGGACTACGTGCGCTTCGTCACCCACTACGGGACGCGGCCCGACTTCTGCCAGGGTGCCGACCCGGCCTCGAAGGGCATCGTCGAGAACCTGGTCGGCTACGTGAAGTCCGACCTGATGATCCCCGCAGAGTTGGACGTGTCGGACCTCGCCGATGCCAACGCCAAGGGCGTGGCGTGGTGTGCCGAGGTCAACGCCCAGGTGCACTCCGAGATCGCTGCGGTGCCAGCCGAACGGCTACTGGTCGAGCGTGAACTGCTCGGCGACCTGCCATCGCTGCGGGCCCGGATCGGCAAGGTCGTGCTCCGCAAGGTCGACCGGCTGAGCTGTGTCCGGTTCGGCTCGGCCCGCTACTCGGTGCCGATGTCCCACATCGGCCGCACCGTCGAGCTGGTGGTGGCCAACGGCACGGTGACCGCCGTCTTCCTGGGCGAGATCATCGCCACCCACGACCTCGTTGCCCCTGGTGAGACGGCTATCTGCGACGACCACTACGGCGGTCCGCGTCCTTACCCCGCTCGAGCGGTGCGGGCCAAGACCGAAGCCGAGAAGGCGTTCGTCGCCCTCGGTCCGGTGGCCGAGGCGTTCATCAAGGGTGCGGCCGCCCGGGGTGTGACCACGTTGGCCGGTGACCTCACCGAACTGTGTGCCATGGAGGCGGCCCACGACCGAGCAGCCTTCCTCGCAGCCATCGGACGGGCTGTCGAGTTCGGACGGTTCCGGGCCAGTGACGTGCGTTCCATCCTGGCTGCCGGCACCGGTGTTCCCCGGCCGCGCGCACCGGGCGACGCGCTCATCGTCGACCTGCCGACCGTTGCCGTCCGCTCGCTCGGCGAGTACGCAATCGGGAGCGAGTCATGAGCACGACACCGCCGCCCCTGCCGGTCGACTTGGAGGCCGGACTGCGTCGCCTGCGTCTCGGTGCCATGCGTGCACTGTCCCCCGAGCTGTTGGTGGTGGCCAAGACCCAGCGCTGGCAGCCCGAGGAGTTCCTCCGCACGTTGGTCGAAGCCGAGATCGCGTCGCGTGACGCGTCCAACGCCCGGGGTCGCATGAAGACCGCCGCCTTCCCGGTGAGGAAGACGCTTGACGAGTTCGACGTGGAGGCCTCGTCGGTGCCCCGGGCGACGTTCGACTATCTGGCCAGTCTCGAGTGGATCGCCGCCAAGGAGAACCTCTGCCTCGTGGGACCGGCGGGCACGGGCAAAAGCCACCTGCTCGTCGCCCTCGGGCACCACGCCGTCGAGCAAGGACAACGGGTCCGCTACTTCACCGCCACCGAACTGGTCGAGACCCTCTACCGAGGTCTGGCCGACAACTCCGTCGGCCGGGTGATCGAACAGATCTTGAAGGCGGACCTGATCCTGATTGACGAGATCGGGTTCGCCCCGATGGACGACACGGGAGCCCAGCTGTTCTTCCGCATCGTGGCCGCCGCCTACGAACGCCGCTCACTCGGCATCGGCTCGCACTGGCCGTTCGAGGACTGGGGACGGTTCCTGCCCGAGCACACCACGGCCGTCAGCCTGCTCGACCGGCTCCTCCATCACAGCGTCGTCGTGGCCACCTCCGGGGAGTCATTCCGGCTCAAGGAGGCCCGCCAGCGGGGAGGTGCCCAGAAGCTCATCTAAAGTTGAACATCACCGCGAGGGGTGCGGACATCTGGTGGCCAAAACCGCGGACTGGAAACTGGCCACGGACAGTCAGCACCGCTCCCTTCTTGCTGATTCGCAGAAGCTCATCGTTGGTCCGACGGATCTCGATCGAAGCCCCCTCCCCACCGAGGAGGGAGGTTGGCCCGCCGGCTTGGCGAAGATGTTCGGCCAGCGAGCGGAGATCTTGTGGCCGACCGTTGAGTGCCACTTAGTGGATATTCACTCCCGAGTGCTCGCGAAGGACACCGGCCGAATCCATGGAAAGAAGATTGCCACGGCGACTCGTGGAGGGTCACTCTCCCGGCGATCTGAAGCAGGGCTCTCGTCGGTCTGCTGGACTATTGGCGGCGGAGCAAATCACGGAGCATGAGGCCTCGATGGACCCCCGGGTTGTCCAGTTCTGGTACTCCCCTGGGGCCATTCTCGAGTTCGCGGACCTGGCGGTTGCTTACTGCACGACAAGCCCGGTGAAATCGACCTCGGCGTTGGAGAAGGTCCTCGGCGAGGGTCGGGCGGGTGCGTTCATGGCGATGAGCCTTGCGAAACTTAGTGGCGTCGAGGTTTGGGTGCGCTTGGTCGACCCTGCCCGACAAGCTCCTGATGTCGAAATCATGTACCTGGATCAGCATGGAAAGCACCAGGCCCAAGATATTCTGGGCGTGGAGGTCGCTACCTACAGGGCACTCGAAACGGGCGCCCTTGCTGACTTCATCTTGCGCACCAAGCTCAATCGGGAGCACGCGTACGGTGAGCACACCGCGATCGTCATTTACGTTCAAAAGGCAATCAGCGGCAAGGATGCGGAGGAAACGCACCGTCAGATCCTGGATGCTGAGGTGCCCTCGTCATCCTGCTGGGCCAGGTAGGCGATGATTTGTTTCAGACCCGAGTCGTGTATCCCTCGCTCTCAGGACCCGTCGATGTTCGGAGCTCCGAGGCGCTGGACTCATCCCAGCTGATGGTCGCTGAGGCGCGCCGAGGCATGTCCCGTGAACAGAAGGCGTCAGCGGACCCCATCGTCACGCCGAACCCGTTCATGGCCTATGTGGATGATGCCTGACATATCCGGTGATCAGAGACACGTTGGTCAGAGTCGCGCCAAGGCCCTCCCGCCGTCGGCTCACCGCGTCGAGGTCCGCTGCGTCTGGGCGTTCACTCACTTGACCGTCGATGACCGGACCGAAGTTCTCGGATGGGGCATCATGTGCCGACACGAGCGAAGGATGGTGGCGGATGAGTAGTTCTTGGTCAGGCCGATGCTTACGCAGTGGAGTCGCCGCGGGATTGCTTGCGCTGGGCGGACTGTTGATGCCGGCGGTTTCGGCCGGGACTGCTGGGGCCGCCCCGGTGACGACGGGCTACTGGGAGGTGGCTGCTGACGGCGGAATCTTCGCCTTCGGCGGTGCTCCTTACCTCGGTTCGATGGGCGGGATGCACGTGAATGCGCCGATCGTCGGTATGGCTGCCACCGGCGATGGCAAGGGCTACTGGCTCGTGGCATCGGACGGCGGTGTATTCGCCTTCGGCGACGCTACCTTCTACGGATCAGCCGCCACGATGACGCTCCATCGACCGATCGTTGGCATCACGGCCACGCCCGACAACCGCGGTTACTGGCTGGTCGGGGCGGACGGCGGAGTGTTCAGCTACGGGGATGCCGGCTACTTCGGAAGTTGGCCGGCCGACAATCCGCAGAGCGAGGGCAACGGGCCACCGTGGCCGTTCATCGGCCTCGTCTCGAGTCCCGACGGCAAGGGGTATGCACTCGCCAACGGCAACGGACTGAGCGGTCATGGCTTTGGTGACTACGGGACGTGCGCCGTGGGCATCGAAGGATCCCTCTCGGCGGAGTACACCGGCGTGTCCGCCGCGCTGGGGAGTTCGGGCACCGGCTGCTGGGTGGCCAGCTCTGATGGTGGCGTGACTGCAGGCGGGACTGCTGGGCTCTATGGTTCGATGAGCGGACGTCCCCTGCATGCACCGGTCGTGACCATGGCCCTCACCTCCGACGACGCCGGCTACTGGTTGGCTGCAGCCGATGGCGGGGTGTTCGCGTTCGGTGATGCGTCCTTCCAGGGTTCGATGGGCGGCACCCCGCTCAACATGCCCGTCGTAGGCATGGCCGCTGCATCGGATTGAGTTATCACCCGTGTAAGTGCCGGTCGGGGACAGTCGAAGGTCGCCCCGCTCCGGGCGATCCGGGGCACCCGAATGCAATCCAAGTTCGGCACGTTCCGGATGCCTCTAGATCGCGGCCCAGAATCTTCGTAAGGCGGCCGCCCCAGCGGCCGGATCCTGCAACATCCACCAGTGGCCGACCCCTTCCAGAACGGCGACATTCGCTCCAGCCCGCTCGGCGATCCAGCGATGCCGGGCCTCACCGCCCGTGTATTCGTCCTCAGCGGGAACTAGAACGAGACCTGGTCGAGCCGCCGCAGCAGAGACCTTCTGCCCCCAATGGGCGAGCACCGCTTCGGGTACGGAGCGATAGACGGCGAGGATGCATCGGCCCATGGTGTCATCAAGTGCTTCGGCGAGTTCTCTCGCCACCCCCGGCGTCATGCCCATGGACTCGTTGAGGCTGGCTCGATCCTCGACCCCCAACGCCAGCCACCCGGCGATGGCCTCTTCTCCAGCACCGGGTGTCTGCCAGATATGGCCGGGCACCTCATCGAAGACGTAGCCCGGGGCGAAGCAACCGGCCGTGTCGATGGACCACGAGTGAAGCAGGTCCGGTCGTTCACACGCCAACCGAAGGGTGAAGTTGGCACCCCAATCGTGGCCGACCAGGTCAACTGGTTCACCAATTACTTCGAGCTCCCCAATCAACCAGGCCACGTAGTCGTCATAGGTTGCGCCAAAGCCATCGGGAAGCGGCGCGCCAAAGCCCGGCGGGGACAGGGTCAGGGTGTCATCTCGTCCCAATTCAGTGATGAGTGGCGACCAGATTGCCGCCGTTTCGGGATTGCCATTGACCAGCACGAGCGTCATGCCTCGGAACGGTACCGGCCCTCGCCGCCGCCCGCGCTGGCTTGCCGGACACCGAGCGGGCAGGACCGCCGATAGCCGTCACTATCCCGGCAGCGAGGTCTGGTGGGATTTCGGGTCGACATCGCAGAACACACGACGCCTGTATCGAGAGCAAGCACTCCTGGTTGCTCCCGGGCGCCCGTTCAGCTAGCTCCAGATTCGTATGCGGGCCAACGGCTCACCGTCTGACAGCCGAACTCCTCGGGCGCCACGTCCGACACAGCCTCCGCCAGCTGCCAATGGTGGCCAGCCAAGTCCCGGACAGTGCAGTCGCGCTCACCGTAGTCTCGGTCGATCGGTGCCTCGACGACGACAGCGCCCGCTTCACGAGCCTTCACGAACGCGGCGTCGACATCAGCAACCCGAACGCGCACCGTGTGGGTGACCCCACCCTGCTGTGGCGGGGAGCGGTCGGTGCCCGCATCGGCGACGATCACGGCCCAGTCGCCGTCCACAGCCAGTTGGGCTCGATGTCCCTCGCCGATCCGAGTGCGCTCGACAAAGCCGAAGGCATCTACCAAGAACGCCACCGCGGCCCACACGTCTGGGTACACCAAGATGGGCACGACCGTCGCCGGCGGGACTGAGCGGTTGATCTTCATTCGGCCTTCCTCCGTTGATCGGCGACCAGCCTTCCACCGAACGCACTCGGAGTCTCATTGGTTCATGACCAGAAGGCCCTCTGATCGGTAGTCATCTCCCAACCAGGAGAGGGCATCGGGATGGTGGCCACCACCGGGTGGTCGGGGATGCCCCCGCACCATTCCCTTCGCTAGTGGCTGGCCAGGTACCCGTCCAACTTGACGAATGCGGTCTCCATCCCGGCCTGAGCTTCGGGGCTCAAGAACATGGGCGGCACGTTGGTCTGGTGGGTCACGGTCTCCGTGCGGCCGTCGCCGAGATCGTTGAAGACGATCGACGTCGTCATGCCGCCGGCGACGTCGGCCTCGGTGAAGGAGAACGTCCGGGGCGGGTCGAACTCCACGAACACGCCGCGGGTCGGATAGTCGTCTCCGGTCTCGTCGCTGACCATAACGAACTCATAGCGTCCCCCGGGACGAGGTTCGATCGTGATCCCGTCAAGCGGCGTGCTCATGCCAGTCGGCCCCCAGAAGTGGGTCAAGTGGGCGGGTGTCGTCAGGCACTCGAAGACAAGTTCGGGTCGGGCGTTGAAGATCCGGGTGATGGTCAGTTCACCTAGTTCGGTCGGTGCGTCACTCATCGTTCTTTCTCCGTCTCCTGGGCATGCGTCATACCCGTTAGGTGCTGTTCGAGCTGGTCGAATCGCTCCGTCCAGATCTGTCGGTGCGTCACGATCCAGTCAGTGGCTTCATCCAACGGCTGCGGTTCCAGATGACACGGCCGGAACTGCGCATCCCGACCCTGCGAAATCAACCCGGCGGCCTCAAGGACCTTCAGGTGTTTGGAGACCGCCTGCAGACTGATGTCGAATGGCTCGGCCAACTCGTTTACCGTCGCCTCTCCTTTGGCTAGACGAACCAGGATGGCTCGACGAGTCGGATCGGCGAGGGCGGCGAACGTGAGACTGAGCGGATCATTTTTCATTTGTATTCAACTAGTTTGCTAATCAACTCACCAGTTGATTATGGAGGAGGTGAGGCGGCATGTCAACCGCGAATGATTGGTCGAAACCGATGGGATTCTCCGTGCAGAGTCGATCGAAGAGGGTGCCCGACTCGTGCCGGCAGTGGGCACCCGATCACTACCTCGCTCCCAGCGTTCGAGGGCATAGTGCACCGCATCCTGGCGTTTGTCTTCACATAACCCGGAACTACAGAGTCCTCATGATCTCGGGAAGCCTGCGTGGCGGCTCGACGAACACGGCCCTCCTGCGGACCGCCATGACCGTCGGCTCACCGTTGATGGTGCTGTCGCTCTATGAGGGCATGTCAGAACTGCCGCATGTCAATCCCGATGATGACGTACCACCGAGGTCCCCGGCGGTCGAGGGACTACGAGCTGCAATCCGTGCCGCAGATGCCGTCGTCTTCTCGACTCCCGAGTATGCGGGTGACTTGCCGGGTTCGTTCAAGAACCTCCTCGAATGGGCGGTCGGAGACGACCAGACCGCCTCCTTGTACGAGAAGCCGGTGGCCTGGATCAATTGCTCCCCGCGAGGCGCCACCGACGCACATGCCTCGCTACTCAGAGTGCTCGGCTACCTCGGAGCGACCATCGTGTCCGAGGCGTGCGTTCGCACACCTCTTGAACGGATCTCGATCGGATCGGACGGATTGGTCGACTCGGATGAGGTCCGCCGTTCACTGGCCGATGCCCTCACACACCTCGGCGCTGCGATCTGAACCGACCGTGTCCCACCCAACCGGCGATCGGGGCCGGGGCTCGAGATGTCGTCAGCCGAGAGGGATGCCACGTCCTCGGAGGACATCGGAAAGCTTCGCTTGGAGCCAAGCGCCGCCCCGCTGCTCAATAATCCAGTGAGCCTCTTGTCCGTCGACGGTCCGGACCATGAGGTCGGTGGTGATCTTGGCATTTGCATGGTGGATCCCGACACCGCCCAGGCCATACGGCCCGCCGCCGCCGGCGGCGAGCAGCGGGCCACCGCCACGAGGTTCTTCGCTGCCTCGTTGGGCGATCGTGACGGACGCCACGTCGGTGAGTGGAATCGAATGCGAAAGATGCAACTCACCGTGTCCGAGCCGATCACCTTCGATTCGGAAGCTGTGTCCATGCTTGCCAAGGACGGTATTGCCGCCGACGTACTTGCAGTCGACAGGGAATCCGATATGAACACTCGCGGTGGCGTGGTTGCCCCCCATGCTGTTGTCCAATGGAACCCTCCCAGGAGATGGCCTGCTTTGTGCCTTGAACCATCACGATCTGTCGCTCGGCTCAGCCCACTCGCGGTTGGCTCATCGGTGACAACTTACTTGTCTGCTGCCCTCGCCGATGGGGCCGATAGGTCCATCCCCGATGTGCGGGTACACGGGTAATCCACACGCACGCATGTGTTGGTCGGGGGCACCCGATCATCGCCCCGCTCCCGGCACCAGGACTAGTGCACCCGACAAGCGATGCGCTCGGCCCACCCCTACCGGCGCCCTCGGAACCCGGTGGTCCGAGTACGAGAGTCTACGGAAGCAGGAGGAGGACGGCGAGCCCCAGCCGCAGGCGCGCCCGTAGGAGCCAGGTGGGACCCGTTCGTCATCACGACGTCCCCGCCGAACACCCGCGAGTAGATCGACAACGCTGCGGACGAGGGGTATCGGGCCTGCCCCACTCATGCCGGCGGTGGGCGCCCGCTAGCTCGGCGACGGCACAGACTCGTCTCACCCCGATCAGCCAGTCACACCTGTTCGGGCAGACGCCAGGAGATCCGGTGGTGGGGCGAGGGGCCGAGCCGACGCAGTGCGTCCAGGTGGTCGACCGTGCCGTAGCCCTTGTTGGCATCCCACCCGTACGCAGGGAACTCGTCCGCCAGCCGCACCATCAGCGCATCCCGAGCCACCTTGGCCAGAATGCTGGCGGCCGCCACCGACGTACAGGTCTGGTCGGCCCGCACCCGGGTCACCACCTGCGGCACCGTGCCGGCCCCCGGTGTCATGGCCGGCGTGAGCCAGTCGTGGTTACCGTCGATCACGAGGAGGTCCGGCGGTCCGTCGAGCACGCCCAGTGCCCGGACTCCGGCGAGTCCGAGCGCGCCGTTGACCCCCAGTTCGTCGACCTCGGCCGGGTCGGCCGACCCGAGGGCCCACCCTGCGGCCCAGGAGCGGATGAGCGGGGCCAGCGCCTCGCGCGCGGCCGGTGCCAGCAGCTTGGAGTCACGGATGCCCGTCGGTGGGCGGCCGGTCGAGGAGTCCACGACCACAAGGCCCACGTAGACGGGTCCGGCCGGTGACCCCCGGCCGACCTCGTCCATCGCACCGAGCCGTCGGGCACCGGAGCGGAGCAGTTCCCGTTCGAGACGCAGCGTCGGCCGGACCATGGCCGCAACCTACCGCCCGGCGCCCGTGGCGGACCGCGTCACCCGAGCCGGCTCCGGACCACCTTGCCCAGTGCATTGCGGGGCAGCGAGTCGACCACCCGGACGAGGCGGGGCTGCTTGAACGCCGCCAGGACGCCTACGCAGTGCGCCCGCAGCTCGTCGAGCGTCGGTGGTGTGCCGTCGGGAACGACCCAAGCGGTCACCTCCTCGCCCCACTCCTCCGACGGGGTGCCGGTGACAGCCACCTCGGCCACGCCGCGGCACCCGACCAGGACGTCCTCGACCTCGGTCGGGTACACGTTGAACCCGCCCGAGATGATCAGCTCCTTCGACCGGCCGCGCAGCACCAGGTACCCGTCCTCGTCCGTGCCCAGGTCCCCGGTGACGAACCACGGGCCGCCTCCGTCGCCACCGGCGCGGAAGGCTTCGGCGTTGGCGGCGTCACGCTCGAAGTAGCCGTCGAAGACGTTGGGACCCCGCACGAGCACCTCGCCCTCCGGCGTGAGCGTCACCTCGACACCGGGCAGCGGGAACCCGACGGTGCCGGCCCGGCGGTCGCCGTCATACGGATTTGACGTGTTCATGAGGGTCTCGGTCATCCCGTAGCGCTCGAGGACGGGGCTACCGACGGCGGCCGACACGGCGGCGTGCAGTTCGGCCGGCAGCGGCGCCGAGCCCGACACGCACAGGCGCAGGCGTGCGAGGTCCGTGGCCCGACCACCGGCCACCAACCGGTGGAACATCGTGGGCACGCCGAAGAACAGGGTGGCGGCCTCGGCCCGCACGGTGTCGGCCACCGCGTCGGGGTCGAAGCCGGGCAGCAGCACGGCCGAAGCGCCCGCCGTCATGGTCCCGTAGGCCCCGACCACCAGTCCGTGGGCGTGGAACAGGGGCAGGCTGTGCACCAGCAGATCGTCGGGGGACATCCGCCAGGCCCGCGTCACGGACTCGACCCCGGCCAGGAGGTTCCGGTGGCGGAGCACCGCCCCCTTGGGCGCCCCGGTGGTTCCCGAGGTGAAGCAGATCATCGCCGGGTCGTCCGGACCCGCCACGTCGAGCACGCCCGGGTCGCCATCCGCCAGATCGAGGTCCGGGCCGCACACGACGATGCCGTCGGGCGTGGCGTCCCGGACCCACCGCGCCTGGTCGGGCCGACCGACCACGGCGGCCGACGCCCGGACGTCGGTCACGATGTGGGCGAGCTCGCGCTCCGAGTACGCAGGATTGGCCGGAACCACCACCAGGCCGGCCCGCAGCGCGCCCACGTGCGTGGCCAGGGCGGCGACGGACGACCCCGTCGACCACACGATCCGCTGACCCGGCTCCAGGCCGGCGGCGCGTAGCCGCCCGGCGGCACGACGGGTGGCTGCGTCGAACTCGTCGGCCGTCCACCAATGCCCTCCCTCCTGCCACAGCCTGGCTCCCGGGTCATCGCTCCAGCGGGCGGACCAGCGGTGCAGCAGGGTGCCGGCGACCCCCAGGCCGGGCGCGCCCGGTCGGCCATCGCCGACGAGCGGGTCGTCCGCTTCCAGGTGGTCACGCCAGGGGCGCACGTTCGGCTCCTCGTCACGGGTGGCTCTGGGAGAGGCAGCCGTCCCCGATGGCTGGCCGCGTCCTAGTCTTAGTCCACCGGCATCGACGACTGCGGAGGAGACGTCATGGGACTCATGGACAAGGTCAAGGCCCAGGCCGAGATCGGGCTGGCCAAGGCGAACGAGGCGAGCAAGGCGGGCCAGGAGAAGCTGGACCAGGTCACCGCCAAGCACAAGGCCGACGGCATGCTCCACGACCTCGGTGCCGCCGTCTACGCGGAGCGGGTCGGACGGGGCACCGATGCCACGGCGGCCGACGCCGAGCGCCTCGTCGCCGAGCTGCAGGCCTACGAGGGCGAGTACGGGAACCTCGAGCCATGACGACCGGGGCCGACGATCCGACGACGGGTGCCCGCCGACGGGTGGCCATCGTGCCCCACACCCACTGGGACCGGGAGTGGTACGACCCGTTCCAGACCTTCCGGCTGAAACTCGTCCGGCTGATCGACGACCTGCTGGACCTGATGGAACGGGACAGTTCGTACAGTCACTTCCTGTTGGACGGGCAGCTGGCCGTGGTCGACGACTACCTGGAGATCCGCCCCCACCACGAGGAGCGCCTCCGGGCCCTGGCGGCCGCCGGCCGGATCACCGTCGGGCCCTGGTACATCCTCATGGACGAGTTCCTCGTGTCCGGCGAGACGATCGTGCGGAACCTCCAGAAGGGCATCCTGCGCGGCAGCGCCTTCGGCGCGGTCATGGAGGTCGGCTACCTGCCCGACATGTTCGGTCACGTGGCCCAGATGCCCCAGCTCCTGGCCCAGGCCGGACTCGGACACGCCGTGGTGTGGCGCGGCGTGCCGTCCATGGTGGACACCTCCGCCTTCGTCTGGAACGCACCGGACGGCTCGAGCGTCCGGGCCGAGTACCTCGTCGCCGGCTACAGCAACGGAGCCGGTCTGCCGGAGGACGCCAAGCAGCTCGTGCGGCGGCTCGCCGCCTGGGAGCAGGAGTTCGCCTCGTTCCTGCCCGACGGGGCCCCGATGCTGGTCATGAACGGCTCCGATCACCTGCGCCCCCAGCCGTGGCTCGGCCGGGTCGTGGCCGAGGCCAACCAGCTCCAGGACGACTTCGGCCTGGCGATCACGTCGCTGGCGGAGTACCTGGCTCAGTCCGGCACGGACGGTCTCGTCGAATGGACCGGCGAGCTGCGGTCCGGATTCCGCTCCAACGTGCTCATGGGAGTGGGTTCCAACCGCGTCGATGTCAAGCAGGCGGCCTCGCGAGCCGAGCGGTCGATCGAGCAGCTGGCCGAGCCCCTGTCCGCACTCTTCGTCCCGGCCGAGCAGTGGCCCGACGCCTTCCTGGACCTCGCCTGGACGCTCCTCATCCGCAACTCGGCCCACGACTCGATCTGCGCGTGCTCGGCCGACGAGGTGGTCGACGCGGTGGTCCACCGCTATGCGGAGGCGCGCCAGATCGGCGAGGGACTTACCGAGCAGGCCCTCGAGTCGATCGGCCGGTCGATGACGACGGCCGGGCCGGTCGTCGTCAACCCGACCGCCCGGGAGCGGTCCGGCCTCGTCGAGGTGATCGTGCCGGCCGTCGGCGACCCGGGACCCGACGTGCAGGTGCTGTCCGAGCGGGCAGGCCTACCCGGATCGGTCACCCTCGACGGGGAGACGGTCCGCACGATGCTCGGCCTGATGCAGGGTTCCAGGCTCGATGACCAGGCCTACGTGACCGATGTGAGCCTGAGCGAGGACGACACCGGTCTGGACGTCACCGTGGTGATCGGTCCCGAGCCCCGCGAGGGGGTGCCCCTCGAAGAGGTGAAGGTCGAGCTGTTCGGCCGCCTCAACGCGCGCCCCGACGCCGAGGTGCGACTGTTCATCGACCAGCCGGCGGTGCGGCGGTTGGTCGCCCGCCAGGCAGCGGTGGCCGGATTCGGGTGGTCCCGTTTCGCGCCCGCGCCCCTGGACAGTCCGGTGCGCCTGTCCATCGGGTCCGACGGCGGCGTGACCCTGGCCAACGGGCTCGTCGAGGTGGTCGTCGACCCGGTCGATGGCACCTTCGCCCTCGACGGGATGCCCGGTTACGGACGCCTGGTCGACGGCGGCGACCACGGGGACACGTACAACTACTCACCTCCCACCAACGACACCGTGGTCGATGCGCCCACGTCGGTCGTGGTGACCCCGGGCGAGGAGGGTCCCGTCCGCGCCACGGTCGACATCGTCACGACCTACACCTGGCCGGAGTTCGTGGACGGGTCGACCCACGCCCGGGCCGGGGCGCGCGAGGTGACGGTCACCACCACGCTCGAGCTCCGGGCCGACGAACAATTGCTGCGTGTCCGCACCCGGTTCACCAATCCGTCGCGCGATCACCGCCTACGCGTCCACCTACCGCTGCCCGAGCCGGCAGCCACGTCCGAGGCCGAATGCGCCTTCACGGTCGTCGAGCGGGGGCTCACGGCCGAGGGGCGGTCCGAGGAGTTCGGCCTGCCCACGTTCCCCTCGCGCCGCTTCGTACGCGCCGGTGGCCTCACCGTGGTCCACGAGGGACTCCTCGAATACGAGCTCGTCGACATCGACGACGGGGGCGGCGCCGGACCCCGGGCGGGGACGCTTGCGCTGACACTGCTGCGGGCGACCGGCATGTTGTCGCGCCTCGGCATGGCGCTCCGCCCGTTGCCCGCCGGACCCATGGATGCCCTCGACGGGCCCCAGATGCTCGGTCCGGTCGACGTGACCTACGCCCTGGCGGTGGGCGACCGCGACGCGTGGGACCTGGCCGACGATCTGCTCGTCCCCTTGCAGGTGACCGGCTCGTTCGGGGGCGGCCAGCGGGGCGACCGGGGCACGGAACTGACCGTCGAGGGGGCCAGGGTCTCGTCGGTGCGACGCCAGGCAGGCCTCCTCGAGGTGCGCGTCTTCAACCCGACCGACGACGAGGTGACGGTGACGCTGCCCGAGTGTTCGGGCTGGCTGGTCGACCTGCGCGGTCGCCCCGTCGCCTCCTTCGAGGGATCGTTCCCGCTACGTCCCCACGGGATCGCCACCGCCCGGCTGGACGACCGCTGAACCACCACCCTGGCGGCCGACGGCGGACTCCCCCCGTTCGCGCAGCTCGTCCAGCTCACGCAGCACCTCGCCCAGACGCTCCCACCGCATGGTGCGCCGGTTGTCGGCTCCGGGCTCGGAGCCGGCCCGGATCAGCTTCCACATCTGGACACGGCCGAGGTCCTTGAGGCTCCTCGTGCGCAGCGGGCGGGTGTCGATGTCCGGGGCGCCCTCGGACTCGAGGGCCTCCTTGAACTCGTCGGAGATGAGCACGGTGCCCGGGCGGGCCACGTTGACCAGACGGCTGGCCAGGTTGACCACCGGTCCGTAGAAGTCGCCGTCCTTGACCAGGACCGGGCCGACGGCCAGCGCCACCCGGACGTCGGACAACAGGTCGTCGCTGGCATAGGCCTCGGCCAGGCTGAGTCCGATCTGGGCGGCGCCCGTGGCCGACTGGACGACGAACATCACCTCGTCGCCGATCATCTTGACCACCCGGCCGCCCAGCGCGACCACCGTGTCGTGCGCGAGCTCCTCGAACCGGGCGACCACCGCGGCCAACTCCTCGTCACCGAGGTGCTGGCTGAGGACGGTGAACCCGACCATGTCGGCGAACCCGACGGCCATGACCGGTCGCAGTCCCTCCTCCACGCCGCGGGTCCGGTGGAGCATGGCCCGACGGGTGGCGGCCTGCAGGTGGCGGCGCCAGACGTACTCGAGCAGGCGGGTCATGGCCGGGATCGACGCCTCGGCCTGCCGGGCGAACTCGTCGGCATCGAGCACACTGTCGCCGGAGCCCTGGAGGATCGGCGTGGTACCCGGTGCCGTCTCGGCCTCGGCGATACGGGCCATCGACGAGCCGATCACCCGGGCCATCTGGACGGCGGAGTCCAGGTCGACGATGCCGAGGGCGACCAGCGACTGGAAGAGCTGGACGGCCTCGATGTCCATGTCGGTGAAGGCCGGTTCGTCCTCGTCCACGTCGAGGAAACCGAGCGCACGCCAGAACCGCTTGGCCACATCGACGGGGATGTCGGTGCGATCCGCCACCTCGGACTGGGTGAGCCGGTGCCCCGACGGCACCAGGAGGTGGTCCACGACGAGGAGGTCCAGCACGTCGTCCTCCACCGCCAGGTCGATCTCCTCGTCGGTGCAGCCCAGGTCCAGGAGCAGGTAGCGGACCCGGGCGAGCGCCTCGACGCGGTCGATGTCCGGGTCCTCGTGCTCCACGGGGGTCGACGGTTCGGTGGGCACGGTCACACCCTAGGCCGCAGCGCCCCCCGTGGCGTGTGATCGGCTGGTGCCTACACTGGCCGTGTGGCCCACCCCGGAGAGCACCTGCCGAGCCCCGACCTCGGCCTGGGCATCCGCGCCGTCCTGGTGCCCATCAAGGCCTTCCACGAGGCCAAGGGTCGACTCGACCACGCGCTGACCGCACCCGAGCGCGCCGAGCTCTCCCGGTCGATGGCATCCCGGGTACTCGGAGCCGCCGCCCCGCTGCCCGTCGCCGTGGTGTGTGACGACAACGATGTCGCCGACTGGGCCAGGGCCCGTGGCGCGCTCGTCGTGTGGGAGCCCGGACGCGGTCTCAATGGCGCCGTCGAGGCGGGCGTGGACCACCTGCGGGCCGGTGGCGTCGTGCAGGTGACCGTCTCCCATGCGGACCTGCCGATGGCGAGCGGGTTGGCGACCGTCGGCCTCGCTGACGGCATCACGCTCGTACCTGACCGGTACGGGAACGGTACGAACGTGATCGCCCTCCCGAGTGACGCCGGCTTCCGGTTCTCCTACGGACCGGGCTCCTTCGCCCGGCACCGCGCCGAGGCCGAGCGGCTCGGGCTGCCCGTGCACGTCCTCGACCTTCCCGACCTGGCCTGGGACGTCGATGAGCCGGCCGACATGGTCCCCGTCCCCGTGGCCGTCCCGGGCACGTCGACGTCGTGACGGACGGTGTGGCGGGCCACGCGCCACCGGCCCGGCACACGTCGGGTCTGCCCACCGGCGACCTGCTCGACATGGTGACGGTCACGGTGGACCTGCCGACACCGGCGGTCGCACTGGCCGTCGGCGCCCATCCCGACGACATCGAGTTCGGCGCCGGGGCCACCCTGGCCCGCTGGGCGGCGGAGGGCTGTCTCGTCCATCACCTGGTCCTCACCGACGGTTCCAAGGGCAGCTGGGACCCCGGTGCCGACCTCGCGGCACTGGTGGCCGCCCGCAGCGACGAATGCCGCGACGCCGCGGTGCGCCTCGCCCGGGGTGACCCCGCGGCTGCCGGGCGGGTGCAGTTCCTCGGTGAGGTGGACGGCGAGTTGGCCAACGGCACCGGCCAACGACGCGAGGTGGCCCGGGCAATCCGCACGGTCCGTCCCGACGTGCTGCTCGGCCACGACCCCTGGCGCCGCTACCGCCTCCACCCCGACCATCGGGCGGCCGGGTTCCTCACCCTCGATGCACTGGTGGCGGCGCGCGACCCGCACTTCCTTCCGGAACTGGCGCTCCCACCCCACCGGCCGGCCGCACTGCTGCTGTGGGAAGCCGACCTCGTCAACCACGTCGAGCCCTGTCCCGCCGACGCGGCAGCGGCAAAGGTCGCCGCGCTGCTGTGCCATCACAGCCAGCACGAGAGCACGATGGGCGTGTCGGACAGGTCCTCGGGGTCCGAGTCGGGACCCGAGGTCTTCGCAGCACGCATCGCGTGGCAGCTCGCACAGCACGGTGCGGTGGCCGACCTCGACGCAGGCGAGGCATTTCACCTGCTCGACCAACTCTGACGGGGCCCCACCTGGCCGAACGAACCGTCGGGTCAGGCCCGGACGCGACGACGGAGGCCCGCAGGCCCCCGTCGAACGCCGGTCGACGACATCGTCG
>Ga0302157_10000385_pt1 | contig 58877 bp, 44 predicted proteins | sample I_Bog_N3_3_FD_193502 | JGI IMG/M metagenome (GOLD analysis project Ga0302157, IMG submission 193502) | Peat permafrost microbial communities from Stordalen Mire near Abisko, Sweden - I_Bog_N3_3 | ecosystem: Environmental > Terrestrial > Soil > Wetlands > Peat | place: Sweden: Abisko, Stordalen... | reverse complement strand
GGCCCCGCGAGTCCGGGCCTCGCCTACCGTGTCAGCTATGCGGGCGACAACAGCAGCAGCTACTGGTACGGCCAGTACACGCATCAGCAGTCCCTCTTCGTCTCGCTGCTCGACGAGGTGTCGACGAAATATTCGGTGGAGTTCAACAGCGAGATCGTCGACGCGAAGTACACCGAGAACGACGGGGTCAACCGGGTGAACCAGGCGTTCATCGACCACGGCAGCTATCTCACCGGCGCGCCCGATGCCATCACCAACTATCTGACCCCGGTGACGCTGGGCAATCCGGTCCAGCTCGACCGCCGCACCAACATCGACGAGACCCCCGGCGACGGTGCGCGCGCGTTCAAGTACAACCTGCAGTTGATCCAGAACTACGAGATCAGCGACCAGGCATCCATCTCCAACAACACGTTCTTCAATTACCTGAACCGTTACAACGAGGTTCAGTTCTACTACGAAGACTCGACCGCCAACAGCTACACGTTCGAGAACAAGACCGACTACAAGTACAACTTCGGCGCGTCCATCACCGACCCCGCCAAGCCGGGCGAAGAAACGCGTGCCCAGTCCATCGATGCCGGCTTCACGTTCCGCTTCGCCCACGTCAACACCATCCAGAACTTCTTCGACGAGGTGGTCAGCGTCTACGATCTGTCGGCCAGCCCGACCACGTGGGTCTTGCCGCCGGGCCAGCTGAGCGGCGTCAACTACACGGGGCCCTTCAACAAGGTGCTGAACGGCTTTCCGGCGCGGGACGCCTATTCGCCGAACGATTCGGTCGATTCGGACCTGGCGGACGTGGCGCTCTTCCTCGAGCACCGCATCGTGGTGTCGCCGCAGCTGAACCTCATGTATGGCGCACGCGCGGACTTCGTCAGGCTCAACGAGAAGGATCCGTTCGACACCGCGGGTGCGGACGGCCTGCTGGCGGTACCGCAATTCCACGCATCGCATTGGTACGCGCTGGGCAATGGAAACGCCAGTGCCGTCTACAAGCCGGTGCCCTGGACGTCGATGTACCTCACCTACGACTATGCCCAGTACGTCGATCCGAACGCGCAGGATGGCGGAGTCGCCACCTTCGGGGTGGAAGACTCGACGCAACTGCGTCAGGTTTCGCGCCTGGCCGAGATGGGCGCGAAGTTCGATCTTCTGAACAAGAGCCTGTTCCTGTCGACGGCGGTGTTCCGGCAGGGACGCACGGAACCGACCGGCCCCGGCGGCACGGCCAAGACGAATGCGCAGATCAGCGGCTTCGAGGCCGAACTGAACTACCAGCCCAGCGCGCGCTTCTTCATGACCGCGAGCTATTCCTTCCTGCGCACCATCCTCGACACGCCGAAAGGCTTCTACGACTATCCCGCACAGGTGGGAGCCAACGTCGACGGCGCCGGCAACGAGATCACCTGGGTGGGCGGCCAGAAGTTCAAGGATCCGGGCGTGCCGCAGAACCTGTTCAACATCCTCGCCAACTACAAGTTCGACGACGGATTGGGCGTGCAGGCCAACCTCCAGGTGACCAGCCCCATCGAAACAACGACCTCGGGCTGGATCGACCTGGGCAACTCGTCAGATGTGCCGGCCTCCATCGTCGCCAACGGCGGCTACTACAAGTCGCCGACGATCCCGCACCAGTACACCCTGAACACCGCGGCGTTCTACGATTTCCACAAGTTCGAGGTCAAGGCGTCGGTCTACAACGTCACCAACCGGCGCAACCTGACGAACGATTCGCCCTACTACGGCAACGACTTCATCACGGTGAATCCGCCGCGCAGCCTCGAAATCAGCCTGAAGGCCAAGTTCTGACGGCCTCGAGTCGAGAGCCTGGCGGCTGGTGGCATGCCGCACCGGTCACGTTCGGTTGGAGACGATGCCGCCCGTGCCCGGACCCGAAACCCGCGTCCGGAGACGGCGCATCGACCTGTGCCGCTGTCTGTCAGTCCGCGGCTGCGTCTGTCCCAAGGGAGTTCTGTCGTGCATCGTCTCTGCAAGCCTTGTTTCGCGAGCGCCTGGCTCGCCGTGAGCCTGTGCTGCGCGAAAGAAGCCTGGGCGCAGCCAACCACGGCCGCGACGCCGCTGGAGGTGCGGGTGGTCGTGGTCACCACGTTCGAGGTCGGCGCGGACTCTGGTGACGGCGCGGGCGAACTGCAGAACTGGGTCGAGCGCTATCCGCTTGCCGAGACAATCGCTTTCCCGCAAGGCTTCCATCCGCTTCGCTACGACCCCAAGGACCATGTCCTGGCGATCGTCACCGGCGTCGGAAAGGCTCACGCTGCGGCCTCGATCATGGCGCTGGGCATGGACCCGCGCTTCGACTTGACTCGCTCCTATTGGATCCTTGCCGGCATCGGCGGCATCGACCCGGCCATCGGCTCGATCGGCTCCGCCGCCTGGGCCAATCACGTGGTTGACGGCGACCTCGCCTACGAGATCGACGCACGCGACATGCCACGCGGCTGGTCGACCGGCATCGTTGCCTACGACCGGGCGCTTCCGTTTGAACCGCCCACACCGCCGGCCGTCTCGAGCAACGGGGTCCAGGTCTTCACGCTGAACGCCGCGCTGACACGCTGGGCCTACGAACTGACCGCGGGCCTTCACCTGCCCGACGACGCCAAGCTGCGCGCTGCCAGAGCCGGCTATGCCGATGCGCCGGCCGCACGGCGTGCCCCCTTCGTCCTCATCGGAGACACGCTGACGGCCGACCGCTTCTGGATTGGCGCGTCCATGACCCGCTGGGCCGAGCAATGGGTGTCCTATTGGACCCAGGGCACCGGTCGCCTGGCCACTTCGGCGGAAGAGGACGTCAGCTACCTGCAGGCCCTTGCCATGTTGGCCCAAGCCGGCAAGGTCGACACGGCGCGGGCGCTCGATCTGCGCACTGCCAGCGACTTCAGCAGGCCGCCTCGAGGCGGCAGCGCTGCCGCCCTGCTCAAGAGCGAGGCCAGGGGCGAGTACGCTGGCTACGACGAGGCCATCGAGGCCGCCTATCTGGTCGGCAGTCCGGTGGTGCGGGAATTGGCAGAGCACTGGGACCGATATTCCGGCACGGCACCCGCGCCGGCGGTCCCGGCGAGTCGCTGACGGTCGCCTGGCTTCAGCAAGGTGATCTGGCCGGGCTCACCTCGAAAACAAACCGGAGATGCGCTGGCCCATGCGCTGGAAGAACCCAGCGCGCTCTACCGCGGCAAGCGCGACGATGGGTGCTTCACCCAGCTGCTTCCCGCCGGCAGTAGCCACAATTTTGCCGATCACAGCGCCCTTGGCAATCGGCGCCGTCAATCCGGGGCTCAACGAGACTGAGGACTGAACCGTGGCGCCTTGGCCCTTCGGCACCACGATCGTCCACGCCTGCGTGACGCCAGCAGCGACACTTGGCGTCACTCCGTACAGCACCTTTGCGGTCGCCAGCACCGCGCCGGCTTGGGCGGGAGTCGCCTCCTCGAAGTTGCTGTATCCCCAGTTGAACAGGACCCGCGTCTGGTCGGCCCGCGCCTGGGCGCTGTTCGCGTCCATGATGACGGAGATCAAGCGCATGCCGTTTCGCTTGGCGGATGCCGTCAGGCAGTAACCCGCTTCTTCCGTGTGCCCTGTCTTGAGCCCGTCGACGGTCGGGTCGGTGTACAGCAGCGCGTTGCGATTGCCCTGCTTGATGCCGTTGTAGGTGAACTCGTGTTCCGAGTAGATCGGATAGTACTCGGCGCTGTTCCGAATGATTGCCTGGGCGAGAACGGCGAGGTCGCGTGCCGAGGCCTTGTGATTCGGGTCGGGCAGCCCTGCTGAATTCTCGAAGTGCGAATGAGTCATTCCCAGCCGCGCCGCTTCGGCGTTCATCATCGCTGCGAATGCGGACTCCGAGCCGCCGACGTGTTCAGCCAAAGCCTTGGAGGCGTCGTTGCCGCTGTCGATGATCACCCCGCGCAGCATGTCCATCAGGGGCACCTGGGCGTTGAGGGGGACGAACATGCAGCTGTCGCCGCCCTTGCCTCCGCGGCACCAGGCGCTCAGGGACATGGTCACAGGCTCCGTTGGCTTCAACTTCCCGCTCTTGAGGCCCTGTTCCACGAGGTAGCTGGTCATCATCTTGGTCAGCGATGCCGGCGGAAGAGGTTCGTCCGCGTTCGAAGAAGCGAGGATCTGTCCGGTGTTGAAGTCCAGGAGTACCCACGCCTTGTTGGCGAGCACCGGCACAGACAGTCCGTTCGCGTCCGTCGTCGTCGTCGAGGGCTCGGTGGACGGCGCCGTCTTGCGGGCGCCAGCGTGGGGCTTGGGGTGCGCTGCGCCTGAGGCGGTTCCAGTCAAGGCGACAAGAGACGCAACGGCAATGAAGGAAGGAAGCAAGCGTGCAGTGGAAAGACGGATGGTCATCAGGAGGTGCTTCGTGGAGAAGCCGGTAGCTAGCCCGCGGTAAGTCCGGAGCTTGGGAATTGGGAGCGGAGACATGGGCATGCTCGACAGGGAACTTGCGCGAGAGGCGCTGCCCATTGTGACGGATTCGCATGCCCTGTCGATGCGGTCGAAGGCCGCCTGATACCTGTCCAGCTCGGCGGTGAGCAGCCGCCCCGGCGAGCACGCACACCTGGATGCGACTCGACATATTCTTTCCCCCGGTCGGTTTTAATCGGCGGCCGTATCGATTCGATCAAAAGCGCCACGCGGAGGTGGATGTCCCTGTTCGAATCTGGCCACGCCCGCACGCCAGTCGTGAACTTGGGGCGCTCACGCCTGCCGATGGCTCATCCGCGGTGGACCTTCCTCCGCCGAGCAGTTCTCCACGCCCCCCCCACACGGCAGGCAACTGCGCGGGCAGGAGGCGGTGACATGCGTGAGCAATCAGTGGCCGAACCAACACAGCGCGACCCGAAGGAATGGCCCGAGTTCAACGCGTCTGCGGTGGGGTTGCGCTGGAACTCGTTTGAACTCGGGGCAGCCTCACAGGTAGCCGTGTTGACGGCGCGAATCAATGATTGCTGAGTGCCTCGGCGAGGTTGCCCACATTGAGCACCCCCAGGCCCGCGGCAGGGTTGTACCCCTTTGACCCGAGATAGAAGTCGTTGGAGCCTTGCGTGATTGCGCGCAGCGGCGCCTTGGGTGCCGCATAGCCGCCGTTCCTGGCCAGCTGGTACAGGGGAATGTTGAGCAGGCCAAGCCGGTCGTGCAGGTATTCACCCAGGAGCGCTGTCGTCCCATTGAGCTGCGGCGCGACGAAGCTGGTGCCGCCATAGAAGCTCAGTATCCCGAAGCCGCTCACGTCCGATGTGTAATAGATCACATAGCCCGTGTCAGGATCCGCGTTGGCCGAGATATCGGGGACGTTGCGTCCGGCAAAGTGGCCCGGGAGGTTGTAGATGGTCGTTGGAGGAATGGTGAGATCGTCGACGAAGGACTGGTCGATCTGGCTCTTCTGCACTCCGGCAACGCCGATCTGATAGAACGGCGTGCGGTACTCGATGCTGACGCCGCCGCCGCTCCCGACCGGGAAGATGCCGCAGGTGATGGGGTCGAGGTTCAGCTCCTTGCAAAGTCCGACCAGGTAGTCCCAGGACCAGACGCGCTCCTGCGGAATCGTGACGACGAAGTTCGGCTGGCCGGTCACCGTATAGGTCTGCGTTCCGGCGAGCGTCGTCCCCCCGGCGGCGGTGATGTACGGATCGCTGGCCGGGTTGTCAACACTCAGCGCCAGGCTGTAGTCGGGCGGCGTGAGCGGGTTGCCGTCGTTGTCGGTGCCGTCATTGGCGTCATAGGCGCCGGTATCGCCGGAAGAGGCGAACAGACTCTGGCCCTGCAGGGCTGCTTGCAGGAAGAGTTCGTCGACGGCCTGCAGTTCGCCCACCGTTTTGCCGGTGTAGGGATCATTCACTGGCGAGTTCTCCAGGTTGTTGAACCATTCCCAGCTTCCCCAACTCACCGAGAGGGTCTGGGCCTCGTTGGAGTCGATCGCGGCGGCGAATGCGTCGATGAAGGCCTGGTTCGTGTTCGGGGCCTGGTACACGACAATGCGCGCGCCCGGGGCGATGCCGCCCGACTGCTCGACGTCGAGACTGGTCTCGGTCGAGCCCGATGCGTCGCTGGGCGCACCCGGTCCGCCGTCGACGTTGATGATCTTCAGGCGGTTCGGATCGACGGTCAGGCCGACGGCCGTCCAATAGGCGAAGGCATCGGACGGCGTCAACGCGGCGAAGGTGACGATGCCCAGCGTGCGTCCGTGCCCCGTCACGCCCTTCGAATACAGCGGCGTGACGTTGTAGTGCTGGGCGTAGTCGCTCACCGTGAGCTGGCCCGGCGCGTTGCCGGTCGAGGTTCCCGCTGGAACTCCCTGGACGGAGGGGTGCGAGGCGCCCTTGTTGGCGAGCGCGTGCAGATGTGGCCGCAGGTGCGGCATCGTATCCAGGCCCAGGACAGCGTGAACCAACGGAGCGGCAGCGGCGGGCAGCGTGACGGGCGCGAGTGGCGCGTGGTAGCTGTAGCCGGCGTGGTGGTCGTACGCCGGCACCGAGAACGTATGCAGGCTGGTCTGAAAGGCGTGCTCGAGAGCCGTCGGCGAGCCGGTGACGCGCAGGGTGGTCGACGTGGCGGAACTGACGCTCAATCCGAGCGCTCGCAGGCTTGCGGAGACCATTTCCACGTTGTCGGTACTCGGCCCGAAGCTGTCGCGAAACTGTTGCGGCGTGAGGAACTCGTGGAACGACGCGGTTCCTGGCGTGGTCAGCGCCTTGAGCTCCTCGCGGGCACCTTCCGGATCGCGCAGCTTCAGCACCACGGTCACGGTGATGGGGGCTGCCCCCTCGACAGTGGCCGTGCTGCCCAGGTCCGACGCCTTCGGCACGGACGCCGTAGGGTAGGGAACACCGGCTAGGACCTGGCTTGCAGGCAGCAGCATCAACGCTGCTGCGGCAGCAGCCAGCGAAGTTCTCATTCTCGTCATCAGCTTCTCCTGTTGGTTGTGTCGGACGCTGCGGTTTACGGCGTCGCCTCGAGCGTCTCCACAGATCGCGGAAAACTTGCGAGATGCTACTTGGCCGCCTCCAGTGTGACGGGACACGGCTCGCCCACATATGAGGTCTTGCACTGGTTCAGCGTAAGCGGTACGCCGTGGAACGGCACGGGCGGCTCATGGGCCCAGTGCTCCGCACTGCGCTCGAGGTCGGCGGAAGCCGGGCCCCGTCGAAGTGCATTCCGGCAGCTTCGTCGTCGGGCGCTTGTGCGCGCGAAGGCGTCGACGATGCGCACGCCAGTGCCAGAACAGCTGCCAGGCTCGACAAGCGCGGCGAGGACAACGGATTCGACATGTTCACTCCGGCACACCGGAGCGCCGCGCGCAAACTGTGGGCGCCACGCCCCCTTGTTTTTCGTTTGGCGAGGCCTGCCGTCGATTGGCGCCGCATGGCTGTTCGTTCGTCGCCGGAGGCGGCAACCCGACTGGTGCGCTTGTATGATGGCCGCGCCCATGAACCCCCAGCCATAGCGAGGTCGGACATCGACGCGAACCTGCTGAAAGAACTGCGCATCGAAGGCAGTCAGCGCGAAGCCGACGGCGGGGGCCCACCGAGCTGGCTGTGGCCGGTGCTGGGCGTGCTCGTGGCCGTGGCGATCGCGGGCGCGGGCACGTGGTGGTTCTTCGCGTCGCGGCCCGTGGCCGTCCAGACCGCCATCGCGACGTCGCCGGCTCCGGGCGGCAACGGGTCCGCAGTGCTGCAGGCGACCGGCTACGTCACCGCGCGGCGGCGAGCGACCGTGTCGACGCAGATCACCGGCACGCTGACCGAGGTGCTGATCGAGGAGGGCGACCACGTCCGGAAGGGGCAGGTGCTGGCGCGCCTCGACGACAACGCGCTGCGCGCCGGGCTGAACGTCGCGCAGGCCAATGTGCAGAGCGCGCTCTCGCAGGTGAGCCAGGCGCAGGCGCAACTCGTGCAGGCGCAGGCCGACGAGAAGCGCCAGAGCGAGCTGGTCGCGAGCGGCATGGTGACCAAGCAGTCGGCCGAACAGGCGCGCACCGCCGTCGCGCTCGATGCGGCACAGCTCGACACCCGCCGCCGCGAAGCCGACGGCGCGCGCGCACAACTGGCGCAGGCGCGAGTCAACTTCGACTACGCGGTGGTCCGCGCGCCGTTCTCCGGCGTGATCACCGAGAAGGCCGCGCAGGTTGGCGAGATCGTCTCGCCGCTGTCGGCCGGCGGCGGCTTCACGCGCACCGGTGTCGGCACGATCGTCGACATGGATTCGCTCGAAGTGGACGTCGACGTCAACGAGGCCTACATCGGCCAGGTCAGGGCCGACATGCCGGCCGAGGCCGTGCTCGACGCCTATCCCGACTGGAAGATCCCGGCCCACGTGATCGCCATCGTGCCCACCGCCGATCGCGGCAAGGCGACGGTGAAGGTGCGCGTCGCGCTCGAACAGAAGGACGTCCGGCTCGTGCCCGATATCGGGGTGCGCGTCTCTTTCCTTGCGCAGAAGCAGGCGCCCGCCGCCGCGGTGCCGCCGCGCGGCGTGCTGGTGCCGCCGCAGGCGATCGCCGAGCGCGACGGCCACGCCGCGGTCTTCGTCGTGCGCGACGGCAAGGCGCTGCTGCGCCGCGTCACGCCGGCGGCCGGCGACGCCGGCACGATGAAGCTGCTGCCCGATTCGGTGGACGCGGGCGACCGCGTGATCCTTTCGCCGCCGGCCGCGCTGGCCGACGGCGCCGCCGTGAATACAGACGGCTCGACGCATTGATCCTTGTTTGCTAGCGACGCGGCGCGCGCCATGAACGCGCTTCGCGAGTGACCCCAACGACCGGAGAACGCCCATGGCCACGTTGATCAAGATCCGCGACGTCTCGAAGCTCTACTTGCGCGGCAAGCAGAAGGTCGAAGTGCTGCACCACGTCAACCTCGACATCGCCGAAGGCGATTTCCTCGCGTTGATGGGCCCGTCGGGCTCGGGCAAGACAACCTTGCTGAACCTGATCGGCGGTCTCGACCTGCCGTCCGGCGGCAGCATCACGGTCGGTGGCCAGCGCATCGACCAGCTCGGCGCGACTGCGCTCGCGCGCTGGCGCGCGTCGCAGGTGGGCTTCGTGTTCCAGTTCTACAACCTGATGCCGACGCTGTCCGCACAGCGCAACGTGGAGTTGCCGCTGCTGCTGACGAAGCTGTCGGGCACGGAGCGGCGCAAACGGGCCGCCATCGCGCTGCAGCTCGTCGGCCTCGCCGACCGCGCGACGCACAAGCCGACCGAGCTGTCGGGCGGCCAGCAGCAGCGCGTGTCGATCGCGCGCGCGATCGTCTCCGACCCGCAGCTGCTGGTCTGCGATGAGCCGACCGGCGACCTCGATCGCCAGTCCGCCGAGGAGGTACTCACGCTGTTGCGCGCGCTCAACCGCGACCACGGCAAGACGATCCTGATGGTCACCCACGACCCGAAGGCCGCCGAGTACGCGAACAGCACGCTGGAGCTCGACAAGGGAACGCTGGTCGAGCGGCAGCTCGCTTGAGGAGTCGGCGATGAAATACCTCCACCTGGTTTGGGCGGCTCTGTTCCGCCGCAAGACGCGCACGATCCTGACGCTCGTCTCGATCGTCGCGGCGTTCCTGCTGTTCGGCCTGCTCGACGCGGTGCGCGCGTCGTTCGAAGAGGCCGGCCAGAGTGCCAACGGCGCGCAGCGGCTGCAGGTCGGCTCGAAGCTGTCGTTCATCCAGACGCTGCCTTACTCGCTCGAGGCCCAGATCGCCCAGGTGCCGGGGGTCAAGGACGTGACGTTCGCGAACTGGTTCGGAGGCGCATACCAGGATCCGCACAACCAGGTGTTCAGCTTCGCGGTCGCGCCGAACTACCTCGATCTGTATCCGGAGATCGCGGTCAGCGACGCCGAGAAGAAGGCCTTCCTCGCGACGCGCACTGGCGTGCTGGTCGGCGAGCGGCTGGCGCAGAAGTTCCACTGGAAGGTCGGCGACCGGATCCCGATGCAGTCGACGATCTTCCCCGACCGCGAAGGCAGCAAGAACTGGACGTTCGACATCGTCGGCATCCTGCACTCGACCGACAAGAAATCCGGCGGCTTCTTCGACCAGATGTTCCTGCTGAACTGGAAGTATTTCGACGACACGACGCCGTTCAACCATGGCCAGGTCGGCTGGTACGTCACGCGCGTGACCGACGTCAACCGCACCGACGCGGTGGCCAAGGGCATCGACGCGCTGTCGGCGAACTCCGATCACGAGACGCGTTCGCAGACGGAGCAGGCGGCGACGGCCAACTGGGTCAAGCAGCTCGCGGACATCGGTCTGATCGTCAGGTCCATCATGGGCGCCGTGTTCTTCACGCTGTTGCTGCTCGCAGGCAACACGATGATGCAGGCGGTGCGTGAGCGCACGAGCGAGCTCGCGGTGATGAAGACGATCGGGTTCACCGACGCCAGCGTGCTCTCGATGGTGCTGGCCGAATCCGTCCTGCTGCTGATGCTCGGCGGCGTCCTCGGCCTCGGGCTCGCAAGCCTGCTGGTGCCGTTCGTCAGCGCCGGCAGCGGCGGCATGCTGAACCTGCCGACCGTTGGCGCGAGCAGCTGGGCGCTGGGCGTGGGCCTGATGGTGCTGTTCGGCGTGATGGTCGGCGTGGTGCCGGCCATGAGCGCGATGCGGCTGAACATCGTCGACGCGCTGCGTCGCTGAAAGGAACTGCAATGGGCTTCCTCAGAAATCTCGGGCTGTTGCTGTTCCTGGCCGTCGTCATGATCGGCTGGGTGATGCTGCCGTGGCCCGGCGCCGTGCTGCTCGCGCTGCTGATCGCCGCGTGGCTCGGGCTGACGCGGCGCGGACGGCAGTCGACGTCCGTCGCCAACGTGGGCATCAGCACCTTGCGCCAGCGCCTCGGGTCGTCGGCGGTGATCGTCGTCGGCATCGCAGGCGTCGTCGGCGTGCTCGTCGCGCTGCTGTCGATGGCCGAAGGCTACGGCGAGACGCTGCGCAAGACGGGCGGCCTCGACACGGCGATCGTGATGCGGGGGGCGTCGGCGTCGGAAGTGATGTCGGTGATGGATCGCGACAGCGTCACGCAGGTCGTGCAATCCGCGGGCATCGCGCACGATGCAAAGGGCGAGCCGCTGGCGTCGCCCGAGCTCGTGGTGGCCGCGAACCTGCCGCTCAAGGGCGGCAAGGCGGACGACGAAGGCAGCGTGCAACTGCGCGGCGTCGGCGCGCAGGCCTGGGCCGTGCGGCCGCAAGTCAGGATCGTCGCAGGGCAGCGCTTCGGCAGTGGCCTGCGCGAGCTGATTGTCGGCCGCGGCGCGGCCAGGCAGTTCGCAGGGCTGGTGCCGGGGCGCGAAGTGCGGCTCGGCAACCAGACCTGGAAGGTCGCCGGCGTGTTCGCGTCCGGCGATGCGCTCGAGTCCGAAATATGGGCCGACGCGGCGGTCGTCGCCGACACCTACCGCCGCGGCAGCAGCCGCGCGTCGGTGACGGTACGTCTGGCCGACCCGAAGGACTTCGCCGCGTTCAAGACTGCGCTCGAGACCAACCCGCAGCTCAAGGTCGATGTCTCGACGACGCTGGACTACTTCAGCAAGCAGTCCGAAGGCATGACCAAGGTCATTCGGGTCGTCGGCATCGTCGTTGGCTCGATCATGGGCATCGGCGCGATGTTCGGCGCGCTGAACACGATGTTTGCGGCAGTCGCGGCGCGTGCGCGCGAGATCGCGACGCTGCGCGCGATCGGCTTCGCCGGGCTGCCGGTGGTGGTCGCGGTGATGCTGGAGACGATGCTGTTGGCGCTGCTCGGCGGCGTGATCGGCGGCGTCGCGGCCTGGGCGATCTTCAACGGCTACCAGGCGTCGACGCTGGCCGGCGGCGCGGTCGGCAAGCTCAACTTCGAGCTGCGCGTGACGCCGGAATTGCTGTGGACGGGCCTCAAATGGGCGCTCGCGATCGGCTTCGTCGGTGGGTTGTTTCCGGCGGTGCGGGCGGCGCGGATGCCGGTGACGGCGGCGTTGCGGGAGCTTTGAGGCGTGAGAGGGTGATGGTCGGAACTCGCGAAGGCCGCTGTGGATGGGTGTTGACGCCGGCAACGCTTTGAACCACCGAGCCGAAGAGAGCCGACAACTGGAGCGCCTAATGCCTCGTGTGAGGCCGTCTATTTTCGGCCAAGTGGAGAGTCTCGGCGCACGCACCTGACACGGAACCGGGCTGCCCGAAACCCGCGGCTCGCGGCTTGCTCTCGATGTCATTTCGCGCACTCTCGCGCAAGCGTCGTGTGTCAGTTTTGGAACCAAGGAGTCGATCTTGTCGAAATTGCGCGCTTGTGCGGTCATTGCTGGCCTCTGTGCCGCCGCTTGCCATGACGCGAGCGCCGCGACTCGCTGGACCAGCAGCCTGGACGAAACCACCGGGCTGCCGACGCTGGAAGCCGGCGGCGATCGTGCCGACGGTCCTGGCTACGCGTTCTGGGGCGATGGTTGGCGCTGGGCGGGCATGTCGGTGAAGTTCGACACGCTGGGGCCGGGCAGCTACCAGACCAACGGTGTCGACAAGATCCTGGGCATGACGATGAAGACGCAGGTCGTGCGGCAGCCCGAAGGCGGGTGGTCGATCGACTTCGTCTTCGATGTCGGTTCCGGGGCCGAGAACGCGAGCGGCGGTGGCATCGTCTTCCATCTCGACCAGGCGACCTGGAACGCGACGATGGGCGATCCCGTCCTGTTGCCCGACAACCGCGGCTGGCGCTGGGGCCGCGACGGCGGCCCGCAGGAGGAGGTGCGCTTCGACCACCCCCTCGCGGCGCTGTATTTCGAGAACGGCAACAAGTCGGAACTGCGCGCCTTCTTCTTCCAGGACAAGATGCCGCCTGGCGAATTGAAGGTGCACGCGACGTGGCAGTACAAGGGCGGAGTAGAGACCGTCGCGCCGCTGAGCGAACGACTGGGAGGAGGCACGCCCGCGAGTTGGCCGCTCGACGGCCTGAGCAACGATGGCGCGGTGCCGGACCTGAGCTTTCTCAACCACGAAGACAAGCCGGCCGGCCGGCACGGGGCGGTACGGGCGGACAACGGCCGGCTGGCATTCGCCGACGGGACGCCAGCGCGCTTCTGGGGCACGAATGTCGCGGCTTACGCGCTGTTCGCGACGTCGCACGGCGAGGTGCGTGCACAGGCCAAGCGGCTGGCTGCACTTGGCTACAACCTGGTGCGCCTGCACCACATGGATTCGCCTTGGGTGGCAAACAACATTTTCGGCCGATACGCAAAGTTGTCGGACACGCAGACGCTGGACGACAGCGAGGTCGAGCGCCTGGATTGGTGGATCAAGTGCCTGAAGGACGAAGGCATCTACGTGTGGCTCGACCTGCACGTCCAGCGCGCGTTGAAGCAGGGCGACCACATCGACGGATTTGACGAGATCCGCAAGGGCAAAGACACGGCGGACCTGAAGGGCTACAACTACGTCAACCCGTCGATCCAGCATGCGATGCTGCGCTTCGACGAGCAGTACCTGACGCACAAGAATACCTACACGGGCGTCGCCTACAAAGACGAGCCGGCCGTCGTCGCGCTGCTGCTGACGAACGAGAACGACGTCACGCAGCACTATGGGAACGCCTTGCTGCCGAACCAGAACGTCCCGCTCCACAACAAGTGGTACATGGACGCCGCCTCGGCCTTCGCCGGGGACAACGACTTGCCCGCGGACAAGGTCTGGCGCAGCTGGGAGCCGGGGCCGTCAAAGCTGTTCTTGAACGACCTGGAACACCGGTTCGACGAGAGCATGATCGCCGCCCTGCGCCGCATCGGCGACGCCGCCCCCGTTGCGACCACCAGCAGTTGGGGAAAGGCCCCGCTGAGTTCGCTGCCCGCACTGACGACAGGCAACCTGATCGACGTGCACACGTACGGCAACTACGGCACGCTGGAGAAGAATCCGCTGCTGTTCCCGAACCTGGTGGATTGGGCCGGCAGCGCCCACGTCGTGGGGTATCCGCTGACGGTCAGCGAATGGAACGACGAGCCGTTCCCGATCCAGGATCGCCATGTCCTGCCGCTGTACTTCGCCGCGACCGCGTCTCACCAGGGCTGGGATGCGCTCATGCACTTCGCCTACTCGCAGGATCCACCGAGTCGCAACAGTGCGTCCAACTGGAATTCCTACAACGACCCGTCGCTGATGGCGATGATGCCGGCAGCGGCGTTGCTGTACCGCGAACGCCATGTGGCGGAGGCCACATCGACCTACGTCGTCGATCTGGACGAAAACGCCTTCTTCGGACAGGCGGTTTCCGTGTCCAACTCGCCGGCGATGCGAACGGCGCTCGAGCTCGGCAAGCTGCTGATTGCCATGCCGCAGTCGAAAGAACTGCCGTGGCTGCAGCGGCGTGCCTACCCTGCCGATGCGACCGTGATCCGTGATCCGGGCAAGTCGATGTTGCCGCCTGATGCCACGCAAGTCGTTAGCGACACGGGCGAGCTCAGGCGAAGTTGGGACGCCGGGGTCTTCACGATCAACACGCCGCGCACGCGCGCCGCCCTGGGCTGGATCGGCGGCAAGGCGATCTCGCTGCCCGACGTCGATTTCAACCTGGTCACGAGGAATGCATCGGTCGCGGTGCAGAGCCTGGACGACGACCCGATCGGTGCATCGACCAATCTGCTCGTGTCGATCGGCACGCGCTCGCAGCCGCAATCCAACGGCAAGACCCCGTACCTTGTCGAGCCCGCCGCCGGCACCGTGGCTATCCGTGCGCCGGCGGGCCTGAAGGTCTACGGGGTCATTGACGGCGACCGCCTGGTGGAGTGGATGGCGCCCTATCGCGACGGTCGCTACACGATCGCGCTGGACGGCAAGACGCCGGTGCATTGGTTGTACGTGCACAAGTCGCAATGACGCCGCGCAGCACCGAGCCGGGCTGCCCGAAAGCGGCTCGTCGCAGGACACCGCTTCCGGCCGAAGAGCGACGGTCAGCCTCACCGATAGACCGCAAGCTGCGGTCGATACATGGCCCGGCGCGCTATAGCGGAACGCGAATGAACACAGGGTCTCGCAGGCGAAGCTCGAAAACCCGGCGAGCGTGAATCGCGACACGCAACGAGGCAGGCAGCGAGTCGGGCCATCCTGCGCGCTCCAGGGAGTTTCCGCCGGGTGGCATGCGCGCGCACAATGGTTGGCTGCTACGCCGTTGTCGGCCATTCTTGCTTGAGTAGATGATCCAGATGCGCATCAGGAGACCGGATGAACGCTTTTTTTGGGGGCAAGATCAGTAGCCGAAAGAGCTACCGCCCGATCGGAAGAAGCCTTCTGATCTCGTCTCTGGGTGTCGCCGTCTTGTCATTGGCGGTCGCTTTTGCAGGCGTACAGGCACTCGTCTACGAGCCTGCGCGCCGAGCCATCGCTCAAGCCGAACTCGGCAAGACGGCGCGCCTGGTGGAATTGTCGCTGTCGGCATTGTTCAAGCGGGTGGACACCATCGCACGCCTGCGGCGCGACTGGGGAGCCATGGGAATGCTGTCCGCTGGCGACGAGGCAGGCGTCGTGCGCCTGCTGGGAACCGAGCTGACGCACGAGCCTGCTTTCTCGTCGGTCGCCATGGCGGAAGAGACCGGGCGCGAAGTGCTGCTGCGTACATCGCCCGCAGGTGTTTTCGTCACACGCCAGACCGATCCGGATGTCCATCCCGGCACGGAGATCGACACCACGTGGACACAGGACGGACGTCCGCTGCAACGGGTCGTGCGCAACAGCGACTACGACGCCAGACGACGCCCATGGTTCCTGCAGGTACGAGACGTCCCCGCGAATGCCGGCGTGGCTTGGACCGCGCCGTTCGTGTTCAGGTCGACCGGCCTGCCAGGCATGTCCGCCGTCGTGCAATGGAAGTCGCCGGATGGCCGCCGCACCATCAGCACGACCGACATCACTCTGACGGACATCTCGCGATTCACGCGTGGCCTCGAGGTCGGCCGCCATGGTTTCGCCGTGGTCGTGACCGGCGACGGGGCCATCGTGGGGTTGCCGGGCGGCGATGCGCGCGTCGACGATGCTGCCGCGCGCGGCCTGCTGTTGCAGCCCCTCGACGCGCTGCACCAGCCCGCCTTGGACGCGGCCTTCGCGCAGTGGCGCGCCGGCGCCCCCGTCGACGGCAGCGTCCTGCGCTTCGCATCCAACGGTCAATCGTGGTTGGCATCGTTTTCCAGGATCGCCCTCGACGGGCGCGCGTCCCTGTACGTCGGCGTCCTGGCACCGGAGTCCGATTTCGCCATCCTCGGCGCAGAACAGTGGGCGACACTGATCGCCATCCTGCTCGCAACGATCTCGCTCACCGCCTGGGCGGCGCTGCGGGCGGCGCAGCGCTTCGCGCGCCCGCTCAGGGAATTGGCTGCGGCGAGCGAGCGCATCGGCCGCCTCGACCTGGCTCGCCCGGTGCACGTCGCAAGCCGCTGGAGCGAGGTCGCGGAGACGGCGCGGGCGCAGGAAGTGATGCGCCAGAGCCTGCTGCACGCCACGGAAGGACTGGAAGCCGCCGTCGAGCGCCGAACCGGGCAGCTCACGGTCGCTGTCGCGGCCGCAGACGAAGCCGCCCGAGCGAAGGCCGCGTTTCTCGCCAACATGAGTCATGAGATCCGCACGCCGCTCAACGCCATCCTTGGCCTGACCACCCTGTTGCTGAAAACGCCGATCAACGAGACCCAACGCGACTACCTCGGGCGGCTTGACGATGCCGCGCGTCTGCTGCTGCATATCGTCAACGACGTCCTCGATTTCTCGAAGATCGAGGCTGGAAAGCTGTCGTTGGAGCAGGCGGAGTTCTCGCTCGACGACCTGCTGCAGCGGGTCGCCAACATCCTGGTTCCCCTCGCGCACAAGAAGCCGCTGGAAGTCGTGATGCGGCGCGCGCCGGATGTTCCCAACCTGCTCGTCGGCGACGTCACCCGGTTGGAGCAGGTCCTGCTCAATATCGCCGGCAACGCCGTCAAGTTCACGGCGTCAGGCGAGGTGTTCGTGGAAGCGGTCGTCGAGGCATCCCAACCCGAGCGCGTTCAGGTGCAATTCACGATACGGGACACCGGCATAGGCATGAGCGCACAACAACTGCAGCAGTTGTTCCAACCGTTCAGGCAAGGCGACGACTCGATGGCGAGGCGCTTTGGTGGCACGGGACTCGGGCTGGCGATCAGCAAGCACCTGGTCGAACTGATGGGGGGATCCCTCAGCGTCGACAGCACTCTGATGGTCGGGAGCACGTTTCGTGTCTCCCTCCCGCTCCGCACGATAGCGCCGAACAGCGGTGACGGCGGTGCCAGGCCCTGGCATCCGTTGAGCGGTTTACGCGCGCTCGTCGTCGACGACAACGCCACGTCGCTGAACGCGCTGTGCGAGATCCTCGCCTCGTTCGGGATTTCCTGCCGCGCGATGGCTGACGGCAACGCTTCCGTCGAGGAGTTCGTTCGTGCGCAGACATCGAACGCCGGATACCCGCTGGTACTGGTCGACTGGGGCCTTCCGGGCATCAACGGCCTGGACGTGATCCGGCACATGCGGGAGCAGGCCCCTTCGGCCAGTACTGAATTCATCATGATCAGCGCCGGAGATCTTCTCGACGCCGAAAGTCTCATCGCAGATGCGCACCTGGCAGGCGTCATTTCCAAACCCGCTACGCCGTCCTCACTGCTCGAAGCGATATTGGCGGCCATCGGTAGCCCCGGCACTGCGGCCATCCCCTCGGCATTCCAAGACCCGGCGAACGCGTCGCTCGCAAGCTTGGGCCGGCACGTCTTGCTGATCGAGGACAACGAAGTCAACCTGCTCATCGCGAGCGAGTTCCTGATGTCCGCCGGCGTGCGCGTCACGACCGCCACCAGCGCCCGGGAAGCCATCGACCTGGTGTCCAGCGGCGCCCGGTTCGACCTGCTGTTCATGGACATCCAGATGGCAGACATGGACGGACTCGAAGCGACGCGTGTACTTCGCGCGATGCCCGGCGGCGCCAACCTGGTCATCGTCGCGCTCACCGCTCATGCGCTGCCTGGCGACCGGGCTCGATGCCTCGCCGCCGGAATGGATGACTATCTTTCCAAGCCGCTGTCGCCGGAGGCGTTGCAAAACTGCTTGCACCGCTGGTTGAATCTGGGATGAAGGACGAGACCTTCTGATCGCACGACGGACTACCCGCAAGCTGTCGGCGGCGGACGCCTGCTTCTGGCCGGACAGCGACGTGCGCCTGTCAATGCGGCAAGGACGCCGGAGGCGGCGGGCGTGGGCGACCGCAGCGCCTGCGTAGAAATGCCGCTTTGTTTGCGGCTAAGCTTGGTGTCTCGCAGGCTGCGGCAACCGAGCCAGCCTCAAGGTCCGTCCGATCCTGCCGAAAGGGAGCGTGGCGGCTGCAGATATTGGAATGGCACTCTCCCGTCCAAAGCCGAAGATGCAACCACCGACACCCCACGTCCCCATTGCAGCCCGGTACCCCGCGGCCGCGCGGCAGCACGCGTTCCGCCTGCTGCGCCTGCGGCGCTTCGGCATGGCGCTGTTGACCTACGTGCTCGGCTTCGCGCTGCTGTCGGTCTGTGCGCTGCTGGGGCTGTTGCCGACGGCCGCGCTGCTGCGGGTGGGCGGCCTGTTCCTGCTGATCAACATCGCCCTTGGGGTCGCCTTCGCCAGTGGGTGGAACGAACGCTGGGCCGATCCCTCGCTGACGCTCTTGCAGATGGGCCTTGCCGTCTCCAGCGTGGCGGTGATCCTGGTCGTGGGCCGCAGCACGCAGTTCGTCGCCGCGCCCTTTTACAGCGTGCTGTTCGTGTTCGGCATGCTGCAATTGCGGCCGCGCCAGATCGCAGGGATGACCTTGTACCTGTTGCTGAGCTACGCGCTGGCGTTGGCCCTTCGGCTCGAACTATTCCAGGACGTCCTCGACCTGCGTATCGAAGCCGTGACCGCCGCGTTGGTGGTCGGCAGTTCGGTCTGGTTTGCCATCGCCGCGGGCTATATCAGCAACCTGCGCACCCGACTGCGCGAATCGCGCCAACAGATCCAGGCACTTGCCACGCGCGACGGGCTGACAGGCCTCTGGAACCGGCGCTGCATCGACGTGACGTTGGATGCCGCGGTCCAACATGCAGCCCGCCACGGCACGCCACTGTGCGTGGTGCTGGTGGACGTGGACCACTTCAAGCATGTCAACGATCGCCACGGGCACGCCATCGGCGACCAGGTGTTGAAGGCCGTTGCCAGCTGCCTGGCCACTTCGGTGCGCGCCGAGGACCATGTCGGGCGATTCGGCGGGGAAGAGTTCCTTCTGATACTGCCTGCCACGAGCTTGAGCCAGGCCACCGTGTTGACCGAGCGGCTGCGCGAGCGCCTGAACGCTCAGCCGACGGTGCTGGCGGGCGAGGGGCCGGTCACAGCCTCGTTCGGGCTGGCCGATTGGCGCAACGGAGAGGTGGCCGGCGCGTTGGTACACCGCGCCGACCAGGCGTTGTACCGAGCGAAGGCTGCGGGGCGCAACCGCGTCGAAACGAGCAGCAGTCAACCCGCCGCCTGCGAGTGATCTGACCAGGCGCACGGCAGGTCGTCCACAACGTTCTCGCCGTGGCGCGTCGTCCGATCCTCAAACCGGCAAGAGAGAGCCACTTTTGAGAGGCGTGCCGACCCAAGACGGAGCCAGGTGTTTCGCCTGAGCCGCCAGCATTCAGCCGGTCCCGTCCCTGATCAACATCCCGTCACCACATGAAGGTTCTCCAAATGGATAGCGTCCCGCAGGCACCGCTGATTCTGATAACGGGTGGAGGTCGCGGCATAGGCGCAGCGACTGCGCGGCTTGCTGCCGCACAAGGCTACGATGTAGCGATCAGCTTCGTCTCCAACGAGCCTGCCGCCCTGGCGGTGGCGGCTGATGTAGAAGCTGTCGGGCGCCGGGCCTTGGCCGTGCGAGCGGATAGCGCGGATCCAGAGCAGGTCGTTCAATTGTTCGCCGCGATCGACCGGGAGTTCGGCCGGATCGACGTACTGGTCAACAACGCCGCGGTACTTGCGCAGCAGTCCCGGCTGGAGGATCTCGAATTCGAGCGGATGCGGCGTATCTTCGCGGTCAACTCGATCGGCCCTATCCTCTGCGCACAGCAAGCGGTGAAGCGGATGTCGTATCGTCACAATGGGCGCGGCGGCGCCGTGATCAACATCTCGTCGGCGTCTGCCCGGCTCGGCAGTCCAAACGAGTATGTCGACTACGCTGCGGCCAAGGGCGCCGTCGAGACATTCACCATCGGTTTTGCCAAGGAAGTCGCGCGGGACGGGATACGCGTCAACTGCGTTCGCCCTGGGCACATCTACACCGACATGCATGCCAGCGGCGGAGAGCCGGGACGGGTCGATCGCGTCAAGGACTCGATCCCCATGGGAAGAGGCGGTCAGCCTGAAGAGGTTGCGCGGGCGATCCTGTGGCTGGCAAGCGCCGAGGCGTCCTTCGTCACCGGCACGTTCCTCGATGTGACTGGCGGAAAGTGAGCAGCAGGGTGCGGCGCCGACCTGGCAAGCGCGCGACGTTGAATGTCGTGCCGGGAAGATCCTGGTGAAGCTGCAAAACATCGGAAGTCAGCTCTCGGATCACGCCGGCTCCCCCTTCGGGCGCGACCTCGTCCTCAGCGCACCACGCAGTCCACGCTACCCGGCTTGTTCGCCGCCGAACCGCTATTCGGAAGTGCACTGAAGGCAGGCGGTGGCGTGAACTGCATTCCAGGATTCGCCGGCACGACGACAGGAGGCTGTTGGAGGCTGGCTGCGTAGCCGAACTGGCCGGCGGCGAAGTTGGTCGTGCCGCTGGGGTTGGACACCGTGATCAGGCCATCGATCACCTGGACGTACAGGCCGGGTGCCATGCCCGAAGGCGCGGACGGTGCTGCGGGCGTCGGGGCACCCCCACCCGTTGGCACCGACTGCGCCAGGAACGTGGTTCCGTGGACGCCGATCTCGCCGCCGGGAACCTTGATGCGGATCGCCTCATGGTTGCGCTTGCCCAGTCGGCCGGTCTCGGAGCGCAGGACGCCGCGTTGCAGTTCGAGCAGGACGCGATCGGCCGTGGGGGCGTCGGGGTTCCAGGAATATTGGGTGACCTGCACCTGGGAGTCGGGCCCCATCGTCAGCGTGGCGTCGTCCAGGAACTGTACTTCCATGTAGGTGTCCGCGCCGGTCACGAGAGTCTCGCCTTCGTGGACGACGGAGCGCGCTGCGAGGAGCCTGGTGCTGCCGTCGTCTCGCCGGGCCGTCAACAGCCCGCTGAGATGGGTGACGGTGCCCGCGGCGGCCTGTGCCTGCGCGGCGTCGCCCAGGCACAGCAGCGCGACGGCCATGAGAAACGGGCCGAGGGCGCGCCAGGAGCGCGACGGGGTCGTCGTGGCGTGGAATGGTCGCATGGCTGTTCCTAGTTGCAGTACATCTTCTTGGCGGCCGTGTTCGAGTCCGGCGACTGGGTGTCGATCACGTTCGACGCAGACGACGTCGAATCGGAGGTCGTCGGCGATGGCGCAGTCGAGGTGACGCTGCCCGGGCCGATTTGATTCATCCCGATGATGGCCGTCATGGCGTTGATTTCCATCAACTGGTTCACGGCGGAGACGGAGGACGTCGGCGCAGGTGTGGGGACAGGCGTGGGCGCAGGTGCAGGTGCAGGTGCAGGCGCAGGTGCAGGTGCAGGTGTCGGCGTCGGCGTCGGCGTCGGCGTCGGCGCGGGAGTGGGTACCGGTGCAGGTGTCGGTGCCGGCGCCGGCGCTGGCGCAGGAGTCGGTGCAGGCGGGGCCGCCGACGCGAGCGGCGGCGTGACCGATCCGCGCAGTGCGGTCGCGCTGACGACACCGGGCGGCGTCGTCGTGACGGCCGCGTTCAGCAGGATGTCCTGGCCGGCAGCGAGGTCGATGTTGCCGCCCGCCGAGGTCACGGCGCCGTTGATCACGAGGTTGTCCGTCGATGCACCGGTGTCGCCGGCGGTCAGCACGATGTGCCCGGCCGCCGTCACGCCGCCGCTGCCGATCGTCAGCGGGCTGTGGGTCACGATGGACACATTGCCGGTCATCGCGCTGACGGCGCCGGTAGCCGACAGCGTCGGCGTCGCGACGGTGCCGGGCAATTGCGCGATGAAGTCGGCGCCGTTGCCGAGCGCCCCCGAAATCAGCGCGCCCGTGTTGTCGATCGAGATGTCGCCGCCTGCGTTCGAGGCGCCGCCCAGCGTGAAGCTCGAGGCGCTGGAAGGCAGCTGGTTCACCAGGACGACATTGCCTGAGCCGCTGTTGGCGAGCGCCGCCGCGGCGATGCGATTGGCGCTGTTGTCCAGCGTCGTGCCCGTGGCCGACGAGGTGATCAGCTGTTGTCCCACCTGCAGCGCGCCGCTCTGCGTGATGGCACCGGTCTGCGCGCTGAGCAGCAGGTTCGTGGCGCTGATGTCGCCGACCACGAGGTCGCCCGAGGCCTGGTTCAGCGACGCATTGGCCAGTTGCAGCGTGCCACCGGTCTGCGAGAACGCCTGGGTCACGCTCAATCCGGCGCTGCTCTGAAGGTTGCCGGACGTGACGGTGAGCGAACCGATGGCTGCGTCGCCTTGCAGCGTGGCGGCGCCGCCCGCAACGATCAAGGTGCCGTCGCCCGTCAGCGTGGCGCCGGTTTCGTGAGTGAACGTGCCACCCTGGCTGACGGTGAGCGAGCCGTTCGGGGCCAGCGCCAGGCTGGCACCCGCCCTGTTGGCGAAAGTCGCCGTGGACTGCACGTCCATCGTGCCGGCCTGGACGCCGCCGATCGTGAGGCCGCCGAGGTTGTTCCAGGTGCTGCTGTCCGTCAACGCGAGCGCCCCCCCGTCCATCGTGACGAGGTTGCGCGTGGTCAGCGTGTTGGCGGCGTTGCCGCCGGTCTGGAACACCGTGGCGGGGCCGATGTTCAACGCGGGCGCCGTCGAGGCGATGTCCACCGGGGCGGTGAAGGTGATGGTGCCGCCCCAGCCCAGGCTGCCCGAACCCGAGAACGCGGTCGTGCTGTCCAGGCTCGCGCCGTTGAACACCAACCCGGCGCCGGCGTCGACCTGGAACTGGCCGCTCATCGCGCCACTGGCGGTCAACGTGCCCGCGCTGACCTGCACGAGACCGTCGCTGTCGTTCGTCAGTCCGGTGATCTGCTGTGCCGCGGTGCCCGTCTTGACGATGCTGCCGTCGTTGACCAACGTCCCGCTGCCGGCGCCGGCGAGCACCGACGCGGCCGTGCCGGACAGCGTGATGACCGCGCCGAGCTCGTTCTGGAAGCTCGCGCCGGGGCTCGTCACCTGGACGGCGCCGCTGCCCTGGATAGCCAACGGACCGTCGTTGAGCCATTGGCCGCTGCCCGTGACCGACACCACGCCGTCGACCACGGTCGTCGAGCCGGGCATCGTGGAGATGGATGACGTGCCGGACAGCGTCGTGTCGTGCAGCGTCAGGCGCGTGCCTTCGCCGCCGAAGCGCAACGGCGTGTCGACGACCATGTTGCCGGACCATTCGACATCGCCGATGCCACCGAATCCGCTGCCCGCTTCGAAGGTCTGCCCGCCGGACATCTGCAGGCGCGCCCCGCTGGCGGTGAAGAATTCGCCGCTGTGCACGCCCGGCTGCGTCAGCGCCAGCGTGCCGGATTGGAGGTCCACGTAGCCCCCGTTGTTCAGGCTGCCGGACAGATTCAGCGTGCCGCCGTCTATCGTCAGCATGCCGCCCGACTGCACGGCCAGGTTGCCGGCCGCCAGCACCGAGGTCGGCTGGGTCAGCGCGATGGCGCCGCCCGAGGCGATGGCGACGTCGCCCGCGTTGACGCCGCCCAGGCCTTCGCGGGCGGTCAGCGTGCCGCCGTCGAGGTCGATGTTGGCACTGACCTGCACCGTGTGGTCGGTGGCCGGCGAGTTGCCCTGGGTGTTGCTGTTGAGGTTCAGGTGCAGCGGGCTGCCGCTGCTGGTGATGTCGGCGGCGACAATGATGTTGTTGCTCGCGTTGAGCGTCAGCGTGGCGGTCGTCGCGCCCACCTTGTTGATGGCGCTTGCCACGGTGATGTTGCCGAGCTCGTCGGTGGGTGCGCCGGTCGTGATGGTGACGTTGGTGCCCGCGCTGAGCTGGTCGGCGATGGTGGTGGCGCCGATCCAGGCGCCGGTCTCGGTCGACACGATGGCGCTGGTTCCGGACGTGCCCCCGCTGCCGCTGCCGGCGATGATCTGGATGTCGATCGGGTCGATCAGCCACTCGCCACCTTGGCCCGTGACCGGGACGTTGGCGACCGCCAGCGACTGGTGTCCGGACGTTTCGACGAAGCCGCCGGCGCCCGCGCTGCCGCGCGCGGAGATGTTGCCGTCGATGGCGGCGTTGCCGTCGGCGACCACGCTGACGCTGCCGCCGGTGCTGCCGTCGGCAGTGATCGTGGACGCAGCGGTCGTTTGCACGTCTCGCGATGCACGCAGGAAGATCCGGCCGCCTTCGCGCACCAGGCTACTGGTGCTCAGCGAGCCGCCGTTGGTCACGAGACCCGCGGCGAGACCGATGCGTCCGGCATCGGCCGTGATCTTCCCGATATTGGTGGTCGAACCCGCGTCGCCGGTGATCGCCACCGACACTCCGGGCGTCGCCGTATCGACCAGTTGCACGGTCTGGCCGGCCGCCAGCAGCACCTCGCCATTCGGCGCCTCGATGAGCCCGGCGTTGGTGACGTTGGCGCCCACCAGGTAGACGCTGCCGCCGCTGCGCGCGCGGATCGTGCCCGAGTTCGTGACGGCGCCCGCCTGGTCGCCGCCGGTGAAGTTGTAGCGGTTCGCCAGGAAGTCGGTGTCGCTCACGCTCAAGGTGCTCGCCACGAACTGCCCGACGTCGATGCGTGCGCCCGGGCCGACCAGGATGCCGGCCGGATTGATCAGCCAGACCGCGCCGTTGGAGGTGACCTGCCCTTCGATGCGCGACGGGTCGCCGCCCGAGGTGCGCGCCAGCAGGGCCGAGGTAATGCCGGGCTGCTGCACGTTGACGCGCGCCGCCGAACCGACGTCGAACGAGCTGAAGTTGACGATCGCGCGCGACGACGTCTGGTCTATGTCGAGCACGTTGCCGGACGTGGAGAAAGTGGCCTTGCCGGACACGACATTCGCGCCGGTGGGCAGGGCGCCCGGGGCCAATGCGGTGCCCGCGCCTGCCAGCGCGGACGAGCAGGCGACGACGAGGATCGCTGCCGCCACGGGCGACAGCCGCAGCGCGGGTGTCGAGAAATGGCGCTGCAGCAGGGTCGGTCGGGTCATGTGATGGAGACTCTGGTTAGAACGCATAGGTGGCTGCGACGTGCGCATTCCAGTCGCCGCGACGTTCGGTCGCGGCGCCGCCGGCATCGCCCACCCGGGCGACGTCGACGCGCGCGCTGAGGTCGCGGCCGAAGCCCGCGCGCAGTCCGGCGCCGAGGCTGGACACCGTCGCCGACTCCGGGACGCCGCTGGCGCCGACGTGGCTGTTGAAGCCGTGTCCGGCGTCGGCGAATACCAGGGCGCGCAGGCTGCCGGCGAGCTTGGCTAGCTGTGCCAGGTCCGGCGTGTAGAACTCCGCGTTGACGAACGCGCCGCTGTCCGTGCTGACCGCGCGTTCCTCGAAACCGCGCACCTCGGCGGCGCCGGTCAATCCGAATTGCTCGCTGGACAGCAGCGGGTCGCTCGCGAGCTGGCCGCTGCCGGCGAGCCTGGCCTGCCAGTCGCCGGCGAAGGCCAGCATGATCGAGCCACCGCCGCGCACGGTCGTGAAGCCGTCGTGCGTATCGCGGTTGCCGGGCGTGAGGTAGGAGTAGTGGTCGGTGAGGCCGTCGATGTTCGTGTAGCGCGCACCGCTGGCCACGTTGTGCGACAGGCCCAGCCAGAAATCGGACGCCTCGCTCGCGCCCTGCTGCTGGCTGAAGTACGTGACGCTCAGGGGATTGGTCGTATAGGGGACGCACGCCGCGATCGACGGCGTCGGGCCCGAGGTGTCGACGGGCGTGCCGCCGGCGTTGCAACTCGAGTCGGTTTCCCGCCGGTCGACGCCCAGCACCAGCTTGCTGCTGCGCTCGCCCTGGCGAGCGAAGAAGATGTTCCAGTGCACCCCGAATACCTGGCCCTTGCCGGTGAATCCGAGCACGCCGCCGAGCGTCGGCGACGTGCCGGGCACGTTGACGCTGGACCGGCCGTAGAGAACATCGATGCTGTCGCCCATGCCGTACAGCGGCAGGCGATAGCCGAGCGACCAGAGATTGACGTGCACGCCGCTCGGGCTGTCCGGCGACGTGGTGTAGGCCAGCGTCCCGACGTGGTCGCGGCCGAACAGGTTGGCGTGCTGCAGCGCGACGCCCGTGCGCCAGCGACCGCTGCCGGGGGTGCCGGTGTTGTCGACGCTGGCGATGACGCGCAGCGGATCGTGGTCGTCGACCGCGATCGTCGCGTCGACATTGCCGTCGGCGTCGGCCGGTGCCAGCGTGACGCCCACCTGCTTGGCCGGGTTGTCGTTGGCCAGCTGGATCGAGTCGGACATCGCGCGCAGGTTCGGAGCCTTGCCGGGCTGCAGCTCGGGCAGGCTGGCGCGCACGTTGTCGGCGCTGAAATGGACGTTGCCCTTCACCGTGACATGCGCGAGCCGGCTCTCGCTCACCTTCAACGTGACGACGCCGCCGGTCAGCTCCTGCTCGGGAGCGCTCACATGGGCCGCCGCATAGCCGGCGGCGCGATAGGCCGCGTCGAGGCGATCGATCGCCTGCTGCACGTCGCGCAAGGTGCGCGCGGGCCCCGTCGATTCGGCGAGCAGGCGCTGGATGTCGGCGTCGGGCAGCAAGGTGTTGCCGACGACCTGGAACCGGACGATGGGAAACGTCTCCTGGGCCGAGGCGTTGAATGCGGCGCTCGTGCAGGCGGCGGCCAGCAGCCATCCGGACACGCGCGCTAGAGAGTCTCTGGTCATTCGCTTTGATCTTTGAAGCAGGTGCGTCGAACCGGCGCGCGCGGTATTCGCCGATGTGAAGCTCGACGAGGCGGCCCAGTGTAGGGGCGGGGTTTCCCGGTGGATACGCGGCCGGGTACCGGTGGAGGCCGTTCGTACGGTGGGCGTGACAAAGTGCGCCAAACATTCTTCGTGCATGCTCGCGCCGGACTCCATTACGATGGCTCTGGCCTCGCCCAACCCCTGCACGGAGCGTCAAATGTCGGAGCACCAGGTCATTGCCAGTTCACTCGCCAGCGCGATCGACCGCGCGGCCGGATCCGTCGAAGCGAGCGTCGTCGCGTGGCGACGGGACCTGCATGAGCACCCCGAGCTCGGCAACCGCGAATTTCGAACGGCGAAGATCGTGCAGGCGCACCTGGAGGCGCTCGGGCTCGACGAGGTGAGGACGGGCGTGGCCCATACCGGCGTCGTCGGACTGCTCAAGGGCGCTTTGCCCGGGCCGACCGTCGCATTGCGCGCCGACATGGATGCGTTGCCGGTGACCGAAGATGTCGCCCTGCCTTTTGCCTCGAAGGCACGCGCGTTGTGGAACGGCGAGGAGGTCGGCGTGATGCATGCGTGCGGCCACGATTGCCACACCGCCATCCTGATGGGAGTGGCCACCGTCCTCGCCGGCCTGCGCTCGCAGCTGCGCGGCTCCGTCAAGTTCATCTTCCAGCCGGCCGAGGAGATGCCGCCCGAAGGAGAAGAGGGCGGCGCGCAGATGATGATCGCCGAGGGTGCGCTCGAGAACCCGGCGCCGCAGGCGATCTTCGGCCTGCACGTGACGTCGCGCCTGCCGCTGGGCGTCGTCGGCTACCGGTCCGGCCCCACGATGGCGAGCTCGGACAAGCTCAAGATCACGGTGCACGGCAAGCAGACGCATGGCGCCGCGCCGTGGCTGGGCGTCGATCCCATCGTGACGGCCGCGCAGGTGATCCTGGGGCTGCAGACGGTGATCAGCCGCGGCGTGGACATCGCGCGCGAGCCCGCGGTCGTCACCATCGGGATGATCCGCGGCGGCGTGCGCGAGAACATCATTCCCGACAGCGTCGAGATGCGCGGCACCATCCGCGCCTTCGACGAGCAGATGCGCGACGAGATCCACGAACGCGTGACCACGCTCGCCGAGGCCGTGTCGCGCGGCTCGCGCGCCGGCTGCACGGTGTGCATCGCGAAGAACTACCCGGTGACCGTCAACGATCCGGCGCTGACCGAGGCCATGGTGCCGACGTTGGCGCGCGTCGCCGGAGCGGGTCGCCTGGAACTCGTCGCGAAGGTGACGGGCGCGGAAGACTTCTCGTTCTTCCAGCGCATCATTCCCGGCCTCTTCTTCTTTGTCGGCGTCACGCCGCCGGGAAGCGATCCGAAGGAGGCCTACTCGAACCATTCGCCGCGCTTCTTCGCCGACGAGCGCGCCCTGGTGATCGGCGTTCGCGCGCTGGCGCACCTGGCTTGCGACTACCTCGAATCGCGCGCCTGAGCACCGCGCGGCGACGCGCAGACCGGATCCGGATGAAGGCAGCGCGGTTCCAGTCCGGGCACGCTGCAGCAGGGACAATACCGACCTCTACCCGCACCGGAGCCTTGGCAATGCAGCAAATCTGGGACAGCACGCTGTCCGCGTACTGGTCCGCCAGCCAGATGAACGCCAACCTGGCGATCTTCCTGACCTTGATGGGCGCCCTGTTTCTCGGGCTGGTGGTGGGCTACGAGCGGACGTATCACGGCCGTGCCGTGGGCATGCGCACGTACGGGCTGGTCTGCATGGCGTCGTCCGCGCTCACGACCTTCGTCGGCTATCCGTCGCTCTGGTACGGCGGCCATGCGACATCGGTCGTCGCCGCTGATCCCACGCGGATCGTGCAAGGCATCCTGACAGGCATCGGCTTCCTGGGTGCGGGCGTCATCATGAAGGACGGCCTCAATATCCGGGGGCTCACGACGGCGGCCTCGGTCTGGTCGGCCGCGGTCATCGGCATCCTGGTGGGCGTCGGCTTCTACGGCGCGGCGATCCTGCTGGCTGCGATGTCGACGCTGTGCATGCTGTGGGTGCACCGGCTCGAGGACTGGCTGCCGTCGCGCGAAGGCATCGCGGTCGTCGTCCAATTCAGGAAGGACGCCGCACCCACCGAGCAGGAACTGCACGACGCCGTTCGCGAGCACGGCTACCTGCTGGCGGACGGCTCGTTGTCCATCAACATGCGCGACGGCCTGGCGGAGTGGCACTTCATCGCCGTGGCGATCGGCAAGAACGGCAAGACGTCGATGCCCGAGCTCGCGCGTGCGTTGAGCGGCAACGAGCGCGTTGCGGGATTCCAGCTGGCACATTGCCGCAACTGAGACGCATCGGGTTCAGGACGCCGGTGTCAGCACCAGCGGCGTGCCGCATCCTTCGAGAAACCGCAGCTTGTTCGACCGCGGCTGCTGCTTGAGCGCGTACTCGGCCTTCAGCGCCTCGGAGCGCGATGGCAGCTCCGAAGCCGCGACGATGCGCACTGGCGGGAATGCGCGCGTGAAGCGTGCGCCGCGGCCGTCGATGTGCGCCTGGAATCGGGCGGCGAGGTCGTTGGTGATACCGGCGTACAGGCGCTCGCCTGCGCACTCGAGCAGGTACAGCACCCACGGCCTCGGGAGCGGCTCCTCGAGAGGCGCCGTGACCTCGCCTTGAGGCGTGTGCGCTGTCGTCTGTCTCATGCCGTTCATCGTGAATGTCGAGACCGCAGTCTAAGGCGTGGCGGCGTCCTGCAATCCTGCGAACCAGTACGGTGGCTGACCGCCGTTCACAACCGGTCTACGCCGACCGGGATCGTTCCGTCTTCACGAAGTCGAGCGCGTCGTCCGCCAGCCTGCGCAACAGGCGCGCCAGGTCGACCACGTCCTTCTTGTCCCAATCGGCCAGCACCGACGTCATGACCTTCTCGCGCGCGCGATCCAGGGCGCGCGTCATCACGCGGCCCGGTTCGGTGATCACGGCCTCCTTGATGCGCGCGTCCCGCGCGTTCACCTGGCGGCCCACGAGGCCCAGGCTCTCCAGCTTGGCGATCTGGCGGCTGACGGTGGTGTAGTCGCGTCCGCACAGATCGGCGAGCTCGCCGATGCCCAGCGGCCCGCGGCGTTCCACGCGCACCAGCAGCGGAAACAGCGCGCGATCGAGATCGACGCCCGCCAGGGCTATCAGCGCGGAATCGGGCTGGGGCCGGTTGAGCACCCCGGTGATGTCGAGGAGTGCCTCGCGCAGTTGCAACAGTTCTCGCTTCATGGGTTCTTGTCCGCGTTTGGGATAATGAGTGCAAAATACACTCATTATCAGCCCGACCCTGGCGCCGTCGCGCCGGCCGGAATCACATCCAGCGGAGTGGAACATGAAAGCAGCCATCGTCGTGCAACCGGGCCAGCCCCCGGTGCTGGGAGACTTTGCCGAGCCGGCGGCGGCGCCGGGCCAGGCCATCGTGCGCGTCACCGCGTCGGCGATCAGCCACGTCACTAAGAGCCGGGCCTCGGGGGCGCACTACAGCGCCTCCGGCAGCCAGCCGACCATTCCAGGCATCGACGGCACCGGCCTCGACGAGAGCGGACGCCGCGTCTACTTCATCCTGCCCGAGAAGCCTTATGGCGCCATGGCCGAGCGTTGCCTGGTCGATCCGCGCCGCTGCATCGCGTTGCCGGACGGCCTGAGCGACGTCGACGCCGCGGCGATGGCCATCCCGGGCATGTCGTCCTGGGCCGCATTCATCGAGCGCGCGCACCTGCGCGGGGGCGAGACGGTGCTGATCAACGGCGCCACCGGCGCGTCCGGCCGCCTGGCCATCCAGATCGCGAAGCACCTCGGCGCGAAGAAGGTGATCGCCACCGGCCGCAACACGGCCGCATTCGATCAGCTGCGGGCGCTGGGCGCCGACGTGACGATCGCGCTGACCGACGACCGCGATGCGCTCGCGCAGGCGTTCGAGCACGAATTCGGCCAGGGCGTCGACGTGGTGCTCGACTACGTGTGGGGCGCGAGCGCGGAGACCCTGATCGTGGCCGCGGCCAAGGCCGGCCCGGACGGGGTGCCGATCCGCTACGTGCAGATCGGCGCGATGAGCGGCGGCGCCATCCAGCTGCACAGCGCGGCGCTGCGCTCGTCCGCGCTGCAGTTGATGGGCAGCGGCATCGGCAGCGTGCCGATGCCGCGCCTGCTGGCGGCGATCCGGGGCGTGCTGGAGGCGGCGCCGGCGGCGGGCTTCCGGGTCATGACGCGCCAGATGCCGTTGTCCGACATCGTGCGCGCGTGGGACGCGGGCGACGCGCAGTCGCGGATCGTGCTGGTGCCCGAGAAGCGGTGAACGAATCCGACACGCCCGCTCGTTGCGCCGGATCCGTTCACAGCCGCTACACGAACGCGCTGGGCCGCACGTTCGCCGCGAAGCGCGAGCCCGCGCCCGCGCCCAAAAACGACCCGGGCCGCAATCCCCGGAAATCGGCGATGAGGCCCTTTTCATTGCGGCCATCCCGAGCGACGTGTTGCGGCCAGCGCACGGCGGCGCTCGCGCAAGGCTGGCGAAACAAAGCCGGTGGCTGTCCTGGCCTAATATCGTCCGGTGAATCAAACCGCCTACGAACGCCACCTGGAGCGCGCGCATGCGCTGATGTCGCGCCGCATGCGCAGCGGTGCCGCCGGCCTCGGCACCGAGATCGCCAGTGCGCCGGTGACCAACGCTGCCTTGCGCGCGCTGCGTGCCGAAGTGGCCACGGCCCTCGCGCGCCAGCATGCGCCGTTTGCCACGGCATTCAGCGAGGCGCTGCGGCAGTCTTTCATCGATTTCACCCGTCCGCCGGCCGCGAAGGCGCCCGGCCAGTGGCTGGACCTGGGGGCGTTCGAGATCATGGACGACTCGCGCATCCAGGAGGAGATCGAGGTCGCGCAAGTGGTGCAGATCCTGAACGAGGATTGCACCGTCGAACTGCGGCGCCTGATCAAGTTCGAGGCCGCACTCCGGCGCAACGACGGTGTGCGCGTGGCGTCGTCGCCGATCGGGCCCCCGGGCCTGGCGCGCGCGCTGTGGGCCGGCTGCGAAGGCCTGGGGCTGAGCGGGCCCGCGCGCGCCGAATTCGTGCGCTGCACCGCGCGCTGGTGGGCGCCGCGCCTGAGCGAGGTCTATGCTGCCGTGCGCCAGGCCGGCTTCGCCGACGCCTCGCACCTGGAGGCGACCGACCGGGCCACGGAAGGTGCCGACGAGGGCCCCACCGTCTCGCCGCCCACCGGCTTCGACGTCACGCGGCCGGGCGCCCTGTTCGAACTGATGGATCTCGACGATCAGCGGCCGGTGTTCGAGGCATCGGCGGCCGTCGCGTTCCCGACGATCGCCGACACCCAGCCGATGCCGCTCGACGGCGACGACGACCGCATTCCCGGCCTGATCCACACCCATCGCGAAGAGCTGGCCGCACTGCAGGACGCCAGCAGCGCGCGGTTGGGGGTCGCCCTGATCGGACACCTGTTCGACCAGATCGTGGCCGATCCGGCGTTGTCCGCCGAGGCGCGCGAATGGATCGCGCGACTGCAGCCGGGCGTCGTGCGGCTGGCGACGCAGGATGCGACGCTGCTGCAGTCGCACCGCCATCCGGCGTGGACGCTCGTCAATCGCATCGCCACGCAGATGAACGTCGACAAGAGCCCGCCTGCGCCCGAGTTCATGCAGTGGCTCACGGACACGGTGGCCCGGGTGGCAGTCGACCCGTCGACAGCCACGTTCGCGGCCGCCGTCGAGCGGCTGGCGCAATGGCAGCGCCAGCAGGCGCAGCGCCGTCTCACCGCGGTGGAGGGCGCGCTCGACCTGCTGCGCCGCAACGCGTCGCTCGAGGAACTGGTCGCCCAGGCCAAGCTGCGGCTGCAACGCCAGCTCGACTCCGCGCAGCCGCCGTCGCAGGTCAGGCGCTTCATCCTCACGCTGTGGTCGCTGGTGGTCGCACAGGAGTGGTCCATGCTCGCGCCGGACGCGCCGCGCACCTCTGCGGCGATGGACACGGCCGTCGATCTGATCTGGTCCACCGATGCGGCGCGCTCGCGCACCGATTCGCCGACGCTCGTCGCGATGATTCCCGAGCTGGTGGAGCGCGTGACGGCCGGCATGGCCACGCTCAAGCTGTCCGACGCGATGAAGAAGGCCTGGCTCGATCAGCTGGCCGCGATCCAGCTGCAAGCGTTGCGGCGGCCGCTGGGAACGGCGCCGACGTCCGGTCCGGTCACGGTGGACCTGGCGCTCGACGACGAGCTGCCGCCGGCCGCGCCGCGCACGGCCCCCAGCGCGTCAGGGCCGCTGGCCGGGCTGCAGGTGGGCGACAGCGTCACGATGCAGTTGCACGGCGACTGGCTGGACCTGCAATTGCTCTGGAGGAGCGACAACGGCCAGTTCCTGCTGTTCGCCGGCGGCGGTGACGGCTCGCACAGCTTCACGCTCGCGGCGCTGGAGAAGATGCTGGCGCAAGGCCTGCTGCGCACGGCCGACGCGAGCTCGGCATTGCAGCGCGCCGGCGACGAGATCATTCGACGCCGACACTGAATTCAGGCCTCGGTGCCCTGCAGCGCAGCCGACGGCTCGGCCGGCGTGCGCAGCGCGGCCAGGTGCATCGTCTGGGTCAGCAGCTCGAGCGGATACACGGCGTCCATCAGGTCGAAGACCATGCGCCACTCGGCGAGGACGCCGCGCCACCAGCCCAGCTTCTCGGTCTTGCGCGATTGCGTGACCGCGCGCCAGTTCGCGACCGCGATGGGCAGGCGGCCAGCGATGATGCGCTTGTTCATGAACACCTCGATGCCGAAACGCGGCAGCGCGTGGATGTCGTGCAGCACGTCGGCCAGCAGGTATTTGTCGACGACGCGCTCGCCCGACACGAAGTCGAGGCCCACCAGCCGGAACAGCGCCAGGCTGTTGCGGCGCAGGCTCAGGCTCACGGCCGCGCGACCGTCCAGCACCGGTATGGCCAGCGCCGTCAGGTCCGTGGCTTGCAGGCCTTTCAGGTCGGCGTCCAGCAGCATCAGCAGGTCGTGGCGCGCCGCGGCCACGCCGGTGGCGACCGCCTTGCTCTTGCCCTGGTTCTTCGCGTGCGAGATCAGGCGCACGTTCGGGAAGCCTGCGGCCACCTGCGCGGTGTCGTCGGTCGATCCGTCGTCCACCACGATCACCTCCGCGACCAGCGGATGCGCGGTGGCCACCGCGAGCACCGCACCGATGCGCGGGCCCTCGTTCAGGGCGCAGACGATGCAGCTGATGCGCGCGGGAGGGGGGTGTGACGCAACGAGGTTCATGACGTCACTATCGGCCGGCTTCGTGACACGCTCGCGGCAATGGTGGCCGCGTGTCGATGGCGTGTCGTCATTGCCCGCTGTCTTGCCAGCGTCACGCGCCTGTCACGACCGCTTCATGCGCGTGAAGGACGCTCGCAAGCTGTCCTCATCCTGACGTCAGCAAGCGATGTTCGTCCTCTTCGTCCGTACCGCCTGATGCCGGCCTCGTTCCTGTTGCTGCTGGCGGCGCAGTTCGCTTCGGCGCTTGCGGACAACGCGTTGCTGATCGTCACCATCGACCTGTTGCAGCAGCGATCGATGCCAGGTTGGCTCGCCCCGCTGCTGAAGGTGGCGTTCATCGCGTCCTATGTGCTGCTGGCGCCGTTCGTCGGCCCGCTCGCGGACGCGGTACCGAAGGCGAAGCTGATGGCGTGGATGAATGCCGTCAAGATCTGCGGTGTCGTGGCCTTGCTGCTGGGACTCCATCCGGTGACGGCTTTCCTGATCGTCGGCCTGGGTGCCGCCGCCTACGCGCCGGCGAAATACGGGCTGGCCACCGAGCTGGTGCGGCCCGATCAACTCGTCGCAGCCAACGCCTGGATCGAGATCGCCGCGGTATGCGCCGTGTTGCTGGGCACCGGCCTGGGCGGCTTTCTCGTCAGTCCCTGGCTGCTGGCGCACGCGAACGGTGTCGTGGCCGATGCGTTCGACCCGGTGTTGCCGTCCCTGCTGATCCTGCTGGGCGTGTACCTGGTGGCCGGCTTGCTGAACCTGGGCGTGCCCGACAGCGGCGTGCGCCATCCGATCGAGTCGTTTCACCCGCTCGCGCTGGTGCGCGACTTCGTCGCTGCCAACAGGGCGCTATGGCGTGATCCGGACGGCAGCCTCTCGCTGGCGGTCACCAGCATCTTCTGGGGTGTCGGGGCCACCTTGCAGTTCGCGGTGCTGCGCTGGGCCCGCGAGACGCTGCACCTGACGCTGGACCGCGCCGCGTTCCTGCAGGCGGCGGTGGCCGTGGGGGTCATCGCGGGGGCGGTGGTGGCCGGCCGCTGGGTGCCGCTGGTGCACGCGCGCCGGATGCTTTACGCGGGCGTCGTGTTCGGCCTGTTGATGATCGTCGTCGCGTTCACGACGCAACTGGAGATCGCGGTGGCGCTGCTGATCGTCGTCGGTGCGGTGGGCGGGCTGATGGTCGTGCCCTTGAATGCATTGCTGCAGGATCGCGGCAACGCGTTGCTGAGCGCCGGACGCTCGATCGCGGTCCAGGGCGGCAACGAGAACGCCAGCGTGCTGGCCTACCTGGGCGTCTATTCGGCACTGGTCGCCGTCGACGTGCCGTTGGTCGTGCTGATGGCCGGGCTCGGCGTGTGCGTGGCGGCGGCGCTGGCCGGACTGCTGGCGCAGCAACGCGTGCGCGACCGCCGCGCCGCCGTTCACACCGACGAGTGGCGTGCCGAGGCGAACGCGTAGTCTGCAGCCGGTTCGACCGCGCGCATCACCGTGGCGATCACGCCTTCGAACTGCGCCGCGATGCTGTCCCAGTCGAGTGCCATCACGCTGATGCGGGCGCGCGCGCCGAGCACGCGGCAGTGGGCCAGGTCGGCCGCCGTGCGGGTGGCGATGGCGACGAAGGCGGCCGTGTCGTCGAACGGCACCAGCGCGCCGTTCTCGCCGTGGCGGATCAGCCGCGCCGCAGCCGCGTAGTCGAACGCGACGACGGCCAGGCCACTGGCCATCGCCTCGGTGGTCACGTTGCCGAAGGTCTCGGTGATGCTGGGAAACAGGAACAGGTCCGCCGAGGCATAGTGCGTCGCGAGGTCGGCGCCGATGCGCTGGCCGGCGAAGATCGCATCGGGGCAGCGCGCCTGCAGTTCCTTGCGCAGCGGGCCGTCGCCCACCAGCACGAGGCGTGCGCGCGGGTGTTCGCGGCGGATCGCCTCGAAGGCCGCGAGCAGCGTGTTCAGGTTCTTTTCTGGCGCCAGCCGGCCGACGCAGGTGACGACCAGGTCGTCGCGCGCCGCGCCCCACTGCGAACGCAGGTCGTCGCTGCGGTGCGCCGCATCGAAGCGACGCACGTCCACGCCGCGCGCCACCAGCGTGAGGTTGCGATAGCCCATCTTCTGCAACTCGTCGTGCAGCGGCTGCGTGGGCACCATCGTGCACTGCGTCGCGTTGTGGAAGCGGCGCAGGTAAGCCATGATCGGCCGGCGCAGGAAGCCGAAGCCGTAATGCTGGCTGTAGGCGTGGAAGTTGGTGCGGAAGTCCGAGCACACCGGCAGGCCCAGCGCGCGCGCCGCCAGCAGCGCGGAGCGGCCCAGCGGGCCTTCGGTGGCGATGTGCACCACGTCGGGTCGATGTTGTGTCCACAGCTTCACGAGCGTGTTCTTGCACGGCAGTCCCATGCGCAGGCCGGCGTAGCGCGGGATCGGCATGCCGCGCACCAGCACGTCGTCGTCGCCGCCGGATGCGGTCGGACCGACGTCGCCGGCCTGGCGTGGCCGCACCACCTGCACCACGTGGTGCCGGGCGCGCATGCCCTGCACGAGCCGGGCGATCGTTCCGGCGACGCCGTTGACCTCGGGCGGGTACGTCTCGGTCACGCAGGCGATTCGCAGGGGCCGTTGCAGGCCAGGGTGAATTTCCACGGGAAGTGCTCCAGGACGTTGCGCTCGCGGTCGATCATGACAACGCTTCGCAACAGATCGATGACAGTTCGACGATGGATCAAGACGCAAACGGACACGGGGCTTTCATATTTGCAAGTCACCATCCTGTCACGCCAGAGTCGCCATCGACGCGGGCGAACACTCGAGAGGATCACCGTGAACACCTTCATGCAGACGCTTCGCACGCAGCGCTGGGATGACCACCGCTTCTATCACCACAGTCTCGTCAACCAGAGCCTGCACTTCGTCAGCGCGATCACGTTCGTGATCGCGTATGCGTTGCTGTTCGTCGATCCGGCGCTCGCCGCGGTGCTGGCGTGGTGCGTGGCCATGACCACGCGCCAGGCCGGACACTTCTTCTTCGAGCCGCGCGGCTACGACGAGGTCAACCAGGTCACCGACGCCTACAAGGAAGAGGTGAAGGTCGGCTACAACATCCGCCGCAAGATCGTGCTGATGGCCATCTGGGTGCTGATCCCCGCCACCTTGTGGTTCGCGCCGTCGCTGGGCGGGCTGATCCAGCCGGCCGCCGACCTGCGCGGCTTCGTGCACGACGTGGGCATCGCCTGGCTGTCGCTGGGCGTGGCCGGCCTGGTCTTTCGCGTGCTTCAGCTGTGGGCCACGCAGGGCCTGGTCGAAGGCCTCGCCTGGGGCACGAAGATCGTGACCGACCCGTTCATGGACATCGGCCTTTACCACCGCGCCCCGCTGAAGCTCATGCAGCGCTGGACGGCGACCGCGGCCCACTGAAGCGTTGACGCAGCATTTCCCGCAGGAGGCCGCGCCGGATGGAGCGGTTGCTCTGCGCGGGATCGTCCCACCACCAACCGTCCGCATGCATCTGGCTGGCCGCGGCGACGAAACGATCGAGCACCGCCTCGAAATCGTCGTCGCCGTAGTTCAGGCTGAAGATCAGGCGACCCGTGCCCACCCAACTGAGTGCCAGCCCATGCGCGCGCAGATAGAACTGCAGCATCCAGTTGTAGCGCGACGGCTTGTCGTACAGCACCGTCCAGATCGACGACAGGTTGGCCACGCGCACCGGCACGCCGGCTTCGGCCAGGCGGGCGTTGAAGCGGGCGGCGCGCGCGTTCCAGCGCTCGTCGATGCCGTCGTACAGGGCCTGCACGTCGCTGCGCTGCAGTCGTTCCAGGAAGACGTTCATCGCGCCCATCACGTACGGATGCGAGTTGAAGGTGCCGCGGGCGAAGCAGATGTCGGCCGGGCGCTCCTCCCGGAAGCGCTTCATCAGCGCGTGCCGGCCGCACACCACGCCTACCGGCAGGCCGCCGCCCAGCGACTTGCCGTAGGTGACCATGTCGGCGCGCACCCCGAAATACTCTTGAGCCCCGCCCGGGGAAAGACGGAAGCCGACGAAGATCTCGTCGAAGATCAGCACGATGCCGCGCTCGGTGCACACCTCGCGCAACTGCTTGAGCCAGGCGGCATAGGCCGCGCGGTCGAAGCCGGCGCGGCGGCTGCTGTCCACCAGCGACGAGTCGCCCGGTGCGCCGGCGTTCGGGTGCAGCGCCTGCAGCGGGTTCACCAGCACGCAGGCGATGTCCCGGCGCGTGCGCAGCACGTGCAGCGTGTTCGCGTTCATCTCCTCCAGCGTGTACGTCTCGCGCGGCGGCAGCGGGTTGCCGGGGCCGGGCTGCACGTCCTCCCACCAGCCGTGGTACGCGCCGCAGAAGCGCACCAGGTACTTGCGGCGCGTGTGATAGCGGGCGAGGCGCACGGCCTGCATCACGGCCTCGGTGCCCGACATGTGGAACGACACCTCGTCGAGGCCGGAGATGCGCTGCAGGTGGCGCACGTTGTCCAGCAGCACCGGGTGGTAGGCGCCGAGCACCGGGCCCAGCGCGCGCACGCGCGCGGCGCCTTCCTCTATGCATTCCTTGTAGAAGTCGTAGCCGAACAGATTGACGCCATACGAACCGGTGAGGTCGTGGAAGACGTTGCCGTCCAGGTCCTCCACGGTGACGCCGGCCGAGGACTGCAGGAAGCTGCCGGTCTTCAGGTGCTTGCGCAGGTAGGGGCTGTACTGGAACGGCACGCGGTAGCTGCCGGTGAACTGCAGGTCGGAGATGCCGGCGCTGGCCTGGGCGGTCAGTGCCGCGCTCTTCGGGAAGCGTTCGTCGTAGAGCGCGGCCAGGCGCTCGAAGGCCGCACGGCGTCGACGCTGGATCTCCACCGGCGCCCCGTCGGAGCCGAAGAACCGGTCTTCGTCGTAGGCGTAGCCGGGCAGCAGCCCGGCCACCCGCTTGGCCATCTTCGAATGACCCGTGAGCGAGGCGTGCTTGGCACGCGAGAGTTCGAGTCGTCGCTTCGCGCGGGGCACCGTGAGGGCCAGCGCAGCGAGCATCAAGGCGGAGAGAGCGAGTGTGGATTCCATGATTGCTGACGTGATTGCAACCTCGGTATGTAGCCGACAGAATTGACAACCCGATGAAAAAAGCCATCCGACGCCTGCTCGCGCAGGAAGACCTGAACTTTCTGCTCACCAATCGCGTTCCGCGCATCGCATTGACGCATTTCATGGGCAGGTTCAGCAAGATCCGCCATCCGCTGGTCAGCCGGGGCTCGATCGCGGTGTGGAAGCTGTTCACCGACCTCGACTTGAGCGATGCCCGCAAGCGCAAGTTCTCCAGCCTGCACGACTGCTTCACGCGCGAGCTGATGCCCGGTGCGCGCGTCGTGGACACCGATCCGGACGTGCTGACCTCGCCGTGCGACGCGATCGTCGGCGCGTGCGGCACCGTGGCCGGCACGACGGCGTTCCAGGCCAAGGGCTTTCCGTACAGCATGGAGGAATTGTTCGGGCCCGGCACCGATCCGGCGCCGTTCCGGGACGGGCGCTTCGTGACGCTGCGCCTCACCTCGGCCATGTACCACCGGTTCCATGCGCCGCACGACTGCGACGTGAGCCACGTGAGCTACCTCAGCGGCGATACCTGGAACGTGAACCCCATCGCCCTGAAGCGCGTGGAACGCCTGTTCTGCCGCAACGAGCGCGCGGTGCTCAGCGCCCGGCTGCGCCGCGGCAATTTTCCCGTCGCCATCGTGCCGGTGGCTGCGATCCTCGTCGCCAGCATCCGGCTGCGCTTCACCGACGTGCTGCTGCACCTGCGCTACCGCGGCCCGAACGAGATTCCCGTGGCGGCCCGCTTCGGCAAGGGCGAGGAGATGGGTGGGTTCCAGCACGGCTCGACGATCCTGATGTTCGTGCCGGCCGGCTTCGAGCTCCACGAGAGCATCACGACCGGCACGCGCATCCGCATGGGACAGCCCTTGATGCGCCTGCCGCCGCTGCCGCGCGCGGCCGACGCCGCCGATTCGGCCGCGGCGCTGGAACAGGTTCCGGCGTGACGCGCGCGGGCCGGGCCGCGTTCGCGCGCCGCGCGGGCGTGGTGATCGCGCTCGTGCTCGCGGCCGGCGCACTCGATTTCGTCTTCCGCGATCTGAGCCTCGCAGAGCTCCAGGCGGCCGTGCTGCGCCAGTCGCCGTTGCGCCTGGCCGCGTGTCTCGCGCTGACCGCCGCGAGCTTTGCCTGCCTCGCGCTGTACGACCTGGTGAGCGTGCATGTGGCGGCGCCCGGTCGGGTGCGATCGGGCCTGGCGTTGCTCTCGGGCGCCACCAGCGCGGCCATCGCCAACACGCTGGGGTTCCATGCGGTCTCGGGCTCGGCGGTGCGGGCGCATCTGTACCTGCCGGCGGGCCTGACGGGGACGGAGGTGGCGCGCGTCGTGTCGATGTCATGGCTGTCGCTGGTGGCCGGCAACATGACGATGCTGGCCGGCGCGGAACTCTGGCAGGCCGCGACCGGCGCGGATCCGGCCTGGCACGCGGCGCTGGGCGCCGGCCTGGAGGGCCTGTTGCTGCTGTGGCTGGCGTGGCTCGCGCGCGGCCCGGGCGAGATCGCGTTCGGACGCTTTCGCCTGCCGATGCCGCCGGCATCGCTGGCCTTGATGTTGATGGCGCTGGGCGCGGTCGAGAGCGGCACGGCCATCGGCGCCTTGTACGTGCTGCTGCCCGCCGACCTCGCACCGCCGTTCGATGTCTTCGCCGTGGGCTGCATCGCCGCGGTGATCCTGGGCGTGGTGTCGCATGCACCGGGCGGGCTCGGCGTGTTCGAGGCCAGCATGACGGCGATCCTGGCCGGTCGCGGCCGGCCGGACCTGCTGGCGGCGCTGCTGCTGTTTCGCCTGCTGTACAACCTGCTGCCGTTCGGACTGGCGGTACTGGTGCTGGGATTGCGCTCGGGCTGCATGTCGCGTGGCGCCCGGGCGGCGGGGCACGAGCGCAGCGGCGCTTAGCGGCGGCACGCGCCTGAATTCAGGCGTTCAGCGCCACGTTCTGCGTGCTCTCCTGCGCCGCGGCGGCGACGCGGTACTGGTGGCTGGCCAGGGCGTTGGTGGCGAAGAGCATCGCCGTCGTCAACAACGCGGCGAGAACGATGGGGGCGGCTTGTGCTGCGAAGGTCTTGGTCATGGCGGGCTCCTGGGTTCGTTTCGGTGAGTCGATGGAGTGGAATGTAGGGAAGCACCTGCCCCGGAGCGAACGGTCTGCGACGACGCGCGACGTCCGCCGGATGAACTGCAAGCCGGCGCGACGGACCGGAATCGTGCCGCGCGACATGCCGGGTTTGGCGGACGGATGACGCCGGCGTCGCGCAGGCCGGGTTGGTGGCGGACAAGTCGCTCGGTGAACTCGGCCGGCGGCGGCAGAATGGCTGCATGACTGAAACGACCCTCCTTCCCGACGGCCTGTTCTCCCACGACGACGGCGTGCTGCGCTGCCAGTGGTGTCGCGCGAGCCCGGAGTACCGGCGCTACCACGACGAGGAGTGGGGCTTTCCCGTCACCGACGAGCGCCGGCTGTTCGAGAAGATCTGCCTCGAAGGCTTCCAGGCCGGCCTGAGCTGGCTCACGATCCTCAACAAGCGCGAGGCGTTCCGCAAGGGCTTCGCCAACTTCGAGGCCGAGCAGGTCGTGCGCTTCGGCGATGCCGACATCGCGCGCCTGCTGGCCGACGCCGGCATCGTGCGGCACCGCGGCAAGATCGCATCGACCATCAACAACGCGCAGCGCGTGCTCGAGCTGCGCCAGGAGTTCGGCTCGCTGGCCGCCTACGCGTGGCGCTTCGAGCCGGCCGCGGCCAGCCGGCCGCCCAGGCTGCTGCCGGGCACGGCGCTGGGGCCGTCGGCGGAGGCCGTGGCGATGTCCAAGGACCTGAAGAAGCGCGGCTGGACGTTCGTCGGGCCCACCACCGTCTATGCGTTCATGCAGGCGATGGGGCTGGTCAACGACCACTACGAGCGCTGCCATGCGCGCGAGCTGGCGTTGAAGGCGCGCAAGAGGCTGAAGAAACCGACCTGAGCTTGTGGCGGGCCGCCGTGCCGTCGGCGGCAGCCGAACGCGTCAGGTGCCTGCGCTCGCCCCGCGCAGGCGATCGCGCGTGCGGGCCGGCGTGCTGCCGAACCATTCCCGGCAGGCGCGGTTGAACGAGCTCTGTTCGCGATAGCCCAGCATGAAGGCCACGTCGGTGAGGTTCAGCCGCGAATCGCGCAGCAACTCCTCCGCCAGTGCCTGGCGCGCGGCGTCGTGCACGGCCTGGAAGTTGGTGCCCGCCTCGGCGAGCTTGCGTTGCAGCGTGCGGGTGCTCAGCACCAGCGCCGCGGCCACGTCGTCCACCCGCGCGCGGTCGTTGGCCAGTTGCGACGCCACCTCGCGTCGCACGTCGGTGACGATGCGCGGTTCGGACGTCTCGCGCCGTCGCGCCGCGAGCAATTCGTCGGCATGGCGCTGCAACACCTTCAGCATGCTGCCGTCGGCGTTGGGCACCGGGCGGTCCAGCAACGCGGCCTCGAAGCGCCCATAGGCGGCGGGCACGCCGTAGACGATCGCCGGCCCGAAGACCTGCGCGTGGGCCGCGCGCACGGCGTCGTCCGGCGTCGCGTAGGGCAGCCCGATCTCGAGCACCGGCAGTCGTTCATGCGCGAGCCAGCTGACGAAGGTGAGGATGCCGGCCAGCACGCTGTCGCACAGGTGGCGCGCCTCGGCGGGCGTGCACTTGTCCAGCCAGGGCGTGTCCCAGTAGTAGGTGGCGATGCCGTTGCGCTCGTCCAGGCGGGAGCGCCCGAGGTCGTGCGCCAGGCCTTCGTAGCGCCGCGTCTGGGCGAAGGCGCCGCGCAGCGTGGTGCAGGCGCACACCACCAGGCCGTAGAACGGATAGGTGGACAGCCGTGCATGCAGGCCGGCGTGCAGGCCGAACACCGGATCGCCGGCGAGGCGGTCGCCCGCGCCCAGCAGGGCGATGTATTCCTTCACGGTCAGGCTGTCGCGCGACGCGGCCAGCGTGCCGTCCGGCCAGCCCAGGTGGGCCGCGATCGCCGCGGCCGTGACGCCCCGGGCCTGCGCCGTGGCGACGGCGGTCTGCGCGTAGGCCATCGCCACGCGCGCGTCCGCTGCCGGCGGAATCGGGCAGGGCGCGTCCGCGGGCAGGGAGGCTTCGGAATGGGAGATGGACGTCGCCGCGGGCGGCACTGGCATGTTGTGGCAACTCGCCTGGCGGCGAAAGACAAGCCGGATCGGCGCGATCCGGTGCACCATCGCGGCAGGCCGGGCCTGGCCCGCGCCTGTCGACCTTCAAAAACGAGTATAGCCACGATGACCGCAGAACGACGCTGGAACGGCTGGGGCGATGCCAGCGTGCACGAAGAGCTCAAGCCCGAGGCGCGCGCCTTCCTGGCGCAGTCCATCGGCGCCGGCCAGCCACTGCCCGACGCCACGTTCGCCGCCGCGCTCGCGCAGGTCGAGGCCCAGGCTTCGCGACTGCCACCGCACCCGCTGGTCGACACGAGCGCCGAAATCCGGCTGCGCGCGAGTTTCGGCCAATCGATGCACGACTGGCTGCGCCTGCGCTTCGGCGTATTGGGCCGGGTGACCGATGGCGTCGCGTTTCCCGTCGATTCGGTCGAGGTGCGCACCTTGTTGACCTGGGCGCGCGAGCACGGCATCCAGGTGCTGCCGTCGGGCGGGGCGACGAGCGTCGCCGGCCACCTGACGCCGGTAGGCGCGGCGCCCGTGCTGACGCTGAACCTGGGCCGGATGATGCGGCTGCTGGACCTCGATCCGGTGGCCCAGCTCGCGCGCTTCGAGGCGGGCGTCGCCGGGCCCGACCTGGAGGCGCAACTGCGCGCCCACGGCTTCACGCTGGGCCACTTCCCGCAGAGTTTCGAACTGTCGACGCTGGGCGGCTGGGTGGTCACGCGCTCGTCGGGCCAGCAGTCGGCGCGCTACGGTCGCATCGAGCAGCTGTTCGCCGGCGGCATCCTGCAGACGCCCGAACGCGAATGGGTGCTGCCCACGTTCCCGGCATCGGCTGCCGGCCCCGACCTGCGCGAATGGGTGCTGGGTTCCGAAGGCCGCATCGGCGTGCTGACCGAGGCCAGCGTGCGCGTCACGCGCGCGCCGGCCGCGGAGCGCTTCGTCGGCGTCTTCTTCCCGGACTGGGCCAGCGGCCTGGCCGCCGTGCGCGAGATGGCACAGGCCCGGCTCGGGCTGTCGATGCTGCGGCTCGCCAACCCGGCCGAGACCTTCACCACGCTCAAGATGGCGGGCCACGAGACGGCGATAGGCTGGCTGGAACGCTTTCTCGCGCTGCGTGGCGCGGCCGACGGCAAGTGCCTGCTGTTCGCCGGCTTCACCGGCGCCAGCATGGGCCAGGTGCGCTCGCTGCAACGCGCCGCCGCAGCGATCTGGCGCACGCACGGCGGCGTGTCCACCGGCACGGTGCTGGGCAGGAAGTGGGAGGCGCGCCGCTTCGCCGGCGTGTACCTGCGCAACGCGTTGTGGGACGCCGGCTATGCGGTGGACACGATGGAGACCGCGTGCGACTGGCCGCGCGTCGACGCGATGGTGCACGCGCTGGAGACGGCCGGGCGCGCCGCGCTCGCGCAGCATGGCGAACGCACGCACTGCTACACGCACCTGTCGCACGTCTATGCCCAGGGCTCCAGCGTGTATTCGACGTTCGTCTACCGGATCGGGCCCGACTACGACAGCGCCCTGGCGCGCTGGCAATCGCTGAAGACCGCGGTGGGCGACGCGATCGTCGCGCAGGGCGGCACCATCACGCACCAGCATGGCGTCGGCAAGGACCACGCGCGCTGGCTCGCGGCCGAGAAGGGCGCGACCGGCATGGCGGCCATCGCGGCGATGGTGCGCGCGTTCGATCCGCATGGCGTGATGGCGCGCGGCAACCTGCTGGGGGACGCGGAGTGAGCCGGCGTCGCCGTCTCGCGTTCGCACGTGCTCCCCGATGACCGATGTCGACCTGCTCGTGATCGGTGGCGGCATCGCCGGCGCCGGCGTGGCGCTCGAGGCGTCGCGCCGCGGCATCGCCGTGATGCTGGTCGAGGCGCGTGACTTCGCCTGGGGCAGCTCGTCGCGCTCGTCCAAGCTGGTCCACGGCGGACTGCGCTACCTGCGCGAAGGTGCGTTCGGCCTTACGCGCGAATCGGTGCGCGAGCGCGGCCGCCTGCTGCAGGACGCACCGGGCCTGGTCGAGCCGCAGCGCTTTCTCCTCGGCCACTACGAGGGCCGTTCGCCCAGCCGGCGCACGATGGCCGCCGGGCTGGCGATCTACGACGCGATGGCGCACCAGCGCACGCGCGCGTTCCACACGCCCGCGCAGGCAGGCGCGCTCGCGCCGCACATGGCGACCGACGGACTGCTCGGGGCGTCGAGCTATCTCGATGCGAAGACCGACGACTCGCGCCTGGTGATGCGCGTGCTGCAGGAGGCGCAGCGGTACGGCGCGCGCGTCTACAACCGCGCGGCCGTGAAGTCGTTGCTGCGCGCGGGCGACGTCGACGTGCCGCTGTCGACGCAGGGCGACGACAGCGTGAAGCCGGGCACGGTCGTCGGTGCACGCATCGAAGGCGCCGGCTTCAGCGGCCACGTGCGGGCCCGTTGCGTCGTCAATGCCACCGGCTTCTGGGCCGACGGCCTGCGCAGCGGCCTGGGCGCGCCGATGCTGCGCCCGCTGCGCGGCAGCCACCTGGTGTTTCCGCTGTGGAAGCTGCCGGTGGCCCAGTCGGTGAGCCTGCTGCACCCACGTGACGGCCGGCCGGTGTTCGCGACGCCGTGGGAAGGCGTGGCACTGGTGGGCACGACCGACCTCGACCACCATGAGGATCCCGACGTCGAGCCGCGCATCGTCGCCGGCGAGGTGGCCTACCTGATCGAGGCGCTGCGCCACGCGTTCCCGCGCCTGGACCTGCGCGCCGCCGACGCGGTCTGCAGCTTTGCCGGCGTGCGGCCGGTGGTCGATGGCCGCGCGAGCGGCGGCGATCCGTCGAAAGCGCCGCGCGAGCACGTCGTGCTCGACGAGCAAGGCTTGATCACCGTCACCGGCGGCAAGCTCACCACGTTCCGCGTCAACGCGCTCGATGCGCTGCGCCATGCCGCGCCGTACCTCGCCGCCTCGGGCAGGCGCGGCGGCTTCGCGCCGACCGGCATCGCCGGCGCCGAACCCGGCCGGGACGCGACCATGGGCGCGCACGACTTCGACTATCGAACGGCCGACGCCATCTTCGCGCCGCAGCCGGAGTCACCGGCGCTGGCGGTGCTGCCGCACGGCCTGCGCACCCGCCTGCTCGGTCGCTACGGCCACCAGGCGCAATCGCTGCTGCGCGAGGCCGCGCCGGCCGATCTCGAGACGGTGGCCGGCACCACCACGCCCTGGGCCGAACTGCACTGGGCGTTGCGCCACGAGCAGGTGCGATTCCTCGACGACCTGCTGCTGCGCCGCACGCGCCTGGGCCTGTTGCTGCCTGCCGGCGCCGCGTCGCTGCTGCCGCGCCTGGAACCCGTCGCACGCGAGGCGCTGGGCTGGTCCGCCGGCGAATGGCGCGACCAATGCGACCGCTACGCGCGCATCGTCGCGCAGTGCTACACGGTACCCGCGCCATGACCTCTACCCGCCCCGACGACCTGTTGCTCTCGATCGACTGCGGCACGCAAAGTGCGCGTGCACTGCTGTTCGACCCGCTTGGCAATCTCGTCGCGAAATCGCAGGTGGCGCTGGACGACTACGTCGTCGAGCAGCCGGGCTGGATGTCCCATGACGTCGAGGGCTTCTGGGCCGCGTGCGCGCGCGCCTGCCGCCAGCTATGGCTGGCTCATCCCGAATTGGCGGCCGCGGTGCGCGGCGTCACGGTGACCACGCAACGCGGCACGATCATGCCGATCGACGCCCAGGGCCGTTCCGCGCTGCCGGCGCTGATCTGGCTGGATCAACGCCGGGCCACGCAGGTACCGAAGATCAACGCGGCCTGGCGCGCGGCCTTCCGGCTCGCCGGCGTCGCCGACACGGTGCGCTACTTCCAGCGCGAGGCCGAGGTCAACTGGTGGGCCGAACACGAGCCGGCGGCCTGGGCGCGCACGCACAAGGTGCTGCTGCTGTCGGGGCTGCTGAACTGGAAGCTCACCGGCGAGTTCGTCGACTCGATCGGCTCGCAAGTAGGCTATGTGCCGTTCGACTTCAAGGCCCACGCGTGGGCGAAGCCGTCCGACTGGAAGTGGCAGGCACTCGCGATCCGCCCCGGGCAACTGCCGGAACTGCTTCCGGTGGGCTCGGTGCTGGGGCGCGTCAGTGTCGCGGCCAGTACGGCCACGGGTATCCCGGCGGGCGTGCCGGTGATTGCCGCCGCGGCCGACAAGGCCTGCGAAGTGCTGGGCTCGGGCTGCCTGGAGCCGAACGTCGGCGGCATCTCGTACGGCACCACGGCCACCATCAACGTGTGCACGCGCCAGTACGCCGAGGCGCTGTCCTTCGTGCCGCCGTACCCGGCCGCGCTGCCCGGCCACTACGACAGCGAGGTGCAGATCTTTCGCGGCTACTGGATGGTGCGCTGGTTCAAGGAGCAGTTCGGCGACCGCGAGCGCAGCGCCGCGGCCGAGCGCGGCGTGGCCCCGGAGGCCTTGCTCGACGAACTGGTGGCCGCGGTGCCGCCCGGTTCGCTGGGCCTGATCCTGCAGCCGTACTGGACGCCCGGCATCCGCCATCCCGGCCCTGACGCCAAGGGCGCGATCATCGGTTTCGGCGACGCGCACACGCGGGCGCACGTGTACCGCGCGATCCTCGAGGGCCTGGGCTACGCGCTGCGCGACGGCCGCGAGCGCATCGAGAAGAAGACCAAGGTGCCGCTCACCGAGCTGCGCGTGTCCGGCGGCGGCTCGCAGTCCGACGCCGCGCTGCAGCTGACGGCCGACATCTTCCGCCTGCCGGCCAGCCGGCCGCACGTCCACGAGACCAGCGGCCTGGGCGCCGCGATCGACTGCGCCGTCGGCCTGGGCCTGCACCCCGGCTTTCCCGCCGCCGTGCGCGCGATGACACGGGTGGCGCGCACCTTCGAGCCCGATGCGAAGAACGCGGCGCTTTATGACCAGCTCTACGAGCAGGTCTACCAGAAGATGTACCCGCGCCTCGCGCCGCTGTATGCGCGCATCCGCGACATCACGGGGTATCCGGCGCGGGATTGATCGCTGAAGAACGGGATCGCCGCCGCGATCCCGCTCCTTGTCAGAACGCCACGCCCAGGCCCAGGTCGAAGCGCGTGAGGTCGGTGTTGGTCGTGAAGCGCTGGTAGTCGGCCTTCAGCACCACGTGCGGGTTGAGGTAGAAGTTGGCGCCGGCCGTCCACACGCGATCGTGCGGCTGGGGCCACGGCTGGCCGTCCGACGCGAGGCCGGTGGGCGTGGTGGAGAAGCCCGGGGCGATGCCCGCATAGCTCGCGGCCATGTCGTAGTGCTCCCAGCGCACGAACGGGCTGAGCTTGTAGCCGCCTTCCTGCCACAGGTTGTACGCGCCTTGCACGTAGTAGCCGAGGAACGACGCCGGGATCGGATTGGCGACGCCGGTGTTGTCGAGGTTGTACGTGGCGGTCTTGGAGAAGGCGCCGTGCGCGTAGACGGCCGAGATGTCGGCGTTGCCCGGCGTCCAGCGCGCGTGCGCTTCCCACAGCGTGACGCGCGATTGCGGCAGGCCGACGGGTACCCTGGGGATGGCCATGTCGCCGGTGAAGGCGAAGCCGCCCAGCAGCAGGCCGGGCACGCCGGTGTAGTTCAGCGCGGCGTACTGCGACAGGTGCTGCGCGTTCGCGAGCTGCAGCTCCTGGTGGGTGGCCTGCATCGGCGCGACGTCGTTGTCTTCCAGGTCCAGCGCCGTGCGGTATTGCGGATCCTCGGGGCTGTTGTTCCAGCCGCCCAGGTTCAGGCCGGTGGTCAGGCCCACGTCCCAGCCCAGGCCGATGTCGTTGTTGCCGTGGAAGCCCACGCCGCCTTCGCGCCACGTGCTCGGAATGATCAGCGTCTCGACGAAGTTGCGCTGGACGCCGTAGTAGGCCGTCGGCTCATGGTGCTCGTTGAGCAGGCCGGCCGGCATCAGGAACAGGCCGGCCTTGACGCTGGCGGTGTCGGTCAGCTGATGGTCGACGTAGAACTGCTCGACCTCGAATTCGCCGGCGTCGCTGGCGGACGCCACCGCATGTTCGACCTCGAACTCGGAGTTGAAGTTGGTGCGCTCGTCGAAGCGGTAGCCGATGCCGAACACGGCGCGCGCCAGGTCGGCTTCGGTCCGCTTCGCGTCCTTCGTCGGATGCGTGTAGTAGATCTCGCCGTAGCCCCACAGGCCCAGGTCGGGCGAGATGCCGCTCACGGGAGCGGGCGCGGCGGCCACCACGGGTGCCGGCGCGGCCACCTTGGCCGCCGTCGCCTGCTGCTGCGCGGCCAACGCTTCGTTCTGTGTCTTCACGCGCTCCAGCTCGAGCTTCATCGCGTCCAGCTGCTGCTGCATCTGGGTGATCTGCTGCGCGAGCTTGTCGGCGATGTCGGGCGTGGGGTCCGCGGCGTGCGCCTGCGACAGCAGGCACAGCGCGATGGCGGCGATGGCGACGGGTGTTTTTTGCATGCTGTTCATCGACTCGTGGAGTTTTTCGGAGCGGCCGTGGCGCTGGCGGCTGCGGCCTGGCATTGCGCGGGCAGCACTTGCGCGCCCGGGTTGTTCGGGTCGTAGCCGTCGGTCAGCGTGCACAGGAACGTGATGACGTCGTTGATCTCGTCGGCCGACAGCGTGGGCGTGTCGCCGATCAGGCGGTTGTAGGGAATCTCGAGCGTGTTGACGTTGCCGAGGTAACCCGCATCGCTGCCGACGACGCCGGCCTGCACGACGAACTGGCCGCCGTAGACCGCAGGCAGGTCGTCGAACTTGGTGACGCTGCCGTCGGCCGCGGTCGGATACCACTCTTCGGGGTTCGTGTCGCGCCGAACGTAGAAGCCGATCGCGTCCTGCAGCGTCGAGAAGCGGCCGTTGTGGAAGTACGGGGCCGTCAGCGCGATGTTGCGCAGCGTCGGCACCTTGAACTGGCCGCACACGCTGAACAGGTCCTTGGTCTGCACCCGGAACGGGCCGCAGACGCCCAGGTCGTAGTAGGTCTGCACGCCGTCGTCGCTGTCGACCGGCGTGTAGTCGGGTGCGGATGCGCCGCTGTTGGCCGGAATGGCGCTGTTGCGCGGCACGCCGAGGTTGTCGAAGCTGAAGTCGGTGAACAGCGGCGGCGTGGTGCCATCCGCCGACGTGCTGGGATGGCACGCGCCGCAATTGCCCTTGGAGGCATCGTTGAACAGCGCGAGGCCGCGCTGCTCCTGCGCCGTGAGCTGGGCCTGGCCCTTCTGGAAATAGTCGTACTTGCTCGAGAAGGGTCGGAAGTCGGGATCCTCGGATTCGTAGGCCGCCAGTGCCTGGCCTATGCGAGCCAGCGCGGTCGTCGGGTCATCGAGCACGGCGCTGCCGTACAGCGCCACGAAATCGGCCAGGTAGGGCCGGGTCTGCAGCTTGGCGATGACCGCCGGTGCGTCGGCGTTGGCCATCTCGAACGCCGTCGTGAACGGCGCCACGGCCTGCGCAGCCAGCGTCGCCGCGCGCCCGTCGCGGAAGAAGCCGCCATTCGGGCTGCCGTCCGCGGCGAAGTAGAAGTTGGGGGTGTACGCCAGGTACATCAGCGACGGCGTGTTGCGGAAGCCGGACTGATTCATGGCCAGGCCGCCGAGCGGCACGGGCGAGCCGCGATCGGGGCCGCTGGCGGTGGGATCGGCCGTGAACGCGAACTGCTTGACGTGACAGCTGGCGCACGACTGCTGGCCGGAGGCCGACAGCGCCGTGTCCACGAAGATCTTCTCGCCCAATTGAGCGGCGGCCGACAGGGTCGTCGCGCTACCACCGCTCGCGGGTGGGGCGGAGTCGGTGCCGCCGCCGCAACCGGCGAGCACGGTCGCGACAAGGAGCGCGATCCCCAGCCCTCGTGGGCGGGATCCTGAACCGATGCCAAGGACGTTCATTGTCTTTTCTACTCCGCGTGGCGGTGAAGCCTGCGCGCATGTAATTGATAGTGCAATTGCGATTGATTCGCACTCAAGATTCGAAATGTATCGGGCCTGTGAATGAGCAACAAGGACAGATGGATCGTGTTCGGTCTTTTGTCAGCTAAACGACAGCTTTCGTTGCTGTCGCGCCCCGCCCGGCAGCCAGAACTTGCGCGACTTGAGCGCGTGCATGCCGCGCCGCGTCCGCAAGCGCAGCATGCGCGCGCGTCAGGCGGCCGGCTTGTCCCTGGTCGCTGACATCAGGATCGGAACGATGGCCAGCAGCGGGGGCACGACGAAGCACCGCATCTTGAACTGGCTGAATGCGATCGCGCCCGCCGCACATCCGACGGCAAAAGCACCGACGTTGGCGGCCATGCGAGACAGACGGCCCGTCGCCACGACCCGCTCCTCGGGCGGCAGCCCGCGCCACAGGTCGGCGATGTCTATCATCATCTGCGTGGTGGTGCCCGTCATCAGCGTGGTGGGCGGAGACGCACCGAGGTGGATGCGCGAGATGCCGTTCTGGATCGCCATCGCGGCCACCAGCAACATGCCGGTGAGCACGACCGCGGGCTCGCTGCCGTTGCGACCCGGCCCGAGCCAGATCGCCATTGCGGCGCCGGCCGTCAGCAGGATCAGCTTCAGCCACAGCATCGTGCGCAGCACCGGCAGGCCCAGCCTGGGCAGCGCCGGCGCGAGCAGCCGCGTCGACAGGATGACGACGCAGAACACCGGCAGCGCCAGCAGCTTGGCCAGTGCGCCCGAGGTGCCCAGCACCAACGCGGCGCCCAGCGTCACGAAGTTGCCGGTGACGTGCGCGGTGAACAGGCCTTGCAGCGCCAGGAAGCCGGCAGTGTCGACATAGCCCGCATTGAGGCTCAGGAAGACGGGGACGCTGAATTTCATGCGGCCTCGCGCATGTCAGGCCCAGCAGGCGCAGCCCAGTGCCCACCAGAAACTGTTCGCGTCGGAGGCGGGAAGTTGCGCAGCCCAGGCCGTGGCGTGCCGGTGGCCGTGCACGCCGCACAGTTGATCGCACCCGCAGCCGGCCGCATTGCGCTTCAACGCCGCTTGCAGAGGCTTGCCTTCGCTGTCGCCCCAGGCGCCGTAGCCGCCGAACGAGCGCACCGGCGACCAGTCCGGCATGGCCGGCGGCAACGCGCCGTCGTCCTCGAGCTGCAGGCTTCCGGCGGCGTAGACGACCTTGCCGCCGACCACGGTCAGCGTCGACGTGATGTCCGCGATGTCGGCCTCGGGGCACGCGAAGAAGTCCCGATCGGGCACGACCAGGTCGGCCAGCTGTCCGACTTCGATACGGCCCTTCTTGCCCTCCTCGTTCGAGAACCAGGTGACGTTCTCCGTCCACATGCGCAGCGCCGTCTCGCGGTCCAGGCAGTTGCGCTGCGGCGTGAGCTGCAGGCCGCCCACCGTCTTGCCGGTGATCATCCACGCAAGCGACACCCACGGGTTGTACGACGCCACCCGCGTGGCGTCGGTACCGGCCGACACCTTGAGTCCGCGCGCCAGCATCTTGGCGATTGGCGGCGTGGCCTCGGCCGCGCGGGCGCCGTAGCGCTCCACGAAATACTCCCCCTGGTAGGCCATGCGGTGCTGCACGGCGACGCCGCCGCCGAGTGCCGCGATGCGGTCGATCGACCGGTCGGAGATCGTCTCGGCATGGTCGAAGAACCAGTTCAGCCCTGCGAGCGGGATGTCCTTGTCCACGCGTTCGAACACGTCCAGCGAGCGGCTGATCGTCTCGTCGTAGGTCGCATGCAGGCGCCACGGCCAGCGGTTGTGCGCGAGGACGCGCACCACTTCCTCGAGCTCGTCCTCCATGTCCGCACCCAACTCGGGCCGGGGCACGCGGAAGTCCTCGAAGTCGGCGGCCGAGAACACGAGCATCTCGCCCGCACCGTTGTGGCGGAAGTAGTCGCTACCTTGCTTGTAGGTGGTGGAGGCCGTCCAGTCCAGGAAGTCCTGCTTCTCCTGTTTCGGCTTCTGCGTGAACAGGTTGTAGGCGAAGCGAACCGTCAGCTCGTCGGCGGCTTCTAGATCCTCGATCACCTTGTAGTCGTCCGGCCAGTTCTGCGAGCCGCCGCCGGCGTCGATCACGCCCGTGATGCCGAGCCGGTTCAGCTCGCGCATGAAGTGGCGCGTGGAGTTGCGCTGGTAGTCGTATGGCAGCTTCGGGCCCTTGCCCAGCGTCGCGTACAGGATGGAGGCGTTGGGCTTGGCCAGCAGCAGGCCGGTGGGATTGCCGTCGCCGTCGCGCAGGATCTGGCCGCCGGGCGGCTCCGGCGTCTCGCGTGTATAGCCGACGGCGCGCAGCGCGGCGCCATTGAGCAGCGCGCGGTCGTACAGGTGCAGGATGAAGACGGGCGTGTCCGGCGCGACGGCGTTGAGTTCGGCGATGGTGGGCAGCCGCTTCTCGGCGAACTGATGCTCGGTGAAGCCCCCCACCACGCGCACCCATTGCGGCGCCGGCGTGATCGCCACCTGGCGCCTGAGCATGCTCATCGCGTCGGCCAGGCTGCGCACGCCGTCCCAGCGCAGCTCCATGTTGTAGTTGAGGCCGCCGCGGATCAGGTGCGAGTGGTTGTCGATCAGCCCGGGCAGCGCGGATGCGCCGTGCAGGTCGATGACGCGCGTGGCCGGGACGGCGAGCGCCATCACGCTGGCGTCGTCGCCCACGCCGACGAAGCGGCCGCCCTGGATCGCGACGGCCTGCGCGACCGGGTTGCGCTTGTCGAGGGTGGTGAAACGGCCTCCGCGGAGGATCAGGTCGGGTGCGGGCGTCTGGATCATTTGGTCTCCTGTTCGAGTACCTATGTCAGTCCAGCAATGCTACCGACTTCACCATTGCCCACACCGGCTTGCCCGGTTCCAGCGCGAGCGCCTGCGCGGAGCGGCGCGTCACGCGCGCGAGCAACGCGATGCCGCCCCCCTGCGTGCGCAGGCGCACCAGCACCTGAGACGGATGGCTGTCGTCGGCGATCGCTTCGACCGTGGCCGGGATCTGGTTGACGATGCTGCTTTCGGGTTGCGCGACGAGGCTCAGCGAGACGTCGCGCGCCAGCACGCGCAGGCGGATGCGGTGGCCCAACGGCAGTGCCGGGTCGCGGGTCCAGAAGGCGGCGCCGGGAGCGTCGAGGCGGGCGAGTTGCCACTCGGCGTCGAGCGCACCGATCTGGCCTTGCAGCACCACGCCCGCATCTTCACCGGGCGGCAGCGGCAGGTCGAGGCGGCTCAGCAGCTCGGCGACCGGACCCGATGCGACGGCCTGGCCGGCCTCCATCAGCACCACGTGATCGGCCAGGCGCGCGACCTCGGCGATGGCGTGGCTGACATAGACGATCGTGATACCCGACAGGGCATTCAGGCGCTCGATCGCCGGCAGGATCTCGGCCTTGCGCGCAGCGTCGAGTGCGGCGAGCGGCTCGTCCATCAACAGCATGCGCGGACTGACGGCCAGCGCGCGCGCGATCGCGACGCGCTGGCGTTCGCCGCCGGACAGGCCGAGGGTCGTGCGCTGCAGCAGCGACTCGATGCCGGTCCACGCGACGGCCTCGGCGATGGAGACGCGGCGCTCGGCCGGCAACAGCCGCTTCCATCCGAATTCGACGTTGGCCCGCACGTCCAGGTGCTCGAACAGGCTGGCCTCCTGGAACACGACGCCCACCGCGCGACGATGCGTCGGCACGAACACGCGGTTGGCGTCGTCCTGCCAGACCTCGCCATCCACGACCACGCGGCCGCCCGGTGCGTGTTCGAGCCCCGCAAGACAGCGCAACAACGTGGTCTTGCCGCAGCCCGAAGGCCCGAACAGCGCGCTGACGCCGCGTGCGGGCAGCGTGAGCGAGACGTCCAGCGTGAACGCCCCGCGCGGGAGTCGCAGCGACGCTTCGATCACGGGCGCGGCACGCCGTCCGGCGCGGTCGATGCGAGCAGCGCACCCTTGGGGCTCAGGCGATAGACCCACAGCAGCACGGCGAAGCTGAACAGCAGCAGCACCGCGGCTAGGCGATGCGCGGCGGGATATTCGAGCGCCTCGACGTGGCTGTACAGCTGGGTGGAGATCACGCGCGTGGCGCCGGGGATGTTGCCGCCGATCATCAGCACGACGCCGAACTCGCCCACGGTGTGCGCGAAGCCCAGCACTGCGGCCGTGATCACGCCACGGCGCGCCAGCGGCAGCGCCACGTGGACGAAGCGCTCCCAGGGTCCGGCGCGCAGCGTGGCCGCGGCCTCCAGCGGCCGCGCGCCGATGGCCTCGAACGCCGTCTGGATCGGCTGCACGACGAAGGGCATCGAGTACAGCATCGACGCGATCACGAGGCCGGAAAAGCTGAACGGCAGCAGCCCGATGCCCAGTGCCTGCGTCGCCTGGCCGACCAGGCCGTGCGGCCCCATCAGCATCAGCAGGTAGAAACCCAGCACCGTGGGCGGCAACACGAGCGGCAGCGCCACCAGCGCAGCCAGCGGCGCCTTCCAGCGCGAACGCGTGTGCGCGAGCCACCAGGCCAGCGGCGTGCCGATGGCCAGCAGCAGCAGCGTGACGACGAACGCGAGCTTGAGCGTCAGCGCCACCGCCTGCAGATCGGCGGACCAATCGACATCCACCGCGTTCAACGCCTTACCAGCTGTAGCCGTAGGCCTTGATCACGACGCGGGCCTTGTCGCTCGCGAGGTAGTCCACGAACGCGGTGGCCGCGGCGCGGACCTTGCTCGCGGAGATCACCACCGCGTCCTGCTTGATCGGCGTGTACAGGTTGTCGGGCACCAGCCACATCGAGCCGGGCACCCTGGAGCCGTCCGGCGGCTGCACCTGGCCGAGCGCGACGAAGCCGAGTTCTGCGTTGCCGGTCTGCACGAACTGCCAGGCCTGGCCGATGTTCTCGGCCGTGACGACGCGCGATTGCACGGCATCGGTCAGCTTCAGCTGGGCCAGCGTCTCCTTGGCGGCCTGGCCGTAGGGTGCCAGCTTGGCGTCGGCCACGGACAAGTGCTTCCACTTGTCGGACTTCAGGATCTCGCCCTTGGCGTCGACCAGCGCCGGGTCGGCCGACCACAGCACCAGCTTGCCGATCGCGTACGTGTGCAGCGTGGCGGGAATCGCCTTGCCCTCGGCGACCAGCCTGGCCGGCGTGGCCTGGTCGGCAGCCAGCAGGACGTCGAACGGCGCGCCAGCGGTGATCTGTGCGTAGAACTTGCCGGTGGCGCCGAACGACAGCTTCACCGTGTTGCCGGTGTCATGTTCGAACTGCGCGGCGATCTTCTGCGCGGCGGCCGAGAAGTTGGCGGCGACGGCCACCTGGAGCTCGTCGGCGTGCGCCGAGAAGGCGAGGGCGGCGAGCGTGAGCGCGAACAGGCCGCGCGGCAGGGACAGCGTCATGAATGATCCTCGGGGTCATGGCAGACGGCCTCGATGTTGTGGCCGTCCGGGTCGTGCACGAAGGCACCATAGTAATTCGGGTGGTAGTGCGCACGGATGCCGGGCGCGCCGTTGTCGGTGCCGCCGGCGGCGAGCGCGGCTGTGTGGAACGCACGCACCTGCGCGCGGGTGGCCACGCGCAACGCGATGTGGATCGCGGGCCGGTTCGGCGTGCCGGCGTAGATCCAGAAGTCGGGCTTGGGCGGCTCGCCGAAGCCGGCCACCGAGGTGGAGCCTGTGATCTCGGGGCCGAATTCCATCAGCTTCGCATAGCCGATGGCGCCCAGCGCTGCGGTGTAGAAGGCCTTGCTGGCGGCGAAATCGCTGACGGTGACGCCGGTGTGGTCGATCATGGAAGCGGTCTCCGGGTGGTTCAGGACGATCCATTCTGCGGCACGCGAACGCCGTACCCCCCAGGACGACGGGTGCGCACATCGCCCCGCGATCGTAGACTGCCCGCCATCACAACAAGTCCTGCCGGGAGATGCCCATGTCGAAACGCCTCGGCGCGCCATGGTCGCTGGCCGCGATCGCGCTTGCGTTGCTGGGCGGATGTGCCGCCCAGATGCAGCCCGTCGCAGATTTCGGCGCGGCCGCCAACCACCTCGCCACCGTCTACAAGCCATTCACGGACGGCATGGCCGCCAGTTGCGAACAGCGCCGGCGCTACATCGCGCTCGGCAGCCCGGGCGCGTTCGACGACGCCGCCACGCAGCGCGACGCCGCGCGCGAGTGCGGGCCGCTGAAGGAGGCCGGCACCACCGCGGCGCTGTTCGGCCAGGCGCTGGCCGAGTACGCCACGGCGCTGGCCAAGGTCTCGGGCGCGAAGGCGACGGCCTTCGACGGCGACATCCGCAACATCTCCGGCGCCGCCGCCAAGCTCGCCACCCGCGACGGCACGCCGCTGTTCGACAACACCAAGCTGAGCGCCGCCAGCAAGATCGCGCGCGCCGCCGCGGCGCTGGTGCTCGAGGAGAAGCAGCAGGTGCTCACGCGCGCCACGTTGGAGGACAACCAGGACGCGCTCAGGATCGTCGTCGAGGCGATGCAGACTTACGCGAACGCGATCTACGCGGGCCAGCTCACGGACACGCACGACATCATGACCGGCGAGCTCGGCCGTCTCGTGGCCGCGTCCAACGCGCCGACGCAGGCCGACGTCGAAGGCCGCCTGCCCTGGCGCTTCGCCCAGACGGCCGCGCGCGCCGATATCGTCGCCAACGAGCTCGAGGCGCGCCGCGTGCACGCGTTCGCCAAGGCGGGCGATGCGTTGGTGGCGGCGCACGCCGAACTGATCGCCAACTTCGACAAGATCGGCGGCGCGCGCAGGCTCGAGCTGGTGGCTGCCTTCGTCGCCCAGGTGCAGGCGATCAACGACGACGCCGCGGCGTTGTAACCAGGAAGGATCTCCATGAGCCCCGACCAACCCGCCGCCGCCGACATTGCCGCCGCGGCCCTTGCCGCCACGGCCGTACCCACCGACGCCGACACCGCCGACGCGATGGCCCAACTCGCCGATGTGGCCGGCCACGCCTCGACCGGGCTGTTCAACTACCGCCGCGACAATCCGCAGGCGTCCGACCTCGACCAGGCGCTGAACCTCGAGATGACGCTGGACAAGCGTGCGATCGATCTGCGCGTGCAGGCCGTCAAGCTGCTCGGCGCCCAGGCCGCCGACGCGCTCGCGCAATTGAAGGACGCGTCACAGAAGGTGGACGACTTCCTGGCCGGCGTGAAGAAGATCGAAGGCCAGCTGGTCGTCGCCAGCGCGGTGATCGGGCTGGCCGGCGCGGCGCTGGTGGGCGACGCCGGGGGAATACTCTCCGCGGTCGTCAGCGTGCACGCCGCCCTCGCGGCGGCGACAGGCTAAGGCGCCAGCGTCGGCCGGGTATTCGGCGGCAACGGCTGCTCCGCCTCGTCGTCGGCGGGCAAGCCGTCGGCATTGACGATGTCCAGCACCTCGCCCATCCACAGCGCATGCACCAGGTGATCGCGGCGCGGGTCGCGGGTGTTCGGATGCACCAGCACCGTCAGACCTTGCCGGTTGAGCATCAGCCAGGGGACGAAGTTGCCGAACGTCGCGACGTCGAACGCCACCTGGTACATCGCGCGCGCATGGGGTCCGACCGGGCGGTCGTGCACGCGCCCC
>Ga0302157_10000384_pt1 | contig 59076 bp, 41 predicted proteins | sample I_Bog_N3_3_FD_193502 | JGI IMG/M metagenome (GOLD analysis project Ga0302157, IMG submission 193502) | Peat permafrost microbial communities from Stordalen Mire near Abisko, Sweden - I_Bog_N3_3 | ecosystem: Environmental > Terrestrial > Soil > Wetlands > Peat | place: Sweden: Abisko, Stordalen... | reverse complement strand
CCGTGGCCGCCCTGGCCGCCAGCCTCGAGAACCTGGCAGTGGCCGCCTACCAGGACGGGCTCGCCGCGGCGACAGCCGGCAAGCTGGGGACGGTACCGCCGGCCGTGGCCACCTTCGCCACCACGGCCAAGAGCCAGCACGCCCAGCACGCCGCCGCCTGGAACTCGGCCATCACCGCGGCGGGCCACCCCGCCGTCACCGTCACCGACCCCGTGCTGACCCCGGTGGTGGACCAGATGTTCGCCAAGGTGACCGACGTCGCCGGCCTGGCCACCTTGGCCCTGACCCTGGAGAACACCGCGGCCCAGACCTACCAGGCGGCCATCTCCGAGGTCACCGCCAACTCCTCGGTGAAGGTGGCCGCCAGCATCCAGCCCGTCGAGATGCAGCACGCGGCGATCCTGTACTTCGTCACCGGCCAGTACCCGGTGCCCAACGCCTTCAACCCCACCAACCTGGCCCGCCCCGGGTCCGACTACTCCGGCTGACCGCCCGACGTCAGCCCGCGATCACCAGGTGCGGCACCCCCCGATGCCGCCCTGGCCTCCGGTACGGCCGGCCCTAAGGGGCCGGCCGTACCCGCGTCCGCACTCCGGGGACGAAGCGGTGCGGCAATGCGGCGATGGACACCATCCACCGGGGCCCCGGCGACGAATCAAGGTCATGAGCTTCGACATCGAAACCTACCGCCGGCTCTCGGCCAAGCTCGAGACCCGGGACCTCGACTTCACGGCGTTCCGCGAGCACCCGCTCCCCCACGACGCCCTGCGCTGCCTGCGCTACATGCACGACGTGGAGAACCATACGGTCTGCTACCTGCGGGACATCCTGGTGACCCGGGCCCACCGCGACCCCGAGGTGACCTCCTTCCTCACGTTCTGGAACTACGAGGAGTACTGGCACGGGGAGTCCATCGCCGAGGTCCTCGGCGCCCACGGCGAGGACGCCGGCATGCGGCGCATCGCCGCCCTCCGCCAGCGGCTGCCCCGGGGGGACGCCTGGCGCCCCCTGTCGTTCCAACTGGCCTCGGCCCTCACGCCGCACCTGACCGCCGTCCACATGACGTGGGGGGCCATCAACGAGTGGACCACCCAGGCGGGCTACGCCCGGCTGGCGGCGCGGGCCGACCATCCCGTCCTGAGCGAGCTGCTCCGGCGCATCATGAAACAGGAGGGCCGGCACATCGATTTCTACGCCTCCCAGGCCCGGAGCCGCCTGGCCGACAGCCGGGCCGCCCAACGGATCACCCGGTGGGCCCTCCGCCGATTCTGGGCTCCGGTGGGCAGCGGCGTCATGCCCGAACCCGAGGTCCGGTTCCTCAGCGACTACCTCTTCAGCGGCGAGGAGGGCCGGGCCATGGCCGAACGGATCGACCGGCGGATCGACCGGCTCCCGGGCCTCGAGGGCCTGGGCCTCCTCCGGGGCAGCGTGGCCGCCTGACCGTGGCCCGACGTGCCCCGGTCAGCCGCCGTCGGGTCCCATCCCCCGCCACACGGCGTCGACCGCCCGTTCGGCCCAGCCCGGCTCACTGGCCTGACCGGCCATCCGGCGGGCGAAGACCGATCCGGTGAGCATCTGGAGGGCCAGGTCCAGGTCGGCGTCGGCGCGGAGCTGGCCGAGCCGACGGGCCTGCTCCAGCAGTGTCCGCTGGTAGGCCATCCGGGGCTCGACCACCCGGCGGCGGTGGAGGTCCAGGGCCCGCGGGTCCTCCCGGGCACCGATCAGGGTGCCCACCACCTCGAGGCAGCCGTCAGCGAACCGCTCGTCGAACTCTCGGAGGTAGTCCACGAGGTCGGCCCGCGGGTCGTCGGTGGGCCCGGTCGCCAGGTGGGCGGTGCTGTTGCCGGCGATCGACGCCGTGACCAGGTCGGCCTTGTCCCGGTACCGGCGGTAGACGGTGGCCCGGGCCACGCCGGCCTCGGCGGCCACGCCGTCCATGGTCATCCGGCCGTAGCCCACCGCACGCAGCTGGCGGAGGGCGGCATCGGTGATGGCCGAACTGGCCCGCTCGTCCCGGGGGCGGCCGGGACTGCGGGTCAGCAGCCGTCCACCGGAAGGATCCCCGGTCACGACGGCTACCGGGCCACCGGCGCGCCGGCGCCGGCGTCGTGGGTACCGGCACCACTGTCGAGACCGGTGTCGGCGCCGGTGTGGGCGCCGGCGGGAGGCCTCGGCGGCGCCCCGCTGGGCACGAAGTCCCGCTGACGGACCAGGGCGAACGCGCCGATCGATCCGATCAGGGCGATGACCGCGCCGATGAGCACGATGGTGTTGAAGGCCGACGAGAAGCCGGCGTGGTACGCGTCGAGCAACGCGGTGCGGGCGGCGGTGGGCAGTGTGGAGGACACCTGGCGCACGGCACCCCCGAGGATGGCCCCCTGGAGCCGGGCGCCCCCGTGGGAGACCACCTCCCGGCCGACCGGTGTGGCCTGCAGGTGTGCCAGGGTCTTCTCCTGCAGCTGGGACTGGAAGACCGACCCCAGCCCGGCGATGCCGGTGGCGATGCCCACCTGGCGGAAGGTGCTGTTGGCCCCCGAGGCCATGCCGCTGCGCTGGGGAGGCACCACCGAGATGGCCGACGAGGCCAGTACCGGGTTGATGGTGCCGATGCCCAGCCCGGCCAGGACGAACCCGGGCAGCAGGACGGTCCAGGAGGAGTCGGCCTGGGTGAAGCCCATGGCCAGGCAGCCCGCGGCGATGAGCAGGAGCCCGGTGCCCATCAGGTAGCGGGCGTGGATACGGACGGTCAGCTTCCCGGCGATGGGGGCCACGAGGAAGGCCAGCACGGTGAGGGGGAGGAACCGCAGCCCCGCGGCCAGCGGGCCGTACCCCAGGTCGTCCTGGACGTACAGGGTGATGTAGAGGAACAGGGCGAAGATAGACGCGGCCAGGGTGAAAGCGGCGAAGGATACGCCGGTCATGGCCGGGCGTTTGAACAGGGTGAGGTCGAGCATGGGGTCGGCCTGCTTCCACTCGGCCACCAGGAAGACCGTCATCAGGACCACCGCGCCGACCAGCAGTCCGATGATCAGCGGACTGGACCAGCCGTCGTCGTTGCCCCGGATCAGGGCCAGGACGAGCAGAAAGAGGGACACGGAGAAGGAGACGAACCCGATCCAGTCGATCCGGCGGTGGTTGGGGTCCTTCGACTCCCGGATCTTGGTCAGGGTGATGATGACGGCGACGACGCCCACGGGGACGTTGACGAAGAAGATCCACCGCCAACCGATCCCGCTGGTGATGGCCCCGCCCACCAGTGGGCCGACGGCCACCGCACCACCGAGGACGGCACCGTAGATGCCGAAGGCGGTGCCCCGCTCACGGCCGGTGAAGGCGGCGGCGATGAGGGCCAGCGAGGTGGCGAACATGACGGCCCCGCCCACCCCCTGGGCCGCCCGGGCCAGGTTGAGCATCAGTGAGGTGGTGGACAGTCCGCAGACCAGCGAGGCCACCGAGAAGATCCCGAGGCCGATGGCGAAGACCTCCCGCCGACCGAACATGTCCCCGATCACCCCGGCCGTCAGGAGGAAGGCGGCCAGGGTGAGCGAGTAGGCGTCCACCACCCACTGGATGTCGCTGAACGTGGCGTGCAGCGCCTGCTGGATGTCGGGCAGGGCCACGTTGACCACGGTGATGTCGAGCAGCAGCATGAAGGTGGCGGTGCAGACGGCGATGAGCGTCCACCACTTGCGGTCGAGCGCGGGCATGCGGGTCCTCGTTTCTCTCGGTCGGCATCGGACACAGGTCGGTACACCGGTGCCGGATGCAAGTCAGGGCGTATCGGAATGATCCGGGACTGACTGTATCGTAACTGTCGTTCCGGATCAAGATGTATCGCAATTGGCCTGGGCCGTGGTTCGGTGCGGGCGTGCACGGCGGGGAAGGCGGGGCGGGCGGGGCGGGGCGGGCGGGGCGGAAACCCGATGAGTCCGGTAAACTTTGAGGAGACGGACGGAATTCCCGTCCACGAACCGTCGGTGCCCGGCCGCCCACCACGGTCCGGCGCTCGAGGAGGACCATGCCCGCCACCGCGAAGTCACTCTTCAGCTTCCCCAATCCGGTCAACGACTACGCCGCCCGGACCGTGGCCACCGGGGTGGTCCTCCTGTGCGTGGCGGCCATCGCCTTCCAGCAGCCGTGGATCCTCATCCCCCTGGCCTACGGGTTCTGGGCCCGCGTCCTCACCGGCCCCACGCTCAGCCCGCTGGGCCAGCTGGCCACCCGGGTGGTCGCCCCCCGGCTCTCCGGCACACCCCGTCTGGTCCCCGGGCCACCCAAGCGCTTCGCCCAGGCCATCGGCGTGACCTTCTCCACCACCGCTCTGGTCCTCTGGTACGGGTTCGGTCTCTCCACGGCCGCGTGGGTGGTCACCGGGCTCCTCGCCGCCGCGGCCTTCCTCGAGGCGGCGTTCGGGCTCTGCCTGGGGTGCAAGGCCTTCGGGATCCTCATGCAGGTCGGCGTCATCCCCGAGAGCGTCTGCGAGTCGTGCGCCGACCTGTCGCTCCGCCACCCCGAGCTCCTCGAGAAGTCCCCGGCCCACTGATCCACTGATCCACTGATCCACTGATCCACTGATCCACTGACCGGCCGCCGGCCACCAGGTACCGCCTACCAGCTACCAGCTACCGACCACCGACCCGCCGGGAAAGACCGTCAGCGGAGCCGGGACAAGAGCTCCGAGGTGAGCCGGAGGAGGTCGGCGGCGCAGGCCACGTAGACCTCGTCCTCGCCCCCGGCCGGGTCGTCGACGTCCTCCCACGTCTCGAGCTCCACGTCGGCCAGCCCGAGAGTGGCCACCCGGGTAGCCAACGGTTCCGGGGTGTCCGGCAGGTCACGGCACAGCCGCCGGATGGTCCCCGTCCGGGCCGCGGCGTCCGGGTGGGCCCGACGGATGTAGGCCACGTGCTCCGTGGCCATGGCGATCACCAGGTCGGCCACCGCCACGTCCCCGTCGGTGAGCTGATGGCTCCGGTGGAGCGGGACGGGCGTGCCCGTGGCCTCGAGCGCGTCGCGGGTGCGACGTCCCATCGGTTGGCCCTCGAGGACGTGGGTCCCGGCGGTCACGATGGTCACGGGAGCGGCGGCCAGCATGGCCCCGGCCATCACCGACCGTGCGGCGTTGCCGGTGCACAGTGTCACTACCGTCGGCTGCGGCCGGTCAGTCAACCGAGTCCCAGAATTCCGTGAGCGTCCGCGCCGCGGCCGTCGGGTCCTGGAGCATCCACCAATGTCCGAGTCCAGGCCACGGGGCGGTGGCCGCCCCGGCCGCGCCGGCCGCCCGGAGCGACAGGTCGGACGGGAGGTACGGGTCCTCCGAGGGGAGGAGGACGAGGCCCGGTACGGCGACGTCCCGGAAGTCCGGGGACCATTCGCGGCCGACATCGACGGCAGAGCGGTACAGATCGAGGATGCAGTCCGCCATCGTGGTGTCGATGCTACGGACCAGCTCGACGGCGTACGGACCGGGCACACCGACGTGTTCGTACACAGCGGCCAGGTCCTCGGTCGACGCGGCGAGCTGACGGTCGAAGAACTCCTCGCCCTTCCCGGGTGTCTGCCAGATCCGGGCCGCGGCGTGCCACTCGAAGTCGGCGTCCCCGACGGCCGCGGCATCGGTCGCCCACGACCGCACCAGCTCCGGACGGGTACTGACCAGCCGGACCACGAAACCACCACCCCAGTCGTGTCCCACCAGGTCCACCGGAGTGTCGACACCCTCGAGCTCGGCGACCAGCCACGCCGTGTACTCGTCCTTGGTGCCCCCGAACCCGTCGGGGCGTGGGCAGCCGAACCCGGGGAGCTGCAGGGCCACGACGTCCCGGTCCCCGAGCGCGGCCACGAGCGGCTCCCACACGGCCGACGTCTCGGGCACGCCGTGAACGAGGACGGAGGTCACGCCTCCAGCATCACACACCGGGCCCAGCGGTCAGGGACCGTCACGGGGCCTCTCTGGCGACCCGGCACATCGACCGGCACATCGACCGGCACATCGACCGGCACATCGACCGGCACATCGACCGGCACATCGACCGGCACATCGACCGGCGGGGCGACGGTGCGGTGCCATGATTCCGGCTGATCCCGCACGGAAGGTGACCGACCATGCCCAGCATCGCCCAGCAGGACCTGACCAGCATGCGGGACGCGGTGTTCTTCGAGGGCCCGGAGGCCAGACGCCGGCTCAGCCGGTTCTGGACCCTCCTCCTCCTCTCGTCGGTCATCGCCGGCGCCGGCATCGCCGCCGACTCCACGGCGACGGTCATCGGGGCCATGATCGTCGCCCCGCTGATGATCCCCATCCAGGGGGTGATGTTGGCCGCCGTCCTGGGTGACCGCCGCAACCTCCTCCGGTCGGTCGGACTGGTGGTGGCCGGAGCGGCGGCGGCCGTGGCCATCGGCTGGGTGCTGGGCGCCATCGTGGTCGGTCCCGTGACGGCACAGACCAACGCCCAGGTGGCCGCCCGGGTCGACCCCCGGCTGATCGACCTCCTCGCCGCCCTGGCCACCGGGGCCGTCGGCTCCATCGCCCTCGTGAGGAAGGACATCTCCGACACCCTGCCCGGCGTGGCCATCGCCATCTCCCTCGTCCCGCCGCTGGCCGTGGTCGGGTTCACCTTGCAGGCCCACCAGTGGGGCCAGGCCGGCGGCGCGCTCCTGCTCTTCGTCACCAACGTGGCGGCCATCCTCGGCGTGGGCACCGTCGTCATGGCCTGCTACCGCGTCCACCGGCTCTCACCCCAGTTCGGCTCGGCCGAGAGTCGCTCGATGAACCGCCGCAATGCCGTCTTCGTCATCGCCGCCCTGGTGGTCATCGTGGCCGTGCCCCTGACCTCCACGTCGCTGACCATCGCCCACCAGACCTCCCAGGAGTCCGCCGTGTCCGAAGCCTCCCAGACCTGGTCGAAGGCCACCGGATGGGAGCTGACCTCGGTGACGACCAGCGACGGCAAGGTGGTCGCCCAGTTCCAGGGGCCGACCCCCTACCCCGACACGACGTCGTTGCGGCACGACCTCGTGCGGGACGGCGTCGACCCTGCGGACGTACGGGTGGAGCTGGTGCCACGGCTGACCGTCGACTTCGGCACCTGACCGGGGCGCGGGTGCGGGAGGTCCCGGTGGCGGTGCGCCCCGGGAGGGACGTCAGTCGGAGCCGGACCCCGAGCCCAACCCGAGGACCCCGGCCACCGCGGCCAACGCCCCGAGATGGGCGTCGACGGAGGCCAGACCGGCCCGCATGGTGGTGACCGTGACGTGGGTGGCCCCGGTGGCCCGCCACGACTCGATCCGACGGACCACGTCGTCGGCGTCGCCCTTCCAGTCGACTCGGCCCTCGAGGCCGATCGTCGCCGGGTCGCGTCCCGCCTCCCGGGCCGCGTCGGCGATCGTCCGGCGGGCCGCATCGAGCTCCGGGCCGGGCTGGAGCAACGGGAACCACCCGTCGGCCAGCCGGCCCATGCGGCGGAAGGCGGCCGGGACCGTGCCCCCCATCCACACCGGGATGGGCTGCTGGACCGGCAGCGGCGCGATGCCGGCCCCAGTCATCCGGTCGGTCGGCCCCTCCCAGGTGACGGACCGTTCGGTCCACAGCCGGCGGAGCAGTCCGACCTGTTCCTCCAGCCGTCGGCCCCGTATCGAGAAATCCTGGCCGAGTGCCTCGTATTCCACGGCGTTCCAGCCGAGGCCGACACCCAGACGGAACCGGCCGCCGGCCAGCAGGTCCACCTCGGCCGCCTGCTTGGCCACTAGCGCCGTCGGTCGCTGGGGGAGGATCGTGACCCCGGTGACCAGCTCCAACGACGTGCAGGCGGCCAGGTAGCCGAACAGGACGAACGGTTCGTGGAACTCGGTGTCGATGTCGTAGGGACCCCGCCAGCCCCGGTGGACCGCCGGGTCGGCCCCGACCACGTGGTCGTAGGCCAGCACATGCCGGTAGCCGAGCTCCTCCACCCCGAGCCCGTAGGCCCGCACCCCGGCCACGTCGGCCCCGATCTCCGTCTGGGGCAGGACGGCTCCGATCCTCACGGCCGGCGCTCCTCTCGTCGCGCCACCGGCACCGGACCGGTGGATGACGCCCACCGTACCGGCGCACCACGCCGGCGCACCACGACCCGACCGCCTCACCGCTCCCCGGCCCCCGCCCGCCTCACCGCTCCCCCGGCCGGCGTCCGGTCAGCCGCCCCCGTCGGTGGACAGCTGGGCCGTCTGGGCCGGGGTGGGGGGCGCCTGCTCCGAGGCCGGTGTGGCCAACGGGGCCGAAGGGGCGGCCGTCGCGTCGGTGCAGGACCGGGCGGCCGTCCATGCCGACAGGGCGTCGGCGGCGGCGGCACCGGTCAGGGGCTGCGGCAGGTCGTTCTCGATCACCGCCGGGCGCCACGACACGGCGTCGATCTTCCGGCCGGTGGCCGTGACGATGAGGGAGCCACTGGCGTTCTCCGGCGGCGAGTTGTCGTAGAAGGCGAAGTTGCCCAGGCCGTAGTCGACGTAGGCCGTCCCCAGGTACCCGCCCCCGAGCAGCACGTGGGCGTGGGTGCCCACGATGATGTCGGCCCCGGCCGCAACCAGCAGTTGGGCCAGGGGCTCCTGCAGGGGGTTGGGGCAGGCGTCGAGCTGGGTGCCCCAGTGGAGGTAGACCACCACCGTGTCGGCGACCTTGCGGGCGGCCTCCACCGCGGCGACCAGGTGGTCCACGTCGTAGGCCGAGGCCAGCCCCGGTTGGGTGTCGGTGGCCGTCCAGGCCACCTGCAGGTCCGAGTCGATCACCTGGGTGGCGGCGATGATGGCGATCTTCTGGCCGTCGATGGTCGTCTGGTAGGGGGTGAAGGCCTGGGTGACGTTCTGCCCGATGCCGAGGACGGTGTACCCGCTGCTCGTCCGGGCGGCCAGCGATGCCTGCAACCCCGGGGGCCCGCAGTCCTCGCCGTGGTTGTTGGCCTCGGTGATCAGCGAGACACCCGCCCCCTGGAACGCCTGGATGGCCGTCGGCGGGGCGGAGAAGGCGTACTGCTTGGCCGGCGACTCGCAGGCCCCGGTGGTCATGGCCGACTCGAAATTGACCATGCTGAGGTCGACCCCCGACAGCAGCGCGGGGACGGTCGGGCCGAGGGCGGTGGCCGGATCGTCGGCCAGGCGGTCGCCGAGGTTGGTGCCGGCGGGGAAGTGGACGTCGCCCCCGAAGGCGAAGGTCACCGGTCGGCCGTCACCGTCCCACTCGGGATCGAGCCGGGGGTTCCCGGCCGGGACCGGGGCGGGGCGGGACGCCGGGTGCCCGCCGGCCGCCGCCCGGTGGGGTGCCGCACCACCGCCGACGGTCAGGGCCACGATGGCCACGAGGAGGGCCAGGAGGGCCAGGGCCCAGAGGAACCGGGCCCGTCGGACCCGCCGGGAGACCGCGGAGGGTTCGATCGGGCCACTCCCCCGACCGCCCCCCGGACCACCACCGGAGCCGCCCCCCGGACCACCCGCCGGCGGCGACGCGGCCGGTGGCGCGGCCGCACCCGACCACCGGGGGTCCACCAGGTCGTCGTCAGCGGGGCGCTCGGGGAGGAGTTCCAGCGTCGGCGTGCCCGTAGCCTACGGCGGCCGGGTCCCGCCGGTCACCGCGAGCGGTCATCCGCCGCCGGGGGTTCGCCGAGGACCCGCCCCAGACGGTCCAGGGTCCCGGTGATGAGCACGACGTCGTCGTTGGACGACACGTCGGGGGCGTCGTCCTGCTCCGGCGCCTGCTCCGGCGCCCGCTCCGGCGCCCGCTCCGGCACCCGCTCCCCCGCCCGCTCCCCCAACGGTGTGGCCGCCCGGTGACGTAGGACGGTGGCGACGTCGTCGAACCGCCGGGCCACGGCGGCCCGCATGGCCGCCACCTCGGCGGCCGGCAACCGGGCACCGTCCCGTTCCGCGGCGACGAGCGCCAGGGTGGACGCACTGATGTCGTCCATGGCGACGAGCACCGCCCGGAGCGGCCGGTCGTCGGGCCGGCGCCGTCGGGTGTCGCCCAGGGCCCGGCGCACGGCGTCATACGCCTGGGCCCGGGCCGGACGGGTGTCCAGGCGGGCAGACCGGGTGAGCTCGCGGTCGCCGCCGTCGTAGGACGCGAGGGCGGCGTCGACCCAGCGGCCCTCGGTGTCGACGAACGCGGCAAGGACTTCGAAGGTCCGGGTGGCCTCGCGGGTGGGCCACACGGTGACGGCCACGAGGGCCACCGCCGTGCCGATGGCCGTGTCCAACAGGCGGTCCCCCAGGGCCCCGACCGGGGAGCCTCCGCTGTACTGGGCGAGCAGCGCCACGAGCACGGCCAGCAGCACCGAGTAGAGCGCATAGCTCGCCGAGAAGACGGCATAGGCCCCGTAGGCCAGCACGGCGAGGAGCACCACGACCACCGGGTCCGAGGGCACGAACGGCGTGACGATGAGCCAGGCGATGGTCACACCGACCGCCGTGCCCACGGCGCGGCCGAGGGCCCGGCTGACCGTCGTGCCGTAGTCCGGCTTCAGCACGAACAGCACGGCGAGTGGCACCCAGTAGCCCGAGCCCAGGGCGAGCCCCCGGTAGAGCGCCGTGGCGACGGCCAGGGCGGCACCCAGGCGGAGGGCGTGGTGGAGCGTGGTGGACTGCAGTCGCATCTCGGCCCGCAGGGCCGTGAGCGGACGTTGAGGGGTGGCCCTCAGCGGGACCTCGGTCGAGTCTCCGTGGGCGGCGGCGGTGATCCACCGGGCGAGGGCCTCGGCTCGCTGTCGGACCTCCGGATCGTGGAGGTCGGCGACCCGGGTCTGGAGGACCTCGAGGGGTGGGTCCGTCGCACCTCCGGCGGCCAGCCCGTCCAGGACGTCGGCCCCGGCGTCGAGGACCGCCCGGGCGTCGTACCGGGCCAACGCGGCGATCTCGATGCGGATCCACTCGCCCTGCTCGACCAGGCCGCGAAGCGACCGCCGCTCCCCGCTGGTAGGTGCCAGACCGCCCACGGTCCGGGCGGCGTCCTGCAGTCGTCCGGCGCAGGCCTGCAGGGTCTCGGCATCCGGGGACCGTGCGCACCGGGCCAGTGCGGCGAAGGCGTCGGCCACCGACCGTCGTTCGGGGGCGTACGGCCGGAACGGCCAGGTGGCCGCCACGACCACCAGCTGGACCACGCCGCCGGCCAGGACGAGCCAGGTCTCCTGGAGCACCGCCGCCCCGTGGAGGTTCAGGTCGCCGGCCTGCAGCAGGGTCCACGTGGCCAGCATGCCGACGAAGGCCGCCTGCGTGCCGAACGCCACGAGCAGCCCGGTGGCGAACCCGAACAGGGTGATGACGACGACGGTGGCCACGTCGCTCGGCCCGGCCAGGCCGCCGATCAGCGCGGCGATACCGGCGGTCGCCGTGGTCACGAGCAGCAGCCCGATCCGGACCGGAACGCGGCCGCCGAAATTGGCGAACCCCACGATGAGGGCGCCGGCCGACGCCGCCACACCATCGGTCAGGTGGTTGGTGGCCAGGCCGATGACCAGGGGCACGGCGTACCCGACGGCACTGGTCAGCGCCGTCGTCGGCGCCAGCAGCGAGCGGTCGAAACGGAGCAATTCGCGCAGGCGCGACATGGCTACAGCACAGCACGTGGCCCGGCCGCCGCGTGGATGGCCCGGCCGCTCCGTGGGTGGCCCGGCCGCCGCGGAGGGCGGCACCGTCGTCCGGTGGGCCACCGGTGGCCAACTCCCGGGTCCTCAGCGGGGCGCTCCGTACCTGGGCCACGGTGATCGCCTCCGCTCCGCCCGGAACCGCCACCGGCCTCGCGTTCAGCGCGTGGGCGCCTTCCCCCGGGGTCGGGGAGGGGAGCCGGCACCCGTACCGACCGCCGCCGCCGGCACGTCGGCGCTGGTGAAGTGGTAGGAACCGGCGCCGACGTCGATGACGGCGTCGTCACCGTCGATGGACGCCGACGTGATCCCGTCCCGTCCACGGAGCGACCGGCCCGACTCGCGGACACCCGACAGCGCGGTGGCCGGGATGCTGACCGTCGCCTCGGTGTTGGCCGGCACCGTCACGTTGACCGTGAAGGGCCGGGCGGCTGCCGCCGGTCGGCTCCACGCCACCTCGATGGACCCCGCCGGGGTCGGCACCTGTCCCGCGGCATGGGCCAAGGCGTGCAGGGGCGGGGTGACGTCGAACGACGCGTAGCCCGGTGCCGTGGGGATGACACCGAGCATGGTCTGTTGGATGGCCACCAGCACGTTCGAGCCGAAACCGTGTGAACGGCTGTCGCCGTTGCCGAGGAGCGAGGCCAGGGGCGGGGTGAGGACGTCCTGGTCCTGGGGGTTCCACATCTCCCAGGTGAACGTTCCCCCCTGGGCCAGGATGTTGGCCCAGCCGGGCTCCGACGCGTCGGTCAGGATATGGAGGATGTCGCTGTCCCGACCGGCGATCCGCAGTGCGTTGAGGACGACGGCGGCACTCATGACCGGTGGATCGAAGGTGGTGCTGAGGATGTAGTCGGTCACCGACATGACGTCGGACGGTGGAACGACGCCGAACTGCACGGCCAGTGCGTTGTCGACCTGCGGCGACTCGGCGCCGGAGCAGGTGCACAGGGTGTCGGTCGGCGACACCGGTCGGCCCGAGCTGTCCAGTCCGTCGGTGTAGTACCCCGCCAGCAGCAGCAGGTGGGTGTTGATGGCGGTCGTGAGGTCGGCGGCCCGCTGGCGCTGGGTCGCCACCTCCGCCGCCGGACGGCCGAGGGCGACGGCCATGTCGGCGACGCGGGTGAACACGTTGTCCACCAGCAGGTTGAGCTGCGTGTCGGTCGGGAACTGCGGGACGTCGGCCGGACCGGGGATCGATCCGACGAGACCGTCAGGGCCGAGGTAGCCCGCGAAGAAGTCCGACACCTTGACCACGACGGGATAGAGCGTGGTCAACAACGCCCGGTCGCCGGTGTGCAGCCAGTACTGCCAGACCCACTCGGGGTAGTCCGCCGTGCTCTGGGGGATCTCCTGGGCGCCGAGGGACGTCGGATAGATCTTGTTGATGGCGCCGTCCGGCCAGTAGCGGGCCTGGGACTGGGCGAACTCGAGCAGGTCCTTCCTCGTCAGGTTGGTGTCGCCGAAGGCGTCCATGGCCGTCTCCGACTCGTTCATCCCGTCGGCGAGCCAGGGGCCCTTCTCCCGGGTGGGGGTGTCGACGAACTGCTCCTGCATCGTGTACAGCGCCGAGCGGCGACCCAGCTCGAAGACGGCGTCCACCGTCGAATCGGACGAGGTGAAGGTCCCGGCGTCCACGCTAGGGACGGCGTCATGCCTGGCCAGGATGACGATGTCCTGGGTGGTGAGCCTCTCGCCGGGGTCGTCGATCTGGAGGTACTGGAAGCCGAGGTAGTCGAAGGGGCGGAAGGTCTCTCGACCGCCTCCCCGCTCGATGTAGGAGTAGCTCATGTTCGTGTGCTGGGTCCCCGTCGTGGTCGAGACGGCACCTGACTTGTCGAGGAGGTACCCGGCGTGCATCGTCACCAGCCGGCCCCGCACCCCGTGGCTGAAGGTGACCTGGGGGATCGCCGCGTACACCTTCCCGAAGTCGGCCACCACGGCGCCGGAGGCGAGGCGGGTGACGGAGACGGCGTGGATCGGCTGGTAGACGATGCGGGTCCGCACGGACACCAGGTTCGTCCAGGGTGCGGTGCCGGCCGGGCCGATGACCTCGGCCGGCTTCCATCCCGAGGCCCGGTAGCCGGGCTCGTCCCAACCGATCGGCTCGGCCGGTCCGTTGATGTTCTCGGTGTAGTCGACCGGGTCGCCCTCCTCGTTCCGCTGGACACCGGGCAGCCACGCACCGGGCAGGACCTGCCACGTGCCGTCGGTGGTGATCACGTCCTCGGTACCGTCGGCGTGCAGCACCGTGATGCGGGCGATGACGCCCGGCGTACCCTCGGGCCGTCCCTTGGCCGGTCCCTGCCAGTTGTAGATGATCCCGAAGGCGTTGGCCCTCCCGGCCCGGAGGAGACGGGTGATGTCGGTCGACTCGTAGTACTGGGAGTCCGGGTACGAGTAGGCCTCGCCCTTGGCCGCCATCGTCCCGTTCACGTAGAGCTCGTACTGCTGGTCGGCCGACACGTAGGCCCGGGCCCGGACGATGGGCGAGGGACCGAGCGTCGCCTCCTTGCGGACGTAGCTGTACTCGTCCTTGGTGGCCCAGACACCGGTGGCGTTCTGGGTGGCCAGCGTCTGTGGCGTGTCCAGTTCCTCGACGGTGGGCCGCTTGATCCACTCGGCGTGCCAGTCGCCGTCGTCCAGGCCGGTGTCGAACGTCGCGGGGCGGGCCAGTGGACCATCAGCCCCCGAGCCGTCCCAGGTCTGCACCGTCCACCGGTAGGTGGTGTCCGGCGCCAGGGCCGGTCCTCCGTAGGGCACGAACGCCTGCGCCGACGACACGACCCTGCCGCTGTCCCAGACCACCGGCCCCGGACCGTGTCCCGCGGTGACCAGCACGGGGCGGGAGACCACGATGCGGTACGCGCTCTGGACGGCGCCACGCCGGCTGTCGTCGACGTGCCACCCGAAGTAGATGTCGGTCAGCCCGAGGCCGATCGGTGCCGCCAGATCGTCCACGGTCAACGCCGACGGAGCCCCGGGGCCGGTGGCCGCGGCACCGGCCACGCCACCGGAGGGCAGCGGCGCAAACAGCGCCAGCGACAGGGCCAGGACGACCACGACCGGAACGACCGGAACGACGCGTCCCCGACGCCTACCCCCCATCGACCGAGTATCGCATAACGGCCTCCGTCCGGTCCGGGCGCCCACCCCGTCGTCACCGCTCGAACACGATGCCGCGGTGACGCCGTCGATCGGGGAGCCGACCGACGGAACGACCAGGCCAGCTACTTGATGTGCACCCCGGAGATGGCCCGGCTGATGATCAGCCGCTGGATCTCGCTGGTCCCCTCGAAGATGCAGTAGATCTTGGAGTCCCGGTGCCACCGCTCCACCGGGTGCTCCCGGATGTAGCCGTAGCCGCCCATGATCTGGATGGCCTCGTCGGTCACGTAGACCGCTGTCTCGCCGGCGAACAGCTTGGACATGGAGCCCTCGCCCGAGGTGAACTCCTTGCCCGTGCGACCCATCCACGCGGCCCGCCACACCAGCAGGCGCGAGGCATCGATGCGCGTCTTCATGTCGGCCAGCTTGAAGGCGATGGCCTGGTTCTCGATGATGGCCCGGCCGAAGGCCTTGCGCTCCTTGGCGTACTCGAGCGAGTACTCGTAGGCGGCCCGGGCGATGCCCAGGGCCTGTGCGCCGACGGTGGGCCGGGAGGCCTCGAAGGTCTTCATGGCCGCCTGACCGCTCGACTTCTGACCCTCGCGGGCCCGGGCCAGCTTCTCGTCGAGCTTCTCCTTGCCGCCCAGCAGGCAGTGCCCCGGCACCCGGACGTCATCCAGGACGACTTCGGCGGTGTGCGAGGCCCGGATGCCCATCTTCTGGAACTTCTGGCCCTGGGACAGGCCAGGCGTCTTGGGCGGCACGATGAAGCTGGCCTGCCCACGGGCGCCGAGCTCGGGGTCGACTGAGGCCACCACCACATGGATGTCGGCGATGCCGCCGTTGGTGATCCACGTCTTCGTCCCGTTCAGGACCCACTCGTCGGTGGCCTCGTCGTAGACCGCCCGGGTCCGGAGCGACGAGACGTCCGAGCCGGCGTCCGGCTCCGACACGGCGAAGGCGGCCAGCTGGACCTTCTCGGGGGTCCCGAAGCACTGGGGGCCCCATTCCATGAGCTGCTCGGGCGTGCCGTTGGCGGCGATGCCGGCCAGGCCCAGGGTGCTGCCGAAGATGGCCAGGCCGATGCCGGCGTCACCCCAGGCCATCTCCTCGTTGGCGATGGGCATCAGCAGGCCCGTCTCGTCGAAGAAGCACTGGGTGACGAAGTCGAACGAGTAGAGCCCGACCTTGGCCGCCTCCTCGATGATGGGCCACGGGGTCTCCTCCCGCTCGTCCCACTCGTGGGCGGCCGGCCGGATGACCGTTTCGGCGAAGTCGTGGACCCACTTCTGGATCTGGAGCTGGTCCTCGTTGAGGTCCATCGAGAATTCGGCCATCGTGCCGCTTCTCCTGTTCCGGCCCAGCGGGCCATCGTCGGGACGCCCCCGGAGGTCCGGGTACGCTGATCGGGACGTTGTTACCCAATAGTAACCAACTCGGGGTCACAATGCCACAACACCCGTCCCCGACCGTACCGACACCGACCCTACCGACCTACGGTGCCACCCGCCATCGGGCAGCCGGTCCGTCAGGACCCGGACGCGCCGGATCGCCGCCCCGTAGGACGGCGATCCGGACGGTGACCACGGGTCGACCGGCATGCCGGACGACCCGAGGCCGTACTGATGACGAAGATGCCGGACGGGCGTCTCACCCGAACGGCGGAGGCCCGAAGTTACGCGGGGCGGACGTCGACCGCCTGAAGGCCCTTGGGGCCCTCCTGTACCTCGAACTCGACTGCCTGACCCTCTTCGAGGGCTCGGAAGCCGTTCATCTGGATGGCCGAATGATGTACGAAGACATCAGGACCACCACTCGGCTGCGAGATGAACCCGAAGCCTTTTTCGGCGTTGAACCACTTGACTGTTCCGGATGCCACGGTGGCATTCCCCTTTCCTGCAAACGTGTCTTGCAGAGAGGCCGCCTTGGTAGGCGAACCGATGCGGTCACACAAGTGATACATCGCCGCTGAACCTTCTCGGACCTTCTCAGTGCAGAACGCTAGCAGTCCTGACCGGCCCCGTCACCATGGGATCCTCTGACAGTCCCCGGAGCGGTCCCCGGCGGTCCCTGGAGTGGTCCCCGGCGGTCCCCGGTGTGATCCCCGGCGGTGCCCCGACGAACCCCTACGGGTGGCGGTCACCGGTCACCGGTCAACGGTCACCGGTCACCGGTCACCGGTCAACGGGCAGCGGTCAACGGGCGGCGGTCAACAGTCGGCAGTCGGTGGTCGGCGGTTCCACCGGGCCGGTCCGTCGGCGTAGCCGGGCCCCCCGCTCAGGGTCGACGGATGCGGGTCCCCTCGGCCGAGTCCTCGACGAGCCATCCCCCGTCGGCCAGCTGCTGACGCAGCTCGTCGGCCCGGGCCCAGTCCCGTTCGGCCCGGGCCCGGTCCCGTTCGGCCACCAGCGCGGCTGTCGCCGGGTCGACCGCCGACCCGTCACCGTCCCCGTCGCGACGCAGCGAGAGGCCCAGGGCGGCGCACAGCCAGGCGACGGTCAGCGCCTGCGACCGGGCCCGGTCCCCGTCACCGGCGTCCAGGGCGGCGTTGGCCGCCCGCACCAGGTCGAAGATCCCGGCCAGGGCACCGGGGGTGTCGAGGTCGTTGTCCATGCGCTCACGGAAGGCGTCGACCGCGGCGGCGTCCAGCCCGACCGGCCGGTCGCCGTCCACCACGTACCGGGACCCGTCCAGGGGCGAGCCGAGGTCGAACCTCCGGGCCAGCGCGTCCAGGCGGGCCAGGCCGTCCTCGGCCTGGGCCACGGTCGACGGGGTCACCTCGATGGGCGAGCGGTAGTGGGCCCGGAGCACCAGCAGCCGGTAGGCCCGGGCGTCGCTGCGGTCCAGGAGGTCGTCGAGCGACGTGAAGTTTCCCAGCGACTTGGACATCTTCTCGCCGTCCACCGTCACCCAGCCGTTGTGCACCCAGTGCTGGGCGAACGGTCGCCCGAGGGCCACGGCCTGGGCCCGCTCGTTCTCGTGGTGGGGGAAGATCAGGTCGATGGCCCCGCCGTGGAGGTCGAAGCCGTCACCCAGCAGGTCGAGCGACATCACCACGCACTCGGTGTGCCACCCGGGACGGCCGGCGCCCCAGGGGGCGTCCCACGTCGGCTCGCCGGGCTTGGCCTTCTTCCACAGGGCGAAGTCCAGCGGGGACCGCTTCTCCTCGTTGGCCTCGACGCGGGCCCCGGCCCGGAGCGACTCGAGGGGTTGACGGGCCAGCAGCCCGTACCCGTCGACCTCGGCCACCGACAGGTAGACGCCGTCGGAGGTCTCGTAGGCCACGCCCCGGTCGACCAGGCGTCCCACCAGCTCCACCATCTGCTCCACGTAGGCCGTGGCGTGGGGCACCTCGTCGGGGCGCAGCACGCCCAGGCGGTCCATGGCCTCCCACCACACGCCCTCGAAGGTGACGGCCAGCTCGGCCGGGTCGATCCCCCGCTCGGCGGCCCGCTCGATGATCTTGTCGTCGATGTCGGTGATGTTGGAGACGTAGCTGACCTCCAGTCCGGTGAACAGCAGGTACCGGCGCAGGATGTCGAACACCAGGGAGAACCGGCCGTGGCCGAGATGGGGCGAGTCGTAGACCGTGGGCCCGCAGACGTACATCGACGCCCGGCCGGGAGTCCGGAGGACCAGGGGGGTCACCTCGCCGGTGGCAGTGTCGTGGAGGCGCAGCACGCAGGGTACGGTAACCCGATCATGAGTGACGACGCGACACGCCCCGGAGCAGGACGTCCCGGTCCGACCGGGGTCCCGGAGAAGCCCGGGCTCGAGGGCCTCGAGGCGACCTGGTCGGCCCGGTGGGAGGACGAGGGGACCTACGCCTTCGACCGGACGGCCCCCCGTGACCGGGTCTTCTCCATCGACACGCCGCCGCCCACCGTCTCGGGCTCGCTCCACGTGGGGCACGTCTTCTCCTACACCCACACCGACACCGTGGCCCGCTACCAGCGCATGCGGGGCAAGTCGGTCTTCTACCCCATGGGTTGGGACGACAACGGCCTGCCCACCGAGCGGCGGGTGCAGAACTACTACGGCGTCCGCTGCGATCCCGGCCTGCCCTTCGACCCGGACTTCGTCCCGCCGGCCACGCCCCCGAAGGAGCCCGTCGCCGTCTCCCGGCCGAACTTCGTGGCCCTGTGCCTGCAGCTGACCGTCCAGGACGAGCAGGCCTTCGAGCACCTGTGGCGGCACCTGGGGCTGTCGGTGGACTGGGGGCACACCTACGCCACCGTCGACACGGCGTCCCGGCGGGCCTCACAGCGGTCGTTCCTGCGCCTGCTGGCCGAGGGGCACGCCTACCAGCAGACGGCCCCGACCCTGTGGGACGTCGACTTCCGCACCGCCGTCTCCCAGGCCGAGCTGGAGGACCGTGAGCGCCCCGGTGCCTACCACCGCCTGGCCTTCCCCCGGGCGGACGCCGACGGGGAGGTGGTCATCGAGACCACCCGGCCCGAACTGCTCCCGGCCTGCGTGGCCCTGGTGGCCCACCCCGACGACGAGCGCTACCGCCCGCTGTTCGGCACCACCGTGGTGACCCCGCTGTTCAAGGTGCGGGTGCCGGTGCTGGCCCATGAGCTGGCCGACCCCGAGAAGGGCTCGGGGATCGCCATGATCTGCACGTTCGGCGACACCACCGACGTGGTCTGGTGGCGGGAGCTGGACCTGCCCACCCGGCCGGTGGTGGGCCGCGACGGCCGTCTGCTCCCGGTGGACTGGGGGACGGAGGGCTGGGAGTCCGACGACCCCGACGGGGCCCGGGCGGCCTACGGCGAATTGGCCGGACGGACGGTGAAGCAGGCCCAGACCCGGATCGTGGAGCTGCTGGCCGCATCCGGGGACCTGCTGGGCGAGCCCACCGCGATCACCCACCCGGTGAAGTTCTTCCAGAAGGGCGACCGTCCCCTCGAGATCGTGTCGTCCCGCCAGTGGTTCGTCCGCACCCTGCGCCTGCGGGACACCCTGCTGGCCCGGGGCCGGGAGCTCCGCTGGCACCCGCCCTACATGGCGCAGCGCTACACGTCGTGGGTCGAGGGGTTGAACACCGACTGGAACATCAGCCGCCAGCGCTTCTTCGGCGTCCCCTTCCCCTTGTGGTACCGGGTCGACGCCGCCGGTGAGATCGACTACTCCACGCCCCTGGTCCCCGGCGAGGACCTCCTCCCGGTGGACCCGTCGACCGACGTGCCCGACGGGTACTCGGCCGAGCAGCGCGGCGTCCCGGGCGGCTTCGTGGGCGACCCCGACGTCATGGACACCTGGGCCACGTCGTCCCTGACCCCCCAGATCGCCGGGGGCTGGGTGGACGACCCCGACCTCTTCGACCGGGTCTTCCCCATGGACGTCCGGCCCCAGGCCCACGAGATCATCCGGACCTGGCTGTTCGCCACCGTGGTCCGCGCCGAGCTGGAATTCGGCCGGCTGCCCTGGAGCGACGCGGCCATCTCGGGCTGGGTGCTCGACCCCGACCGCAAGAAGATGTCGAAATCCCAGGGCAACGTGGTGACCCCCCTGCCCCTGCTCGAACAGCACGGGGCCGACGCCCTCCGCTACTGGGCGGCCAGTGGACGGCCGGGGACCGACACCGCGGTCGACGAGGGCCAGATGAAGGTGGGCCGGCGCCTGGCCATCAAGATCATCAACGCCTCCCGGTTCGCCCTGGGCCGCCTGGCCGGGGAGGACGGGCAGGTGGTGGCCCCCGGGCCGGAAGCGGTCACCGTGGCGCTCGACCGGGCCATGCTGGCCCGCCTGGCCGGCGTGGTGGACGAGGCCACCACGGCCTTCGACGGCTTCGACTACGCCCGGGCCCTCGAGCGCACCGAGGCCTTCTTCTGGTCGTTCTGCGACGACTACCTCGAGCTGGTCAAGACCCGGGCCTACGGTGACCCCGGCGAGCCCGGGCCGGCCTCGGCCCGGGCCGCCCTGGCCCTGGCCCTGTCGGTGCAGCTCCGCCTGCTGGCCCCGTTCCTCCCGTTCGTGACCGAGGAGGTCTGGTCGTGGTGGCAGTCCGGTTCGGTGCACCGGGCCACATGGCCCACGGTGGCCGAGCTCGCCGGACCGGCCGCCGGGGCCGACGACGACGTCCTGGCCACGGTGGCCGGGGTGCTGGGCGCCGTCCGCCGGGCCAAGACGACGGCCAAGCGGTCCATGCGGGCCGAGGTGGCCCTGCTCACCGTCACCGGTACCGACCCGCAGCTCGACGCCTTCGCCCGGGGCCGGGACGACCTCATCGACGCCGGTGGGGTCCTGGAGATCGCCACCGGCACGGGCCCCGGGCCCGACCTGGCCGTCGACGTGGTGCTGGCCGACGAGGCCCCGGCGTAGCGGTCCGACCGTCCCCGTGGGGCCCCCGGGTCCCGGCGGGGATCAGAAGTTGTTGACGTCCTTCGACGAGAGGTAGATCCCGAGGGCGGCGTGGGCCATCTCCTCGGGGGTGCCGACCTGCTGGATGCGCCCCTGCACCATGATCGCCGCGTCGGTGGCCACGTCGGCGGCGGTGGTCACGAACTGCTCGACCAGCAGGATGGTCATGCCCCCGGCGGCCAGCCGGCCGACCAACTGGTAGAGCTCGGAGACGATGAGCGGGGCCAGGCCCATGGAGAGCTCGTCCAGCAACAGGACCTTGGGGTTGGTGACCAGGGCCCGCGAGATGGCCAGCATCTGCTGCTCACCACCGGACATCGACCCGGCCAGCTGCTTGCGCCGCTCGGAGAGCCGGGGGAACGTGGCGTAGGCCTTCTCCTCGACGTCGGCCAGCGACGCGCCGCCGCTGTAGGTCCAGATCCGCAGGTTCTCCCGCACCGTGAGGTTGGGGAAGACGCCGCGGCCCTCGGGGATGCTGCAGATGCCCCGACGGGCCAGTGCCTCCGGGGAGGTCCGGCCGTTGGGGCGGTCGCCGATGACCACCTGACCGTGGGTCGGGTGCATCCGGCCGCTGATGGTGGCGAGGAGCGTCGACTTCCCCGCCCCGTTCGGGCCGAGCAGGGCGAACACGCTGCCGGCCGGGATCTCGAGGTCGACCCCGTGGATGACCTCGATCCGGCCGTAGGCGGCCTTGACGCCCTGGATGGACACCGACGGCGGGAGCTGCACCGGTGCGGGCGGCAGCGGGTGGGCGTCGGGCGGACCGGGCGGCGGACCGGGCGGCGGCGGGGTCCCGGGCGGCGGCGGGGTCCCGGGCGTCGGCGCGGCGTCGGGCGGACCGGGCGGCATCGGGGCCCCGGGCGGCTCCTGGCCGGCGGGGGGCGGCGGTGGTGTCGTCACGTGCTCGGTCCTCCGGTCGTGCGGGGGGGCAGCGGCGGCAGCGGCCCGTCGACCCGTTCGGCCACCTGCCCGTGCAGGGAGGCCACCCGGTCGTAGAGATGGTCGAGGCGGGCGTGGACCTCCTCCACCGTGGCCTGCACCTGCGCCACGTCGGGGGGGCCCGCACCGGCCGGCCCGGCCGTGGCCGTCCCGAGGTACGCCGCCTGGACGTCCACGTTGTCCCGGATCTCGTCGGGCGAACCGGAGGCGATGATCTCGCCGAAGTCCAGGACGTGGATGGTGTCGCAGATGCGCATGACCAGGTCCATGTCGTGCTCCACCAGCAGTACGGAGATGCCCTCGGAGGCCAGGCGCAGGAGCAGGTCGCCGAACGCCGCCGACTCGCCCTCGTCGAGGCCGGAGCCCGGCTCATCGAGGAGCAGGAGCTTCGGGGCGATGGCCAGTCCACGGGCCAGTTCCACCATGCGGGCGTGACCGGTCGGGAGCGAGCTCGACAGCTCGTCGGCCTCGTCCTCGATGCCCACGCCGGCCAGCAGCCGGACCGCCGTGGCCACCGGCGATGCCGCCACCGCGCCGCCGTCCACCTCCGGACCCGCCGGAGGAACAGGTGCCGGCAGCCCGTCGGGATCGACCGGCTCCGCTGGGATGGCGGCCGTCGCTCCCGGACCGACCGGCTCCGGTGGTCCACCGGTGTCGGCCACCCCGGCGGCTCCGCCGGTGTCGACGGTTTCGGCGACGTCGGTGGGCTCCCCGTCGCCCGCGGCCCGCCGCTCCCGGCGCGACGCCTTGGCGTCGGCCGTACCGGGACCCCGGGCCCACGGGAACGAGGTCCGCAGGTGGCGCCACTGCCACCACTTGATGGCCGACTCCAGCCCGACCTGGACGTTCTCCTCGGCCGTGAGTGTCCCGAACAGCTCGAGACGTTGGAAGGTCCGGGCGATCCCCAGCCGGGCCCGGCGGTGGGGCTTCAGTCCGGTGATGTCCAGCCCCTGGAAGATCACCTGGCCCCGGTTGGGCCGCTGGAGGCCGCTGATGACGTTGAACAGCGTCGTCTTGCCGGCCCCGTTCGGTCCGATCAGGCCGGTGATCGTCCCGGGCGAGACCGTCAGGTTCACGTCGGTGAGGGCGGAGACCCCGCCGAAGCGCACGGCCACCCCGCGCACCTCGAGGACCGGGGCCTGTCCGGGCGCCTGCGGCGGGTCCCAGCTCTGTCCGGGCGCCTGCGGCGGGTCCCAGCTCTGGCCGGGCTCCGGCGAGGCCCCGGGTGCGGCCGGCGGCGGGGCCACGACGGGACTCCCGCCGTCGCCGTCGCCGTCGCCGAGGTCGTCGGTGGTCGGCCCGGTACCCGGATCAGCCGGCGGCACGGGTCTCCCCTTCGAACGGCGCCAGTTCGGCAGGCGCAGGGTCGTCACCCGACGGCACGGCGGCCAGCGACGGGCGCTTCACCCAGGGCAACGGGATCTGCAGGGCGGTGATGCCCAGTATGCCGTTCGGGGCCCAACCGATCAGCACGATGCCCACACCGGCGAACAGCCCGACCCCGTTGCTCCACACGTGGTTGAGGAGGGCGAAGGTCAGCGCGGCGAGGAAGGCGCCGCTCACCGTGCGGATGCTCCACACCGTGACGAACAGGACGAACATGACGCCGGAGAAGATGTCGAAGTCCGACGGCCCCACCGTGCCGGCGGTGGTGCTGTAGAGGGCGCCGGCCAGGCCGGCCAGGGCGGCGGCGATGGCGAACACCGCCACCTTGGTGAAGGGGGCGTTCAGGCCGATGGTGGCGCACGCCGCCGGTGAGTCGTTCAACGCCACCAGCCGTCGTCCGAAGAGGCTGCGGCGGATGGCCAGGACCAGCCAGGCGGAGAGCACGAACGCCACCGTCACCAGCAGGAACCCCGCCCGGTTGCCGGCGAAGGAGAGCCCGGGCAGCACGATCTGGCCGACGGTCAGCCCCTGGCCGAGGACGCGGACGTCGGGGAAGATCGAGTACATGGCGTCGGCGAAGGCGAAGGTGGCCAGGGCCAGGTAGAGGCCGCGCAGGCGGATGGCCGGGAGGGCGACGAGCGCCCCGACGGCGGCGCAGGCGGCGACGGCGGCGATGACGCCGAGGAGCGAACCGCCGCCCGCCACCTTGCCCATCACGAAGGCCCCGATCCCCATGAAGGTGAACTGGCACAACGACACCTGGCCGGCGTACCCGATGATGAGGATCAGTGAGAGGCCCACGATGCCGTAGGTCATGGTCTGGTCGGCGATGAGGCCGGCGTTGGAGATGCCGTCGATGGCCACGCCCGAGATGGTGAAGGAGAAGAGCACCGCCACCACCAGGAAGACCACACCGGCGATGAGCGACTCCTTGCCGCCGGAGACCCGCGGCGGTTTGAGCGTGCTGAGCCGGCCCACGGCCCGGAGCCGCACCGACGGCAGCGCCACCAGGGCGGCGAACAGGAAGACCATGGGGATGATGGCCAGCAGGTCCGGCCCGTAGCTGCCGAGGTGGGGGACGGCGTAGCTGGCGAAGTAGGTCACCAGCAGTCCGAGGACCACGGCCCCGACGTAGGTCATGGTGACACTGCGCAGGCGCCCGACCACCGCCGCGGCGAACCCGTTCACCACCAGCAGCGAGAGGAAGTACGGGTTGATGGCCGTCGACTGGTCCTGGGCCAGCAGCACGCCGGCCAGTGCGGCCAGGAACGAGCCGAGGATCCACCCGGTGCGGCTCATGGTGACCGGCGAGGCACCGGACATGGTGAGCAGGTCCGAGTCGTCGACGACGGCTCGCAGGGCCACTCCGAGGCGCACGTTGTAGAACAGGAAGCGCAGGACGACGGCCACCACCACGGCGGCCACCACGATCACCAGGTCCTGGTTGGTGACGCCCACCCCGCCGATGTTGTGGGTGCCGTTGACCAGGGCCGGGACGATGTCCTGGCTGTTGGTCCCCCAGACCACCAGGGCCACCCCGATGAGGATGACCAGCAGGCCCAGGCTGACCAGGATGGGCCGCTCGCCGGTCTGGCCGAGGAGGCGCCGCATGAGGAGCCACTCGACCACGATCCCGAAGAGCGGGGCGCCCACCAACAGGATGAGCACCATGGCCAGCAGGGCCGGGACGTGGTCGCTCAGCAGTTCGTAGTACGTGAACGCGGCGATCATCCCGACGGCGCCGTGGGCGAAGTTGAACACCCCCGACGTGGTGTAGGTGACCACCAGACCCGTCGCCGAGATGGCGTAGACCGACCCGAGGATGATCCCCAGCACGGTGAACTCGAGGAACTGGCTCACCCCGTCGACCCTCCCCCGTCGTCTCTCACGTCACCGGACCGGCCGACCGACGCTTATGCGCCGGGAGGAGTGTAGTACTGGTAGTCACACCGGTAGCCGTTGGTGGAGCTGGTGACCGACGGGTCGTCCAGCCGCTGGAACTGCCCGGCCTGGACCTGGGCCAGGAGGTAGCAGTTCCCCTGCGTCTTCCCGGCGGGGTTGGACGTGGCGATGATGTTGTCGGCGCTGTAGCTGGTGACCTTGGACAGGGCCTGCAGCAGTGAGCCCCGGCTGGGATCGGACCCGGCGTTCTCCAGGGCCTGGGCGAACAATTCGGCCGACGTCCAGCCGTAGAGGGTGAAGAGGTCGGGCTTGAACCCCGGCGAGACGACGTTGACCCAGTGGAGGAAGGTGGCCACCGCCGGGATGGCCGTCGAGTCGCCGCCCAGGTACAGCGAGGCGTTCTGCTCCAGGTAGTCCCCGTTGACCGCCGAGGGGCCGCCGGCGTCCGACACCAGGGCGTTGGAGTAGGTGGCCGCACCCAGCACCACCACCGGGTGCCAGTTCTGCTGGGTCATGGCCTTGATCACGGCCGAGGTGTAGTTCTCGGGGGACTGCTCGATGAACACCATCTTCACGCCAGCGTTCTTCATGGCGATGATGTTTTGGTTGAAGTCGGTCTGGCTGATGGCGAAGGTGTCGTCGTAGATCACCTTGTAGCCGACGTGGTTCATCGTGGCCTCTTCGCCCTGCCACTGGTAGATCGACGACGGCTGGTTGGCCACCAGGGTGCCCACCGCGGTGACGTCGCTCGGGTACTTCTGCTTGAAGTACTGGAGTGGGCCCTCCTCCCAGCCGCCGGCCAGCGGTGCCACGCTGTACACGTTGGGGAGCTTGTTGGTGGTGGGGTCGAGGGTGACCGAGATGTCGGGCATGCCCGGGTGCTGGGCCAGGAGCTGGCCGCCGTAGCTGTCCTGCAGGGAGAAGCTGCCGACCAGGGCGAAGTCGTTCTGGATGCCCGCCGCCGTGTCCTGCTTGTTCACGGCCCCGCTGTACTCGTCGTCCCCGCTGTCGACGGTGACCTTGCGCCCGTCGATCCCACCGGTGGAGTTGACGTAGTCGGCATAGGCCTCGGTGCCGACCTGGGCACCCTTGAACAGGCCGCCGATCAGTGTCGACACGTTGCCGATGCGCACGGAGGTGGCGGTGATGCCGGTGTGGTCGCTGAAGGCCGACGACGGGATGGAGCTCCCACCGGCCGACGTCGTCGCCGTGGAGTCGGCGGACTTGGTCGAACTGCAGGCCACGCTGCCCAGCCCCACCAGCCCCACCATGCCCAGCGCGGCGATGCGCATCTTCCACGTGGACGTCGTCAATGTTCCCCCTTGGAGTCGATTCGAACAGTCGAGGCTTCGTCCGACCGCGGAAGTCCTCCAGCCGGAATCGTGATTTCTGACTCTACGTCATAAACGCGTCGCCCTGTCTAGCACTTCGCGACAATTCGTCGAACCTACCGCCGAAGATCGGTCCTCGGTACGCGCCCGGTCAGGGGGCGATCCGGCTCCGGACGCCCTCGAGGAAGCGCACCGCCCCGACGGAGGTGTGGCTGCACCGGATCGACGCCAGCACGTCGAAGGCGTGCTGGGCACAGGGCAGTTCCACGTAGGCCACCGGCGCCTGGGAGACCTCGCGCAGCCTGGCCACGAATTCCCGGGCCACCGTCACGGGGACCAGGGTGTCGTTGGCCCCGTGGAGGACGAACATGGGCGGGGCCGACGGCGTCACCCGGTAGGTGGGTGAGGCCGCCTCGAACAGGTCCCGGTAGTCGGCGATCTTCACCTTGAACACCATCTTCTCCAGCATGGTGACCATGTCCGGCCCGAAGGGACCGGGTCCCGAGGCGTCCCTGGTCAGGTCGTAGACCCCGTAGAACGGGACGCAGGCGTCCACCGAGGTGTCGGCGTCCTCGAACCCGGGCTGCCACTCGGGTTCGTCGGGCGTCAGGGCCACCAGCGCGGAGAGGTGCCCGCCGGCCGATCCGCCGGAGATAGCGATGAACTCGGGGTCGCCGCCGTACTCGGCGATGTGCTCACGCACCCAGGCCACTGCCCGTTTGCAGTCGACCACGTGGGCCGGCCAGGTGGCCCGGGGGCTCAACCGGTAGTTGATGGCCACGCACACCCACCCCCGGGCGATCAGCTCGTGCATCATCGGGATGCCCTGCTGGCGCTTGTCCCCGATCATCCACCCGCCCCCGTGGACGTAGATCAGGACGGGTGCCCGTTCGGGCACGACCGAGCGGGACCGGATGATGTCGAGCTTGTGCCGGTAGTTGTGGTCGCCCCAGTAGTCGACGTTCCGGATCCGGCGGATGCCCCACAGGCGGAGGGGCACGGCGTAGGAAAGGCGCCACCACCGGTTCCACACCGGACGGGCGTCCACGCCGTCGGAAAGCACCGGTCCCCCGGTGGCCTCGGCCAGCGCCGCGTCCACCAGGTCCTTCGAGCGGTGGGCCTCGACGGCCAGGCGCACCAGTCCCAGCCACGAGGCCACCGACACGGCCAGGGCCACCCAGCCCGCCACGCCCCGGAGGGCCCCGGACCACACGAACAGCGCCGTCTCGGCCACGGCGACCACGAGGACCTGGACGGGCAGTTCGCCGGGGATCCAACCCAGTGCAAAACTGACCACGGTCAGGGGTTCGCGCCGGATGGGGAAGTAGACGTTGACCACGAACGCCGCACCGACCATGCTGACTGCCAGGAAGAACCACGTCACGCAGCAATGAAACACCGAAGGACGTCCCGAGGGAAAGCCCACCAGGGCGGGGGCCCACGGAACGAGGGGGCACCGCGTTCGATGCCCACTGTCGGCTCAACAGCAGGGGATGCACATGGAACGACTCAGCGGACTCGATGCAAGCTTTCTCTACCTCGAGACTCCGACCCTCCACATGCACGTGGCCATGGCCACCGTGTTCGACCCGTCGACGGTCCCCGGGGGCTACTCCTTCGCCCGGATGAAGGAGCTGATCGCCGGGCGCGTCCCACTGGCCCCGGTGTTCCAGCGACGGCTGGTGGAGGTCCCGTTCCGTCTCGGGCACCCGGTGTGGGTCGACGACCCGGACTTCGACATCGACTACCACGTGCGCCTGGCCGCCGTACCGAAGCCCGGTGGGCTGAAGGAGCTGGCCGACATCGCCGGTGACATCACCGGTCGCCAGCTCGACCGCTCGAAGCCGCTGTGGGAGATGTGGGTCATCGAGGGCCTGGCCAACGACCGGATCGGCTTCATCACCAAGATGCACCACTCCACGGTGGACGGCGTGTCGGGGGCCGAGCTGCTGTCGATCCTCTTCGACCTGTCGCCGGACCCCGATCCTCCGGCCCTCACCCCGGAGCACCGTACCGACGGGCGTATCCCGTCCCAGCTCGAGCTCATGACCCAGGCCGCGGTGGCCCGCACCATGCGTCCCTTCGAGATGACCCGCGACCTGGTGACCACCGGTCGGCGGGTCCTCAACGTCCGTCGGGTGCGCAGCCTGTCGGAGGGACTGCCGGGGCTGGGCAAGGCGGCCCTGCCCCTCTCGGCTCCCCGCACGTCCTTCAACGGCTCCCTCACCCGGCGACGGTCGGTGGCCTTTTCGGCGGTGGGCCTCGAGGACGTGAAGCGCCTGAAGAACCACCTCGGGACCACGGTCAACGACGTGGTGCTGGCCATCTGCACCGGTGCGCTCCGGAACTTCCTCCTCGGGGGTGACGAGCTGCCTTCCAAGCCGCTGGTCGGCGTGGTCCCGGTGTCGGTGCGGGCCGACGACGCCCCCGAGCTCCACGGTTCGAACAAGGTCTCCTCGATGTTCGTGCAGCTGCCGGCGGACATCGACGATCCGATCGAACGCCTGCTCACCATCCACGAGGGGACCAAGGGGGCGAAGGAGGAGCACAACGCCCTCGGGGCGGACACCCTGCTCAACTGGGCCGAGCACGCCACCCCCAACGTCTTCGCCAACGCCGCCCGCCTCTACAGCCGGATGAAGCTGGCCGACCGCCACCGGCCCATCGCCAACCTCGTCATCTCCAACGTCCCGGGCCCGGACTTCCCGCTCTACCTGGGCGGCGCCGAGCTGCAGGCCGGCTTCCCGCTCGGACCGGTGATGGACGGGATGGGCGTCAACATCACCATCATGAGCTACCGGGGCGTCCTCTACTGGGGGATCATGGCCTGTCCGGAGACCATCCCCCGGCTGTGGAACCTGGCGGCGGACATCCCCCTGGCCCTCGACGAGCTGCTCGAGGGCGCCGGGCTCGAACCGGCCACCTACCGCAGCGCCGACGCCGCCGCCGCGGCCCGGGCGGCCGGTGTGGACGTGGCCGAGGTCGACGTCCCCCCGTCGGGTGCCACCGGCGGTCTCCAGTCGGTCGCCGGCACCACCGAATAGGCCGGCCGGCGCCCGGGCGGCCGGACGGCTACGGCGTGACGGTGACGGCCATGGACGAGGCCCCCTGGCACACCGGGATGGCGTTCCCGTACTGCTGCGTGGCCACGTTGAAGGGCAGCACCGAGTCGAACCCGGCCACCACGTAGGACTGGGGGCCGGACCCTTCGAGCACGATGTCGCTCGGGTGCTCGATGGCCATGCCGTCGCCCGAGGCCGGGAGCCGGACCGGCGGGTTCGGGGCCAGTGTGCGCGAGATGGGCACGGGATCGACCCAGTTGTTGCCCAGGTCCGTGACGAAGGCCGCCGTGCCGTTGGGGAGGAGGGTCACGGCCGAGGGCGTGCCCACCCCGAAGGCATCGAAGCTCCCGACCGGCCCCACGACCCCGGTCGACGTGGAGGCGGCGGCGATCCGTCCACCTGAACCGGTGCTGACCTCGCCCACCGTGTACAGCGTCGACCCGTCCGCCGAGATGGCGATGCCGTGCGGGGAGTAGACCGACGACACCGACAGACCGGTGACGATGGGTGCCCCCACGGCGCCCGTGGCCAGCGAGATGGGGAAGACCCCACCGGCCACCAGGGCGTAGAGCATGGTGGCCGACGGGTTCTCGACCAGGCCGAAGATCGGGTGGGTCGCACCGACGTTCACCGGTGTCCCCACCCGACGGGTGTCCACGTCCACCGGCACGACGGTGCTGCCCGAGACGGCGTAGACGATGGTGCCGCCGGGTCCCACCACGATCCCGTGGGTGCCCCCGTCCCCGGGGATGACGATGGGTCGGCCGGCGCGTTGGGAGAGCAGGTCGATGGGGATGACCACGTTCTCGCTGCCCGGCAATCCGGGTTGCGAGGCGGCGCCCGGCGTGGCGCCGGTGGTGGCCGGGATGGCACTGGTCGCCGGTGAGCCCGACGCCGCCACCCCGTCCGACGTGACCACGTAGGCCCGTGTGCCGTCGGGCGACGTGGCGATGGCGTAGTCCCCCAGCGACGGGCTGCCGGTGATGGGCAGGTCGATGTCCGCCTCCGCCGTCCCGGTCGAGAGCTCGATGGGGGTCACCGCCGACGGGCAGACCACGTAGCCCACCGGCCCCGACGAGGCCGAGGACGCGTCGCCGACGTCCGGCACCGGCGAGGGCCGGAACAGCGAGCACGAGGCCAGCAACGGGACCGCCGCCAGCAACGCGGTGCGACGGCGCCACCGACCGGTGGGCGGGGTGCCGGGCCGGCGGTGCGAACCGGTGGGCCGGGTCGATCGGTGGGGTCGGAGCATGGTCGATCCAAACGATAGCGACGGCACAGGGCCGCACACGTCATCCCCGGCCGGCCGCCGCCGTCACGACTCGTCGGGGGCCGGCAGGCCCCGTCAGCCGCCGATGTTGCTGCGCAGCAGGGCGAACCGGTCGGCCGAGCTGATCGAGGTGTCCGGGGGCTCGTCCAGGGAGTGCAGCAGCTCCACCGGGATCTCGTCGAGGAATCGGCTGCGGTCGTTCTCCTGCACCTGGTTGAGCATCCGACGGCGCCGGGCGTGGGAGAGGAACAGCCGGCGTTCGGCCCGGGTGATGGCCACGTAGGCCAACCGGCGCTCCTCCTCGAGCTGGTCGTCCTCCATGCAGCGGCGGTCGGGGAAGATCCCCTCCTCCATGCCCACCACGAACACCGTGGGGAACTCCAGTCCCTTGGCCGCGTGGATGGTCATGAGGAGGACCCTCGACCCGTCGTCACCGGCGTCGTCGGCATCGGTGAGGAGGCTGGCCATCTCCAGGAAGCTCTCGATGGACCCGTGGTCGGCGGCCACGGCCCGGAGCTGCTCGATGCTCTCGGCCCGGTAGAGCCGCTCCTCGTCGTCGACCGCCGTGTCCTGGAGCTGGCGCAGGTACTCGCCGTCGGCCAGCACCTCGTCGAGCGCCGCTACGGCACCACCCGACCGGTCAGCCTCCCGGACCCGGGCCAGCAGGTCCACGAACCGCCCGATGCCCTCGGCCGCCGCCCTCGGCAGCTCGGGGATCTCGTCACGTCGGTCCAGGACGGCGCTGAGGGGGAGGTCGTAGGCCTTGGCGAAGGCCCGGACCTTCTTGATGCTGGCGTCGCCCACCGACCGCCGGGGCACGTTGACGCACCGGCGGAACGACAGCTCGTCGTCCGGGTTGACGGCCAGGCGGAGGTAGGCCGTGAGGTCCTTCACCTCACGCCGCTCGAAGAACGGCGTACCTCCCACCGTCCGGCACGGGATGCCCCGCCGGACGATCTCGGCCTCGATGGGGCGGGCCAGGGTCTTGGCCCGGCACAGGACGGCGATGTCCCCCGGAGGCGAGCCCTCCCGTACCAGGGAGGCCACTTCGTCGGCCAGCCACGAGGCTTCGTCGGACTCGTCGTCGGCCTGGCGCAGCGAGATGGGACTGCCGCCGTCCGCCGTGGTCCACAGGTTCTTGTCCGGCCGGGCCTCGTTGCGGGAGATGACGGCGTTCGCCGCGTCGAGGATGGTGCCGGTCGACCGGTAGTTCTGCTCCAGCACCACGGTCGTGGCGTCGGGGAAGGTCCGGGTGAAGTGGAGGATGTTGCCGACGTCGGCCGCCCGGAACCCGTAGATGGACTGGTCCCCGTCCCCCACGCAGCACAGGTTCCGGTGACCGCCGGCCAACTGCTCCACGATCAGGGCCTGGGCCCGGTTGGTGTCCTGGTACTCGTCCACCAGGATCTGGGTGAAACGGGCCCGGTAGTGCTCGAGGACGTCGGGATGATCGGTGAGCAGGCTGACCACGTGGACCAGGAGGTCGTCGAAGTCGACGGTGTTGGCCCGTCGCATGCGCTGCTGGTACTCGGCGTAGATCCGGGCGTGGGCGTTGGACCGCTCCTCCTTCGTCCCGAGGGAGAACTCCCGCGGGCCGACCAGCCGGTTCTTAGCAGCGCTGATGGCCGCCTTGGCCCCGCCCGGGGGTACCCGCTTGGCGTCCACGCCCAGGTCGTCGGTGATGTCCCGGAGCAGCCGCTTGCAGTCGTCCTCCGGGAAGATGGTGAAGCTCCTGGTCAGCCCCACCCGGTCGGCGTAGGGACGGAGCATCCGGACACAGGCGCTGTGGAACGTCGACACCCACATGTCGTCCACCATCGGGCCGACCGAGGAGCGCAGCCGCGCCTGCATCTCGCGGGCGGCCTTGTTGGTGAAGGTGATGGCCAGCACGTTCTCGGGGGCCACACCGCGGGCGGCCACCAGGTAGCCGATCCGGTTGGTCAGGACCCTCGTCTTGCCCGAACCGGCACCCGCCATGACCAGCAACGGGCCGGCACCGTGCTCGACGGCCGCCCGCTGGGCGGGGTTGAGGCCGGTGAGGAACCGGCGGGGGTCGAGGCGCCGGGCGCCGGGCGCGCCGGTCGGAGGCCGTCGTCCGGGACCCGGGGACGACCCACCCGGCGGCCTAGCCATCCAGGGACCTAGCCATCCAGGGGCCCGGCCACGCGGACGTCGATGCCGACCGGCCGGCCGTCCGCCAGCTCCAGGACGTGGCCGCGGACGGCACCGGCACCGGCACCGGCACCGGACCCGGCACCGGCACCGGCACCGGACCCGCTGTCGACCACGGCGACGGCTGTGGCCAGGGTCTCCTCGGCCAGGAAGGCCGCGTGCTCCTCGACCGACCGACGGACGTCCTCATGGCCCCGGACGTCGATGGCCAGCTCGATGCGCTGGGCGATCCGTAGGTCCTCGTCCCGGCGGACCTGGTTGACCAACCGGGCGATGTCCCGGGCCACGCCTTCGGACTCCAGCTCCGGGGTGACCTCGAGGTCCAGGGCGACGAGCCCGTGCGTGCCGAACGGCGCCGTCGAGACCGGGTCCAATGCCACGATCCTGCGGCTGAACTCCCCGGGCCCGAAGGTGAAGTCGAGGACCCGCAGCTCGTCGGCGGCGGCGTCGTACTCGTACGACCCCGACTTCATGGCCGCCACCACGGCCGGGGTGGACTTGCCCAGCCGCGGCCCCACCACCGGCAGGTCCACCTGGAAGACCTCCTCGCCCAGTTCCGACTGCTCGGCGAAGCGCACCTGGCGCACGTTCACCTCGTCGGCGATGAGGTCGGCGAAGGGCCGCAGGCGCTCGGCGTCCGACGAGGCCACGGTGAGCGACGAAAGGGGCAGGCGCACCCGCCGGCCGTTGGCCTTGCGCACGGCCGAGGCCGCCGAGCAGACCTCGCGCACCCGGTCCATGGCTGCCACCAGCTCCGGGTCGCCGGCCAACCCGGTGGGGTCGGGCCAGTCGGCCAGGTGCACGCTCGCCGCGCCGGTCAGCGGACGGTAGACGGCGTCGGCCAACAGGGGCAGCAGGGGGGCGGCCACCCGGCAGAGCAGCGAGAGGACGGTGTGGAGGACGTCGAAGGCGTCCCGGTCCTCGGCCCAGAACCGGTCGCGCGACCGGCGGATGAACCAGTTGTTCAGTGATCCGAGGAACGCCTGGACATCGGCGCACGCCCCCGAGAGGTCGTAGCGGTCCATCCGTTCGGTGACGTCCTCGATGAGGACGCGGGTCTTGGCCAGGATGTACCGGTCGAGGAGGTGCTCCCCCGACGTGACCTCGGCGCCCCGGATGCCCGAGACGTTCCCGTAGAGGCTGAGGAAGTACCAGGCGTTCCAGATGGGCAGGAGCACCTGGCGGACGGCCTCCTCCATCTGCCGGCGGTCGATGGCCATGTCGCCCCCGCGCACCACCGGGGACGACAGCAGTGCCCACCGCATGCCGTCGGAGCTCACCGTGTCGAAGACCACCATGGGGTCGGGGTAATTCTTCAGGCGCTTGGACAGCTTCTGCTGGTTGTCGCCCAGCAGCACCCCGTGGGCCAGGCAGGTCCGGAAGGCGGCCCGGTCGAATAGGGCGGTGGCCAGCACGTGGAGGGTGAAGAACCATCCTCGGGTCTGGCCGATGTACTCGACGATGAAGTCCCCGGGGAAGTGCGACTCGAACCACTCGCGGTTCTCGAACGGGTAGTGGACCTGGGCGAAGGGCATGGCCCCGGACTCGAACCAGCAGTCGAGGACGTCGGGGACGCGCCGCATCATCGACCGCCCGGTGGGGTCGTCGGGGTTGGGTCGCACCAGCTCGTCGACCACCGGGCGGTGGAGATCGGCGGGACGCTCGCCGAAGTCCCGGGCCAGCTCGTCGAGGCTGCCGTAGACGTCGACCCGGGGGTAGGCCGGGTCGTCGCTCTTCCAGATGGGCAGCGGCGAACCCCAGTAACGGTTACGGGTGATGGACCAGTCGTGGGCCCCCTCCAGCCACTTGCCGAACGATCCGTCGCGCACGTGGGCCGGGATCCAGTCGATCCCCTGGTTCAGTTCGATCATCCGGTCCTTGATGGCCGTGACCTTCACGAACCACGACGACATGGCCCGGTAGATCAGCGGCGTGTCCGACCGCCAGCAATGGGGATAGCTGTGGACGTAGCTGTCCTGGCGCACCAGGACCCCCCGGGCCCGCAGCTCCCGGATGATCGGCTGGTTGGCCTCGAAGACCTGGAGACCCTCCCAGTCGGGCACCTCGGCGGTGAAGCGGCCCCGCTCGTCGACCGGGCACACCACTTCGATCCCCTCGGCCTGGCAGGCCCGCTGGTCGTCCTCGCCGAACCCCGGGGCCAGGTGCACGGCACCGGCCCCGTCCCCCTCGGTCACGAAGTCCGCGGTGATGACCCGGAAGGCACCCGGCGTGTCGGCGAAGAAGGGGAAGAGCGGCTGGTAGGACAGGCCGGCCAGGTCCCGCCCCGTGACGGTCCCCACCCGGGTGGCCCCCTCCAGCTCGGCGGCGTAGCGGTCGACGGAGGCCTGGCCCACCACCGTGCGCCGACCGTCCTGCTCGAAGACCGCGTACTCCAGGTCGGCCCCCACGGCGATGGCCAGGTTGGAGGGCAGGGTCCACGGCGTCGTCGTCCACACCAGCAGGCGGTCGCCGTTCTCGAGGGTGAAGGTGACGGTGACGGCCGGGTCCTGGCGGTCGCGGTAGGAGTCGTCGAGGCGGGTCTCGAAATTCGACAGGGGCGTCTCGCACTCCCAGCAGTAGGGCAGGACACGCGATCCCTCGTAGAGGAGGCCCTTCTTCCACAGCTCGGACAGGGCCCACATGACGCTCTCCATGTAGGGCTCGTCCACCGTCCGGTAGGCGTCGTCGATCGACACCCAGCGGGCCTGGCGCGTCACGTACTCCTTCCAGGCGTCGACCGTCGATCCCACCAGCGACCGGCAGTAGGCGTTGAACTCGGCGATGCCCAGTTCCTCGATCGACTCGCTCCCGGTGATCCCGAGCCGCTGTTCGGCCTCCATCTCCACCGGGAGGCCGTGGCAGTCCCAGCCGAAACGGCGGTCGACCTTCCATCCCCGCATGGTCTTGTAGCGCGGGACGGCGTCCTTGATGAACCCGGTCAGCAGGTGGCCGTAGTGGGGCAGGCCGTTGGCGAAGGGCGGGCCGTCGTAGAAGACGAACTCCGGGTCCGACGACCGACGGGCCAACGAGGCGGCGAAGGTGCCCTCGCGCTCCCACGCCGACTCGACGGCGTGCTCGATGGCCGGGATGTCGGGGCGTTGTTCGACGTCGGGGTAGGGAGGCTCCGGTTCCACCGGATCATGGTAGGCCACGCCACCCCCCGACCCGACCGGCCCCGGGCCGCCCCCGGGCCGCCCCGGGCCGCCCCCGGGCCGCCCCGGCGAGGTCGGCAGCCGGGTGGCCGGGGTCGCGGGCACACCGGCGCTCGGAACGCCCCCGGTGACGGTCAGCCCGGTCCGGCCAGCCAGCAGGGCGTCCGGGGCCGCCGGTGGTAACGGTGGTCGAGCGCGCCCTCCGTGCCCGCCCCGTCGGGGATCGGATCAGCCACCACGGGCGCCAGGATGCCCGTGGTGGTGGTGGGGTCCGTGTGGTGAACTGGACCGGTGCTCCTCCACCTCGACCACGACGGCGCCCGGGCCCTGCTCGGGGCCTTCCGCTCGGTGGCCACGGCGGGCGGGGTGACGCCGCTCTCCGGGCACGCCACCGGAGCGGTCAGCTCCCTGGCCACGTTGGGGCTGGGCGTCGAACCGCCTGATCCGCATCTCCTGCGGCCCGTCGTGCCGGCGGAGCTGGCCGACTCATTGGCCGACTCACTGGGGGACCCCGGACTGGCGTCCACGGCCGTCGAGATCCTGGCCATCGCCGCCCTCGTCGACGGCACCCTCGACCCGGGACGCATCGACCACCTGCTGGCCTTCGCCCGGCACCTCGGGGTGGCCGACCACTGGCTGGACGACGTCGAACGGAGCCTCGACCCCGATCTCGGGCCGGTCATCGCCGACATGGGCGACCGGAACCTCCGCAGCGTGACTGACGGCCGCCTGGACGTCTCCGACATCGACGACATCAGCTCGTGGCTCCTGCCCTACGACGGTGACGGGGCCGACGACCACCTGGGCGACCGGTACCGGGAGCTCGGACGTCTCGCCCCGGGCACCCTGGGCCACGCCTTCTGGGCGTTCTACGACGACCACGGCTTCGCCTTCCCCGGACAGCCCGGTGCGGTGAACGAGCTCTTCGGCACGCCGCACGACTGCACCCATCTGCTGTCGGGCTACGACACGTCGCCGCAGGGCGAGCTGCTGGTCTCCACCTTCACCGCCCGGATGCACCCGGTGTTCCCCATGGAGGGGCACATCCTGCCGGTCATCTACTCGTGGCACCTCGGCATCGAGTTCAACCGGCTGGCCGGTTCCTACCGCGGTGCGCTCGACGCGGCCAAGCTCTGGGTGGCGTGGGACCGGGGGAGCCGGACCACCTCGGACACCTTCGCCCGGGACTTCGACCTGTGGGAGCTGGCGGTGGAGCCGCTGGACGTCGTCCGGCGGGCCTTCGGCGTGCCCCCGCTCGACCCGGAGCACGCCGCCCACTCCGACGCCGTGGCCGGCATCGACTACCACCCGATCGCGTGACCCCGGCGGCGGGGGCCGGCGACGTCGTCGTGGTCGGCTCCGGCCCCAACGGCCTGGCCGCCGCCGTGACCCTGGCCCGGGCCGGACTGGCCGTCTCGGTGCTCGAGGGGGACCCCATGGCGGGCGGGGGCTGCAGGACCCGGGAGCTCACCCTGCCGGGGTTCCGTCACGACGAGTGCTCCGCCGTCCATCCCACCCTGCTCACCTCCCCGTTCTTCCGCGACGGGGCCTTCGACGGCCTGCGGGCCTCCCTCCGCCAACCCGAGGTGGCCTTCGCCCAGCCGCTCGACGACGGGCCGGCCGCAGCGGCGTACCGGTCCCTCGACCGGACCGCCGACGCCCTCGGATCCGACGGGCCCGCCTACCGTCGGTTGCTCGCCCCCCTGGTGCGCGACGCCGAGGCCATCGCCGACGCCGTGGTGGGCCCGCTGCGGACCCTGCCCCGCCATCCGGTGGCCCTGGCCCGGTTCGGGATCCCCGGGCTGCTGCCCGTAGGTCGGCTGTCCCGGAGGTTCGCCACCGACCGGGCCCGGGCCCTGCTGGCCGGGGCCGCCGCCCACTCGATGGTCCCGTTGGAGTCCGTGCTCACCAGCGCCTTCTCCCTGGTCCTCACGCTCAGCGCCCACGCCGTGGGATGGCCGGTCGTCGAGGGAGGCAGCTCGGGCATCACCGACGCCCTGACCGCAGAACTGGTGCGCCTGGGCGGGTCGGTGACCACCGGGCGGTGGGTACGTTCGCTGCACGAGCTGCCGCCGTCGACCGCCGTGGTGCTCGACGTCGGCGCGGCCGGGTTCGCCGAACTGGCCGGGGACGCCCTCCCGGCCGGCTACCGCCGGGCCCTAGGCCGGTTCCGCTACGGACCCGGCGTGTGCAAGGTGGACTGGGCCCTGGCCGGCCCGGTCCCGTGGACCGACGAGGCGTGCCGACGGGCCGGCACGGTGCACCTGGGCGGCACGGCGGCCGAGGTGGCCCGGAGCGAATCGGAGGTGGCCGCCGGGCGCCATCCGGACCGGCCGTTCTGCCTCGTGGTGCAGCCCGGGGTGGTCGACCCGACCCGGGCCCCCGGGGACGGGCGGACCCTGTGGGCCTACTGCCATGTGCCGTCGGGTTCGACCGTCGACATGACCGCGGCCATCGAGGCCCAGATCGAGCGGTTCGCCCCGGGGTTCGCCGACCTCGTGCTGGCCCGGTCGACGGTGACGGCGGCCGGGCGCCAGGTGCTGAACCCCAACTACGTCGGCGGGGACATCGGCGCCGGGGCCAACACCCTCCTCCAGACGCTCTCGCGCCCGGTGGTGCGGTGGAACCCCTACCGGACCCCCCTGACCGGCGTCTACCTGTGCTCGGCCTCCACACCCCCCGGGGGAGGCGTCCACGGCATGTGCGGGTACACCGCCGCCCGGACGGTCCTCCACGACCACTTCGGGGGACCGCCACCCTTCGGCCGTGACGACCGGCCCACCCGGTCCGGGCCACCGGCCGTCGGGTAGCGTCGACGCATGCCTCCCGCCATCTCCCTGGGCGCGGTCTCCATCGACTGCCCCGACCCCCTCGCCCTCAGTGCCTTCTACCGCGACGTGACGGGCTGGACGGTGGCCTTCGAGTCCGACACCTTCGTCGCCCTGTCGGGGCCCTCGGTGTGGCTCACCCTCCAGAAGGTCGACGACTACCGGTCCCCCACGTGGCCCGCCCCCGACGTGCCCAAGCAGCTCCACCTCGACTTCGCCGTCTCCGACCTCGACGCCGCCGAAGCCGGGGTGCTGGCCGCCGGGGCCACCCGGGCCGACGAGCAGCCGAACCCCGGGGTCTGGCGGGTCTACCTGGACCCGGTCGGCCACCCGTTCTGCCTCACCACGCTCATCCCCGACCCCGACTGACCCTCACCCTCACGGGAGTCCGGCCAGCTCGTACCGCACCAACGAGTCGGCCACGGCGACGTCGAGCGACCGTCCGACCCCCGGCATCGGGATCTCGACGACCTGATCGGGGAAGCCGGACACCTCCGGCGGCAGGCCGGAATGCTCGGGACCGAGGAGGACCACACGGCGTTCGGTCGCCGGTCGGACCTGTCGGAGCGGGACCGCCTCCCCGTCGAGCTCCACACCGATGATCCGGGCACCACGGCGCTTCGCCCGGTCGATCCAGCCGGGCTTCGAACCGACCCGGTGGACGCACGGTCGGGTCGTCAGCGTGTCCCCCTGGCCGGGGGCCTGCCGGTGGTGGCCGGTCTCCGGCACCGCCGTGCAGGCCCCGTCGGCGTGGCGACTACGCAGCCGGGTGCCGAGGTTCGCGCCGTAGGACACCCACCGTGGCGCCACGGTCAGGCGGTCGGTGCAGGGGAAGGGGGCACGGCGGTGTCGGCCCCGGCCCCGGGCCCCCGGCCCCGGCCCCGGGCGCGGCCCCCGGCACCCCCTACGCCACCCCGATGCGCTCGAGCAGGTCCCCGGGTGCGCCGATGTCCCGGAGCTCGGAGGCCAGGGCGTCGAGCAGCCCGCGCTCGGCCGGTCCACCGGTCCGGTCCACCTCCTCACCGGGGTCCTCGACGGTGTCGAAGAGGTGCGTGTCCCCGGGCGGGGTGAACCCGGCCCAGAAGGGCAGGGCATCGCCGGGCTCGAACGGCTGGCAGATGACCGGCACCTCGGTCCCCGGCATGATCCGGAGGGTGGCCCGTCGGTCGGGCCGGGGCAGTCGGAGATCGGGCAGGGGGTGCACCGGCATGGTCGACCACCGGTTCGACCAGACCGAGAGGGGGAAGTTGGTGTCGACACAGCCGCGCAGATAGCGGTGCCGGCCGTCGGTGATCCCCACGTGACGGCCCCAGTAGCCGAACAGAGCCAGGTCACGAATCGAGGTCGCCGTCCCCTCGAGCAACGGCAGCAGTGACCGCCCGTGGGTGGGGTGGTCGACGGTGGCCCCGAAGAGGTCGGCGATGGTGGCGTGGAGGTCCACCGACGTGGTCAGGGCGTCGATGTCCCGGTGCTCCTGGCCCGGCCACCGGATGAGGAGCGGGATCCGTCCGAGCTCGCTGTAGATCGGGGCGGCCGGCTTGCCGAAGATGTCGTGCTCCCCCAGGTAGTGCCCGTGGTCGGTACACAGGACCACGCCGGTCGAGTCCCCCAGCCCGGCGTCGTCGATGGCCGCCAGCAGCGTGCCGAACCAGTGGTCGATCATGGTGAGCTTGGCCCCGTAGTTGTTGCGGATGTGCCGGGCCTTGCGGGGGTCGAGGAGGCCGCTGGCCGTGGCCCCGACCAGGTACGGGGGCCAGATGGCCCGGGGCCCGTCCCAGTCGTCGCCGTAGAGGTCGGCGTAGGGCAGGGGCGTGTCGAACGGCTCGTGGGGGTCGAACTCGTCGACCATCAGGAAGAAACGGTCGTGGGCGGGGGCCGAGGTGCGGAGCCACTCCGCCGCCGCCGTCATGGTCTTCGGACCGGGGAAGTCCGCCTCGGTGCGGAACCACGTCCGCGAATCGTCGTAGACGTGGTGGTAGTCCGGCCGCTCGACCGGTAGGGCCGGCGTGCCGACCCAGGTGGGGTCGGGGACGGTCCGCCACGGGTCGTTCTCGTGGCCCCGCTCGTAGAGCCAGGCCGTGAAGTCCGTGTGGTAGTTCTCACCACCGACCTCGAAGAGGTGCGGGTGGTCGGACACCAGCATCGTGGTGACGCCCCGGGACCGCAGCGACCGGGTGATGGCGTCCTCCCAGACCTCGATGGACCCCCAGGGCCGCCACGGGAAGTCGAGCGCACCCACCAGGATGTCGTGACGGGCCGGCATGCACGGGAGCGAGCCCACGTGGTGGCCGGTGAACCGGACCGCCGAGGCGGCGAAGGCGTCCAGGTTCGGTGTGGCGAATTCGTCGCCGCCGTAGGCCCCCAGCAGGTGCCGGTTCAGGCTGTCCAGGAGGACGACCACCAGGTTCTTCGGTTGCTCGACGGGCATGGAGACGGCCCCCCGGGGCCGGACCGGCGGATGCCGGCGGGAGGTGGTGGGCGGGTCCCACCGAGCATGCCGTGGGGCCGGGGCCGCGTCCAGCCCGTCCTTCCGACCGCCACCCCGGCGGAACGGTGCCGCGCTGTCGCACCGCGTTGTCGCACCGCACCGTCGGGCCGGCCGGTCAGGCCACCCGCGGTGCCACCGTCGAGCCGTCCCCGCACCGCTCGAGGATGGTGGCGGCACAGCGCTGGATCCGCTCGCCCGATGCCCGGATCGCGGACACGGCCTGTTCGCCGCCTCCGGACCAGACGGCCACGTACCCGAAGGAGTACCGGCCCGAATCGATCCCCAGGGCCCGGCACACCACGAAGGCCGTCGACTCGGCCTCGAGCTCGGCCAGGGCCCGGTCGTCGGCCTGCTCGTGGAGGAGGGCGTGGGCCAGCTCGTGGGCCAGCGTCTTCACCCGCTGACGCGGAGCCACCGAACACTCCACGCGGATCCGGCGGAGCACATGGGAGCAGTCGCCGTTCACTGATCCCCCGAACCCGTGGTCCTCCACCCGGTAGCCGATCGATCCGGCCACACCGACCAGGGTGTCGAAACGGCCGGCCGGGTCGTCGCCCTCCAGCCGGTCGCACACCGTCGGCAGGTCGTCCCCCTCGGTCTGGGTGATGTCGAAGACCGGCACGTACCGGAACCCCCGGACCACGCGGCCGTCGTCCCCGTCACCTCCGCCGCGCCCGACAGGTCCGCCCCCACCACGGTCCTCCTCCGGACCCCAGTCGGCGTCGGCGTCGGCGTCGGCGGTGCCGGCGGGGCGGCGGCGACGGACCATCGGGGCCAGGATCCACAGGGCCCGCTCACCGGTGCGCACCTGACGCCCCAGACGGCGCCAGGTGGAGAACCCGGCGACCCGGGAGGCGTCGGGGCGCTGGGCCATCAGGAGCAGGACGTTGTTGAAGCTGTAGCGGTGGAACCGGCCCTGCGCCTCCAGGTGGCGCCGCCAGTTCTCGGTGGTCGTGAGGTTGGCCACCCCGTCGGCGAGCAGGGCGACGAGCTCGGGGTGGTGGTGTCGGGACGGCATGGCGTGGTCCTCCGTGGAGAGCGGGTCGGGGGCACCGGCCGGTCTGATCCGTCCGGGACGGGCGGGAGGATGCTCCGGTGCGAGCGGGGCCCCGGGGGGGCGACGGGCCGCCGGCTCCGGTCCGGGGTCCGGTGCCGGGCCCTGGACGGGCGGACGGCCGGGGACCACCGGGGTGATCCGACGTGGAGGGAACGTACCGCCGGCCTGTGACGGACGTCCGGATACCGGCCGGACGGCGACCGGGGGCCGCGTCGTCCCCGTCGGATCCACGTCACGACCCGGGGCCCTCCGCCTGTCCTCCGGACGGGGCTCCCACTACCATGGGCGGCCCACCCGGGTCTCCGGGGACGATCGGCCGGCCGGGCCCGGCCGGCCGGACGGACGGGTCATCGCCGGGACGCACGCCGGCCACCCGGAGGGACGTCACCAGTTGGAACCACAGGTCAGTCCCACTCGCCGCCACCCGTGGATCCCCCGCGTCCTGCGGGGTCCGATCGCCGTGCTCTGGCTGATCGTGGTGGCCGTGGCCTTCCTGGCGCCGACGCTCGTCCACGGCACGGTCTTCGCACCGTTCGATCTCCTGAACGCCTTCGGTCTGGGCCACCACTCCACGGCGCTCGTCCACAACAACGTCGACAGCGACCTCATCCAACAGGACGTGCCCTGGCTCCGGCTCGAGTGGACCCAGTTCCACCACGGGCACCTGCCGCTGTGGAACCCCTACAGCGGCGAGGGAATGCCCCTCGGCCTCGACTTCATCACCGCCACCTTCAGCCTGCCGACTCTGCTCACCCTGGCCTTCCCCGTCCAGTACGGCCTGCTGGTCTCGGTGCTGGCCAAGATCGTCATCGCCGGTACCGGGGCCTACCTCTTCGCCCGGGTCCTCGGCTTCCGTCGCCTGTCCTCCGTCTTGACGGGCACCGTCTTCGAGCTCTGCGGAGCCTTCACCGTGTGGCTCGGATGGTCGCAGACCGGGGTGATGGCCTGGGCGGGCTGGGTGTTCGCCGCCGTGACCCTGGTGGTCCGGGGGCGGCACCGTGTCCGCTCGGTGATCCTCCTGGCCGTGGTCTACGCCTGCTCCGTCCTCGGCGGTCATCCCGAGAGCAGCATCATCCTGACCCTGGCCGCGGCGGTCTACGCCCTGGTCCTCGTGGCCGCCGGCGCACTCCGCACCCACTCGTGGCGGTCACTGCTCACGCCCGCCGTCGACCTCGGGCTGGGGCTGCTGGCCGGGCTCGGCCTGTCGGCCCCGCTCTGGCTACCGGGCATCCAGTTGTCGGCCGCCACGGCCCGCTTCGACCAGGTGGGGTTCGGCCCCCTCCCGGCCCGCGACCTGTTGGACTTCCTCCTCCAGGGCTACGACGGGCTCCCGCTGGCCGGCGCCGGCTACGTCGGTGCCGGCAACTACTACGACGTGACCGCCTTCGTCGGGGTGATCGCCGTGGCCTTCGCCGTCCTGGCCCTGGTCACCCGTTGGCGGCGTCCCGAGGTCGCCGGACTGGGCGCCGTCCTGGTCCTCCTGGTCGCCGTGGTCTACGTGCCACCGGTCAACTGGCTGATCACCCAGGTCCCCCACGGTGCCGGGGTCAACTGGAACCGGGCCCTCATGCCGGCCTCCCTGGCCGTCGCCGCACTGGCCGGTGCCGGTCTCGACCGCTTCCTCGCCGGGGGCACCACCCGGTCGGTCCAACGGACGCTCGGGACCATCTTCGCCCTGCTCGCCGTCGGCCTCGCCGCCGTCGGGCTCGCCGTGGCCACCTCGTCCAACCACCTGCCCCCGGCCATCGCCGCGCTCCGGGACCGGAGCTTCGTCTGGCCAACGGTGGGCACGGTGGCCGGCCTCGTCACCGTCGCCGTCCTGTGGGTCCGCCGTCGGCGGACCGACCGTCGGAGCACCGGTCGGGCCAGTCAGCGGTCAGCCGCACGCGATGCCGGTGTCGTCCGGGGTGCCGCCGTCGGGCTGGTCCTCGTCGAGACGGCCTTCCTGGTCCTCACGGGCAGCCCGCTGTGGACCACGGGACAGGCGTACTTCGCCAGTACCTCCGGCGAGTCTGCCCTGCAGCGGGCGGTGGGCACCGCCACCGTGGGCTTCGGGAGCTGTCCGGGGTTGGACGACTATGCCGATCTCGGGATCCTCCCCGAAGCCAACGTCGGCTACGGCGTCCACGAGCTGGCCTTCTACGACACGGCCGTGGCCCCCTCGACGTACTACACGTCGTGGGCCCGGGCCACGGGGACCGCGCCCGACCCGAACGTCGACGGCGTCTTCTGTCCGGCCGTCACCACCGTGGCCCTGGCCCGGCGGTATGGCGTGGCCTACCTCCTCGAACCCCCGGGACAGGCCGGACCACCGGGATCGGTCCCCGAGGGGACGGTCGGGGACGAAGGACTGTTCTTCGTGCCCGGGGCCGCCCCGGCCACGCTCGGTCCCGTCGCACCATCCCCGCCCGCCGGCGGGCCGGACGGGACGGGGACCCCGGTGACCGTCACCCATCCCGACGACGCCACCTGGCGGATGGCGGTCCACGCCCCGGCCGAGTCCACCCTCTACCTCCGCGTGACCGACGTCCCCGGCTGGCGGGCGACCGTCGACGGACGTCCGGTACCGGTACGCCGGTGGGACTCGGTCATGGTGCAGGTGACGGTCCCGGCCGGCGACCACGACGTCGTCCTCACCTACTGGCCCCAACGCCTGACCCTCGGGCTGGCCATCGCCGGGGTCACGGCGGCCGCCCTGGTGATCGCCGCGGTCACGGGGTGGTTCCTGGCCCGCCGCCGGCGTCGGCCGACCGGGTCACCGGCCGCGGTCGGGGCAGGCAGTCCGGCAGGTGGCCCGTAGGGGCCGACGTCCCACAGCGGTGCTCCCTGGCTACCATCGGCCTGTGGCACCCCCCTTCGGCACGCGCCCCGTCGCACGCCCGTCCGGTGCGGGTGCCGTGCCCACCCCGAGCCTGCGGCCCCGTTGATGACGGCGAAGCACCCGGCCCGCACACCCACCCGACGAACCCGACTGGCCCGCTCCACCACCACGCTGTTCGCCGTGGTCGTCGTGGCCCTGGTGGCGGCGGCCGTGTTCGACTGGGGACACCTCGACGAGCGCCTCCGGTCGGCGGCCGGCAGCGGGTCGTCCGACGGCGAGCCCCTCGACACCGCGGCCTTCGCCCCCGGTGCCTGTACGGCCTACCCTCCGACGTCCGGCGACCGCGGCAGGACGGTCTTCCTCGACGCCGGCCATGGCGGCATCGACCCCGGTGGCGTCGGGGAGAACGAATCGGGACAGCCGGTCGACGAGGCCGACGTGACCCTGCCCGTCGAGCTCGACGCCATGGCCGTCCTCCGGGCCGACGGGTACCGCGTGGTGGTGTCGAGGACCGGGCCGACCACGGTGGTGCGGCTGGGGCCCCAGGACGTCACCGGCGGCCTGCTCACCCTCCAGGGAGCACACGACGACGTGGTGGCCCGGGACGTCTGCGCCAACGACGCCCGGGCCGACGTCCTGGTGGGCATCTACTTCGACGCCGGTGGCTCCGCCGGCAACGCCGGGAGCCTCACGGCGTACGACGACGCCCGGCCGTTCACCGCCGCCGAGATCCGACTGGCCACCCTCCTCCAGGACGACGTCCTGGCCGACATGAACGCCCAGGGCTGGGACATCCCGGACGACGGCGTGGTGCCCGACACCAGCCTCGGCTCGTTCGACGGCAACGCCGCCGACGGGGGGATCGCCGCCGAGGCCGCGGCCTACGACCACCTGCTGCTGATCGGACCGGCCCAGGTGCGCTACTTCTCGACGCCGAGCCTCATGCCCGGAGCGGTGATCGAGCCCCTGTACGTGACCGACCCGTTCGAGGGATCGATCGCCGCCAGCACCAAGGGGCAGCAGGTGATGGCCCAGGGGATCGCCCAGGCCGTGGAGCAGTTCCTGTCCCCGCCGAAGGCGCCGGCCACCACCACGACCGGACCCGGCGCCGGCTGACCCGTCCCGGGGACGCCGCAACCGGAGGACCACGCCCCGGTACAGTTCCGTACAGTTCCGTGCGGACCCGCCCGGATCCTCCCGCCCCGACCCCAGGCCCCGACCCTCCCGCCCCGACCTCCCGCTCCGAGGTACCCGATCGACCATGGCCGACGACCGACCGACGACCGCTGGGAACCCTCCGGGCCACCGCACGGCCGTCGCCGCACGTGTCGCCGTGGTGTGCCTCGCCGCTCTGGCCCTCGGGTTCTCCGTCGCCCACGGCCATCGGGCCACGACGGCCGAGACCAGCCGTCCGTCGGTGGTGGACTGGACCCGGTTCACCGACCAGGAGGAGTGCATCTACCGAGCCATCCGTAGCGAGCTGCCGGCCGGTGCCACCGTCCACGTGGTCACTGCCGTCGCCTACGACCGCCTTCGCCTCATCGAGCTCACCACCGGGTGGGCGGAACCGACCCGGACGTCCGCACCGGCCTCGTGGACGATCGGTATCGTCCCGGGGGCATCGTGTGCCGGCGTGTCGCTCGACGTCCGGCGGACATGACTCCGGCGCTCGTCACCGTCGTGCTCGGGCTCGGCCTCGCCGGCGCCTTCCCCACCTGTGTGGTGGTCCGGTGCACCCCGGTCGTCGTCTTCCTCGCCCCCCTGGTCGGGGCGGTGCTGGCCGCCGTCGCCGTCGAACTGGAGCTGGTCCTCGACGGGCCCTTCCTCCTCTGGTTCCTCGTCGTCGTCGCCGCGGTGAACGGTGGTGCGTTCTGCCTCCGCCGGTCCGTCGGAGGCGGTCGGGCCCCGTGGGGAACCGGATCGTCGTGGAAGTGGTTCCTCGTCACCGTCGGCGTCCTGGTCGGCGTGATGGTCCTTCCGCTCGCCGGGCTGCGCACCCCGCTGATCGGGTTCGACACCAACGCCATCTGGCTGACGCACACCCTGCTGGTGTCCGGCGGGCACCACACGTTGCTCGCCGGGATGCAGAACCCCGCCTACGTCACCGCCCACCCTGACTACCCACCGTTGGTCCCGGCCGCCGGGGCGTTGGCCTTCGCCCTGTTCGGAACGGGCACCCTGCGGGTCGCCGTCGAGGTCACGGCCCTGCTGAACGCCTGCGCCGTCGGCGTGGTCGGGGTGGGCATCGCCTCGATCGGAGCGGGCGGGCGACAGGCGGCACGGACGGTCGCGCTCATCGTCGCCGCGGTGCTCTGCCTGGTGGGCTTCGCCGTGGCCGGCGACTACGCCGTGAACGGCTATGCCGACCTCCTCTGGTCCGCCGCGGCCGTCGGGGCGGTGGTGTGGGGACTGGTCCTGCCCCGCAACCGCCAGGCACTGGCCGTGGCCTGGGCCTGCGCCATGGTGGCCGGCCTGACCAAGAACGAGGGGCTGCTCACGTCCCTGGTCGTCCTGGTCCTCATCAGCCTCCGGTACGTCCCCGTCCGGTGGCCGCGGCCCGGGGGTCACACCACGACGGCAACGGCCGACCGCACCCGACGGGCCGAGGCCCGGGGATGGGTGCGCCGGGCGGTCTCCGTCGTCGGGCCGGCGCTCCCCGGCCTGATCTGGGTCGGGCTGGTACGGCACGACGGGATCAGTGACGCCTTCTTCGCCAAGACGACCTCGGAATCGATCGCCCTCCGGGCCCGGGCCACGACCGCCGGCATGGCGGTCCACCTGGCCGTCGTCCCGGTGGCCCTGGTCGTCCTGGCCATCGGGTGCGGCTACCTCCGGGCCGACCGGGTGCGGGTGGGGATCGCCACGCCGGCCTGGCTCTGGGCGGCGTGGATCGGCGCGCTGGCCGGCATCGCCGGCACCTACGTGCTCGGCAGCCCGGAGATCCACTGGTGGCTACAGACCAGCGACGACCGCACGACCATCTTCCCGGTCTTCCTCCTGTACGCCGACCTGGCCGTCTGGCTGGTGGTGGCGACCGACGGCCTGCTGACCGCGACCGGGCGCCGGTCCACCGGTGGGGGGACGGCGGCAGGAGCGACGGGGACGACCCCGGCCGGTCCCGGCGGGCTGGACGCCGAAGGCCCGGTCCCGGCGGCCACGACCTGACCACCGCCCGCCGGGCCGCGACCGGTGCCGGCGCGCCGCTACCCCGATGGAGATGCCATACTCGCACCGACGGGCCGGAGCGGCCCACCGACCCGAAAGGCCGACGATGAGCGAGACCAACGACAACAGCGGGGCAGGCGACGATCTCGAGATCGTGGAGATCGAGACGGGAGCCGTCGACGAGGACGGCAACATCGTCGTCGACGAGCTCGTCGCCGCCGTCGACGAGGACGGCAACGTGGTGGCCACGGACGAGTCCGTCGCCGTCGTGACGGCGGACGGCGACGTCATCGTCGAGGAGACCTTCTCGGTCCTCGGCGACGACGGCGAGCTCCACGTCGTGGCGGACGACATCGCCATCGAGGAGGCCGACGACCAGGGGTGACGCGTCGGCGGTCCCCCGGTGGCCCAGGCCGCGGGGGCCCGCCGTCAGGCCGGTACTACGAGTACCAGCCCACCACGTCGACGATCACATCGGTGGTGTCGGCGAAGTTCTCCAGGTTGAGCTCGCCCCCGGTCCCGACGGTCGCCACCACCAGGTTGGGCACGGTCTTGCCCGGTGCCCAGTTGAGGTCGCTCACCGTGGGGAGCGGCTGACCGAAGGGATAGACGGTCAGGTGGGAGTGGCCGGTGGTATCGGTCGCCGTCACGTTCAGCACCACGGCCTTGGCGTCCGACGGGATGCCCAGCTCCCCCGCCACCACCACGGGCAGGACCGTGCCCGCTCCGAGGGTGTCCCCGGTGCACTGGGTGGTGTAGTCGAGGCCGGTCCGGGTGTCGCACACCCGGGTCGGTGACGAGGCCGGCGTGTAGATGGTGCCGGTGGCCGCGGCGTTGGAGGCGTCGGTGTACCAGCCGGCCACGTCCACGGCGATCTGGGGGGTACCGGCGAAGCTGAAGACGTCGACGGCCCCGGTGGCCGAGACCGGGACGATGACCCGGTTGGCCACGTTGAGCCCCGCGGTGTAGTTGACGTTGGAGGCCGTGGGCGCGGCCCCCCCGGCCGGGTACACCGTGAGGTGGCCGCTGGCCGTGGCTCCGATGGCCGTGACGTTCAGCACCACCGCCCCCACCCCGGTGGACGGCACCCCGCCCAGTCCGGTCACCTGGACCGCGAGCGACGTGCCCGGCGCGGGGGCCAGGCCCTCGCACTGGGTCAGCGCCGTGCCGGTGAGCCCCGAGGGGTTCCCGGTCCGGGTGTCGCAGATCCGGGCCGGGGAGGCCAGGGCGTTGTAGAGCCCCTCCCCGGTGGCCGCCGGAGGGGCGAAGTACCCCTCGACGTCCACGATCACGTCGGTGTCGCCGTTCAGGTTGGACAGGTCGAAGGTGCCGCTCGGGGACAGCCCCACCTGGACGAGGTTGGGCACGGTCTGGCCGGCCACCCAGTTCAGGTTGGAGGCCGTGGGCTCGGGTTGGTTGGCCGGGTACACCGTGAGGTGGGACTGGGCCGTGGTGTTGGCCACGGTGATGTTCACCACCACGGTCGTCACCCCACTCGCCGGTACCCCGCCGTTGCCCTCGGCCGTGACCGTCAGGGTGGAACCCGGACCGAGCGGCCCCGATGCCGCAGCGCAACCCACCTTGGTGCCGCCGGTCCGGGTGTCGCAGATCCGGGCCGGGGGGAGGGAATGGTAGGGATCGGCCGTGGTCACCGCCACGTAGGCGAACACGTCGGCCGACGAGGTGGCCGAGGTCCCACCGGGAGCGGTGACGGTGATGTCCACGTTGCCCACCGTGCCGGACGGGGAGACGGCGTCGATCTCATCCGGCCCCATCACGGTGAACGAGGTGGCCTCGGTCGAGCCGAACCTGACCGCCGTGGCCCCGGTGAACAGGGTCCCGCTGATGTCCACCCCGGTGCCGCCCGTGGTCGGGCCGGCCGACGGGATGACCGCGGTCACCGTCGGCGGGCCCGGGCTCACCACGTTGAAGGTGTAGGCCTGGGTGGCCGTGGCCACCGGGTGGGAGGAGTCGGCCACCTCGATGGTGAAGTGGGTGGTGGCGATGGTGGTCGGGGTGCCCGAGAGCAGACCGGTCGACGGGGCCAGGGTGAGACCGGCGGGGAGCGTGCCCGCCGAGACGCTCCAGGTGAAGGGCGCCGTCCCTCCGAGGACGCTCAGCTGGGCCGAGTAGGCCGTCTCGTCGGTGGCGTCGGGGAGCGTGGTGGGCGAGATGGCCGTGCCCACGGTGAGGGTGACCCCGGCGGCCGACCCGGTCTGGGTGTAGGCCAGCCCACCGGGCAGGAGCGCCTGGTCCACCGGGGAGAACGTGCCCGTCGAGGTGCCCGTCGACGCCACGATGGCGAACGTCTCGCCGCTGGTGGGGGTGAACCCGACCGCGGTGGTGACGTCCAGGGTGCCCGACGCCGTGATGCCACCGCTCAATTGGAGCTGGCCGTAGGAGATACCGGCCGCGGTTCCTCCGATGGTCACCTCCGTGGTCGACCCGGCCGCCGGGGTATAGCTGTTCCCCTCCACGACCACGACGCCGGTTCCCAGGTTCAGGGTGCCGGTGTTGGTGAGTGCGTCGAGGACCAGGGTCCCGCCGCCGGCCGCCACCGTGCCGTCGTTGACCACGGGCAGGCCGACCGTCGCCGTACCCGAGGTGCCGGCCTTGGTGAGGGTCCCGGTGGACGTCACGGTGAAGACCCCGCCCTGCCCCTGGTCGTTCAGCGTCGACCCGTCGGCGAAGGTGGCCACCCCGGCCTCGGTGAAGCTGCCGCCGTTGTAGCAGTAGAGATAGGAACTCCCGTAGGAGAGCGGCGAGTCGAAGGTCACGTTCCAGTTGTTGTTCTGGTAGCCCCCGTCGATGACGGCCGTGTCCGTGGTCGACGTGTCGGTGAGGACGGGCTGGGACGACTGGGCGTTGGGCGCCTCGATCGACCCACCGGTCCACGAGAAGGTCCCGGTGTCGGTGAGCGAGCCCTGGTCGTTGGTCTCGTCTCCCAGACTGCCGCCTGACAGGGCGAACCCGCCGACCGTGCCCCCGGAGGCCACGGTGGCGAACTCGCCGCTCTGGATGTCGAGGGTCCCGGCCATGTCCACGGCCACCGTGGCCGTGGTGGTGCCGCTGGCCACCGTGGCGTTGGCCACCCCGAGCGGGGCACCGAGTGAGTTCGTACCCGAGAACACCACCGTGCCCGCCCCCGAGCTGGTGCCCGAGGTGCCGGTGTTGTCACCGTCGAGGCCGAGCGTGGCCCCGGCCGCTGCCGAGAAGTGCCCGTCGACGGTGCCCACCGGGGTGCCGTTGCCCGTGGACAGGGTGCCTCCGGGCACCGACACGGTGCCGCCGGCCAGGACGTCGAGCGGCAGGCCCTCGTTGGCCGTCCCCGACGTGGCCGCCTTGGTGAGCGTCCCGGTGGACGTCACGGTGAAGGGGCCGCCCTGCCCCTGGTCGTTCAGCGTCGACCCGTCGGCGAAGGTGGCCACCCCGGCCTCGGTGAAGCTGCCGCCGTTGTAGCAGTAGAGATAGGAACTCCCGTAGGAGAGCGGCGAGTCGAAGGTCACGTTCCAGTTGTTGTTCTGGTAGCCCCCGTCGATGACGGCCGTGTCCGTGGTCGACGTGTCGGTGAGGACGGGCTGGGACGACTGGGCGTTGGGCGCCTCGATCGACCCACCGGTCCACGAGAAGGTCCCGGTGTCGGTGAACGAGCCCTGGTCGTTGGTCTGGTCTCCCAGACTGCCGCTCGACAGGGCGAACCCGCCGACGACACCGCCCGAGGCCACGGTGGCGAACTCGCCGCTCTGGATGTCGAGGGTCCCGGCCATGTCCACGGCCACCGTGGCCGTGGTGGTGCCGCCGGTCACCGTGGCGTTGGCCACCCCGAGCGGGGCACCGAGTGAGTTCGTACCCGAGAACACCACCGTGCCCGCCCCCGAGCTGGTGCCCGAGGTGCCGGTGTCCTCACCGTCGAGACCGAGCGTGGCCCCGGCCGCTGCCGAGAAGTGCCCGTCGACGGTGCCCACCGGGGTACCGTTGCCCGTGGACAGGGTGCCTCCGGGCACCGACACGGTGCCGCCGGCCAGGACGTCGAGCGGCAGGTGCTCGTTGGCCGTCCCCGACGTGGCGGCCTTGGTCAGCGTCCCGGTGGACGTCACGGTGAAGGGGCCGCTCTGCCCCTGGTCGTACAACGCCGACCCGTCGGCGAAGGTGGCCACCCCGGCCACGGTGAAGCTCCCTCCGTTGTAGGTATAGAGATTGGCGGAACTGAACGACAGCGACCCCGAGAAGTCCAGGTTCCAGTTGTTGTCCGAGTAGCCACCGTTGATGGACGCGATGTTGGTCGTCGACGTGACCGAGAGGACGGGCTGGATCGTCTGGGTGGTCGGGGCCTGGATCGACCCGCTGGTCCACGAAAAGGCGCCGGTGTCGGTGAGCGATGCCTGGTCGTTGGAGGTGTCGCCCAGGCTCCCACCGGAAATGGTCAGGCCGGCCACACTGCTGGCGTCGGTGGTGCCGGTCAACCCGAGCTCACCGCTGGCGATGGTCAACGGCGCCGAACTGCGCACCGCCAGCACCAGCGTGTCCGGTCCGCTGTAGGTGACCGTCGTCGTCGTCTCATTGATGCAGACGACGTCCGTCGGCCCGGGAAGGGCGTCGGTGTTCCAGTTGCCCGCCGTCTCCCACAGCCCGTCGCCGGCCGTGCCCGTCCACGTGACGGTGCATGACGGCAGGGCCTGGGCCGAACGGGACGGCCCGAAGGCCAACAGGACCAGGGCCCCGACCGCCACCACACCGATCCCGAGCAACGTGGCCAGCACGTTCCGCACCCGTCGCGTCATGCCGCACCACCGTTCTCCCGGAAGTGTCCCGGGTGTCGACGTCCCAGTGAACCCCGGACCGGACCACCGGCGTGCCGTCGATCATCCCACCGCTCGGTCCGGACACGTCGGGGTAGCAGACGAATGACAGGTGACCAGATGCGCCGGTCCTGGCCAGAAGCTACTCCGCCGCCCCGTGGCCGTCCACAGGATCGGGACAACGGGTGCTCGGGCCGCTCGTCAGTCGGCGGTGCGCCGTCGGTAGAGCAGGGTGGCCAGTGGGGCGAACACGGCGAGCAGGGCCAGCGACCACACGAGGGACGCCGTGATGGGGTGCTGCATGGGCCAGGCGTGGATGGTGGCCGACGGATTGGGGTTCTTCCACAGCTGACGGGCGGCGGCGGTCACCGCGCTCACCGGGTTCCAGTCGGCGACCACCCGCAGCAGGGGCGGCATGCGCTGGGTGGGCACCAGGGCGTTGGACACGATGGCCAGGGGGAAGAGGATGACCAGCCCGATGCCCTGGGCCGACTCCGGCCCCTTGCTCACCATGCCCAGGCAGGCGCAGCCCCACGAGAGGGCGTAGCTGAACAGGAGGAAGATGGCGAAGCCGGCGACCGTCGCCGCCACCCCGCCCTCGGGGCGCCACCCGATGACCAGCCCGGTCACGGCCACGATGAGCGCGCACAGGGCCGCCGTCAACAGGTCGGCCAGGGACCGTCCGACCAGCACGGCCGGACGCCACATGGGCAAGGAGCGGAACCGGTCGATGACCCCGCTGTTCAGGTCGGTGGACAGGCCGACGGCCGTGCCCATCGACGAGGTGGTCAGGTTGAGGGCCAACAGGCCGGCGATGGCGAAGTCGGCGTAGGTACCTCCGCCCGGGAGGACCACGCCGGCCCCGAAGACGTAGACGAACAGCAGGGTGAAGAGCACCGGCTGGATGGTGACGTCCGAGAGCTGCAGGGGCTCCCGGGCGATGTGGACCAGGTTCCGCCCGGTGAGCACGGCGACGTCGCACAGGCGTCGGACGAGTCCGGGCGGGCGGGCCACCCTGGTGGCGCCGATCGGGGGAGCGGTGACGGCGATGGTCATGGTCGGGCCACCTCCAGGCGGGAGTCGGTCGGGTCCGGCTCCCCGTCGTCGGGGTCCACCGACGGATGACCGGTCAGGGCGAAGAAGACATCGTCGAGGGACGGCTGGTGCACCTCCACGTCGTCGACGACGATGCCGGCAGCGTCGAGGGCCCGCACCACCGTGGTGGCCAGACCGGCCCCGCTACGCACCGGTGCCCGCAGCCGGCGGCCGTCGTGGCTCTCGTGGACCGGGCCCGAGACGTACGGCGCCAGGGCGTCGCGGGCCGCCGGGTGCGGAGCGGACAGCGTGACCTCGAGGCGGGCGCCCCCGGTCTCGGCCTTGAGCTCGGCCGAGGTGCCTCCGGCGATGACCCGGCCGTGGTCGATGACCACGATCCGGTCGGCCAGCTCGTCGGCCTCGTCGAGGTACTGCGTGGTGAGCAGCAGGGTCACCCCGTCGGTGACCAGGCTCCGGATGACGTCCCACATCCGCACCCGGCTGGTGGGGTCGAGCCCGGTGGTCGGTTCGTCGAGGAAGAGGACCGGCGGCCGGGTGACCAGGCCGGCGGCCAGGTCGAGGCGTCGGCGCATGCCACCCGAGTAGCCCCGCAGGACCCGGTCGGCGGCGTCGGTCAGGTCGAACTGGTCGAGGAGCTCGGCCGCCCGGTACTGGGCGTCGGCCCGCCGCAGGCCGCTCAGCCGCCCGATCATCACCAGGTTCTGTCGACCGGTGAGCAACGGGTCGACGGTGGCGTCCTGAGCGGTGACCCCGATGTTGCGCTGGACGGCGGCCGACTCGGTCACCACATCGTGTCCGGCCACCCAGGCCCGGCCGCTGTCGGGGGTGGCCAGCGTGGTGAGGATGCGGACGGCGGTGGTCTTCCCGGCGCCGTTGGGCCCGAGCACCCCGAGGATGGAGCCACCGGGGACGTCGAGGTCGATGCCGGCCAGGGCCACCGTCTCGCCGTAGCGCTTGGTGATCCCCTCGGCCCTGATCACGGAGTCGTTGGCCATCGGTTCCTTACCGGTCGGTTAGCAAGTTCTGATTACTTGTCGGATGGTAAGGGTCTACTTACCGGTTGTCAAGTAGAATGCAACCGTGACCCAGACCGCACCACACCGCTCGGACGGCGCCGCACCACCGGCCACGGAGCCGGACCCGGGGACGGGGCCCGACCCGGGCGGTGACGTCAGCACGCGGGAGCGGATCCTCGACATCTCCCTCGAGCTCTTCTCCGACCAGGGCTACGAGCGGACCTCGCTCCGCCAGATCGCCGAACGACTGGGCTTCTCCAAGGCGGCGATCTACTACCACTTCGCCAGCAAGGAGGAGATCCTGCTGGCCCTCCATCTCCGTCTGCACGAGTTCGGCCGCAGTGCGCTCGAAGCGCTCGACGGCGTCGACTGGACACCGGCGGTGTGGTCGTCGCTGCTCGACCAGCTGATCGACCAGATGCTCGAGCACCGCGCCCTCTTCGTCCTCCACGAGCGCAACCGTGCGGCCCTGGAGGAGCTCCACCAGGAGCGCCACGACGCCGAGCACGACGACCTCGAGGCCCGCTTCCGCGAGGCCCTCTCCAACCCGGCCATCACCCTGCGGGACCGCGTCCGGATGGCCTCGGCCTTCGGGGCGGTGATGGGGACCGTGGTGCTCACCGGTGAGACGTTCGCCGACGTGCCGTCGGACGAACTGCGCGGCCTGCTGCGCGGCGTGGTGGGCGACCTGCTGGCCCCGACGACGGGCCCCTGAGCCGGCCGGCCGATCGGGCCCGATCCACCCCGGCCCTTCGACGGCGTCACCGTCGCTCCGGTACCGTGATCGCGTGCCGACGTTCGACGACGCCGCCCGATTGGCCCTCGACCTCCCCGGGACGACGGAAGGGCAGCGCCACGGGCACCGCACGTGGTTCGTGGCCGACAAGGCGTTCGCCTGGGAGCGGCCGTTCAGCCAGGCCGACCTCCGGCGCTTCGGCGACACCACCCCGCCCGGCGGGCCCATCCTGGCCACCCGCACCGCCGACACCGGCGACGCCGCGGCACTGCTCGGGACCTACCCCGAGGAGCTCTTCACCATCCCGCACTTCGACGGGTACGCCGCCGTGCTCGTCCGCATGGACGCGGTGACGCCGGCCACGTTGGAGGACGTGGTGGTCGGGGCCTGGCTGGCCTGCGCGCCGCGCCGGCTGACCGGGGGGTTCACCGGCGGCTGACGCCAGGCCGGCCGGCCGCCGTCCGACGGGCAGCTACGGGCCGTCCGGTCAGCCCACCCGGCGCCGCCACCGGACGAACGCCACGACCAGGCACACCACCATGACCGCAGTGGCGATGACCACCCCGAGAACCCCAGCCACGAGCGAGACGAAATCGATCGCCAGGACGAGCACGAGCACCGCCGCAACCACCACGACGAGCGTCGGTGTGCGGGCCTGGCCGCGGAACCCCCGGTCGACGGCCGACCAGCCAGCGGCCGGTGGTGTCGTCGGGGGCCGGTCCCGGTCGCCGGGGTGGCCGCCCTCACCCCCGGTGCCGGCCCGGCGGGCCTCCCGACGTTGCTCCCGGCGGGACGGCCCACTGTCCTTCCGCCCGGCGAAGAACAGGGCCACGGGGGCCGCCCACCGCTCCATCCGCAGGACCAGGTCGGGTCGACGGGAGATCACCACGTTGCTCCCGAAGGCCACCACCAGGTAGAGGAGGATGCCGCCGTTGGCGATCAGGCACAGAGGGAGGAGCAGGATGAGCACGGCCGCCCGGGCGATGTTGATGCCTGCCCGGGACAGATTGCGTCGGGCCGTGAGGGCGTCGGGGTTCACGCGCGCGGCCTGGGCCAGGGCCCGGGTGCCTTCGCGTCGGTGACCGCCGGCCCGCAAGGCGACGCCCAGGTTGTTCAGGGCCGCGTAGTTCCCCGGGTCGAGGGCCAGGGCGTGCCGGCTGGCTTCCACCGCCGCAGGCCAGTTCCGCGCCCCGATGGCCACCATGGAGGCCGTCACCCAGGTGGTGGGGCTGCTCGGCGCCATGCGGATGGCCTCCTGGACCCACCGGTCCGCCTCGACGGACGCACCGGTCACCGAGAGGGCCTCGGCCAGGGCGATCGGCCCGTTGGGGTCGGCCGGGGCCAACCGCACGGACTCCCGGGCCGACGCCACGGCCTCCCCGCCCAGCCGGGCACGGAGGTCCTTGGTCGACTGGCGGGCCAAGGCGGAGAGCGAGGAGCTCCGCAGGCGGAACGCCACGGCCTCGCCGGGAGCCAGACGGATGGCCTGATCGGCCACCCGGGCCGCCTCGCCGAACGCCCCGGTGCCGTAGAGGGCCCGGGCCCAGGCGACGTAGGCCCGGGGGTCGTCGGGGGTGAGTGCGGCTGCGGCCTTGGCCCGCTCGGCCGCCGCGTCGTACCGCTTGAGGGCGTGGAGGGCGTCCGATTCGGCCAGGAGTGAGGCGGCCTGCTCCGCACCGTCCGACACGGCCCGGAACCTAGCGGGACCGGCGCTGGCGGAGGTAGGCGGCGAGCTCGTCGTACTCCCCCGCCGTGTTGGCGTACCGCACGTGGTTGCGGGCCGACTCGAGCCACGACTCGGTGCTCGGCCGGGTCGAGACCACGGCGGACCGGAGCTGCTCGGTGGTGATGGGCTGGACGGTGCCGCTGCGGATGGCCTCGCCGAGGGCCAGCTCCGCCGCCTCCTCGCAGACCAGCCGGAGATCGGCCCCCGACATGCCCTCCGACGCCCGGGCCAGCTGACCGAAGTCCACCGGTCCGTAGGGACGGTCGCGCAGGTGGTACCGGATGATGGACTCACGGGCCTCGGCGTCGGGGGGCAGGATGAGCATCGTCCGGTCGAACCGCCCCGGGCGACGGAGCGCCGGGTCGACGTCCCACGGCTGGTTGGTCGCCCCGATGACGAAGATCCCCTCGTTGGACCGCTCCACGCCGTCGAGCTCGACCAGCAGCTGAGCCACCACGTTGCGGGCCGCGCTCCGGCCCAGTTGCATGCGGGTGTGGCCGATGGCGTCCAGCTCGTCGAAGAACAGCACGCAGGGGGTGTCGCGGCGGGCCAGCTCGAACAGCTCGTGGAGCTGTTTCTCCGAGTTCCCCAGGTACATGTCGAGGACCTGGTGGAGCCCGATGGTGGCGAACCGGGCCCCCAGCTCACCGGCCACGGCCCGGGCCAGGAAGGTCTTGCCGCACCCCGGGGGACCCCACAGGAGGAGGCCGCCGCGGAGCTGTGCCCCGTAGGCCTGGCGCAGCTCGGGATTGCGCAGCGGGGCCAGGAACGAGCGCTCCAGGCGCTCTTTCACCTCGGTCATGCCGCCCACGTCGGCCAACGAGACCGGGCCCGCCTCACGGGCGTCGTGCAGGACGCTGCGGAGGAACCGGTCCCAGTCGTCCTCCGGTCCCGGCAGCGGCCCGTCGGCCCCGACCGTCGGCCGGCCGTCGAGGTCCCCGTCGAGGTTCTCCCCGTGGGCGTCCGCCCCGCCGACGTCATCCCCGCCGGAGACCACCGTCGACGGTGGTGGCCAGGGGACCCCGGTGGCCGGCACGGCGGGGGCCACCGGCACCGGAGGGGATGAGGCCACCGCGTCGGTCGGGGCCGGGGA
>Ga0302157_10000382_pt1 | contig 59180 bp, 57 predicted proteins | sample I_Bog_N3_3_FD_193502 | JGI IMG/M metagenome (GOLD analysis project Ga0302157, IMG submission 193502) | Peat permafrost microbial communities from Stordalen Mire near Abisko, Sweden - I_Bog_N3_3 | ecosystem: Environmental > Terrestrial > Soil > Wetlands > Peat | place: Sweden: Abisko, Stordalen... | reverse complement strand
GCAGGCATGGATACGATGCGGGCGCATCTGCGGTGGCGCCCGTTCGCGCATCATCGCGACCAGTTCGTCCACCAGCGCAGGCGCATCGCCATCGCCATCGCGTACTGTCACGTACGCCACCAGGCTTGAATTACCATCGGGATCCAGCTGTGCGATGACCGCAGTATCGCCAACACGGGCGTGCTGCCTGAGCATGGCTTCGATCTCCTCCGGCTCGACGCGCAATCCGCGAATCTTCAGTTGCCGATCCTTGCGCCCGATCCGATCCAGCAGGCCGTCGGGCCGCTCGCGCACCAGCTCTCCGGTTCGCAGGATTCGCACATTCGGGTCGACCGGGTCGCGCTCGATCGCATCGAGCTTGCAGCACCCGTCGCGCCAGTAGCCCAAGGCGACATACCTGCTTGCAACCAGCAGTTCTCCCACCTCGCCCGCCCGCACCGGGGCGCCGTCCTGGTCGACGACCGCGATCGCGTTGCCCGGCAGGGGAAAACCGATCGGAATGCGATCACCATGCTCCCGCGGCAGGTCGGCGACGAACCACTGCATGATCGGCGCCTCCGTTGCGGCGTAAATCAGTTGGATAGCGCCGTCCGGCCGCAGCCACCCGCGCATCAGGTCGAAGTCACTCCACAGGGTCGTATCGCCGCCGACGCGGATCATACGCAGCGACTCGGCGGCTTTTTCATGCGCCGTGGTGAGCAGGGCTCGCAGCGCGGCGGGGAATGCGAATAGAACGGTGATCCTTTCATCGCGAATGATGCCGATTACCTCCCGCGCGGCCACGCGTTGCGCATCAATCAGGCGAACGCCGGCTCCGCACAGCAGCGCCGTGAGCAGGTCACGCACACCGACGATGGTGCATAACGACGCAAGCGTCAGGAATAGATCGCCTGGCCCCAAATGGCCGGCATTGATCGCCTGGCCCACGCGCTGCAAGAGACTTTGCTGGCTGTTGACGATCCCCTTTGGTTTTCCCGCGCTGCCGGACGTGTAGAGCACGCACACCGGGTCATCCGGACCGGGGGGCGTGAGCGTCGGTGGCGTAAGCGTCGGGGTCGTGACTGTTTGGCATTCGGGCAGATGGGACAATTCCAGGAATCGTTGCCCCGAAGACTTGAGCGCCTCCGTATCCTGCTGCACGCTCATGACGATGATGAGCGCCGGAGCGGCGTCCTCGATTACATGGTTGATCCAGTCCCTGGGGTAGTGCGTGTCGAGCGCTACGAACGGCCGGTTCGCGGCAAAGCAAGCCAGCATGGAGATGGCAAATTCCGCTGATGCGGGCAAATAGATCCCTACCAGCTCATTCGCAGTGGTTGTGGTTGCGAGTTCCCTGGCCAGGCGCTGCGCCTGTCTCCAAACTGACCGATAAGCCATCGCAGGTCCGATCCCCTGCAGGGCGATGACCTCTGGATGCTTTTGAACTACGCGTTCAAACAGACTGATGATCGGGCGTTCTTTATCGTCGTCGGAGAAGACGTCATACGCCCGCTCGACCGGACCGTTCCAGTCGAGCGGATAGCCAGAACCACTGCGCCAGCGCAGGGCCATTCCTTCCGCCATGGCGCCTATGGGATTAACGTAGTCCTCAGCTCGCCACCGCGACCGGCGTCACCGGCCGACCAATCCCGCGGGTGAAACCCCAATCGGCCATGCGGCTGATCCAGCCGCCGCCCATGCTCGCTCCGGTGACGTCCGACAGATCGTAGGCCGCACCGTGCAGCACCGCATCGGCGGCGCGCACGCCGCTGCGAACCGCCGGCCCGATGCCTTCGCACAGGTCGCGGGTAGCCAGGCCCGCCGCATCTCCGGTAAGGAAAGCGTTGCCCAGCCGTACCGTGTCGATCGGGCCGCGCACGTAATAGCTGTAGCCGGACGGCTCCAGGGCAATGCGGATGCCGAAGCGACGCTCCAGCCGTTGGGCGAATCGGCGCCAGTGCAGCCAGATGTCCTCGCCACGCAGTTTCAGCCGCTGCGCCATGCCGCCGATACCCACGTTCAGCCAGCCGCGCGCCTTGGGTACGTACCAGCTGTAGCCGGGCAGGCCATCCTCGAAGAACCACAGGTGACAGTCGCCGTCGATCCAATCATGCGCAAATTCCAGCTCCAGCGTGACAGTTTGCAGCGCGCGCACCCTCGGCAGCGCCTGGCGAAATAGCGCCCGGTGTACCGGGCAGGCCGTTCCTGCCGCGCCAATCAGGTACCTGCAGCGATATTGCTGGTCGATGACGAAGTCGTCACCGTCGCGCTCGATGTGCCTGACGGCGTGCGTGGCCACCGGCGCGCCTGACTGTTGCAGCAGCCAGGCGTCGAACTCGAACCGGCGGATCGAATGTTGCACGCAAGGGATTGGCAGGTGCAGACCCTTCAGGTGCCAGTGCAGGCGCCGGAAGCTCAGGAACCGCTCAGGGTAAGTAGCCGGGTCAAGCCCGACATCGCGCACCACTTCAGGCGTAATCCAGCCGGCGCACAGCTTGTGCCTGGGAAACGCCTCCTTGTCCAGGACCAGCACATCGGCTCCGCCCCGCTTCAGTCGCCGCGCCGCCGAGGCTCCGGCCGGACCGCCGCCGACCACGATGACGTCGCAGTTACGCATGCCTACAGCCCGGCGCTCAGCTGGCGTACTGATGCTGGCGGGTCAGCGCAACCTGGTTGTTCTCGCGCGTACTGAATACCACCTGGAACAACTGCAGTGTCCCGGTTTCGAATCCGGCAATCGAACCGGCCAGGTACAGCCGCCACATGCGAACGAAGGTGTCGTCGAACATCCGGCGTACACGATCTTCCGCGGCCCGATAGCGATCCATCCAGTGACGCAGCGTCAACGCGTAATGCAGCCGGATATTCTCCACGTCCAGGACCGACAGGCCCGACGGCTCGAAGATCTGCATCATCTCGCCGAGCGACGGCGCATAGGCGCCCGGGAATATTCGCCGCGTAATCCAGGGATGCAGCGGTCCCGGACGATTGCGGCCGATGGAGTGAATCAGCCCGCGGCCCGCTGAGCCGAGCGAGCGCCGGATGACGCGCCCGAGTTCCGGATAGTTCTCGCGCCCGACGTGCTCCAGCATACCGACCGAGGCGAACACGTCGTAGCGGCCACTGATGTTCCGATAATCGTCCTGGACGAACTCCACTCGATCGTCCAGCCGCTCACGCCTGGCACGCTCGCGCGCATAGGCGATCTGCTCGGCTGAAATATTGAATGCGCGCACGCGTGCGCCATAGCGGCTGGCCATGTGCAGCGCCAGGCCGCCCCAGCCGCAACCCGCCTCGACCACATGATCCCCCGGCTGCAGCTGCAGCTTGCGGCAGACGTGATCCATCTTGGCGATCTGGGCCTGCTCCAGAGTCGCGGCGAGGTTCGGATAGTAGGCACAGGTGTAGGCCATGGTCTCACCGAGCCACATGGCGTAGAACTCGTTGCCTATGTCGTAGTGGTGATGAATATTGCGGCGCGAACCGGCCAGCGTGTTGCGCTGGTTGCGGCGAAACCAGCGGGCGACGCGGCTGCCGAAGGAATGCTTGCCGTCCTCGGCTTCCATGCCGCGGTAGATGAGCGCGATCAGCTGCACCAGGTCACCTTCCACTTCAATCCGGCCGGCGCTGTAGGCATCGGGGAACTGCACCTGCGGATCGCGCAGTACGCGGAACAGGGTGCCACGGTCGGCTATCCGGATCCTGATGGCCGGCGCAACGCCGGGTGGCGCGGCGCGCTCGCCAGTCCACAACACGAATTCCACGGCAGGATCGCCCAGGTCCGCGAGCAACCGGCGCAGCAGTCGCCCCTCGATGGAACTACGCGTGCGGCCCGGCGCGGGCACCGCGCCTGGAACGTCGGTGATCGTTTCGGACTTGGGACTGGCACTCATACGAAACCCTGATGGCAGCTCAACCGATGTGTGCGCGATGCGAACCGTCTGCACCTGGCGACCTGTCTGCACCTGGCGCTGCAGCCATCTTTGCTCTCCGGCCGGTTCGCCACGACGGCCGCAGCCGTTGCCGATTTATCCGAGCTGGGCCTGAAGCACACGCATTCGACGATACTGTAATCGCAATCCGTATTCCAGTTCGCGCAGGCGCGACTGCAGGTGCGACTGCTCCCAGCGCTCCAGCATCGCCTGCTTGGCGTCCTCCAGCCATTGTTCGCGCAGGTGTGCCCACTCGGCCACGGCTTTGGAGAACGCGTCATATTCCTCGGCAATCCTGCTGCGCAGGTGCTCCAGATGCGCGCGTCCCGGGAGGCTGGCTAGTTTGCGCTCGGCGCGCTGGAACTGGTTGTCGAGCAATGCGCGCTGGATCCTGAACCACGGCACCCGCTTCAGATTTCGCGTCAGGCCGATCACCGACATGCTGCTGATGAACCACTTGGACGGATCCCATTGCCACCAGCGCAGGCCGTTGCGGTAGTCATGCGCGAACATATGGTGAAAATTGTGATATCCCTCGCCATAGGTCAGCAGTGCGACCACCGCATTGTCGCGCGCCGTGTTGTCGTCGGTGTAGGGCTGCGAGCCCCACATGTGCGCCAGCGAATTGATAAAAAACGTGAAGTGATGGCTGACAACCAGCCGCAGCACGCCGGCCAGCAGGAACACTCCCCAGGCATCGCCGATCAGATAGCCGACCAGCAGCGGCAGGCCGAGGTTAGTGGACAACGCCGCCAGCAGGTAATGATTGTGCTGCCACATGACCATCCGGTCGCGCTTCAGGTCAGGCACGACGCTGAAATCCGGATCGCCGCTGGGATAGCTGCGCAGCATCCAGCCGATATGGCTGAACCAGAAACCGCGGCGGGCGCAATACGGGTCGCGCTCCGGATCGTCAATGAAGCGGTGATGCACGCGGTGGCCTGCGGCCCAGTTCAAGGCGCTGTTCTGCAGCGCCATGGCGCCAAACAGCAGGTAGGCGAACTTGAGGATCGGATGCGCCTCATAGGTGCGGTGCGCGAACAGCCGGTGATAGCCGCAGGTGATCGCCATGCCGTTGGCGCCGAGAAACAACGTGAACAGTATCCAGGCGGCCGCGTGGTAGCCATGGGTGATCCCGTACCAGGGCACCACCGTGACAGCGACTGCGGTGGTCAGCACGAACATGAATGACGCGCCCCAGTTGATCGGGGCAACGCCGGCTCGGACTGCAGGCAAGGCCATCTTATGAGTGCTCCCCATGGGTTAGATATTGGGTAAATTAACCGATTTACCAGCACCGTCGCAGCAATTCGGTCCGACGGCTCCTGGCCGCCCTGGTAGCCGCCCCGCAAGCGCCTGCCGGATAGCTATATTTGACTTAAAGTTATACGCATATAGTCATGTTTATAAAGCGATTTATCAATGACTTTTTTCCGCATCGAGCATGACTGAGAAGGTCGCGCCCCGGCCCGATGCTAACCGGCTTGACGCGGACGGAATCGACGTGCCCCTCGCGCAACTATCGCCTGAGGCGCTGCGCGGCGTGGTCGAATCGTTCGTGCTGCGCGAAGGCACCGACTACGGGACGCGCGAATACACCCTGGATGAGAAGGTCGGGCATGTGATGCTGCAACTGCAACGTGGCGACGCCAGGATTGTATTCGACCCGCATACCGAGACGGTGCAGATCCTGGCGCGCCGGTGAACGCCCCAACTGGCGCGAATGGCGCGAATGGCGCGAATGCCGACGACGCGCTGCGCCGCGCGGTGCGCTGGGCTGCCGCCCTTAACCTCGGATACTTCGCGGTCGAAATCGCGGTTGCCCGACGCATCAGCTCGGTATCGTTGTTCGCCGATTCGATTGACTTTCTGGAAGACACCGCCATCAACGTGCTGGTACTGGTGGCGCTGGGCTGGCAGCCACGTCAACGCTCCCGCCTGGGTGCGCCGCTGGCGGCCCTGCTGCTGCTGCCGGGCGGCGCGACGCTGTGGACGGCGTGGCAGAAATGGCTGGCGCCGCTGCCTCCAGCGCCGCTGCCGTTATCACTGACCGCGTTGGGGGCGCTGGCCGTAAACGTGAGCTGCGCCGTATTGCTGGCCCGGGTCAGGCACGCCGGCGGTAGCCTGTCGCAGGCCGCCTTCCTGTCGGCACGCAATGATGTGTGGGCCGGCCTTGCGATCCTGGGGGCGGCTGCGCTGACGCTCGCATGGCGCTCGGCGTGGCCGGATCTGGCGGTCGGGCTTGCGATCCTGGGCTTAAGCCTGGACGCGGCCCGCGAAATCTACCGCAGCGCGCGCGCCGAGCAGCACGTGCCGTCGCGCTGACGCCCGCGCCATAGCCTGCGCCTACTGCTGGCCGTCCTCGTACTTGAATGACACCTTGAGTTTTGCGCGATACGCTTCCACTTTGCCGTCGTTGAGCTGCAAATCCAGCTGCACCACCTCGGCCACCCGCAGATCGCGCAGCGTCTTGCTGGCGCGCGTAACGGCAGCCGCCGCAGCTTTTTCCCAGGACTCGGTACTGGTGCCGACCAGCTCGATTATTTTGTAGACGCTCTCACCCATGGTTGCCCCCTCATCGTGGTTGTACAGGTGCCATTGACGGATCGGCCGCAAGCTTAAACCCTGCAGGGCTCCCGCCGCCAACGCGCTAGCGGCCGGTGCGGCGCTTGCGTGGCGGCCGCGCTCGCGGATGCGTGGCCTGGTACAGGCGGCTGGCCTGCGCCTGCACCCGCTGCCGGTAACGCAGCAGTTGCTGCGGCAACTGCTCGCGCGCATAGCTGCTCAGCGCGGCGTCGATGAGGCGAGCGACTTTCACGCCGTCACGCTGCGCCATGCGCCTGGCACGCTGCATCAACTTCGAGTCGACCCAGAACGTCAGGTCCTCATCAGCAGTGCGGCGCGCCGGATAATCCTCGAACGGCTGCACTGCGTGCCGATCAAGAAACCAGCCGATGGCCTCGTCGTGCACCTGATCCTTGGTGCACCAGCGATGATCGCGCTTGGCGGCTGGCTGGCGTTCGACGATCAGGCCACGGAACCAGACCTCGGTGTCGATCGCGAAACGGGTCGTGGGTGGCAACGTCTGGTGCTGCAGCGTGCGCAGTCCGCGCGCGCGCGCGCTACGAGTCTTACCTGCTTTTCTTACCGCCACCAGCGTACCCCGGCAACAAGCTCGAGCTTTTGCGCCGGCGATATTAGCGTGACGTCCGCACAGCAAGCCGGAACGGTTGATTTAAATTCTGCCGCGACCGCGGCGCTGGTCCGGCGCATGCACAGCCACGATGCACCTGCCGAACCGGCCGCGCTGCGGAGCCCTCCCCAACGCGATTTTATTGCCTGTCTTTATCAATCAGTTATGCAACTATTCTCAAATGGTGCGCAAGCATGAAAACCCGACGCGAGCGAAAAGCCCTTAAATGGCCGTGGCTTGGGATTTAACGGTGCGAATATGCCCCCTTGAGTTTCGCAGGGGTCGCGCTATATTCGATGCGCATAGCATTGAACGAACAAGGTTTCCCCTTTCTACAACTATTAAGGCGTTACATGAGCTTCGCACTGCAACTACAAACCAGTGCGTATGATCGTCAAACGTCTGAGGGAGCTAACGATATGGCGGACTTATGTGCGCGCCTGGAGGCAGCCACGTTGTCTCTGGCCGGTCAGGGCCACATCAAGGATCGGTTGTTCGACGCGTACTGCCGGTATCTGGAGGATATCCAGCAGTCCGATGTCCCGGGCGAGCTCGGACATGAGTTCGGCGCGATGATCCAGGCGTTGCATCGGGCGCCCGCGCTGCCTGGGGATGACGTCGTCAAGGCCTCGGTGAGGAAGCTGTCGAATGATCAGGCCTGTCGCTACGCCGAACTGGTGGTGCGGCTGTATGGGATGTTCGCCGGCATGAACTACCACGTATCCGCACGTAGTGGCCGGCCGCTGGTACCACTGGCGAAATTCCTGGCGACCGAGGCGAGCAGCAGCCCCTAGTGGCAGTTCCTAGAGCAGCCCCTGGCGGCAGTTTGCAGTCGAGCTTTTAGTCGAGCTTGAATTCAATCGTGTCCCAGCGCGTCGTGTCCTCGTGGCGTGCCTGGCGCTTGACCGCATCTACCAGCGCGCGTTCATCCCAGGACACGCTCTCATCGAACAGGCCGTTGAGAGCCTTGGCGCGCGGCTGTTCCAGTCCGAACAGCGGCAGCAACAACACCGGCTTGTCGCTCGCCTTGGCGTAGTTGAGCTGGAATACCAGCAGATCCTGCTGCTGCGCATACAGGCTCGACAACGCGATGACCACCTCGGCCGGGGCGATCTGCTTGCGCAGCTCCTCGCGCCGCCCTTCCTCGCCGCCGATCGGTGGCCGCGCATCCGGAGCGCTGCAGTTCTTGTAGTAGAAATTCTGCGCGCTCTCGATGTACTCGAATACCCGCAGGTAGTCGTCTGCCTCCTCGAAGCAGTGGGTCACGAATACCCGAATGGGATCGCGCTGAGACATGCTCCCAGTGTACTGTGACGGTCGCCCGAATGGATAGAGACCCACAGATGGACACAGCTCCACAGCCACAGCCGTGAGACTGCTGGTATACAACATTCGCTATGCGACCGGCACCGGCCCGGCCTTTCATTTTCCGGTGCCGGGCGCCGGCTACCTGCGCAGCAGCCGGCGCGTGCTCGAGGGCATCACCGAGCTGATCCGCGGCGAGGATCCGGACCTGGTCGGGCTCATCGAAGTCGATACCGGATCGGTGCGTACCGGCATGGTCAACCAGGCCACCCATGTCGCCGACGCGCTCGGCCACTACACCGCTCACCAGTGTAAGTACGGCACCGGCTCGATCAACCAGCTGGTGCCGATCGTGCGCAAGCAGTCCAATGCGCTGTTGGCCGCTCCGCGCGTGACCGGCGAGCGCTTTCACTACTTCGATACCGGCATCAAGCGCCTGATCATCGAGCTGGAGCTGGACCAGCTGTGCGTGTTCCTGGTGCATCTGTCGCTGAAGTTCCGCCATCGTCAGTACCAGCTGCGCACGCTGCATGACCTGGTGGTGCGCTCGCACAAGCCGGTGATCGTGGCGGGCGATTTCAACACCTTCTGGGGCACGCACGAGATCTTCCTGTTCATGCGCGCCGCCGGATTGCGCAGCGCCAATACCGAGGGGCTGCCGTCGTTTCCGTCGCGCCATCCGCGCGTGGAACTGGACTTCATCCTGGTGAGCCGCGGAATTGACATAACCTCGTTTCGCATTCCGTCCGCGACATTCTCCGACCACCTGCCGCTGGTGTGCGATTTCGAGCTCAATGGCAACTCGGACGGACCGGAGTTTCCGTGACCGCGGCTTGTCCATGACCCTGGATTGTCCATGACCGAGAATCCCGCGTTCCGGCTCGAAGTCGATGGCGACAATATCGGCTGGCTGACACTCGATCGGCCCGACGGTTCGGCCAACACGCTCGGTCGCCTGGTATTGCTGGAACTGCAGCAGCAGCTACAGGCGCTCGAGCAGCGCAAGCTGTCCGGACTGGTGCTGCGCTCCGGCAAATCCTCGGGCTTCATTGCCGGCGCCGACATCCGTGAGCTCAACGCGCTGGGAACGACGAGTAACGCGCTGGAATTGATCCTGCTCGGCCAGGGCATCTTCTCGCGCCTGGAAGCACTGCCCTATCCGACGGTTGCTGCCATTCACGGCTATGCCCTCGGTGGTGGCCTGGAGCTGGCGCTGGCGTGCCGCTACCGGGTCGCCGTGGGCGATTCCCGGCTGGCGCTCGGACTGCCGGAAGTCCAGCTGGGCGTGCACCCGGGCTTTGGCGGCACCGTGCGCAGCGTGCGGCTGCTCGGTGTGCGTCCGGCGATGAGCCTGATGCTGACCGGACGCAACGTGCGCTCGGACCAGGCACTGAAGCTGGGTCTGGTGGACCGCCTGGTTGCCAGCGGTGCTGAACTGGAGGCGGCCGCGCGCCAGATCATCCAGGCAGCGCCGCCGCCACGTCGCCCGCCGGCGCTCGAGCGCATGTTGAGCTGGCCCGGTGTGCGCGCCCTGCTGCGTCCTGCGTTGCTGCGCCAGGTGCGCTCGCGCGCCCGGCGCGAACACTATCCGGCCCCCTACGCCATGGTCGATCTGTGGTCGAGCTATGGGGCGCGCGGAGCGGCGGCCATGAGCGCGGAGGCGCGTTCTTTCGCGACACTGCTGCGGGGCGACAGCGCCCGCAACCTGATTCGCGTGTTCCTGCTGCAGGATCGGCTCAAGGCGCTGGCGGGCAAGGGCGCGGCCGCCCTCGCGCGCGTCCACGTGATCGGCGCCGGTGTGATGGGAGGCGACATCGCCGCCTGGTGCGCGCTGCGCGGCCTGAGCGTTACGCTGCAGGACCGGGAACTGGCACTGATCGAGCCGGCGCTGGCGCGCGCTGCCGCGCTCTATGCCAAGCGCATCAGCGACGCTGATGAGCGCCGGGCCGCCAGCGAGCGGCTGCGCGCCGACGCCGCCGGCGATGGGGTCAGGGGCGCCGATGTCGTCATTGAGGCCATCTTCGAGGATCTGGACGCCAAGCGGGCGCTGTATGCGGCGGCCGAGCCGCGCATGTCCGCCGGCGCGGTGCTCGCCAGCAATACCTCGAGCCTGACACTCGAATCGCTCGCCGCGACGCTGGCCGATCCAGGCCACCTGGTCGGCCTGCATTTCTTCAATCCGGTGGCGCAGATGCCGCTGGTGGAGGTAGTGCATTTCCCCGCGACACGACCCGAGGTGCTGGCGCGGGCGATGACGCTGGCGCGCCGCATCGACAAGCTACCGCTGCCCTGTCGCAGCAGCCCGGGCTTCCTGGTCAATCGGGTGCTGTTCCCGTACCTGTTCGAGGCGCTGCACGCAGCCGGCGAAGGCATCGCCTTCAATGCCATCGACAGCGCGGCGGTAGCATTCGGCATGCCGATGGGTCCGATGGAACTCGCCGACGTGGTCGGGTTGGATGTGCTGCTGCATGTCGGGCAGATCGTGACGCGCGAACTGCACAAGGAGTCGCCGGCTTATGTGGAAAAAGTCCGGCAACTGGTGCAGGCAAAACAGCTCGGGCGCAAGACTGGCCAGGGTTTCTATGCATGGCGCGACGGCAAGATCGTGCGGCCGCCTGACAGCGCCACAGCACCGGCGGACCTGGCGGATCGGTTGATCCTGGCGCTGGTCAACGAATGCGTCGCCTGCCTGCGTGAGGCGGTGGTCGATGACGCCGACCTGGTCGACGCCGGCGTGATCTTCGGCACCGGCTTTGCGCCGTTTCGCGGCGGCCCACTCAGCTACGCGCGCGCGCGTGGCATCGACGCCTGCGTTGCGCGGCTCAACGCCCTCGCCGAGCGCTACGGTGCGCGCTTTCGACCCGATGCCGGCTGGCAGGCGCTGCGTGACACGAGCTGACCGCCCCGGGAAACGCCTGTGCTACCATCAAACGCATAGAGTGGGTGTGAAAATTACGAAAATACCAACGAAGGCAATTGGGGCCTCGCGCTCATGAGCGAAGAACGGGCTGTCGATGTAGCGCTGCTGCGGAAATTCTCGCCCTTCGAAGGCATGAAGAAGGAAAACCTGGTGGCCCTGGCGCGCAAGGTGTCTGTCACGCAGCTTCCCGCCAATCGCGTGCTGTTCAAGGAAGGCGACAAGGATCGGCGCAGCTACTGGCTGCTCGCCGGCCTGCTGGAGCTGCGTGAGGGTAATAACACCGTGGCGATGATTCGTGCCGGCAGCCCCGAGGCGCGCAACCCGATCGCCTCGGCATTGCCGCGCAAATTCACCGCCCGCGCGGTCGACCCGATCGAGTGCCTGTCGATTGACAGCGAACTGCTGGACATGATGATCACCTGGGACCAGACCGGCACCTATGAGGTGGCGGAGCTGCAGGCGCAGTTCGCCGGTAGCGGCGGCGACGACTGGATGACCACGCTGCTGCAGACCCAGGCCTTTCATCGCATTCCACCGGCGAATATCCAGGCGATCTTCATGCGCATGCAGCGCGTGGACTGCCGCGCCGGGGAAACCGTGATCCAGCAGGGCGCCGAGGGCGACTTCTTCTACGCCATCGTCAGCGGCAAATGCCTGGTGACGCGCGAGACGCCGATGAATCGTGGCGGACTGAAGCTGGCCGAACTGGGCATCGGCGACACGTTCGGCGAGGAGGCGCTGATCTCGGAAGCCAAGCGCAACGCCACCGTCAGCATGCTGACCGACGGCGTGCTGATGCGGCTCAACAAGCAGGACTTTCGCGAGTTGATGAACGAGCCGCTGGTCAAATGGATTTCCTATCCGGAAGCCAAGGCAATGATCGCCCAGGGCGCGCGCTGGCTGGACGTGCGCCTGCCGTCCGAGCACCAGAATCTTGCGATCGAGGGCTCGCTCAACATCCCGCTGTACTTCATCCGCCTGAAGGTGTCGACCCTGGATCGCGCCACCAAGTACGTGGTGTATTGCGACACCGGCAGGCGCAGCTCGGCCGCCGCCTACATCCTGGTGGAGCGCGGCTTCGACGCCTTCGTGCTGCGCGGCGGGCTCGACAGCGCGGAGCGCGACGTGCGCCGCGGCGCATAGGCGCTGCGCTTCGTAGTCGCCGCGGCGGATACAGTCGAACGCGTTGCATCTGCGCAGCTGGCCGTGAGCAGCTTTCAGATGGACAAGGATTGGCTGGTGTTCGATCCCAGGCCATCCAAACCCGTGTTCCGGCCGCCGCCCGGCGCGGTAGACGCGCATTGCCACGTGTTCGGCCCGGGCGCCCTGTTCCCGTACGCACCGGAGCGCAAGTACACGCCGTGCGATGCGCCGGCCGCAAGGCTGTTCGAGCTGCGCGACTTTCTCGGGTTCGAGCGCAATGTCATCGTGCAGGCGACCTGTCATGGCGCCGACAACCGCGCGCTGCTCGACGCCATCGAGCGCTCCGGCGGCCGCGCGCGCGGCGTGGCGACGGTGCGCGCCGACGTCGGCGCCACGGAACTGGCGGCGCTGCATGCCGGAGGGGTGCGTGGCGTACGCTTCAACTTCGTCAAGCGCCTGGCCGACAGCGTGCCGCGCCAGACGCTCGCCGACATCGCGGCACGCATCGCCCCGCTCGGCTGGCACGTGGTCATCTACTTCGAGGCCGCGGACCTGCCGCAGCTGTTCGGCTTCATCGCCTCGTTGCCGACCACGGTGGTGATCGATCACATGGGCCGCCCGGATGTCAGCCAGCCGGTCGATGGCCCGGAGTTCGAACTGTTCGTGCGCCTGATGCGCGAGCACCCGCAGGTCTGGTCCAAGGTCAGTTGCGCCGAGCGGCTGTCTGCGACCGGCGGTCCGGACTACCAGGATGTGGTGCCGTTCGCCCGCCGGCTGGTGGAGAGCTTCCCCGACCGGGTTCTCTGGGGCACCGACTGGCCGCACCCGAATCTCAAGACCCACATGCCGGATGACGGCAAGCTGGTCGATTTCATTCCCCGCATCGCCACCAGCGCGCAGCTGCAGGCCAGGCTGCTGGTGGATAACCCGATGCGCCTGTACTGGAACGCCTAGGAGACGTCGGCGATGTCGCTGGAAAAGCCCTACCTGGATATCCCGGGTACCACCGTTTTCGACGCCGACCAGGCCCGTATCGGCTACCACCTGAACATGTTCTGCATGTCGCTGATGAAACCGGCGCAGCGCGACGCCTTCAAGGCCGACCCGCGCGCCTACCTCGACCGCTGGCCGATGAGCGAGGAGCAGAAGCAGGCCGTGATGGCGCGCGACTACAATCGGATGATTGCGCTGGGCGGCAACATCTACTTCCTCGCCAAGATATTCGCCACCGATGGCAAGAGCTTCCAGTATGCCGCCGCGCTGATGACCGGCATGAGCCAGGAGGCCTACGCGGAAATGATGCTGGCCGGCGGGCGCAGGCCGGAAACTTGATGACCACCCGCTGCATCGCTGGCGTGGCTGTCGGGCCGATTGGCCTCGGTTGCATGAACCTCAGCCATGCCTACGGTACGCCGCCGCCGGCGCCGGAGGCGGTAGCGCTGCTGCGGCGTGCGGTCGAGCTCGGCGTGACGCACTTCGACACCGCGGCGCTGTACGGTTTCGGCAGCAATGAGACGCTGCTCGGGGAGGCGCTGGCGCCATTTCGCCGGCAGATTTATCTGGCCAGCAAGTGCGGCATGACCGGCATCGATGGCCGCCGCGTCCTGGACGGGCGGCCGGAGACGCTGCGCCGCACCTGCATGGAATCGCTGGCGCGCCTGCGCACCGAGCACATCGACCTGTACTACCTGCATCGCTGGGACCGGCGCGTGCCGATCGAAGACAGCGTCGGCGCACTGGCGCAGCTGGTGAGCGCCGGCCACATCGGTGCCATCGGCCTGTCGGAGGTGTCGGCCGCCACGTTGCGCCGCGCCCACGCGGTGCATCCGATCGCCGCGCTGCAGAGCGAATACTCGCTATGGACGCGCAATCCGGAGGTCGCGGTGCTCGAGGAGTGCCGCCGCCTCGACGTCACACTAGTGGCATTCTCGCCGCTCGGGCGCGGCTTTCTGGCCGGCAGCGTCACTGACCCGTCCACGCTGTTGCAAAAGGACCTGCGGCGCGAGATGCCGCGGTTCGCGCAACCGAATTTCTCTGTCAATGCCCGGTTGCTCGATCCCTTTTGTGAGCTTGCGCGTATCGCCGGCTGCACCCCGGCACAGCTGGCGCTCGCCTGGCTGCTGCACAAGGCCCCGCACCTGATCCCGATTCCCGGGACGACCTCGACCCTGCACCTGCAGCAGAACCTCGGGGCGGCGCGGGTTTGCCTGGATGCCGAGTTGCTGGCGCGCGTGGAAGCGCTGATCAACCCGGCGAGCGTCAGCGGTGCACGCTACAACGCGAGCGCGCAGGCCGACATCGATACCGAGGAGCTCGCCTTCAACCCTGCCGCGCCCGGCCCAGGTGCCCTCAGCCCAGCCCCAGTGCCACAATCGCATTATTCTTGAGGATCAGCTCGTGCACCTCCGGCCTGAAGGCAGCCTCCTTGAAGTCCTTGATCCAGCGATCCGGTGTGATCAGCGGGAAGTCCGAGCCGAACAGCATCTTGTGCTTCAGCTGGCCGTTGGCGTACTGCACCAGCTGTGGCGGGAAATATTTCGGTGACCAGCCCGACAGATCGATGTAGACGTTCGGCTTGTGCAGGCACACCGACAGTGCCTCGTCCTGCCAGGGAAACGACGGATGCGCGATGATCACGGTCATGTCGGGGAAATCCGCCGCGACGTCGTCCAGATGCATCGGGTTCGAGTACTTGAGCCGCAACCCCCCGCCGCCAGGCATGCCGGTGCCGATGCCGGAATGACCGCTGTGAAAGATGGCCGGCAGCTTGTGCTCGGCGATCACCTCGTATAGCGGATAGGCCATCCGGTCGTTGGGAAAGAATCCCTGCGTGGTCGGATGAAACTTGAAGCCCTTGATGCCGTGCTCGCGGATCAGCCGTCGCGCCTCGCGCACGCCGAGCTTGCCCTTGTGCGGGTCGATGCTCGCGAATGCGATCATGATGTCGGGGTTGTCGCGCGCGGCATCGCTGACCTCCTCATTGGCGATCCGGCGCACGCCCATCTCGAACTCGGTATCGACCGTGAACATCACCAGTCCGATGCGGCGTTCGCGGTAGTAGGCAATGGTCTCGGCAATCGTCGGACGCTTGCCGGCCTTGAAGTACCTCGAGGCCGCATCCTCGTACGTCTGCCAGACCTCATCCACCGGCTGCCGGCACGACACCTCGGCATGCGTGTGGACATCGATCGCGACCAGATCCTGCAAATTCATCCCCTGACGCTCCTGCGATTCAATTCGTCACCCCGCTCCTCGATACTCCGTCCGTCGTTACCCCGTCCGCGGCGACAAGCCTAACCCTAGCGGTCGATCAACCGGCTCATGGCTTCCCCGTAACGCGCGCCGGAGACGCTGCCGGGAGCACCAATGGCTGACAGTTGCTGCAGTTCCGCGGGCGTCAGCGTGATCGCGGCTGCCGCCAGGTTCTCCTCCAGGTAGGTGCGGCGCTTGGTTCCGGGAATCGGAACGATGTCAGTGCCCTGCTGCAGCAACCAGGCGAGCGCGACCTGCGCCGGCAGCACCCCCTTGCCGCGGGCTACAGTCGTGACGATGTCCACCAGCAGCATGTTGCGATCATAGTTCTGCTCGGCGAAGCGCGGATCCTGCCGGCGGTAGTCGTTGTCCGGCGTCGCTTGCGGCCGCGGTGCCTTACCGGTCAGGAATCCCCGGCCCAGCGGACTGAACGGCACCAGTCCGATGCCCAGTTCGCGCAACGCCGGCAGGATCTCGGCATCGAGGTTGCGCTCCCACAGCGAATACTCGCTCTGCAGCGCCGATATCGGATGCACCCGATGGGCACGACGGATGGTGTTGACGCCGGCCTCGGACAGGCCAAGGAAACGTACCTTGCCCTGAGCCACCAGTTGCGCCATGGCGCCAACGGTGTCCTCGATGGGAACCGCGGGATCGACGCGGTGCTGATAGAAAAGATCGATGTAGTCGGTGTCCAGCCGCCGCAGACATTCTTCCGCCACCCGCAGCACCTGTTGCGGCCGGCTGTCCAGGCCCGCCGGGACGTCGCCGCCGCCTATCCTGAAACCGAATTTGGTCGCGATCACGGCGCGATGACGGCGTCCCTTGAGCGCGCGGCCGAGCAGCTCCTCGTTGCGATACGGTCCGTACACTTCCGCGGTATCGAAGAACGTAACTCCGAGTTCCAGCGCCCGCTCGATGGTGGCGAGCGATTCCGCATCGTCGGGCGTACCGTAGCTCTGGCTCATGCCCATGCAGCCCAGCCCGAGCGCCGACACGCGCAGCCCCTGTGATCCCAGCTCACGCAGTTGCATCATGAGAATCCGGCGATATCCTACATACCTTGAGCATCGGGCGTTTACTCTAACCGCGCCGAAACTGTATTGGGAATGCAATTGACATGGGAATGCAATCGAACATGAGATCAACCCTTCGACACCCGGCCGTGCTGGCCCTGCTGCTGTGCCTGCCGGTCGCGGCGGTGCATGCCGAGACCGTCAAGCAGACCATCGAAACCTTCAAGGAGGCGGGCGCCAGCGCCGAGTTCTTCGCCCACAGTTATGGCTATGCCGTGTTTCCGACCGTGGGGTCCGGCGCATTTATCGTCGGCGGCGCCTATGGCAAGGGCCGCGTGTATGAGCACGGTCGCTACGTTGGCGACTCGCAGATCGGGCAGGTAAGCGTCGGCTTCCAGGCCGGCGGCAAGGCCTACAGCGAGATCATCTTCTTCGAGGACAAGCACGCGCTGGACGAATTCGAATCGGGCAGTTTCGAGTTCGGCGCCGATGCCAGCGTTGTGGCGATCACGGCCGCCGCCAACGCGAGCGCGGGAACCAATGGCGCCAACGCGGGTGCCAGCGGCACCTCTCAGGACGCGGTCACGCGCGGCGTCTACTACAAGGGCATGGCGGTATTCACCGTCGCCAAGGGCGGACTGATGTACTCCGCGGCGATCGCCGGACAGAAGTTCTCGTTCACCCCGGCGGCGGCCCACTAGCGCGTGCAGCGGCGAGGGCGACAGCCCTACATCGTGTGCGTGGCCTTGTCGCCGGAGATCGCGCCGGCGAGGTAATTCTCGATCTTGGCGCGTGTCTGTCCGCGGTCCTGGTCGGAGAACTGGACGCCGATGCCCGCAGTGCGCTTGCCCTGCGCGCCCTTGGGCGTCACCCAGATCACCCGGCCCGCGACCGGCAACTTCTCGTCCTCGCCCATCAGGTTAAGCAGCATGAAGACTTCGTCGCCGAGTCGATAGTTGCTGTTGGTCGGAATGAACAGGCCGCCGTTCTGCACGAACGGCATGTATGCCAGGTACAAGGCGCTCTTGTCCTTGATGGTAAGGGTCAGCAAGCCCGGCTTGTTGATGCCGGATCTGGAATTTGGATCCTTCGCCATGGTCCCGGGGGGAAATCCTTCTTCAGCGTTAACGATCGACAGGGCCGCGCGCTGCCACGCGCTGCCAGGCACGCGGCAGCTGCCACAGCAACTGCTCCAGCGCCAGCGATCGGTTGATCGAACTCAGTCGCAGTCGCCGCAGCTCATAGACCCCGTCCAGCAGCCGCAGCAACACTGCAATATTCATGTCCGAAGCGGATTCTGGCAAGTGGGCGCTACTGCGCAGTTCCGACGATTGCCGCGGCGCGCCTGCGGCCCCATCGATGCGCGATGTGATCCAGGTCTCAAGGCAGGCCAGGCGCAGGTGCAGCGACTCGGGCCGCGCCCAGCGCTCCGCGGTCGCCGCAATGTCCATGCGCCCGGCCTGGGCGTCGCTCAGGCTGCGGTCGGTCTCGGCTTTGAGCTGCGCGACTTCGGCCGCGTCGACCCCTAGTGCTTCGAATGGCGCATCGCCGAGCACTTCGAGCACCGTGGCCCATGGGCCCGGACCCTGGACACGCGCCAGCCAGGCGACGCTGACTGCGCGCGACGGCGTCGGCACGCGCAGCCGCAGGCAGCGGCTCAGTATGGTTGCCGGCAGGCGTGATGGCGTTGCGCTGACCAGGATCAGGGTCACGCCCGGCCGCGGCTCCTCCAGCGTCTTCAGCAGCGCATCGGCCGCATTCGGGTACAACGCATCGGCGGGACATAGCAGCGCGACCGTGGCGCCGCCACCGTGGGCGGTGAGCGTGAGCTGCTCCGACAGCTCGCGCACCTGCTCGATGCGAATGAACTTCGAGTCCTCGAGCGGATGCAATTCGAAGAAGTCAGGATGCTGCGCCACCTGGAACATGCGGCAATCCCGGCATTGGCCGCAGGGCGCGTCCGGCTCGCGGCACAACGCCAGCTGCGCGGCGAAGCGCGCCAGCGCCTCGCCACCCGCGCCGCGCTCATCGTGTATCAGCAGGCCGGTGGGATAGCGATGCGCAGCGCGCGCGCGCCGCAGTTGTGCGAGCTGCGGCGCAAGCCACGGCACGTCCAGCGCTGATGGCCGGGCGGCTGGCACATCCGATGGCGCCGCCGTCACGTCGACCCCCGCCCGGTGCCATGCGCCGGCACCGGCAGCAGGTCGGCGATCGCCTCGAGCGCGCGCGCCGCCACCTCGTCCGGTGCATCCGCGGCCGCAAGCACGCGCACGCGCGCCGGCTCGGCCACGGCCAGCGCCAGGTAGCGCGCGCGCACGCGCTCAAAGAAGTGCCGGTCCTGATCCTCGAATCTATCGCCAGCAGCGGGGCCGGCCCCGGCGCGCCGGCGCGCACGCGCCAGCCCGGTCTCTACCGGCAGATCCAGCAGCAGCGTGCGTTGCGGCCACAGATCGCCATGCACCGCCTCCGCCAGGCGCTCGATCAGCGCGGGATCAACGCCGCGGCCCGCGCCCTGGTAGGCGCGCGTGGCGTCGGTGAAGCGATCGCAGATTACCCACACGCCACTGCTCAAAGTCGGGCGCACCAGGTTCTCCAGGTGAATTGCGCGCGCGGCAAACATCATCAGCGTCTCAGCCTCGGCGCTGATGCGCTCGGCACCGCGCTCCAGCACCAGCGCCCGTAGTCTCTCAGCCAGCGGCGTGCCGCCCGGCTCCCGGGTGAGCCGCACCTTCAGCCCGCGCGCAATGAGACTCGCTTCGAGCGCGCGCCCGAGCGTCGATTTTCCGGCGCCCTCGATGCCTTCCAGGCTGATGAACCTGCCCGCTTCGCTCATCGCGCATGCCTCATGGCGCATGCCTCATCGCGCATGCCTCATGGCGCATGCCCGACACTGCCGGGCGCACTCACCCTGGCATCGGGTGTCACGCCGAGCTTGCGCAGATAGGCGCGCAACGCGACATCGTGCTCCGCCAACGTCGCGGAGAAATGATGCGTACCGTCGCCGTTGCCTGTGGCGACGAAGTACAGCGCATCGATGGCGGCCGGATGCAGCGTCGCCTGCAGCGCCGCGGCGCCCGGCAACGCGATCGGGGTCGGCGGCAGGCCGCTGCGGGTATAAGTGTTGTAGGGCGTATCGGTCTCCAGGTCGCGCGTGTGAATGTGCCCATCGTAGCTTGAGCCCAGACCGTAGATCACGGTCGGATCGGACTGCAGTCGCATGCCCTGGCGCAGGCGGTTGACGAACACCGCCGCTACCTTCGCCCGTTCGTCCTCGCGGCCGGTCTCCTTTTCGACGATCGATGCGAGGATCAGCGCCTGCCCGGGACTGGCCAAAGGCAGGTCCGGCGTGCGACTGCCCCAGGCGCCGTCGAGTTCGGACTGCATGCGCTCGTAGGCGAGCTCCAGGATGCGACGATCGCTGGTGCCGGCCGCGAAGCGATAGGTGTCGGGGAAGAATCGGCCTTCGGCCGGCTCGCCCGCATGTCCGAGCGCCTCCATCAGCTGCGGTTCGCTCAGGTCGCGCCACTGGTGCGCGATCGCCGGATGCGCATCCAGGGCGCTGCGCATCTGAGCAAAGCTCCAGCCTTCCACCACCGTCAGGGACTCGAGCACCACCCGGCCGCTGATCAGTTGATCGAGCACCTCGCGTGCACTCGAATGTGGCGCCACCTCGTAGTTGCCCGATTGCAGTCGCGGCGCCGGCCCGTGCAGGCGCAGGTACAGTTCCACCAGCCGGGCATGCCGCAGCGCCCCCTGCTGTTGCAGCATCAGCAAGATGCTGCGCAGGCTGCTGCCGGGCGCCACCTGCAGGTGCACCGGCGCGCTGGCGGCGGCAGGCTGGTCAAGCTCCCAATCCAGGGCACGCCAAAGCCCTGCGGCCACTGCCGCCAGCAGCAGCAGCGCCGCCAGCAACCTAGCCGCGCGCCGCATCTGGCGCGCGCGGCGCATCGATCATGGCGCGCACGCGCAGCGCCATGGCATCGCTCGGCAGCGCGCGGCCGTCCAGCCACTGCACCGACTGCACACCCCAGCGCACGTTGGTGACAAACACCTCGTGCACGCCGGCGAGTTCGCTGCCTGCCACCGCCCGCACGGGCACCGGCATGCCCTGCCCGGCCGCCGCCTCCAGCACCACGCGCCGCATCACCCCGGCAACGCCGCAGTCGCCCAGCTCGGGCGTGAACAACCCGCTGTCATCCGCCAGGAACACGTTCGACATGCTGCCACCAATAAGCTGGCCGGCGCTCGACAACATCAGCACTTCATCCACTCCTGCCTCGTCACGCGCCATCTGCGCCAGCACCTGTTCCAGCCGGTTGAGGTGCTTGAGCCCCGCCAGCAGCGGATTGATGCCAAGGGTGACGCCCGAGACGCCGAGGCGAAACCCGCTGTTAGCGTGCGCTGGCGGCTGCGGCCAGTCATGCCGGCTCACGATGCGGGTCGGCTTCTCGTCGCCGGCCGGTGCATAGCCGCGGCGCGTCGCCGTGCCGCGCGTGACGATCGCCTTGACGATGCAGCGGCGCTGCCCGGTCGCCAGGGCGCGGATCTCGGCCGCCAGCACCTCGAAGTCTTCAAATGCTATCCGTAGCCGCCCGCAGCCGTGTCGCAGACGCTGCAAATGCAGCGCCAGCCAGCGCGGCTCACCGTCGCAGCAACTGATGGTCTCGAACAAGCCGTCACCGTACTGCAGGCCGCGATCGGCGCTATCGATGCCTTGGGCGCTGCGCCCGTCGATCAACGCGCTGGTCATGCGTCGGCCCTCATGCATCGGCCCTCATGCATCGGCCAGCGCCGCCAGCATGCCGCGCGCCTTGGCGCGCGTCTCGGCCAGCTCGCGCTGCCAATCCGAATCCGCGACTATGCCGGCGCCGGTGCGAAAGTCCACCCGTCCCCGATGCAGCGTCAGGCTGCGAATCAGGATATTGAAGTCCATGGAGCCATCGGCGTTGATGAAGCCGATGCCGCCGGTATAGGCCTGGCGTGCCTCGGCCTCGAGCTCGGCGATGATCTGCATGCAGCGAAATTTTGGGCAACCGGTGATGGTACCGCCGGGAAAAACAGCCCGCAGCACGTCGATCGGCGTCACCTTCGGTAGCAGCTCGCCGGACACGTTGGACACGATGTGGTGCACGTGCGGATAGCTCTCGATGCGCATGAACTCGTCGGCCAGGACGCTGCCGGGGCGGCATATGCGGCCGAGGTCATTGCGCGCAAGATCGATCAGCATCACGTGTTCGGCGCGCTCCTTGGGGTGCGCAATCAACGCGGCGATCTCGCGCGCATCCCGGTCCGACGCGCCGCTGCGCGGCCGCGTGCCGGCGATCGGCCGTGTCTCCACCCGCCGGCCGACCACGCGCGCCAGCCGCTCGGGGGAGGAGCTGAGCAGGCGCCAGTCCTGGAACTGCGCCAGCGCCGCGAACGGCGCCGGGTTCAGCGCGCGCAGGCGTTCATACAGCCCCCTGGTCACAGCACTCAACGATGCTGCGGCATCGATCGACCCGCGCCAGCTACGCGACAGATTGGCCTGGTAGATGTCACCGGCCCGAATGTAGTCCAGCGCGGCTTCAACGCGCTGGCGAAAGCGCTGCGGCGCCTCCTCCTCGACGCCGACTCGCATGCTCGCGGCCAGTTGGCTCCCGGAAAGCGATGGCAGCGCCGCCACAGCCGCGTCCAGCGCGTCGACCAGCTCTTCGCGGCCGGCTTCCGCGAACAGCCAGGCGCGCCCAGCGACGTGGTCGTACACAATTCCTGCGGGGATACGCAGCGCGAATGCGCCCGGCGCCCCGACATCACTTCGCGGCAGCGGCGCAAGCTGGAGCTGCGGCTCGATCTCGGCGGCGAGCTCGTAGCCCAGGAACACCACCCAGCCGCCACGAAACGGACCCGGAAAGTGCTGCGATGCTGCGCCCGGCGCTGCGGCCCTGGCGGCGTCCGCGTCGGTTGCGGCGTCCATGGCAGCCTCCAGGGCGCCCAGGAAGCCGCCGCCTGCCGGCGCCGGCATGCCGTTGGCATGCAGCTGGCCGCGCCCGTCCTGCCACAGCCGCGCCTGCGGATAGGCCGCAAGGACGGAGAAACGCCCAAGCGCCCCTGCAGCCGCGCTGTCGAACAGCACCGGAAAAGACTCCGGGTCGCTGTACGCCAGCCGCCGCAGCGCATCGTCTGCCACCGCCACCGGCCGAAACAGCAGTGTGTCCGCGACCGCCACATGCGCCACGCGCGCCCGGCGGCGCTCAGCCGGCGCCCAGGCGCCGGAAGATAAGCGTACCGTTGGTGCCGCCGAAACCGAATGAATTCGACACCGCCACGTCGATGGGCATCTGCCGTGCGGTGTTCGGCACGTAATCCAGGTCGCACTCCGGATCGGGGTGCTCATAGTTGGTGGTCGGGGGCGCGACATTGTCGCGAATCGCCAGCACGCTGAATATCGCCTCGACTACGCCCGCGGCCCCGAGCAGGTGTCCGGTCATCGACTTGGTGGAACTGACCGCCAGTTTCCGAGCATGCTCGCCGAACGCGCGCTTGATCGCGATGGTTTCCGCCTTGTCGCCCAGGCCGGTCGAGGTCGCGTGCGCATTCAGGTACTGCACCTGCTCCACATTGATGTGTGCGTCGCGCAGTGCGTTGGCCATCGACAGCCGTGCGCCGTCGCCGTCTTCCGGCGGCGCGGTAATGTGATGCGCATCGCCGCTCATGCCAAAACCGATCAGCTCCGCATAGATACGCGCGCCGCGCCGGCGCGCATGGTCGTATTCCTCCAGCACCATGGCGCCGCCGCCATCGCCGAGCACGAAGCCATCGCGATCGCGATCCCATGGCCGGCTGGCACTCTGCGGCGACTCGTTGCGCGTCGACAGCGCCTTCGCCTGGCCGAAGCCGCCCAGTCCGATCGGTGTCGTGGCCATTTCCGCCCCGCCGGCGATGATCAGGTCGGCATCGCCGTATTGTATCGAGCGCGCGCCCAGGCCGAGCGCATGCGTCGACGTGGTGCAGGCCGTGACCACGCCCAGGTTCGGTCCGCGCAGTCCGTAGCGAATCGACAGGTGGCCGGAGATCATGTTGATGATGGTGGAAGGCACGAAGAACGGCGAGATCTTGCGCGGATTGCGCCCGGAATCCACGTACGCCGCGTGCGTCTCCTCGATGGTCAACAGCCCGCCGATGCCAGCGCCGGTGACCGCGCCGCAGCGATCGCGGTCGAGCTTCTCGAAGTCGAGGCCGGCGTCGGCCACGGCCTGCACACCCGCAGCGATGCCGTAGTGCATGAATTCATCCATGCGGCGCGCATCCTTCAGGCTCATGTACTGCTCGACCTGGAAGTCGCGCACGGCGCCGCCAAATCGGGTGGGGAAGGCGGCGACGTCGAAGCGCGTGATCGGAGCGATACCGCTCTCGCCGCGCAGGATCGCGTGCCAGGCGGCGGCCACACTACCGCCGACCGGGCAGATCAGGCCCAGGCCAGTAACGACAACTCGGCGCTTGCTCATGGGTGGACCTGCACGCAAGCGCTGGTGCACGCGTCGCGCTTACTCACGGGTGGCCCTTGCTCAAGGAAGCGTTTCCCCATGCGTGGCGCCTACGCACGAGGTGCCTCGCTCGGCGGCAAAGACGAAATCAGGCCTTGGTGCGGCGTTCGCCGATATAGTCGATAGCCTGCTGCACGGTGGTGATCTTTTCGGCGTCCTCGTCCGGAATCTCGATCTCGAACTCCTCCTCCAGCGCCATCACCAGCTCGACCGTATCGAGCGAATCTGCGCCCAGGTCGTCGACGAACGAGGCGGCGTTGGTGACTTGCTCGGCCTTCACACCCAGCTGTTCGGCAACAATCGCCTTCACCTGTTGTTCCACGGTGCTCATCTTTTCATTACCCTCTTTCGTGTTGACTCTTCAAGGCCCAGCCGGGTCGCCTGTCCTGGGCGGTTTCCGCATGGGGCGCGTATTGTAGGGGAACCCCCGGACGCTGGCCAGTTTGCCCTCGGCGGGAGTACTTGATTATTCAGCTTTTTGCGGCAGCGCTATAGTAGTTTGCGCGCGACATCAACCCATGTACATGCCGCCATTGACATGCAGTGTCTGGCCGGTGATGTAGCCGGCGTCGCGCGATGCCAGGAACAGCACCGCATTGGCGACCTCCTCGACGGCGCCAAATCGGCCCAACGGAATCTGTGCCAGGTACGCCTCGCGCTGTGCCGCCGGCAGCGAGCGCGTCATGTCGGTCTCGATGAATCCGGGCGCCACGGTGTTGACGGTGATGTTGCGTGTAGCCACTTCCCGGGCCAGCGCCTTGCTGAATCCCACCAGTCCGGCCTTGGCGGCTGCGTAGTGCACCTGGCCCGCATTGCCGATCGATCCGACCACCGACCCGATATTGATGATGCGTCCATGGCGCTGCTTGAGCATGCGGCGCAGGCAGGCTTTGGACAGGCGGAAAACCGCCGACAGGTTGATCTGCAGCGTCTGCTCCCAGTCCTCGCTCTTCATGCGCAGGATCAGCGCATCGCGCGCCACGCCGGCGTTGTTCACCAGGATCGTGGGCAGCCCTCCGGATGTCTCAAGCTGCTCGATCAGCGCATCGGTGGAGGCCGGCTCGGCCGCGTTCCAGACCAGGCCCCGTCCCGCAATGCCCGCCGCGGTGAAGTCCGCCGCGAGCTGCTGCGCGCCCTGTTCCGTGGTGGCGGTGCCGACCACGGTGGCGCCGGCGGCTCCGAGCGCCAGCGCGATGGCACGACCGATGCCGCGCGAGGCGCCGGTCACCAGTGCCAGATCCGACTCAAGCATGCACGCTGCCCTGCGCGCTGCTGGTCGCGGTAGCCGCCGTGGCCGCCGTGGCCGCCACAGCCGCCGAGAGCGATTCCGGATCCTCGAGCGCGTAGCAATGGGCGCTGCGCTCGATGCGCCGGTTCAGGCCGGTCAGCACCTTGCCGGGACCGCATTCGACCAGGTTGGGGGTCAGCGCCAGCAACGCCCGCACGGTGTCGCCCCAGCGCACCGGACTGGCCAGCTGGCGGACCAATGTCGCACGAATATCAGCCGGATCGGAATGCTCCCTGGCATCGACCGCACTGATATAGCGGTACACAGGAGCCTGTACCTCGATCTCATCCAGGCGCCGCGACAGCTGCTGCGCGGCTTCAGCCATCAACCGCGAATGTGCCGGCACGCTGACCGGCAGGCGCACGGCACGGCGCGCGCCACGCTGCTGCGCCAGCGCCATCGCGCGCTCGACCGCCGCGGCGTGGCCGGCGATCACCACCTGGGCCGGGGAATTGAAGTTGACCGCTTCCACCACCTCACCCTGCGAGGCCTCGGCGCAGGCCGCTTCCACGTCGGCGTCATCCAGCCCGAGAATCGCCGCCATGGCGCCGCTGCCCTCGGGTACCGCATGCTGCATGATCTGGCCGCGGTAACGCACCAGTTGCACCGCGGCCTCGAATGGCAGCGCCTGCGCACACACCAGCGCGCTGAATTCGCCCAGGCTGTGGCCGGCCACCACCGCGGGTGCGCCACCGCCCTGCTCGCGCCAGGCGCGCCAGGTGGCAACGCCCGCGACCAGCATCGCGGGCTGCGTATATTCAGTGGCATTGAGGCGCTCCGCCGGCCCCTCGGCAACCAGCCGCGCAAGGTCGAAGCCCAGCGCCTGCGAGGCCTGCTCGAAGCACTGCACGACCGGCGCGTAGCGCGCGCCCAGGGCTGCCAGCATGCCGATCGACTGCGACCCCTGGCCCGGAAACACCAGTGCTATGGACATGCGTCGTCACGACCCCGAGGTGTAGGCAAAACGGCGCGGATTATAGCCGCTTCCCCGGCGCGCGCGGCAGCACTGCACCGACCAGGCCGCCGAGCGCGCCGTACAGGTGCGCCGCGCTCACCAGCGGCAGATTACCCTCGAACAGGCTGGCACCGGACTGCTGCTCGTACACCATCTTGGCGATCAGCAGCAGTAGCAGCGCGGCGCCAAAACCATCGCCGCGCCGGTACATTGCGCATGCCCCGGCTGCCCAGACCCCGTGCAGCACACCCGACGCCCCCAGGTACCAGTCGACCGCCGGTCGCAGGAACCACAGGCCGGCATCGATGCTGGCCGCTGACAGCAGCGCGATCCACAGCCAGCGCCGCGGCGTGAATTCGCGCGCAAACAGCATCCACAACAGCGCCAGGCCAACGCCATTGAGCAGCGCATGCGGCCACCCCAGGTGCACCAGGTGCGCACTGATGAGTCGCCACCATTGATGTTGCGCGAGCGCTGCACGCTGGTAGTCGAGCGCCTCGCGTGCCCCGTCACCCAGCGCGCACAGCGCCAGCAGCAGCAGCAGGCAGCCGAGTAGCGCCACGCCATAGCGAGCGTCGCAATTCGCCGACCGGAACCAAGAATGTGCGCTGCTGTCAGTTCTATCGGTGCTCATTTGTTATCATCGCACGGTCATTCGCCAGGGCATTTTGCCGCAACCAGTCAACACTCATGAGCCCCAGGTCAAAGCATTCTTTTCAGGCCCCATTGCCGCTGCAGCGTGGCTTCACGCTGATCGAAATCATGGTGGTGGTCATCATTATCGGCCTGCTGGCAGCGGTGGTGGTGCCGCAATTCCTCGGCCGCGTGGACGACGCGCGCATCGCCAAGGCGAAGCAGGATATCCAGGCGCTGGAAACCGGGCTGACCATGTTCAAGCTCGACAACTTCTCGTATCCGACGGCGGAGGAAGGACTCAAGGCGCTGGTGGAGAAGCCCAATGACCCCAATGTCAAGAACTGGCGTCCTGGCGGCTACCTCAAGCGCCTGCCCAAGGACCCGTGGGGCAATGACTACCAGTACCAGTCCCCGGGCACGCATGGCGACGTGGATGTCTTCTCCTTCGGCGCCGACGGGCAGTCCGGCGGCGAGGGTATCAACGCCGACATCGGTAACTGGAACCTCGACAACTGAGGCGACGCCGGCCGGGCCGTACACGTCGTGACCGCCAGGCACTGCCCTGCCCGCCTTCCGGCGCCGCGCCACGGCGGCTTCACGCTCATCGAGGTGCTGGTGGTCGTTGTGATCATCGGCGTCATTATCGTCGGTGCGATGCTGAGCCTGGGCGCCACCGGCAAGGACAGCCAGCTGGAACGCGAGCGCGACCGGCTTGCCGCGCTGATGGCCTACGTACACGAGCGTGGCGGCATGCTGACGCTGGAGTACGGCATCCGCTGCGGGCAGCACGGCTACCGCTTCGTCTACTTCGACAACGTCACCAGTCAATGGGTGCCCGAGACAACCGACGACACGTTGCGGCCGCGGCGCATGCCGGCGGGCCTGAGCCTGCAGCTGGTGATCGAGGGCCGGCCGATCGTGCTGACCGACAAGGCGCTGACGATCGACAAGCGCGCCACCACGCCGGCCGGCGGCACGGTCTCCACCCTGGGCGAGCTGAGCAGCAGCTTCACTGACCAGCTGGCCGGCAACGCACCGCAGATGCTGCTGTTCTCCAACGGCGAAACCAATGCGTTCGCGCTCACCATCACTCGCGACGGCGTCGGCCGCAACGTCACACTGCAAAGCAGCGCCGACGGTACCGTCAAGGTGAGTGACATCCTGGAGCCGAAGAAATGACAGCGCCGCGGCGCGCAGCTCAGCAGGGCTTCACGCTCATCGAGGTGATGGTCGCGCTGGTGATCGTGGCCTTTGGCATGGGAGCGGTGCTGGCGTCGCTGAGCTCGGCGGCCAACAACATCGCAGCGCTGCATGACAAGACGCTGGCGCAATGGATTGCACTCAACCTGGTGGCCGACGCACGCCTGAATCTGCAGCTGCCCCAGGCCGGCATCACCCAGGGCGACATCAAGGCATTCGGCAACGGCGACTGGCATTGGCAGCGCGACATCGAACCGGTGGGGGCGATCCCCGGCCTGCTTGAGATTCTGGTGCAGGTGCGGCGCACCGGATCCAGCACCACGGGCAGTTCATCCGGCGGATCGGGATGGTCGTCGGGAGGATCGGGCTGGTCATCGAGTGGGCCGGCCAGGTCGGGCATCAGCAGTTCCAGCGGCCCGGTCAGCATCGCAAAGAGCAGCACGTTCGGCAGCTCGTCCAGCAGTGGCGGACTGGGCCTGTCCTCGGGTTCCAGCGGCGCGCTGGGCGCGGTCAGTGCCAGCATCAGCAAGCTGGCGAGCGGCGGCAATGACCAGAACTGGCTGGCTTCGGTGGTCGGCTTTCGCGGCGATGCGGTGGCGGTGTCCAGCGGCGAGACGCCGACCTGGGACGCCAGCAGCCAGTCCAGCTCAAGCAGCAGCAGTAGCAGCAGCAGCGGCGGCACCGGCACCATCGCAAATCCCGGCACCGGCACCAGTAGCGGCGGCAGCTCGCTGATCGGCAGCAGCTCCGGCAGCGCCTCGTCGGGCGCAAACTGATCCATGCCAGCGCGCAGACATCGCGGCTTCACGCTGATCGAACTGCTGGTGGCGCTGTTCATCACTGCGATCATGTTTGCGTTCGGCTATCGGGCGCTGGACCAGGCGTTTCGCAGCCGGCGAGAAGTAGACCAGCAGTCGGCGCGGCTGATTGCCGTGCAGCAGGCGGTGCGCACGCTGGAACAGGACTTCGAGCTGCTGCAGCCGCGGCCTGTGCGCAACCTGATCGGCGACGGCTATATGCCGGCGTTCAGCGCACCACAGAGCAACAGCATCGGCAACCCGGGCAGCAGCACGCCTGGCAGCAGCACGTTCGGTGGCAGCGGCTTTGGCAGCGGCAGCAGCAGCAGCTTCGGTAGCAGCAGCAGCTTCGGCAGCAGCAGCTCAGGCAACTCCGCTGCCGGCGCCAGCAGCAGCTTTGGCAGCGCCAGTTCCATTGGATCGACGACGCCGCTGGTGACCTTCACGCGCGGCGGTTGGACCAACCCGGTCGGCATCCAGCGCAGCGAACTGCAGCGCGTCAGCTACACGCTGGAGAAAGGCGTGCTGATGCGAGCGTACTACCCGGTGCTCGATGCCACCGAGGCGGTGGTCGCGGTCAAGCGGCCGCTGATCGACAAGGTGAAGAACTTCAGCCTGCGCTTCATGGATGCGGGCCACAACTGGCAGAACGGCTGGCCGCCGATCACTTCCGGCGGCGCGGCGACGCTGGCGCCGCGGCTGCGTCCGGTGGCGGTGGAAGTCACCATTGAACTGGAGGACTGGGGCGTGCTGGTGCGACACATCGAGGTGCCGGGATGAAGCGCACCGGGGCTCGCTGCCAGGTGCGCACGGGGCGCAAGGCGCGCACGGCGCGCAATGCTCGCACGCTCGTGCACCCGCAGCGCGGCATCGCGTTGATCACGGCCATGGTGCTGGTGGCGATTGCCGCGGTGCTGGCGACGGCGATCGGTTATTCCAGCGCAATGGCCGCGCGGCGCGCCACCACGGTGTTTGGCGCCGACCAGAGCCTGCTGGCCGGCGAAGGCGGCGAGGCGATGGCGGCTTACGTGATCAAGCAGACCACCGCCGGCGCGTCAGCGCAGTCGCTCGACCAGCCTTGGGCGCAGCCCTATGGCCCATTCGAACTCGGCGAGGGCGTGACGCTCGAGTTCGCCCAGATCGAGGATCAACAGGGCAAGTTCAACATCAACAATCTCGCTTCCACAGGCGCCACCGTACCGGCGGCCATGCAGCAGTTCCAGCAGCTGCTGAGCCTGCTCGGCCTGGAGACCAAATGGGCTGGGATCCTGGCCGACTGGATCGACGCCGACAACACGCCGAACAGTCCCGATGGCGCCGAGGACAGTGTCTACCTGACGCAGTCGCCACCCTACCGTGCCGCAAACCTGCCGGTCAGCAGCATCTCCGAGCTGCTGGCGCTGCCGGGCTTTGGCCGCGACCGGTATAACAGGCTGGCGCCCTATATCACCGCGCTGCCGGCCCCCACGACAATCAATATCTGCACCGCCTCCGGTGTAATTCTGGATGCACTGAGCGGCAACACCGAATGGAGCGCCGACGCCTCGCAACTGGCCGCCAATCGCAAGGAAAAAGGCTGCTTTCCAACGCTCGACCAGTTCACCAAGAGCGCCAATGCCCAGGGCGCAAGCACTCTGGGGGGCAGTGTCGGCACCACTTCAAACTACTTCAGGCTGCGCTCGATCATCACTATTGGCACTGCGCGGTTCACCTTGTACAGTCTGCTGTACCGCGATCCCAGCGGGCAGATCCGGCCCATACTTAGAACCTTCGGTACGGAATAATCATGGCGGAATGGCTCGTTCTGCAGCTGCCGCGCGGCCCGGAAGAGCGCTGCGGCTGGATGCTCGCCGACGAGCACGGCCAGCCGCTCGCGGCCCCGCTCTCCGGCACATTGGCACAGGCGGCCGGCGATGCCGGCGGCCGCCGGATCGCCGTGCTGGTGCCCAGCAGCGACGTGCTGATCACCGAGGTCGAACTGCCGCAGAAGAGTGGCGTGCGGCCGCAGCAGATCGCGCCATTCGCGCTCGAGGAGCAGCTGGCCGCCGAAATCGAGACCCTGCACTTTGCGGTCGGTGCCCGCGATGATCGCACCGGTCGTACCGCGGTGGCGGTGGTCACGAAGAGCCTGATGGAGCGCTGGATCGCGGCGCTGGCGGAGGTTGGGTTGTCGCCGTCGGTAATGTGCGCCGAGTCGGCGCTGCTGCCGGACAATCCCGGTCATACCGTGCTGATGATCGATGCCGATACGCTCAGCGTGCGTCGCGTCGGCCAGACGCCGATGTCGATGCCGGCGGATGACATGGCGGCCGCGCTGGAAGCCGCGCTCGGTCCGACGCTCACCGACGACAACCTGCTGGTGTATGCAAACCCGCAGGACTGGCAGCGACACGCGAGCGATGCGGAGGCGCTGCGCAGCCGCTGCGCCAGTTTCAAGGTCCAGCTGCTCAACGCCGGACCACTACCACTGCTGGCGCCGCAGCTGGCGGCAGGCCAGTACATCAACCTGATGGCCGGCGATTTCGGCATCAAGACCAGCTTTGGCGGCGACTGGCGCCGCTGGCGACTGGCCGCGGTGCTGGCGGTAGCGCTGTTCGCCGTGCACATCGGCGGCCTGTCGCTCGAGCTGCTGCAGCAACATCGCAGCGAGCGCGCACTGGACGAGGCCATCGGCAATGTGGCGCGACGTGCACTGCCAGGAGATCCGGGCACTGGTGCCGTGCGCTCGCGGGTCGAGCAGCGCCTGCTCGCAGCCCAGGGCCAGGCGGGTGGCTCCGGCTTGCTGTCCGCCCTGGCGGCGCTGGCGCAGGCGGTCAGCGGCGTCAGTGGCGCGTCGGTGCAGGCCTTGAGTTTTCGTGACGGCGGCGTGGACCTGAAGCTGCAGGCCGCGGACGCCGCCAGCCTTGAGCGTGTCGATCAGGCGTTGCGCACGGGAGGCTGGCAGGCCGACCTTACCGCCGGTTCGCCCGCGGGTTCGGTCTACCAGGGGCGCATCGTTATGCGCCCGCCCGGCGCCCAGGGTGCCGGTCAGACCGGCGGCCAGAACAGCCTGCGGCACGCGCGATGATCGAGCGCGCACTGCAATACCTGCAGCGACTGCAGCCGCGCGAGCGGCGGATAGTGCTGGTGGGCGCGATCGCCGTGCTGCTGCTGATCATCGTGGCCACGGTATTGCCGCTGCAGCGCAACGTCGCCGCGATCCAGCAGCGCGTGGAGCGCAAGCGCGACGATCTTCAATGGCTGCGCTCGATGGCGCCGCAGTTGGTGGGATTGCAGGCGAGTGCACCGCCGCCGCTGCGCGAATCGCTGGTGGTACTGGTGGACCGCACGGCACGCGAAACCGGCCTCGCCAAGAGCCTGGTAGGCAGCCAGCCGAGCGGCGATGGCGGCCTCAACGTGCGGCTTGATCAGACGCCGTTTGATACCATGGTCGGCTGGCTATCGCAGCTGCGCGAGCGCTACGGGGTCAAGGTCGAGTCGGCCACGATCGATGCCGGCAAGGGCCCCGGCAACGTCACCGCCACGCTGGTACTGCACGCGGGCTGATCGTTGCGAGCGGCCATTATCCTTGTGAGCGTGGTATTCGTTATCACGCTGGTGGCTCGACTGCCGGCGCGCATCGTGTCCGCGCTGCTGCCGGCCGATGTGGCGTGCAACGCGCCCGCCGGTACCGTGTGGACTGGCTCCTGCGGCCAACTGCGGGCGGGCAGCGTGACGATCGCTGGTGTCTCCTGGGAGCTGAAGCCGGCCGCTGTGCTGCATCTGCAGCTCGCGGCCGATCTTGCCAGCCAGGATCCGGCCGCCCTCGGACATGCGCAGGCGCGGCTTGCGCCCGGCGGCGATGTGCAGATCACGGCTTTAGCTGCGATGCTGACGCTGCCCGGCGAGCTTGGAGCGCTGCCGGCCGGCGCCAGCGGCAACCTGCAGCTGGCCATCGATTCGGCGCGCATTCAGGGCGGGCATCTGGTGGCGGCGCAGGGCACCATCACGCTGCGGCAGCTGCAAATCGCTAATCCGGCCGCCGACCTCGGCAGCTTTGAACTGCAGCTCGCTGCGCCCAATCCTGGTGGTGCCATTGATGGTGCAATTGTCGGTCAGCTGCGCGACCTGGACGGGCCGCTGTCGGTGATCGGCGTGCTGCAGCTGACGCCCGCCGGCAGCTACGACCTGGAAGGCAGCGTTGCACCCAAGCCGGATAGCGGCGCGGATCTGACGCAGGTGCTGCAGATGCTCGGCCCGGCAGACGCGCAGGGGCGACGTCCGTTTTCCATAGCCGGTACGCTGTGACGCGCCGACACGCCGGCGCGGTTCCCGACGGCGCTCAATCGAGCTCGCGGAACACGCCGAGCAGCGGAAAGTACAGCGCCACGCGCACCGGTTCGCTGCCCAGTTGCGCGGCCAGTGCGCGATAGCGCTGCATCTGCGGCCGATAGCGTTCGGCTTCGCTGTCGATGAACTGCTGCCTGGCGCCCCCCTCGTGCATGCTGGTCTTGAAATCCACCACCCAGCGCTGTCCGTGCTCGTCCACCAGCATGCGATCGAAGATCACGTTGATGACGCGACCCTGGTACAGGCCGGTCAGGCGCCACTCGCTGTGCGCCTCGCGGTGTGCGCCGGACAGCAGCCAGCGCCCGCGTGCATCGGCCAGCGTGCGCTCGAGCGCCTGCCGCACGATGCGGCTGGCGCTCGCGTGTTCCTGCGGGGCGACTCCGAGTTCGGCAAGCCAGGCATCGTAGCCGGCGAACCCCGCCACGGAGTCCAGCGACAATCGGTGCAGTTCCGCGTGCACGATGGTGCCGATGGCGCGCGCAGTCGACCCGACCCAGCGGTACTCCGGCGTATCGGCCGCCATCGGTGATCCCAACGCCAGCCGCGGCAGCGGCGCGGCTGGCGCAGTTAGCGGCATCGACCAGTGCGCCGGCAGTCGCCATAGCGAAGGCGGCGCGGCGTGCCGCGGGGCCACCGCCGGCACGGCTGGCGCGGCAGCAGGCGCTGCGGCGGGCGCTTCTGCCAGGAATTGCGCGCCGATCGCGGGCCACAGGGTATCGAGCAACGAGCCGCGTGGCGGTGCCGGCAGCTCACCCGCGCGAGCGGGTTCCGCCACCGCGCCCAGCAGGTGTAGTGCCCGGCGTGCGCGCGTAGCGGCGACGTACAGCAGCCGCACGCGCTCGAGGCGGCCGCGCTCGCGCCGCAGGCGCTTGATGTAGCCGGCGAGTGAACAACGCGGCTCCTGCTCGGTGGCGCGAATCGGCGCCAGCAGCAGGTCGCTACCCGCACTGGCACGCGGCAATTCAATCCAGTGCAACAGCGGATCGGCGTCGACCGCGGTCTTGCGGCCAAGTCCAGGCAGGATCACGACGTCCCATTCCAGCCCCTTGGCGGCGTGCACGGTCATCAGTTCGATGGCGCCGGACTGCGGCGGAGCGCCGGAATACAGCCCGCCAGTCAGCTCACCGACCGCCTCGCCCACCAGCCGGTCCGGATCATCGTGCAGCGCCAGGGCGTCCAGAAAGCGCTGCGCGTCCAGCCGGTCGAGGTCGCCTCGATGCAGCAGCGGCGCACCGAGCCGCAGCCAGCAGCGCTCGACCCGCTGCCACAGCGGTAATCCGCGTTCCGCACCAACCATGGCAGGTGCAAGTGCAGCGCACAGTCGCGTCAGCCGCGCGGCAAGCGCGGCTGACGCGTCATCCGCATCCGCCGGGACCCGCGCCGCCTGCGCCTGCAGCCACGCGAGCAGATCGCCCTCGCAACCTGACATCAGCGCCTCCAGCTCTCCCAGCGCAAGGCCGCACCAGGGCGCACGCAGCAGCGCCAGCCAGGCGCTGCGGTCGCCCGCATGCAGCAGCGCGCGCGTCAGCGCCGCCAGATCCCGGATCGCCGGCCGGTCACGCAGCCGCGTCAGGTCCACGCCGCGCAGCGCAAAGCCTGCCTCGCGCAGCTGCGCCGCCGGCAGCGCCGCATGCTCGCGGCTCACCACCAGCACCGCGATCGAGGCGCCCGGATCGCACTCCCGTGCGGCACGCACGATCTGCACCACGCGCTGCGCTTCGCTGGCCAGATCGCCGGCCAGGAACCGATGCAGCCGCGCCGGGGCAGCGCCCTGCTGCACGGCCGGCGGCGCCGACGCTGCCGGCACCGATGGCAGATAGCGGATGGCGGCGCGGCGCGCATCATCATCGGCCGGGAACAGGCGCGAGAATTGGACGTTCACCCACTCGATCAGCGGCGCGCTCGACCGGAAGTTGCGCCGCAGCTGCAGCGCCTCGAAGCCGACTTCGCCCACGCCGTGATCGCGGGCGCGCAGGAACAGGCCGACCTCGGCCTCGCGGAACTGGTAGATCGACTGCATCGGGTCGCCGACGACGAACAGGGTGCGGCCGTCGCCGCGCTCCCAGCCGGCCGTCAGTCCCAGCAGCAGCTCGAACTGCTCGAACGAGGTGTCCTGGAACTCATCGATCAGGATGTGGCGCAGCGCGCCCCCGGCGCGCAGCGCGAAGTCACTGGGCGCGCCCTGGTCGCTCAGCGCCTCGCGGGCGGCCGCGGCGACGAACGGATAGTCGACGCCGGCGCCGGCGGCAAACTCCAGCTGCAGCTCGGCCGCCGCGCGCAGCAGCAGCAGCGCCAGCGCTTGCAGGGCGGCCTGATCCGCTGTGTCGAGCAGCGGGTCCGGCAGCGTACGCAGCGTGCTGCAGGCGGCATGCGCGCCGGGCACTGCCGCCAGCGCGTCGATCCACGCGACCACTCGGCTCTTCATCGGCTTGTCGCTTGCCTCGAAGCCCTCGCGAATGGTCACGCGCTTGCGCCAGCCCTTGTCGGTGAGTGCCAGGTCGCACAGCGCGCGCCACTGCGGCAGGCTGCTGGGCTCCCCGTCCAGCGTCACGGCCGTCGGGGCCATGGCCGCCCCGGCGGACGCGGCGCGCACCCGCAGTGCGTGGCTCAGCAACGCTTCGCCCTCGCGCAGCAACGCTGCCGGCAGCAGCGCCAGGGCCGCCGCCAGCTCGACCCGCAGTGCCGAGTCGAGGCTCGCCTGCACGCGCTCGGCCAGCGCTGCCCCGCCGTGCGTCGGAAGCACGTGCGGCAACCAGTGCGAGCGGCGCTTGAGCATGTCGACCAGCAGCCGCTCGAGCCGCCCCCAGTTGTTGTCGAGCCGATCGAACAGCAGCTCCGCGGCCGCAGCCAGCGCCGGCTCGAGCGCCGGCTCCTGCCCCGCCAGCGCCAGGCAGCGACGCGCGGCACGCTGATACAGCGGCGCGGCCGTGGGCGCGATACGCAGATCCGGGCCACCGCGCGCGGCCACAGGCAGCTGCGTCGCCAGCCAGTGATTGAGCGCATCGATGGTCTCGATGCGCAGCCGCGAAGGGTTCTGCAGCAGGTGCCACTCGCGCGCCAGGTCGCGCGCGCGCGCCGCCTGCAGCAGCCCGGCATCGATGCCGGGGATCGCCGTTCCCGCACTGGCCGCCTGCAGCGCCACCAGGATGCGGTGCTGCATCTCGGCCGCGGCCTTGCGCGTAAAGGTGATTGCCAGGATCTCCTCCGGGGCATCGACCACGGCCAGCAGCGCCAGGAAGCGCGCGGTGAGCACGGTCGTCTTGCCGGAGCCGGCCGGCGCCTGCAGCAGCATCGAGCGCCGCACGTCGAGCGCCTCGTGGCGCGCGCGCTGGTCGAGCTGCAGCGCTGTCTCCGCCACCTCTGCCTGCGGTGGATTCAAGGCGCGTCGCCCGTCATCGCCGTTGCTTCCGGCGACTGCTCATCGTCATCGTCGGCGTCAGCAGCCAGCGCGGCCGCCGCCGCCAGCACCTGCGCATCGACCCGGCAGAGCGCCTGCAAATGGCAGTGCTCGCAGGCGCCAGGCTGCGGCTGCACCGCCGCGCGGCCTTCAAGGTACTCGCGCATCAGCCGCTCCAGCCGCTCATCCCAATGCCGCAGTAGCGGCGGCCAGTTTCCTTCCCCGCCAGCCACCAAGTCGATTCCACGTCCAGGGACGCGGCCGGGGCGATCCGCCACGCCGCGCAGCTTCAACTCGCGGCCGAGATGCACGGCAATCACTGCCTTTACCTGCTCGCCGGCCGCCAGCGCGTACGCCGGTAGCTGTGGCTTGGGCAGACGTTCGGCGTGCGGGTCAAAGCTGTGCGCTGCACCGGTCTTGTAGTCGATCACGACCAGGCCGCCGTCATCCAGACGATCGACGCGATCCAGCCGCAGCGGCAGTGTGGTGCCGGCGATGGGCAGGCGCTGCGGCGCCTCCAGCGACTGGACCTCGAAGGCACCGCGTGTCAGCTCCCAGTCAATCAGCTGGCCGATCAGTCGCCCGGCGCGCGCCACTTCGCGCCGCAGAAGGGCCGGATCGATGGCGCCGGGAATGCGTGTGGCGATGCGCTGCGCGGCGAGCTGCACGCACTCGTGTACCAGGGCGAGCGTGGCTTCGCGGCTGCGGCTGTGCAGGCTTGCCGCGCTGCCAGTCGCCTGCCAGAACTGCTCGAGCGCACAATGCAGCATGTTCCCGCGCAGCCGCGCGTCGATGCCAGGCTGTGGCGCCGGCAACGGCTGCGCCCTGAGGCGCAACTCGGCAAACGCGCGAAACGGGCACAGCGACTGCAGCTCCAGCAGCTTGGCGCCGCCGCCCGGCTCGCGCGGCAGCGGCCATGCCGGCCCGCTGTCGTCATGCCAGGCTTCCAGCGCGGGCGAGGACGCCTGCAGCCACGCCTGCAGCTCGAACACCGGTGTGGCCGGCACGCTGGACGCGCCGGGCGCGGTAAGCACATCGCCCAGCAGCGCACTGGGATTGCGTGGCAGGTCCGACTCGCTGCGTGCCCAGCTCCACACGCAGCGCGCCGAGCACTGCTGCCATTGGCGCATGCGCTGCTGCGCAAGGCGCAATTGGCCGGCGGCGGTCGCTTCGGGTACGCCGGCGTCCCGTTGCAGTGGCGCCGGCAGCAGAGCATCGGGCTGTGCGGCCGCCGGCCAGACCTCGGCTGAGAGCCCCGCCACCCATATCCCGTCGTAGCGCACGATCGGGTCGTCCAGATACGCAGTCACGGTCACCGGCACGTCATCAGTGGCCGGCTCGAAGGACACCCGCCGCGCCATGGCGTGGAGCAACTCTGCCGCCTCACCAGCCTGCAGGCGGCGCACGTCGGGTGCGATCGTCGACAGCTCCCCGAGCAGTTCGTCAAACCGTATCCGCACCTGCTGCTCGTCGGCGCCAAGCCCGTTGCCCGGCCAGCCGCAGCGCGACAGCAGCGCGGCGAACCAGTGTGCCCAGTCGGCAGCGGCCACTGGCGCGCCGGCGCCGCCCGCGATCGCGGCAATTAATATCTGCAGTACCGCCGCTGCCGCCTCACCCAGTGCGGCCGCGACCGGTTGCAGCAGCCGCGCCAGCATCCCGGCGCCGCCCGCTCCGACATTGCGGTCGCGCAGCCACAGGTCGAGGCGTAGGGATTGATCGCGGTCGAGCGCTGACAGGTAAGGCGAGCGCAGTACGGCACTGAGCTCCTCAAAGCCGCCTCTCCCGCTGGCGATTGCAATCAGCTGCAGCGCCGCCGCCACGAGCGGATAGCCGACCAGGGGTTGGCCGCCCTCGATCGCAAATGCCGACGTGGCGCTGCTGCCGGCGCCATCCAGCAGCGACCGGACGTCCAGCTGCTGCGACAGCGCACGCTCCCACAGGTGCCGCTGTTGCGACAGCCTTGGCACCACCAGCAGCAGCCGTGCCCGCGGATCGCGCGCCAGCTGCGCGGCGCACCAGTGCGCGGCCGTCTCGGCTTCGCGCGACGGATCATTGCAACCGATCACCTGCGTCGCAGCGTCTGCCAGGTATGGCGCTGCGTCGGAAACCGCGCCACCATGCACGCGTGCACCATGCTGCTCGAGCCATTGGCGCCGTGCCGGCCCCAGGGCGGAAAAGCCGGCCAGCCACAGGCGCGTTGAGGGACGCAGGTGCGCGCGGCAGTCGTGCCACGAGCCGGCGCCAGAAGCCTTTAGTTCAGCACAGCGGCGCCGGAAGGCGGTGCGCGCCTGCATCAGCACCGCAGTTTCGGCGGTGCTCGCTGGCGGCAGCGGCAGACCGTAGTCGTCCAGACGGCCGATCGCCTGGCGCACCGGCTCGATCAGCGCATCGGGCATCAGTACCGCGAGGCCTTCGCAGGCCTCATGCACAGCGGCGCGCCACAGCAGCCACTGCTCGGAAGCCGATAGCCGGCGCGGCAGCGACGCGCCGCGCGCTCGTGCCGCGTCGAGCTCGCGCTCGACCCAGGCACCCCAGGGCAGCACGTCGGGGCTTGGCCAGACCCGTCGCCCGGCGTGCAGCATCGCTACGCTGTGAGCCAGGCGAACCGCGGTGGCGCGCTGGCGGCTCGGAACCACGAGCGTTCCGCCGCTCTCGATGTGCGCTAGCAGCTCGTTACTAAGCTCAAGCAATTCAGACAGATGCCCGCTATTACTACACTGTTACTTGAAGCATGCCTACTTGAACCGAGCCTGGGCATCGACCACGCGCCCGCGGCCGCTGTCCTGTGCATGGGCGGCCTGCGCCGCCAGCAGCGCCTCGATGCGGCCGAACACCACGCGCAAGGTCGCGGCGTCGGGCAGTGTCGTGACCCGGAAATGGTTGCGATAGGGGACGTTGAAGCTGACTCCGGGCGCCACCAGCACGTGCTGCTGCTCCAGCAGGTCGAGCGCGAACTGCTGGTCGTCGAACCCGGGCAGCGCCCGGGGATCGACACCTATGAATGCGTACATCGCCCCATCGGGGCGCGCCATCGTCAGGTAAGCACTCGCCTGCACCGCATCGATGATCGCGCGCCGCGACTCATACAAGCGACCGCCCGGGCCAACCAGCTCACGAATGCTCTGATAGCCACCCAACGCGGTCTGCACTGCCCATTGCGCCGGCACGTTGCTGCACAGGCGTAGCGATGACAGCAGTTCGAGTGCCGACAGGTAGTCGCCCGCTCCGCGCACGCGGCCGGAGAACACCGCCCAGCCAACGCGGTAACCGCAGGCGCGGTAGATCTTCGACAGCCCCGACAGGGTCGCGCACAGCGTATCGCGCACCAGGGTTGCCATCGGGATCGACTCGGCGCCGTCGTAGACCATCTGGTCATAGATCTCATCGCTGTACACCACCAGCTGGTGGCGTTCGGCAAGGCGCGCGATGGCCTCGAGCACCGGCCGCGGATAGGCCGCGCCGGTAGGATTGTTGGGATTGATCACGACGATGGCGCGCGTGCGCCGCGTGACCAGCGCTTCGATCTCGGCCGGATCGGGCACGAAGCCGTTCTCGGGGCGACACGGATAATGCACGGCGCGGCCACGGTTGAGATTGACTGATGCGGTCCACAGCGGGTAGTCGGGGCTGGGTACCAGCACTTCATCGCCGTCGTTGAGCAGCGCGCGCAGCACCAGGTCGATCAGCTCGCTGACGCCGTTGCCGATGAATACTTCCTCGGCACTGACGCCCGTCACGCCGCGGCCCTGCTGCTGCATGACGACCGCTTCGCGCGCCGGGAAGATGCCCTTCTGGTGGCAATAGCCCTCGCTGTCGGACAGGTTCTCGATCATCGCCAGCCGCATGGTCTCGGGCGTACGAAATCCGAACAGTCGTGGATTGCCAATGTTTAGCGAGATGATCTCGTAGCCCTGGCGCTCCATGTCGTGGGCACGGCGGGCCAGCCGCCCGCGGATCTCGTAGCGAACGTTCTTCAGGGAATCGCTGGGTCTAAGGCTGTCGTCGGGACTCATGCACGAAGCCTACCCCGACTGGCTGCCGCGCGCACGAGTGTGCGTTCACGCTTCCGGCGACGCCATCAACGCCGCCCACGCAGTCGCGCGAGGCCGGCCATGCTCCCCGGACTAGAGCTGTGCCAGGATGTGCTCGGCGGCCGACACCTTGAACTGCCCCGGGGCCTCCACGTCCACATGGGTGGCGATGCCTTTGTCGACCACGATCGCAAAGCGCTGGCCACGCATGCCCATGCCAAAACTCTTGCCGTCGAGTTCCAGTCCGAGGGCACGCGCGTAGTCGCCATTGCCGTCGGCGAGCATCAGCACCTTGTCGCCGACTCCAGACTGCTTGCCCCAGGCGTTCATGACGAAGACGTCATTCACCGCCATGCAGGCGATCGTATCGACACCCTTGGCGTGCAGCTGATCGGCCAGTCCCAGATAGCCCGGCAGGTGCTTGGCATCACAGGTAGGCGTAAAGGCTCCAGGTACCGAGAACAGTACCACCCGCTTGCCGCCGAACAGCTCCGCGGTGGAGAGGTCCTTCGGACCCTTGTCACCCATGGTCTTGAACTTGCCCTCGGGCATGTGATCGCCGACTTTGATGGTCATGGCGAGGAACTCCTGAGCGAATAGGTAATACGTTCAGGCGCTGTGCGTACGCAGCGCCCATAGCCTTCCCAGCCGCGCATAGCCGCCATTGCTGGAGGCGGCCACCTTGTCGAACGCTGCCTGGGCGGCGGCGCCATTCTTCAGCCGCAGGTCCGCGATGCCGAGCAGCAGATTGGCCTCGTCCGGACTCTTCAGGCCACCCTTGGCAATGCCCTTGGTAATGGCGGGCACCGCCTTGTCGTACTGGCCATAGCTGATAAAGGCCGCGCCCACCTGCACCAGCGCGTCGCCATTGGCGGCGCCGGCGGCGGTCTGCTCGGTGGTAGCCAGCTGCGCCTGATCGTTGGCCGAGCGCTGCTTGGCGCCCTCGAGCAGATGCTGGTAGCGATCCTTGTCGCGCTGCTCGGTGAACACGTTCTTCGCGAATGCGGCCTGCAATACCGACACCGTTTCGCCCGGATAACCCGCATCGAGCGCGATCTCGGCCATCTCCGCATAGTCCGACGGCAGTTTGAGCACGCCGACATCGGCCATGAGCCGGTAGACGTTGAGCTGCAGGTGCGCGTCCTTGATATCCATGCGCACCAGCGGCGCCAGCGCGTTGGCCCAGTACTCGGGCTTCGGATAATAGGTCACCAGCTTTTCCACGGTCTTGGCTGCGCCCGCAGAATCTTCAGCCTTGAGATCGAACTGCCACAGCAGTTTCAGGGAATCCTCGTCCGGCTTGTCCTGCTTGCCGACGACTTCCTGCATCGTGAGCGCGGCTTCCTTGTACTTGCCCGACAGGTACTGCGCCTTCGCGATCAGCTCGAGCGTCTCCAGGTCATTGGCGCCATGCTTGACGGCCTGGTCGGCGACGTCCAGCGCCTTGGCATAGTCCTTCTGCTGGAAGTAGTAAAGCGCGACGTTCTTCAGCCAGACCTTCTGCTGCTCCGCCGTCGCGTACTGGGATTGCGCGGCCAACTGCAGCGCCGGGATCGCATCGGCCATATCCTGCTTCTGCTGATAAATCTGGAACAGCAGGATGTCGATGACGTAATTGTCGTATGCGGACTTCTCACCCGCGCCCTGCGCTTCCTTGACGTGCGCCAGCGCCTCGTCGAATTTCTTCGCCTGCAATGCATCCTGCGCGGCCTTGAGAGGCTTGGCGAGCGTCTTGCTGACGGTGGGACCGGCCGGCTGGTCCGCCGCGATCACCGCGCCGCACAGCCAGGCTCCGGTGCAGACCGAGGCCAGCAGGACAACGAATTTCAGGCGATTCCTCATACAGATCCTCGGTGTTTGCAGCGCCTGGCGAACAAGCGCGATGAAATAGTCCAGTCGGCACTCAACAATTACGGCGTACCAATTACGGCGTGTCCCCAATGGCCATGACGCAGAAAGGTCGCGGCGGTTGACGCATACCATGGTCGCATGGGGCACGCGGCCAGTGACGTTACTGATCGACCGGCGCTCACTCCTCGACGAACTGGCTGGTATTGACGAAGCCGATCTTTTCCATGTGGTTACGCTGTGCGGCGGCCAGTACCTTGGCGACGACGTCGTACTTCACGTGGGAGTCGGGCGCCAGGTGCAATTCCGGTTGCGGATCCTTGGCGGCGGCCACCTGGAACTGCTGTTCGAGTTGGGTCAGGTCCGGGATCGTGGCGCCGTTCCAGGAGATGGTGCCGTCATAGTAGATGTCGAGATTGATGATTTCCGGCTGCACCGGCGGCGGTGGCTGGTTTGGGTTCGGCGGCGGCATATCCAGCTTGACCGCATGGGTCATGATCGGCAACGACAGGATCAGCGTCACCAGCAGCACCAGCATCACGTCGATCAGCGGCGTGGTGTTGATGTCGCACATCTCGGAGCCTTCGCTGTTTCCTACACTCATTGACATGGCGTTCGACTCCTTGAGGCTGGCAGGCTAGCGCTCGCCGCGCACGCCGTGATCCGGCTCGGTGATGAAACCGACCTTGACGACGCCACCGCGATTGATGGCTGCGATCACCTTGCCGACGTTCTTGTAATCGGTCTGGGCGTCGGCACGGATATGGATCTCAGGCTGCGGCACCTTGACGGCTTCCTGTTCCACCTTGTTCACCAACTGCTTCATGTCGGTCACGTGCTGCTGGGCCCAGTAGACTTCGCCGTCGGCGGTCACCGAGATGGTGATGTTCTCCGGCTTGGTCTGGGTTGGAATGTTGACTGCCTTGGGCACGTTCACCGGAACATTCTTGGTGATCACCGGAATGGTGATCAGGAAGATGATCAGCAGCACCAGCATGATGTCCACCAGCGGCGTGGTGTTGATCTCGGACATGATGCCGCGATCCTCACCGCTGCCCGATCCTATGCTCATCGACATAATGCTGACTCCCGATGGGTGCCGTTAGGGGTTGGCAGCGCTTCAGCTGGCAACGCGCGCGCCGCTGACCAGGTAGGCGTGCAGGTCGCTGGCGAAATTGCGCACGTCGTCCTGGATAATCTTGTTACGGCGCAGCAGCCAGTTGTAGCCAAGCACCGCCGGAACGGCGACGAACAGACCGATCGCGGTCATGATCAGCGCTTCACCGACCGGGCCGGCGACGCGGTCGATGCTCGCCTGGCCGGCGATGCCGATCGCGATCAGCGCGTTCAGGATGCCCATGACCGTGCCGAACAGACCGACGAACGGCGCTACCGAACCGACCGTCGCCAGGAACGTCAGGCCACCGGAGATCTGGCTGTTGACCGCGTCCACCGCGCGCTGCAGCGCCATCGTGATCCACTCATGCAGATCGATGCGATCAGTCAGCCGGCCCTCGTGATGCGAGGCGGCGCGCAGGCCGCTCTCGGCGATGAAACGATATTCGTCGCCCTTCTTCAGCCGCTCCACGCCGTCCTTGACCGATGGTGCGGTCCAGAACTGCTTCTCGACGATCTTGCCCGAGCGCTTGAGCGCGCGCTGGTCCCAGAGCTTGGTGAATATGATGAACCATGAGCCCAATGACATGATCACCAGCACCGTCAGGGTCGAGCGGCTGACGATATTGCCGTTCACCCAGAGCGGAATCAGGCCATAAGGGCTGGCGGTGCTTGTTGCTGCTACTGCGGTCGCTGCGGTATCCATAATTTTCCTCGTTTAACTCGTTCCCGCCCGGCGTAGTGCCGGCGGCCCTGATGCTATTCCAGATGCTAATCCAACCGAACTCACTATCACTTCCAAAACCAATCCCAAAACTTAAACCTTGAGCCAGTGCGTGTCACCCGCCGTCGTGCGCTTATCCCGTTGCGTAATGCGCGTCACCCGCCGTGCAGTTCAAACTTCACCGGCAGGTTCGGACAACTGGCCACCGGCTTGCCTTCCGAGGTCGCCGGCTTGAAGCGCATCGCCTTGGCGTACTTGAGTGCGGCCTCGTCCAGCGCGCTGTGACCGCTGCTGTTGGAGACCTCCACTGAATCGATCTTGCCGCCGGTATTGACGCAGATCTTTACGACTACGCGGCCTTCCTCGCCGTTGCGGCGCGAAATATCCGGGTAATAGTCCTGCACGTCCGGCACGAAAGTCGGCTTGACCGGGGTGCCAGGCACGATGGCACGCGGCGCTGGCGGCGCAGGCGGCACCGCCTGGGTCGTGGTGTTGGTGATCGGCGGCGGCGGCGCCTCTACCGGTATCGTGATGTTGATGTCGGGCGCAATCACCTGCACCGGTGGCCGCTCCTTCAGGTCAACCGGCGGCGGCGGTGGCGGCAGGTCCTTGGGCTTCTCGGTCTGGATGACCGTGGTCTGCAGGATGGTCTGCACATAGCGCGCACCATGATTGGCAAACCCGCTGACGAATGCCCAGATCACCAGTATGTGTATCAGGATGATCGCCCCAAAAGCGATCAGCTTCCGCGACACATGGGCGGAATCCTGCGGGTAGTAGCTCATAGTGGTATCGAGTGCGATGGCAAGCGGCGCTGTGCGCCGGCGGTTGCGGACGACGACCGGGTCGTCCACGTCAGGTGTGTGCGTACTCTGCTTATAGTCATACTAATTTGGCGGTACCCCGAACCATGATGTTCAATGCAACCCCTGCGATCAAGTCCCCTGGTTGAGCGGACTATCCTGTAGCGGCGCTGCCTTTCCCGTGTTACCCGGTCGATCCATCTGCCCCGATCGCACAACGGGGCTTTGAGAGATCCGTGTGCGTATCGACACGGGCGCATCGACTCTAACTGCTCGTGACCCCTGTTACAACTGCTGCCGACGACGCTCGCCATGGATATACCAATGGGCGTACCCATGGATGTACCAAGGTTGGCAGCGTCGCGCGGCGCAGCTGCCAACGAATCAGCGATTCGCATCGTCAAGATCCGTCACCGCGCCCTGCGATGCGCTGCTCACGACGCGCGCATATTTGGCCAGTACCCCGCGACTCGCATAGGCGCGTCGCGGCTTCCAGGCGGCGCGACGCCGCTTGAGTTCGGTGGCCGGCAGATCGACCTCGATGCGCCGGTGTTGTGCATCGATGGTGATCTGCTCCCCATTGCGAAGCAACGCCATCGGTCCACCGATCGCCGCCTCGGGCGAGACGTGTCCGACCACGAAACCATGGCTGCCGCCGGAGAAACGTCCATCGGTGATCAGCGCCACCTTGTCGCCGAGTCCGCGGCCCGTCAGCGCACCGGTCGGACTGAGCATTTCGCGCATTCCAGGGCCGCCTTTAGGGCCTTCATAGCGAATCACGATGACATCGCCGGCGCGTACTTTGTCGCCCAGGATCGCGGCGGTGGCGGCCTCCTCGCCATCGAAAATCCGGGCCGGCCCGGTGAATCGCAGGCCCTCTTTTCCGGTGATCTTGGCGACGGCCCCTTCCGGGGCAACGTTTCCATAAAGAACAACGAGATGGCTGTCTTTCTTAATAGGATCTGATAGGTCGCGCACAATGTCCTGCCCGGAGGGATAGTCGGCTACTCCATGCAGGTTCTGGGCCGTCGTGTGACCGGTCACGGTCAGGCAATCGCCATGCAGCAATCCGGCGTCGAGCAGACGCTTCATCAGCGGCTGGATGCCGCCGATCGCGATCAGCTCCGACATCAGGTAACGGCCACTGGGGCGCAGGTCCGAGAGCACCGGCACGCGGCGCCCGATGCGCGTGAAGTCATCGAGCCGCAGCCGCACTCGCGCAGCCTGCGCGATCGCCAGCAGGTGCAGCACCGCATTGGTAGATCCGCCCAGCGCAATCACCACGGTGATGGCATTCTCGAACGCGCGCCGGGTAAGGATATCGCTTGGCCGGATGCCCTGCTGCAGCAGCGCCATCACTGCCGCGCCGGCGCGCCGGCTGTCCTCGTGCTTGGGCGCGCCCACCGCCTCCTGCGCCGAGCTGCCCGGCAGGCTCAAACCGAGCGCCTCGATCGCCGATGCCATGGTATTGGCGGTGTACATGCCGCCGCAGCTGCCGGGCCCCGGAATCGCGCTGCGCTCGACATCCAGCAGCTCGGCATCGCTGATCCTGCCGGCCGCATGGCCGCCTACCGCCTCGAATACCGAGACGATATCGCGCCGCTGGGCGCCTGGGCGGATGGTACCGCCGTAGACGAATACGGCCGGCCGGTCGAGCCGCGCAATCGCCATCGCACAGCCCGGCATGTTCTTGTCGCAGCCGCCGATCGCGACCAGGCCATCGAAGCCCTCGGCGCCGGCTACCGTCTCGATCGAGTCGGCGATGACCTCGCGCGACACCAGCGAGTAGCGCATGCCGGGCGAACCCATCGAGATGCCGTCCGACACCGTGATGGTATTGAATACCACGCTCTTGCCGCCGGCGGCATCGACCCCCGCCGCGGCCTCGCGCGCCAGCACGTCGATATGCATGTTACAGGGGGTGAGATCTGCCCAGGTGGAAGCGATGCCGACCTGCGATTTACCGAAGTCGGCATCCTTGAAACCCACTGCGCGCAGCATCGCGCGCGACGGCGACTGCTTGAAGCCGTCCACGACCTGGCGCGAGTAGCCGCGCGGGTCGAGCGCGCGCTTGCGCGGGGCGCGGCGTGCGCTGCGCTTCTTTACAGGGCTGGGCATCAAATGATCTCCATCGGGTAGTGCCTGGGTATGGCTAACCGTAGCGGTGGCGGATCAACTGGTACAGTGCCCGCACGCACTGCGCCTCCGCCCCCAGCGGCCGGCCGGGTCGATCCTTCGGATTCCAGGCGTACAGGTCCAAATGCAGCCAGCGCTCGCTCGCTGTCACAAAGCGCTTGAGGAACAGCGCCGCGATGATAGCGCCGGCAAACGGCGAGGCCGACACGTTATTAAGGTCAGCGACGCGGCTGCTGAGTTCGTCGTCATACCCCGGCCACAACGGCAGTGTCCACACCGGGTCCGCGTGGGCTCGGGCGAGCTCGCATAATTGTCGCGACAGCTCCTCGTCGGTGCTGAACAGCGCCGGCAGGTCGGGGCCAAGCGCGGTACGCGCCGCTCCGGTAAGGGTCGCCAGGTCGATCAGCAGATCGGGTTTCTCCGCATCGGCATCCGCCAGGGCATCGGCGAGCACCAGCCGGCCTTCCGCGTCGGTGTTGCCAATCTCCACCGTCAGCCCCTTGCGTGATCGCCACACATCGCCGGGCCGGAAGGCATTGCCGCTGACGCTGTTTTCCACCGCCGGGATCAGCAGCCGCAGGTCGATGGGCGCCGACAGCTCGAGCAGCAACTGCGCCAGCGCCAGCGCACAGGCGGCGCCCCCCATGTCTTTTTTCATCAGCAGCATCGAGGCCGCGGACTTCAGATCCAGGCCGCCACTGTCAAAGCACACGCCCTTGCCGACCAGCGTTACGCGCGGTGCGCCGCCACGCGGCCAGCGACAGTCGATCAACCGCGGCGCACGGCTGCTGCCTGCGCCGACCGCCGCGATCAGCGGGTAATCCACGCTCAGCGACTCGCCACTGTGCACCTGGCTATGGCCGCCGTAGCGCGCCGCCAGCCCTAAGGCGGCGGCGGCGAGTTCCGCCGGACCCAGTTCATTCGCCGGCGCGTTGATCAGATCGCGCGCCATGCCCATCGCCTGTGCGCAGGCCTCTGCATACCTGGTATCGGCGCCCGCGGGGGCGATCAGCGCGCTGGCGGTCGCCAGCTTGGCCGGCGTGCCGCGATAGCGGCTGAAACGATAGCCGCCCAGCAGCCAACCCAAGGCGAATTGCGTGGCCGCCTCGGGCGCAAGCGCAGTGGCCAGACGGAACGTGCCCCCCGGCAGGCGCTCCGGCAGCGCGGCCGCGTCCCACAGCGTCAGGCCATCGGCAGCGGGTACTGCCCCCAGTCCCCAGAGCGCCCCGGCGACACCGCCGTCGGCCGCCGGCAGCAGCAGCAACTTGTACCGCTCTGCGGCAAATCCCAGCGCGCGCGCCCAGTCGGCCTGCGCCGGCGGCAGCGACTGCAGCAGCGCAGCACAGCTACTGTCGGTAGCCAGCCACAGCGGGATGCTGGGAACGGCGCTGTCTCCCGGCAACAGACTGGGCAACAAGGTTTGCATGAGGGGCGCAAGCTTAGCCAAAAGCGACGCGAAATTGACAAGGGCTTGATCGTTGTGCTGTGATCGGCCGCAGCCATGCAGACATCGCGCATCATCCTACTGTCCGTAGAACTGCTGCTCCTAAAGAGCGGTCGGGGCGGGTGCTGCCAACGTTTCTAGACCCAGGAAACGAACAACCACCGAAACCCCGCACCGGCCGCCGATGCGGGGTTTTTTGTTTATCCACCGTGGAGCCTTGAATGATTCAGCTGTATTCGAAGAAGGAAGTAGACAAGAAGGCGCTCAAAGGCGCACGCATTGCGGTGCTCGGCTATGGCAGCCAGGGGCGAGCCCATGCGCTGAATCTCAAGGACAGCGGCTTCAACGTCGTGGTCGGCCTGCGCAAGGGCGGCAGCACCTGGAAGCAGGCCAAGCGTGACGGGCTCGCGGTCAGCGAACCGGCCGCGGCGGTCAGCGGCGCCGACCTGGTGGCGATGCTGGTACCCGACATGGCCCAGGCCGGGCTCTACGACAGCATCAAGCCATCGCTCAAACCAGGCGCCACGCTGCTGTTTGCCCATGGATTCAACATTCACTTCAAGCAGATCAAGCCGCGCAAGGACCTCGATGTGGTGCTGATCGCCCCCAAGGGCCCGGGGGGCCTGGTGCGCCGGCAATACCAGCAGGGCCGCGGCGTGCCGTGCCTGATCGCGGTTGCCCAGGACGCGACCGGCAATGCCCATGCCAAGGCGTTGGCCTATGCCGACGGCATCGGCGGCACCCGCGGCGGCGTGGTCGCCACCAGCTTCGCCGAGGAAACCGAGACCGACCTGTTCGGCGAACAGGCGGTGCTGTGCGGCGGGGCTACCGAACTGGTGGTGGCCGGCTACGAGACACTGGTCGAGGCCGGCTATCAGCCCGAGGTGGCCTACTACGAGGTATTGCACGAACTGAAACTGATCGTCGATCTGCTGCACGAGGGCGGCCTGGCGAAGATGCACCGCTACATCAGCGATACCGCCAAGTACGGCGACCTCACGCGCGGCCCGCGCGTCGTCAATGACGCCACGCGCAAGGAAATGCGCAAGATCCTCAAGGAGATCCAGACCGGCAAGTTCGCCCGCCAGTGGATCGGCGAGCACCAGGCCGGCGCCAGGAACTATCGTCGGCTGCTCAAGCAGGACCTGCGCCACCCAATCGAGAAGGTGGGCGCCAAACTGCGCGAACGCATGCCGTGGCTGAAGGAAACCCGTTGAGCAGGAGCCCATTGAGCTGGAGCCCGTTGAGCTTGAGTTTGGAGACTTTTTGGAGAGCTTTATGACACCGACCGCTGACCGCGTACTGATCTTCGACACCACCTTGCGAGACGGCGAGCAGGCACCGGGCTGCAGCATGACTCAGCCGGAGAAACTACGGGTCGCGCGCGCACTGGCGGAGCTGGGCGTGGATATCATCGAGGCCGGATTTCCGGCTGCCTCGCGCGGCGATTGGGAGTCGGTCAACGCGGTGGCGCGCGAAGTGCAGGGACCTGTGATTGCCGGCCTGGCGCGCTGCGTACGCGGGGATATCGAGCAGGCGGCGCGCGCGCTGGCGGATGCCCCGCGCCATCGACTGCACCTGTTCCTCGCGACCAGCGCGATCCATCGCCAGTACAAGCTGCACATGGCGCAGGAGGAGATCCTGCGGCTGGCGGTCGAGGGTGTGTCGATCGCGCGCGAATATTGCGATGACGTCGAGTTTTCTCCCGAGGATGCTTCGCGTACCGAACTCGACTTTCTTGCGCAGGTGGTCGAGGCGGTGGTCGCGGCTGGCGCCACCACGGTCAACATTCCGGATACCGTGGGCTATACCGTGCCGGATGAGTTCGGCGAGCTGTTCCGCTACCTGCGCCAGCACGTGCGCGGCATCGACAAGGTCACCCTGTCGGTCCACTGCCACGACGACCTCGGCATGGCGGTGGCCAACAGCCTGACGGCGGTGGTGGCCGGCGCGCGCCAGATCGAGTGCACCATCAATGGCATCGGCGAGCGCGCCGGCAACTGCTCGCTGGAAGAAGTGGTGATGGCGCTGGCGACGCGCGCCGCGTTCTTCAACCTGAAGACCAACGTCACCACCTCGCGGCTGTATCCCACCAGCCGCTTGGTGTCGAGCATCACCGGCATGCCGATCCCGCGCAACAAGGCGGTGATTGGCGAGAACGCGTTCGCTCACGAAGCTGGCATCCACCAGCACGGCATGCTTCAGAACCGCACCACCTACGAGATCATCCGGCCGGAGGACGTCGGCCTGCCGCGCAGCAACCTGGTGCTCGGCAAGCACAGCGGCCGGCACGCGTTTCGCGAGCGTGTGAAGGAACTCGGATTCGAACTCGACGAACTGGAACTGAACCGCGTGTTCGATGAGTTCAAGGCGCTGGCGGATCGCAAGAAGGAACTGTTCGACGGCGACATCGAGGCACTGGTGCTGCGTGCCGGCAGCGCGGCGCAGGGTCCATGGAGCCTCACGCATCTGGACGTCGAGGCACATAGCGGCGCCGGAGCGCAGGCCACCGTGCAACTGACGCACACCGATGGCCGCACGATCGAGCGCCAGGCTGCGGGCGACGGTCCGGTGGATGCCGCCTACAAGGCGATCGTGCTGGCGACCGGCGTGGCGGTGACGGTGCGCAAGTTCGAGGTGCATGCCGTGACCATCGGCGAAGATGCACAGGGCGAGGCGATCCTGTACGTGGACAGCAACGGCCGCAGCTATCGCGGCTCGAGCATCAGCACCAACATCATCGAGGCGGCCGGACGTGCGCTGCTCGAAGTCATCAACCGCATCGAGCTGTCGCGCAAGGGCGGTCGCCAGGCCGCCGGCCACGTGCGCGATACCAGCGAGCCGCTGGCGCAGAACGTCATCTGAGCCTTACGGGCGTCATCCAGGAGTCACGACCATGCCGATCCCCGCAACAGCGTACATCTGGTCCAACGGCAAGCTGGTGCCCTGGGAGAAGGCAACCGTGCACGTGTTGTCGCACGCGCTGCATTATGGCTCCTCGGTGTTCGAGGGCATCCGCGCCTATGAGACACCCAAGGGCGTCGCCATATTCCGCCTGCTCGATCACACCCGCCGGCTGTTCGATTCGGCGAAGATATACCGCATCCAGCTGCCGTTCTCGCCCGATCAGATCAACGACGCCTGCCGCCAGGTGATCGCGGTCAACGGCCTGGCGCATGGTGCCTACATCCGCCCGATCGCCTTTCGCGGTTATGGCGAGATCGGCGTCGCGCCGAAGATCGACCCGCCGGTAGAGGTCGCGATTGCCGCCTGGGAATGGGGCAAGTACCTCGGCCATGAGAGCGAGGAATCCGGCGTCGACGTATGCGTATCGTCGTGGCAGCGCGTGGCGCCGAATACGCTGCCGGCACTCGCCAAGGCGGGTGGCAACTACCTGTCGAGCCAGCTGATCAGCCAGGAGGCCAAGCGCCTGGGCTTTGCCGAGGGCATCGGATTGTCGCCCGACGGCCTGGTCAGCGAAGGCGCCGGCGAGAACCTGTTCATGGTGCGCGACGGGCTGCTGCTCACGCCGGGGCTGGCGCATTCGGCGCTGGCAGGCATCACGCGCGATACCATCATCAGGCTGGCGCGCGAGGCGGGCATCGAGGTGCGCGAGACCTCGATACCACGTGAACTGCTGTACCTGGCCGATGAGCTGTTCTTTACCGGCACCGCGGTCGAGGTCACCCCGATCCGCTCGGTGGATCGCATCCCGATTGGCAACGGCAAGCGCGGCCCGGTCACCGAGCGGCTGCAGCAGGCGTTCTTTGGCCTGTTCGCGGGCACCACTGCCGACCGATGGGGCTGGCTCGACTACGTCGACATGCAGGCCAAGCCGCGCGTGGCCGCGGCCAGTTGAGCCGCCAGCCTGGCGCCGGCGGGGATGTCAATTTGAAGACCATGTTCCAGAAGATCTGGGAGCAGCACGAGGTCGTGCCGGAGACGCCCGAAACGCCGGCGGTGCTCTATGTCGACCGGCATCTGACCCACGAAGTCACCTCGCCACAGGCCTTCACCGTGCTGCGTGAGCGCGGCCTGAAAGTGCGGCGCCCGGATCGGACACTGGCGACGATTGATCACTCCAGCCCCACCCGCAGCGACCAGATCTTCGGCGGCGTGCCGATCGCCATCGAATCGGCGGCCAGCCAGATCGCGCAGCTGCAGAAAAACTGCGCCGAATTCGGTGTCGAACTGCTCGATCTCAAGAGCGATCAGCGCGGCATCGTGCACATCATCGGACCGGAATTCGGATTCACCCAGCCCGGGCTGACCATCGTCTGCGGCGACAGCCATACCAGCACCCACGGCGCCTTCGGCGCCCTCGCCTTCGGCATCGGCAGCACCGAGGTCGGCCACGTGTTTGCTACGCAGTGCCTGCTGCAGCGCCGGCCGCGCACCTTCGCGATCACGGTCAATGGTTCACTCAGCCCCGGGGTGACCGCCAAGGACCTGATCCTGTCGATCATCGGCGAGATAGGCATCGGCGGGGGCACCGGATGCGTGCTCGAGTACCGCGGCGCGGTGATGCGCTCGCTGAGCATGGAGGAGCGCATGACGGTGTGCAACATGTCGATCGAGGCGGGCGCACGCGCCGGCATGATTGCGCCGGATGAGACCACCTACAGTTATCTGAAAGGCAGGCCGCGCGCGCCGCACGGCGATGCCTGGGAGCGTGCCCTGGAGCGATGGCAGCAACTGCCAAGCGACGCGGGCGCCAGCTTCGATCGCGAAGTCACGCTCGATGGCAGCAAGCTCGAACCGATGATCACCTATGGCACCAACCCGGGCATGGTAATCGCGGTGTCGGGCTCGATACCCGACCGGCACGACGATCCCGTATTCGACCAGGCGCTGGCCTATATGGGACTGACAGCGGGCGCGCCGATTGGCGGCCAGCCGGTCAACGTCGTGTTCATCGGCAGCTGCACCAATGGCCGCCTGTCGGACCTGCGCAGTGCCGCCCAATTGCTGCGCGGACACCGGATCGCGCGCGGCGTGCGCGCACTGGTCGTGCCCGGCTCGCAGCAGGTCAAGAAGGCGGCCGAGGCCGAAGGGCTCGATCGTATCTTCATCGCCGCCGGCGCCGAATGGCGCGAGTCGGGCTGCTCGATGTGCATCGGCATGAACGGCGATACCGTCGCCAGTGGCGAATATTCGATCAGCACCAGCAACCGCAACTTCGAGGGCCGCCAGGGGCCCGGTGCCCGTACGCTGCTCGCCAGCCCGTTGACCGCCGCCGCCAGCGCGGTGCGTGGCCAGGTCACCGATCCGCGTGAATTTCTGAACGGCTGACGGCGTAGCATGCAACCGATACGCCACATCAGCTCGCGCACGGTGGTACTGCCGTCCACCAATATCGACACCGACCAGATCATACCGGCACGCTTCCTGCGTACTACGACCAGGGACGGGCTGGGAAGGCAGCTGTTCGCCGACTGGCGTTACGACGCCGACGGTGCGCTCAAGCCCGAGTTCGCACTCAACCGGCCTGAGGCAGCCGGCTGCGCGGTACTGGTCGCCGGCCGCAACTTCGGCTGTGGTTCCTCGCGCGAGCACGCGCCCTGGGCGCTGCTCGACTATGGCTTTCGCGCCGTGATCAGCACCGAGATCGCCGACATCTTCCGCAGCAACTCGCTCAAGAATGGCCTGCTGCCGGTCCAGGTCGATGACACCACCGGCCAGTGGCTGCTGGATCATGCAGGCGTCACGGTCAGCATCGACATCGCGAACAGGACGCTGCTGCTGCCGGAAGGCCGGGCGGTGCAATTTCCGCTGGAGGGATTTGCGCGCTATTGCCTGCTCAACGGCGTGGACGAGCTCGGCTTCCTGCTCGCAAGAGGGGAACAGATCTCGGCCTACGAGCGGGGCGCGCTGCAATGAAGGCGGCGGAGGCAATTAAGGGCGCGCTGCAATGAGACGGGCGCCGCCATGAAAGCTGCGATCACCGTGCTGGCGGGCGACGGCATCGGCCCAGAGGTGATTGCCGAGGCCGTGCCGGTACTGCAACGCGTGGCCGAGCGCTTTGGCCACCAGTTCGCGCTCTCGGCCGCGGCGTTCGGTGGCTGCGCCATCGACCAGCAGGGCGAGCCGCTGCCGGATTCGACGCTGCAAAGCTGCCTTGCTTCAGATGCAATCCTGCTGGGCGCCATAGGCGGACCGAAGTGGTCCTCGCCGCAGGCCAGGGTTCGACCCGAAAGCGGCCTGTTGCGATTGCGGCGCGAACTTGGGGTGTACGCGAATCTGCGGCCGGTCAGCGTGCATCCGGAGTTGCGCAACGCCTCCTCGCTCAAGCCGGAGATCATCGACGGCGTCGACCTGATCTTCGTGCGCGAACTGACCGGCGGCATCTACTTCGGCGCCAAGACCCGCGATGCGCACCAGGCCACGGACCTGTGCACCTATACCGCCCCGGAGATCGAGCGCATCGTACGGGTGGCGGCACGCATCGCGCGCACCCGCCGCCGGCGCCTGCTGTCGATCGACAAGTCCAATGTGCTGGAAACCTCGCGCCTGTGGCGCGAGGTGTGCGAACGTGTGATGCACGACGAATTTCCCGATGTCGAGCTCGAGCACATGCTGGTGGATTCGGCTGCTATGCACCTGATCCGCCGGCCGCGCGATATCGACGTCGCGGTCACCGAAAACATGTTCGGCGACATCCTGACCGACGAGGCCTCGATGCTGTGCGGCTCGCTCGGGCTGCTGCCGTCCGCCTCGCTCGGCGATGGCAGCCGCGGCCTGTACGAGCCGATCCACGGATCGGCGCCGGACATCGCGGGCCAGGGCATCGCCAACCCGTATGGGGCCATCCTCAGCGTCGCTCTGCTGCTGCGCCATTCGCTCAGGCTCGAGGAGGAAGCGCGGGCGGTGGAACTTGCCGTCAGCCGCGCGATCGGCGACGGCGTGCGCACCGCCGACATCGCGGCGCCAAACCAGCGCCCGGCAAGCACGCAGGAAACGGGCGCCGCCGTCCTGGCCGCGCTCGCCTGAACGACGCGAGGTCCGCAAACCCTCGCCGCAACAGTCAGTCCAATGGCTCAGGCGCTATCTGTATGTTGCTTTCGCCGGCGGCCTTTTTGGCCCAATAGTTCGCGATCCACGATTCGAAGCTCTTGCCGGCCGCAGTATCCTTGCCGCTGAACTCCAGACCCTGAATATCGGCATAGTAGACGTTGACCTTTGCTGAACCATCCGCCGGAATGATCCGCACCACGGAGTCCTGCAGCGACGAGGCGCTTCGGCGATCGAACACATATCCCTGCAACACTCGGCCGTCCTTCAATCTGAGGGTAACGTCACCCCGATAATCGAACGCTTTCTCCAGAGCGCGGCGCAATTCCATGTCACTGGTGAGATCGGGGCGCCACCCTTCGAGCAGTTCATGCTCAACGCCAGCAGCGATTTCATTGCCGTCTGATTCAACAGGGACATCGGCTGGCCCTGCAACCTGTTCCGGTCGCCTGCTCATTGCTGTGCAACGGCGCCCGTTTGGCGTCGCCCTGCGATCGCGGAAACCGGAACCAAGACGGGTTGTATACCATGGGAAGGCTTCCATTCCTTCAGCAGTTGAGTCGCGCCCTGGTCGCGGTACTTGTGAAAGAAAATGGCCCTGGCCGTCTGCAGCAGGCCCTTGAGCGAGCCAAAGGTGTAATTGACGCCGCTGGCCTCGTATCCCGAATGCACCATGCAGTTCGCGCACTTCGGATTGCCGCTCTCGGTTCCGTAATTCGACCAATCGACAGTCTGCATGAGTTCCTTGAAGCTGTCGGCGTATCCATCCTGGAGCAGATAGCACGGCTTCTGCCAGCCAAAGATGCTGAATGTGGGCATGCCCCAGGGCGTGCAGGTCAGGTCCTTGCGACCCATCAGGAACTCCAGGAACATCGGCGAGGCATTGAAGCGCCAGGATTTCTTCCGATTTGAAAGGATGGCGCGAAATAGCCTCTTCGAACGCGTGCGGCCGAGGAAATGCTTCTGGTCCGGGGCCTTGTCATACGTGTACCCCGGCGACACCATCATGCTCTCGACACCGGCCACCATCATTTCGTCGAAGTGCTCCCTGACGCTGTTGGGATCGGCACCGTCGAAAAGCGTGGTGTTCGTGGTGACCCGGAATCCCGCGTCAACCGCTGCGCGCACACCCTCCATGGCAAGGTCATAGCCACCTTCACGGCACACGGAGAAATCGTGGTGCTCACGCTGCCCATCGACGTGTACGCTGAACGATAAATACTTGCTCGGCTTGAACAGGTGCAGCTGCTTCTTCAGCAACAGCGCGTTGGTGCACATGTAGACATATTTCTTCCGGGCAACCAGGCCTGCGACGATTTCCGGCATCTGCGGGTGTAACAGCGGCTCGCCGCCGGGTATGGCGACCATCGGCGTACCGCATTCATCAACCGCCTTGAAGCATTGTTCTGGCGTGAGCTGTGACTTGAGAATGTGCGCGGGATACTGGATCTTTCCACAGCCTGCGCAGGCCAGGTTGCATCGAAACAGCGGCTCGAGCATGAGTACCAGCGGGTAGCGTTTTCGCCCCTGCAGTTTTTGCGTGACTACGTACTTCGCTACTGTCCAGGCTTGTGAAATGGGTACCGGCATTGTGGCGCTCTGTTCTGTGAGTGAGGGTCGGTACAGAGTCTACTTCAAACGGGAAACCCGGGACTTCGGGTTCAGCTTTCCATGCCCCTTGGGCGCCGCGTCGATCAGCTGCTCGACTACCCGCGCCAGGGCGTCTGCGGGACCTGCGCTGCGAAACAGCTGGCAACTGGCAGAGGCGCCCTCGAGCAGCAATGCCAGCCCATCGCCCAGCAGCCGCGGCTGCGTTGCACCCATCGCCGTGGCCATCTGCGCCAGGCGCCGCCGCAACCGGCGCTTGTTGGCGACCGCCACCTGCCGCGCCGGATGCCCGGCCTGCGGATACTCGACCGCCGCATTGGTCAGCGCGCAGCCGCGGTAGCCCGGTTGCCGCATCCGCTTCGCCAGCCGCAGCACGAACAGCCGCAGTTGCAGGCGCGGCTCGCCCGGGTGGGCTGCCACCGCAGCGTCGAACCGCTCCCAGAAAGCGCTGTCCCAGTCGCGCAGGTAGGCTGCCGCCAGCTCGTCCTTGGACTTGAAGCTGCGGTACAGGCTCGGCTTGGTGGCCGCCGCGCGCCGCACGATCTCATCGACTCCGACCGCCCGTATGCCTTCGCGGTAGAACAGCTGCCTGGCGGTGTCGCGGATGCGATCTCCGGCCTTGGACGCAGCTCCCTTGGCGGCGGGAGCGCGCCTGCGCTCGCTATGGTTCACGCACTTTCCCCTTGACTATGTTACCGATCGGTACGTAGCATCGACGCTTTGCTACGTACCGGTAAGTTACATGATCCTGGCACTGCGTCAACGGCTCGGCCAGAACTACGTTTTCGTGGTGGTGGCGGTGGTGTTCGTGGCGCTGATGATCAGCGCCGGCATGCGCGCCACGCCGGGCGTGCTGATACTGCCGCTGGAGTCGGCGTTCGGCTGGGACCGCGCCTCGATCTCGCTGGCCGCGGCGATCGGCATTTTCCTGTACGGGCTGGTCGGCCCATTTGGCGCCGCGCTGATGCTGCGCTTTGGCATCCGGCGCACGGTACTGTGCGCGCTGGTGCTCATGGTAGCGTCAACCGCCGGCAGCGCCCTGATGACCAGTCGCTGGCAGCTGGTGCTGACCTGGGGCGTGCTGTCGGGACTGGGCACCGGCTGCGTAGCGATGGTGCTCGGAGCCACCATCGTCAATCGCTGGTTCGTCACCCACCGCGGCGTGGTCATGGGCGCCATGACCGCCAGTGCCGCGACCGGCACGCTGATTTTCCTGCCGGGACTGGCGGCGATTGCCGAGCATCACGGCTGGCGGCCGGTGGTGCTGACCGTCTCCGCCTGCGCGCTGGCGCTGATTCCGCTCGTCTGGTGGTTGCTGCCTGAGAGCCCAGCGAGCATCGGCCTGCGGCGCTATGGTGCCACCGACTCCGCGGGCACGGACGACATCCGGCGCAATCCGCTCAGTGCTGCCCTGGGGGCACTGGCCACCGCGGTACGACGCCGCGACTTCTGGTACCTGTTCGTCACTTTCTTTATCTGCGGATTCACCACCAACGGCCTGGTCGGCACGCACCTGATCGCGCTGTGCGGCGATCATGGCATCGCCGAGGTGCGCGCCGCGGGACTGCTGGCGGCGATGGGCGTATTCGACCTG